>Ga0335075_10001931_pt1 | contig 33686 bp, 24 predicted proteins | sample Lox_Sample_24_FD_206723 | JGI IMG/M metagenome (GOLD analysis project Ga0335075, IMG submission 206723) | Soil microbial communities from Loxahatchee National Wildlife Refuge, Florida, United States - Lox_Sample_2.4 | ecosystem: Environmental > Terrestrial > Soil > Wetlands | place: USA...
GCGGCGCCGCTGTCACCGTTTTGGTCGATGCGCTTTTGGCGCGCGGGACCGACGCTGATCTGCAGGAGGCGCAGGCCGCGGTCGACCGGCTTGCGGCCGTACCGACCGAGCCGGGATTCATCTTGTTTGAGGTGGCGCTGTTGAGACTGCGGGCTTTGCTGGCCCAGGCACGCGGGCAATCGGCCGAGTATCGCGAATTTGCTCAACGCTACCGCCAGATGGCGACATCGCTTGGCTTCCAGGGACATATGGCGGCAGCCGAGACGATGCTATGAAGGTCTTCATAAGCTATGCGCGCCAGGACGATGCTGTCGTGCAATCGCTGGCGGCAGATCTTGTGCAGGCTCACCAACAAGTCTGGCTCGACCGTGACCTGGGCGGCGGTGATGCGTGGTGGCCCGAGATTCTCGCGCAGATCCGTTCGTCCACCGTTTTCGTGTTTGCGTTGTCGGATAACTCGTTGCGGTCCAAGCCGTGTCGGACCGAACTCGGATACGCTGAGGCGCTTGGGTTGCCGATCCTTCCGGTGCAGGTCGGGCGGGTGAGCACGCGTCGGACCGACCCGATCTTCACCAAACAGCTTGTCGAGTACCAGGACTCGACAAGGCACAGCGGAATCGCGCTGGTTTCGGCAGTGTATGAGCGGGGACTCCAACGCACCGAGCTGCCCGATCCGCTGCCCGAACCTCCGGCAATCCCCTACGAGCACTTATTGCGGTTGGGCGCGGCCATCCGCGGCACCGCAAAACTTACCCACGACGCGCAAGCATCGGTAGTCGCGGAGCTGCGCGAAGCTCTCCGCAGCGAGGACGATCGCGATGTCTCCGAGGAGATTCGCGAGTTGTTGCGGACTCTGCGGGAGCGCAAAGAGGTCACCGATTCGATCGCCCGACAGATCGACTCGGCCCTTGACAACCCGGCTCAGCCCGCGGCGAGCGACGACGCCAGTCACCCGGCCGGGCGGCCAACATCCGACGAGGCGCACCACGCCGGGCACGGCACCGACCACGCGGCCGCTGCCTATCTGGACGCAGCTTCCGGGCGTCGCTACCCACTACAGGCTGTGGCCACGCGGATCGGGCGGCTCCGCGATAATGACATCGTCCTCGACGACGTTGACGTCAGCCCCCACCACGCGGTGATCATCGAAACCGGCACCGGCTACAGCATCAATAGCCGCGCCAACTACATCATCAACGACCTGCGATCCGCCAGCGGCGTTCAAGTACAGGACCAGCGCATCCGCTCCACCGCAACCCTCAACGACGGCGACCACATCCGCATCGGCGACCACGATTTCGTCTTCCGCCTCGGCACCGAACCTAAGTCGGACCCGCAGGTCTAACAACGTGCCGCGGCGTTTGCCCGCTGCGGGGCGCCGGTGATGCCATGATGTTCGGGGGTGATTCACGTGGAATTCCGTCTGGCAACCAGCGATTTGCGGTCGGCGTGATGGCGGGGGCTACGTCGTGTAGGGCCTGTGGCACCCAGGTCCGAGAGGTGGCCCGGTTTTGCGACAATTGCGGTTCGCCCCTTGCGCCGGCCGCCGAATCGGCGGAGTACAAGCAGGTGACGGTGTTGTTCGCCGATGTGGTGGGTTCGATGGACATCGCCGCGGCGGCGGGCGCAGAGCGGTCGCGCGATATCATGGCCGACCTGGTCGCCCGCCTGGCCGCGGTGGTCCGGGGCTACGGCGGAACGGTCGACAAGTTCACCGGTCATGGGATCAGGGCGCTGTTTGGTGCGCCGGTCGCGTTGGAGGATCACGCTTTTCGTGCATGCTTGGCGGCATTGGGCATTCAGCAGAAAACTAAGCAACTGGCCGCCGAAATAGAAGCCTCCGATGGTGTCGAATTGGCGTTGCGGGTAGGGCTGAACTCCGGTCAGGTGATTGCCGGTGAAATCGGCTCCGGCCCTGGAGGTTACACCGCTATCGGTGATCAGGTCGGGATGGCGCAGCGGATGGAATCTGCGGCGCCGCCGGGCGGGGTGATGCTCAGCGAGTCCACCGCGCGGCTGGTTGAGGATGTCACGGTGCTCGGTGAGCCGGAGGTGGTGCACCTCACCGGTGTTGACGAGCCGGTGCGCACCCGCCGCCTGGTGGGACTGGCTGCGCAGCACCGGCGGCTGGGGCGTAGGGAATCGACGTTGGTGGGCCGTGAGTGGGAGATGGCCGCCCTGGTCGGGATGCTGGATCGATCGATTACCGGGCGCGGGTGTGTGGCCGCAGTGGTCGGCCCCACTGGTATCGGCAAGAGCCGCATTGTCGCCGAGATCGTGGCCCTGGCGACAAGCCGTGGGGCGGAGGTGTTTTCGACGTTTTGTCAGTCGCACGCCAGCGACATCGCGTCTTTTGCGGTGGCCCCGCTGCTGCGGGCCGCGTTCGGGATCGAGGAGCTGAGCGGGCAAGCGGCCCGCACGCAGGTGCGGGCCCAGATCCCCGGCGCCGACCCCGCGGATCTGGTGCTTTTCGAAGACATGCTCGGCATCCGCAATCCTGAGGATGCTCTCCCCGATATCGCCGCCGACGCGCGTCGTCGACGACTGACAGAGTTGATCAAAGCGGCGGCGCTGGCGCGGCAGACGCCGCGGGTGTTCGTGATCGAAGATGCCCATTGGATCGACCCCATCAGCGAGGCCTTGCTCGCCGATTTCGTGACGGTGGTTGCCCAGACCCATACGTTGGTGGTGATCACCTACCGGCCGGAATATCGGGGGCCGCTGAGCAGGATTGCCGCGAGTCAGACCGTTTCGCTGGCGCCGTTGGATGACGCGCAGATTGTCGCGCTGATCACCGAGCTGCTGGGTGTCGACCCCTCGGTGGGCGCGCTGCCTCTGCAAATCGCCGAGCGGGCGGCCGGTAATCCATTTTTCGCCGAGGAGATCATGCGGGATCTCGCCGACCGCGGTGTACTCCGCGGTGCTCGCGGCACCTATGTGTGCCCGGGTGGCGCTGCCGAGGTCAGGGTGCCGGCGACCCTGCAGGCTGCAATCGCTGCCCGCATCGATCGGCTTGGAGCCCAGGCGAAACGCACGCTCAACGCTGCCGCGGTGATCGGGCTACGGTTCGGCACCGATCTGTTGGCTGCACTGGTCGATGACCCGGCGGTGACTCAATTGATGGACGCGGAGCTCATCGACCAGGTGGCGTTCACACCCCTTGTCGAGTACGCGTTTCGGCACCCGATGATCCATTCGGTCGCGTACCAGTCGCAACTGACCTCGGAGCGCGCCGAGTTGCATCGGAGCCTGGCCGCGGCCATTCAACAGCGCAGTTCGGGAGCGCTGGACGAGAACGCCGCACTGATCGCCGAGCATTTGGAATCGGCGGGCGATTTGCATGAGGCATTCGTGTGGCACATGCGGGCCGGCACCTGGTCGACCAACCGTGACATCCGTGCGGCCCGGATGAGTTGGGAGCGGTCCCGCCAGGTCGCTGACCGGCTGCCCACCGACGATCCGGCGCGGGCGTCGATGCGCGTCGCTCCCCGCACGCTGCTTTGCGGCAGTGCATGGCTGACGGGCGGTATCACAGACACAGGTTTTGACGAGCTACGTCAACTGGCGTCGGCGGCCGACGACAAGGTGTCACTTGCCATCGGGATGGCGGGTCAGGTGATCATGCTGCTCATCCACGCGCGTTTTCGGGAGTCGTCGCAGCTGGCGTCCGAATACATCGGCCTGATCGAATCCATCGGTGATCCGACGTTGACCCTGGCCTTGTCGTATGCGGCCATGGCCGCTAAACGCTTCACCGGGGAGGCGGCCGAAATGCTGCGGTTGGCGCAGCTGTGCATTGAGCTGGCCGACGGCGATGCGCATAAGGGCGACCTCATCCTCGGATCGCCGCTGGCCGTCGCGATCACACTGCGCGGCACAGCCCGGTGCTTCCTGGGGTTGCCCGCGTGGAAAGACGACATCGAGCAGGCGCTGGCGATGGTGCGCGGGTTCAACCCGCAGATGCGAGCCCTGATAATGCTGTACAGCTACGGTCTCTGCACCGCGAATGGGACATTGCTGTTCGATGCCGGATCGTTTAGGGAGACGGCCGAGTTTCTGGAGGTCGCGAAACGATCCGGTGAGGATTTCACGGTCGCCGTCGCCCGGTTCGTACACGGGCTGGCGCTTGTTCACCACGAAGGTGGCCGACGAGCGGAAGGTTTTGACCTGCTTACCCAGGCTCGCGACGCCGTCCTGCGAGAGCAGTTAACCGAGCCCATTCTGCCCGTCATCGACCTCGAGAACGCAAAGGAGAAGACCCGAACCGGGGATCTCGACGCTGGCATCGAAGCGTCGCGTGCGCTGGTCGAGCACGAGTATGACTCCGGGGAGATCGCCTTGCGCGGCGCCGCGGTCGCGGTCTTGGTCGAATCGTTGTTGGCCCGCGGCACCGATGCTGACCTGCAGGAGGCGCAGGCCGCGGTCGACCGGCTGGCCGCCGTGCCAACAGAGTCAGGGTTCATCCTTTTCGAGGTGGCGCTGTTGAGACTGCGGGCGCTGCTGGCTCGGAGCCACGGCGACAACGCCCGCTACCGGGACTTTGCCGACCAGTACCGCGCGAGGGCGACATCGCTTGGCTTGGAAGGACATATCGCGACGGCCGAAGCAATGGCATAGCGTTGTCGCCGAGACCTGCAGTAGATCGATGCTTGGTTCCCGGCGGGCAAGGGTATCCCCCTGCAATGGCAACAACACGAGACGTGGGTGCGTCCTGCGAGCGCGTCTGGGACGTCCTGGCCGACGGCTGGACCTACACACACTGGGTAGTCGGCAACAGCCGGACGCGTGCGGTCGACGAGAACTGGCCGCAACCCGGCGCTGCCATCCGACACTCCATCGGAGTGTGGCCAGCGGTGATCCAGGACCAGACGGTGGTCGAAAGTGTTTCAGCACCGCATGAACTCGTGCTTCATGCCGGCATGGGACCGCTTGGTGCCGCGCGGATAACGCTGCGCCTGACAGAGATCCCGGACGGGTGCCGAATCGAAATGATCGAGGTGCCCGTCGAGGGATTCGTCGGTTTGGTTCCTGATCGGCTGGCGCTGGTCGCGATTCATCCGCGTAACCGCGAGTGCCTGTGGCGGTTGGCGGCTCTTGCCGAACGACTTGAGCCCAGTCAGGTGTCGTAGACCATGCCCGGCCGTGATGAAGGTATGGCCGACGCGGTCGTCATCGGTGCGGGACACAACGGATTGGTTGCGGCGGCGATGCTGGCCGACGCCGGCTGGGACGTGTTGGTCTTGGAGGCCCAATCCGAACCCGGTGGCGCGGTGCGCAGCGCCGAACTGACGCCGGGTTACACCACCGACTTGTTCAGTTCCTTCTATCCGATGACCGCCGCCTCACCGGCCATCAGGGCGCTTAGGCTTGAAGACCACGGACTGCGGTGGTCGCACGCCCCGGCGGTTGTGGGCCATCCACGCAACGCTGCCGACGACGATCCCGCTGTGCTGTACCGCGATCCAGCCTGCACCGCAGCAGAATTCGAGCGCCGTGAGTCTGGCGACGGGGAGAATTGGTGGCGCCTGGTACGGTTGTGGGACAAGATCCGAAAGCCATTTCTGGATGCCCTGTTGTCGCCTTTCCCGCCGGTGCGGCCGGCTATCGGTCTGCTACGAAGCCTCGGCACCGCAGAAGCCATTCGGTTAGCACAGTTCCTCGTACAGCCGGCGAACACGATGGTGCAGAGCTCGTTCGCGGGATACGCACCGCGAGTCCTGCTGCTCGGCAACGCAATGCACGCCGACATTCCACTCGATGCACCTGGAAGCGGCGTCATGGGATTTTTAATGACGATGCTCGCCCAAGACGTGGGGTGGCCGGTACCGGTCGGGGGTTCCGGACAGTTGACGGCGGCACTGGTGAATCGCGCGTGTTCGGCGGGTGCCCAGATCGAATGCGGCCAAGCGGTAACTCAGATCCAGGTGCGCGGCGGCTGCGCAGTCGGTGTTGTCACAGCGGGTGGTCGACGTATCCACGCGCGCCGAGCAGTCGTGGCTGACGTGTCCGCACCTGCGTTGTTTCAAGACATGCTGCCCCGAGATGCGGTTCCCGAGGCTCTACTGTGCTCACTTGAGCAATACGATTGGGATCCGCCGGTGGTCAAGGTCAACTATGCGTTGAATAGCCGAATCCCTTGGCGGGCAGAGAAGTTGACCGGCGTGGGCACTGTCCACTTGGGGGCTGACGCCGACGGCCTGCTCCGGTGGATGGCTGACGTGAACACCCGGGTGGTGCCAAAGCGTCCGTTCATTCTCTTGGGCCAGACCACCACGGCCGACCCGACCAGGTCACCGGAAGGTACCGAAAGTGTCTGGGCTTACACACATCTGCCTCGGAACGTCTTCGACGACGAATCAGCCGACGAGTTGGCCGAATCAGTGGATGCGGTCATCGAAGAGCATGCACCAGGCTTCAGTAAGCGGGTGATCGACCGGTCGGTGCAGCGTCCGTCGGATCTGGAAGCCAGCAACGCCAACCTGCACCGCGGTGCGCTGAACGGCGGAACCGCCCAGCTGCAACAGATGCTGATCTTTCGTCCCGCTCCGGGAATGGGACGTGCTGAAACCCCGATCGAACGGCTGTATCTCGGGAGCGCGTCGGCGACACCGGGCGGCTCGGTGCACGGTGCGTGTGGTCGCAACGCGGCTAACGCAGCGTTGCGCGCCCAGGGTGCGGCGGGCTGGTCACGGCGCCGGGTCAGCCGCGCAGTCCTGTCGAGGCTGACGCGTTAGGCAGCGCACCCTTAGCTCGTCGATCCTGTATCGATACTCACCTCGCTCCTCTGGCCAGGTCTGCACCGCGGTCGGCTAACCGTTCTCGACGATGTCCTCCAGCACCGCGAATATCGTCCGGGTCGGAACGCCGGTGCCGCCCTTGGGGGTGTACCCCCACGGGCTGCCGGTGTTATAGGCCGGCCCGGCGACGTCGATGTGGGCCCAATTCACCTCGTCCGCAACGAATTCCCGCAAAAACACGCCTGCCACCAGCATGCCGGCGAAGCGCTGCCCGCTGACGTTGGCCAGGTCGGCCACCGTCGACTTCAAATCGTCTTTGAGTTCGTCGGGCAACGGCATCGGCCAGCCGTTCTCGCCGACCTGCTGCGAGATGGCGGCCACCCGGTCGCGGAAGTCGTCACTGCCCATCACCCCGGGCGTGCGCGCGCCAAGCGCCACCGTCTGCGCACCGGTCAGCGTCGACGTCTCGATCAGGTAGTCGGGATTGTCTTCGCAGGCCCGGGCGATCGCATCGGCGAGGATCAGCCGGCCCTCGGCGTCGGTGTTGAGCACCTCGACGGTGGTCCCGCCGTACTGCGTCAGCACGTCGCCCGGACGCTGGGCCGTGGAGGACGGCATGTTCTCGGCCATCGGCACGGTGGCAATGACGTCGATCGGCAGTTCACGTTGGGCGGCCAATGCCATCGTCGCGATGACCGCTGCGGCGCCACCCATGTCCGACGTCATGTAGTGCATCGACGCCGCGGGCTTGATCGAGATGCCGCCGGTGTCGAAGGTGATGCCCTTGCCGACCAGGGCGACTTTCTTGGCCTGCTTGGGCTTTTTGGCCAGCTTCGACCCGTGATGGGTCAGCCGCACCAGTCGCGGCAGCCGCGACGAGCCCTTGCCGACACCGATGACCCCGCCGTAGCCGGCCTTCTGCAGCGCCTTGTCATCGAGCACCTCGACCTCGAGACCGACGGATTCACCCAAAGCCTTTGCCCGCTTGGCGAATTCAGCCGGGAACAGGTGGCTCGGCGGGGTGTTGACGAAGTCACGAGCGGTGGCGACGGCAGTCGCGACCGCCGCCGCATGAGCGGCCCGCGCTTTGGCGTCCTTGGCGGTGGACAACACGGTGATCTTTCGCAGGCCCGGATCTTTCGGGGCGGTCTTGCTGGTCCTGAATTCGGTGAATCGGTAGCTGCCCAGAATCAGCCCCTCCACCGCGGCGTCGAGGTCCAGTGCCGCCAGCGTCGTGACGGCCGCCTCGGCGCTGCCCAGTGCACGGGCGGCGGTGCCGGCCGCGCGGCGGATCGCGTCGGCGGACCACTCGTCGCTGGGCTTGCCGAGGCCGATTGTGAGCACGCTGGCCACCGGCAGCGAGCTCACCACCAGCCGGTTCAGCTGTTCGCTGGCGCCGGTGGCATTCAGCGCCCGCAGGCCGGATTCGATCTCGGCGATCGCCTCGGACGGCAGGAAAGGCTCGGCGGCGATGACCGCCGCGCCCGGCTTGTCGTCGTCACCCGAAGACACGACCGGGATGATCAGCACCGCCGATCCGGCGCTGCGGCGCGGCAGCGACGTGGCGACCGCAACGGTAGGGGCAGGGTAACCAGGTTGTGTGCTCACAAGCACTAACCCTAACGACCGGCGGTCGACGTGCCGCGGCCGAGTTCATATGCGATCACCGGCTCGTCGAAACCCTTGAGCGTCAACGGATCCTGCACGACAGCCGGCCAGTCCGGCAGTCTGTCATGGACTTCCGCCGCGGCGAGTATCTGTCCGGGTGACGCCGCCGCGACGAGTCGGGCGGCCAGGTTAACGGGGTTGCCGAAGTAATCACCATTGAGCGCCAAGATCTCGCCGTAGCCAAGGCCGGCTCGGACCTGAAGCTCGGCTTCGCGCGCCCGCGGATGGTCGACGAGGTCCAGCGCGGCTTTCGCCAGCGGCTCGGGGTTCGAGCTCACCCACATCACAGCGTCGCCGAGGAATTTCACCACCCGCCCGCCGTCGGCGTGCACCACGTCGCTGACGGTGGCGCCGAACTCGCTGAGCAACGTCGACAACTCCGCGGGTGTCAGCTGTTGAGTGAGCGCGGTGAAGCCGGACAGATCGGCGAAACCGACGCCGCACACCACGCTTGCCGACGGACCACTCACCACGCCTTCGATGAATGTCCGGGTGCTGACCAGATGGTGGCGGTGGACAGCGTCGATCATTGCCCCGATGCGGGGGACGAACTCCGCGGACGACCGGTAGACCTGCGCGGTGGCGAGCTCGTCGCCGGTGAGCCCGAGCCACATCTTGGGTTGAGCCGTCCGGATCATCGACGAGATGGCCTCCGCCAGCCGGGCAACCGTAGAGCCGAGTACCCGCAGGAAGCCATCCGCGGCGTCGGGGCCCATCTGCATCCGCATCGCCGTCCAGGTCGCCAGGCTGTCGACGTCGACCTGACTCAAAACCGGCGTATCGGGGTCCGCGACGGTCAGGCCGAGCATGGCCCAGCCATGTTCGATGTCCTCCAGCGCGACATCGATGGCATCTGCCGCGGTCCGCAGGGTATAGATCGGGGGGCCGGACCACAGCAGTACGTCGCCGGCAAGCCCGAACAAACGGCCGTGACGCTCGGCTTCGACCATCTCGTCGGCGGTGAAACCGAGTCCCGCCAAGTACTCGATCAGGCCGGCCCGCTCGCGTGCATTGGCGATCCCGGCGGCCTCGAGTGCCTCGAAATCCAAGGAATCGGCCACCTGGGCAAGTGTGCCAGTCGCCGCTGACATTAGGGTGAAATGTCGTGACCCGCGACGCGACGATGCAGTGGGGGCGCCCCCAGCCGCGCAGCGGCGAGGGGGACGCAGCGATGTGGGGGTACCACCCAGCCGCGCAGCGGCGAGGGGGAGAGGAGCGGCGCTGATGACAGATGACCTGCAGCACGGACCGCTCGAGGGCCGCCACCGCGAACTTGGCGCAAGCTTCGCTGAGTTCGGCGGCTGGCTGATGCCGGTGTCGTATGCCGGCACCGTCAGCGAGCACACCGCGACCCGCGACGCCGTCGGGCTGTTCGATGTCAGCCATCTGGGCAAGGCGTTGGTTCGCGGACCTGGCGCCGCAGATTTCGTGAACTCCGCGCTCACCAACGACCTGAATCGCATCAAACCGGGTAAAGCACAATACACGTTGTGCTGCAATGAATCTGGCGGAGTCATTGACGACTTGATCGCGTACTACGTTGGGCCCGACGAGATATTCCTGGTGCCCAACGCCGCCAACACCGCTGCAGTGGTCGCGGCCCTGCAGAAGGCAGCGCCGGACGGGCTCACCATCACCGACGAGCACCGCTCTTATGCGGTGCTGGCCGTGCAGGGACCGCGCGCAACCGACGTGGTGTCCGAATTGGGGTTACCGACCGACATGGACTACATGGGCTACGCGGACGCGGAGTTCGCGGAAGTGCCGGTACGGGTTTGCCGCAGCGGATACACCGGAGAGCAGGGCTACGAGCTGCTGCCGCGCTGGGAATCCGCCGGTGTGGTGTTCGACACGCTGGTTGCCGCGGTCACCAAAGCGGGCGGACAGCCGGCCGGTCTCGGGGCGCGTGACACGCTGCGCACCGAGATGGGCTATCCGTTGCACGGTCACGAGCTTTCGGCCGATATCTCGCCGCTGCAGGCCCGGTGCGGTTGGGCGATCGGCTGGAAGAAGGGCGCGTTCTTTGGCCGCGACGCGCTGTTGGCGGAAAAGGAGGCGGGCCCGCGACGGCTGCTGCGCGGCCTGCGGGCCGTGGGCCGCGGTGTGCTGCGGCCGGAGTTGACCGTGCTCGACGGCGACACCAAGGTCGGGGTCACCACGTCGGGCACATTTTCTCCGACGCTGAAAATCGGTATTGCACTTGCGTTGATCGATACCGACGCGGGCGTCGAGGACGGCCAGCACGTCAACGTCGATGTTCGGGGCCGGGCGATCGAATGCGAAGTCGTGCGTCCACCATTCGTCGAGCCGAAAACGCGCTAGCGCCCGGTTATACAATCGCATGATGATCGGCCGCCCCCTCGAGTTCACGGTTTCGCACACCGCAAACCCGACGAGCGACGACGCGCGCGAAAAGATACTGGCCGACCCCGGTTTCGGCACGTATCACACCGACCACATGGTGTCTATCGATTACACCGACGGGCAGGGTTGGCACGATGCGAAGGTCATCGGCTACGGCCCGATCGAACTGGATCCGTCGGCGATCGTGCTGCATTACGCGCAGGAGATATTCGAAGGACTGAAGGCCTACCGCTGGCCGGATGGATCGATCGTGTCGTTCCGCGCCGAGGCCAACGCCGCGCGGATGCGGTCATCGGCGCGGCGGATCGCGATCCCCGAACTGCCCGACGAACTGTTCATCGAGTCGTTGCGGCAACTGATCGCCGTCGACAAGGCCTGGGTTCCGCCGGCCGGCGGCGAGGAGTCGTTGTATCTGCGGCCATTCGTCTTCGCCACCGAACCGGGGTTGGGGGTTCGCCCTGCCAAGCGGTACCGCTACCTGGTGATCGCCTCTCCATCCGGTGCGTATTTCAAGCACGGCATCAAGCCCGTCAGCGTCTGGGTGTCAACGGAATACGTGCGTGCCAGCCCGGGCGGAACCGGTGCGGCGAAGTTCGGCGGAAATTACGCCGCGTCGTTGGTGGCGCAGGCTGAAGCCGCCGAGAACGGCTGCGAGCAAGTGGTGTGGCTGGATGCCGTCGAACGTCGCTACATCGAAGAGATGGGTGGGATGAACATCTTCTTTGTGTTCGGCAGCGGCGGAACGGCGCGGCTGGTCACCCCTGAGCTGTCCGGTTCGCTTTTGCCGGGTATCACTCGGGATTCGTTGCTGCAGTTGGCAACTGACGCCGGTTTCGCTATCGAGGAACGCAAGATCGATATCGACGAGTGGCAGAAGAAGTCTGCCGCCGGTGAAATCACCGAGGTTTTCGCCTGTGGCACTGCCGCGGTCATCACCCCGATTTCGCAGGTGAAGTACGGAGAAAGCGAATTCACCATCGGCGACGGCGAATCCGGCGAGGTGACCATGGCGTTGCGTGACACGCTGACTGGCATCCAGCGCGGAACTTTCGCCGACACCCACGGCTGGATGTCGCGACTCGGCTGAAAACCGTTTCGGAGATCGGCTTAACGCCGCGCGACTGGAGTTCCAGTTCGCGTATTCGTCGACGCAGCAAACAGCGGCCGTGATACCGTATGCCCGGACATCAACGCTCTATACACGTGGTGGGCCCACTATGGAAACCCCAAATCCGGCGAAGGTCCAACGCCGAATACCGCTGCGAATCTGGGACATATCTAGTCGGACGGGTCGGGCTACGATTTTCGGCAAAGGCGTCATTCTGCCACGCGATACCGCTTCTGGTCGTAGGTTGCTGTGAGCAAATTCCCCATGGGAGGTATGAAATGGTCAGCCCAAGCAGCCCGATCCCACCGGGGTCGCGTCGTCAAATAGCAGTGATCGGGACGTTGATGCCGCATATGGCAGCGGGGCGTCATCACGTGTACCGCAATGTCACCGCGTTGGCGTTGTTGGCAGCGCTGATCGCGGCCGGGCTGGGTTCGCTGCCGGTCGCGTTGGTGTTGACCTCGGTGGCATTACCGGCTGCAATTTTGGTCTACATTCACGATCATCGGTTGTGGCGCGACGAGCCGCTCACGATAATCGTTGTGGCTTTTGGACTTTCGTTGCTGCTCGGGGTCGGCGTCGGGCTGTTGGAAACGCATTTCATCAAGCTGGTCGCCCCGGGTTCGACCGGCTATCACCTACCGCCGGTTGACCGAATTCTCGAGTTGGGTGTGCTGGTGCCGGTGGCCGCGTTTGTGGCGGTGGTTATCGCGCCCCTGGTCGTCAGCGCGCGCTCGGCGTTTCGGCATCCGATGGATGTCGTGGTGGCCTGTTCGCTCAGTGGTGCGGCGTTGTCGCTGGGGCTCAGCGTAGTCGTGCAGCACGGTGCGTTCACTCACATCCAAGCGACGGCAGGAGATCCCGCGCACGTGGCGTTTATTTGCCTGACGCTGGGTTTTTTGCAGCCGATTGTGCTGTCGACGGCGGCCATGGTGGGCGTTTTGGGATTGCGCCGGTTGGGAGTCGGCCCCGTCGCAGGAGTTATCGAAGGATTGGTGTTAGTGCTGGCCTACGAGTTGGCGACCACCTTGCTGCAGCCGTATGGCACCCGCGGGATCGTGTTGACCGCATTGGCGGCGTTCCTGTTGGCCGGGGCCGGGTTGGCTGCGGCACGCGATGGGTTGCATGAGGCGCTGCTCGCCGAGCTTGGACCGGATGCGGGTTCGCCGGAGACCGGGCACACCGAGCATCGGTTGCATGCCGGGGTGGTCGCCGCGATCGTTGCGGTGGTCGTCGTGGTCGCTGCGGCGGCCAGCCTGGCGGTGGTGATGCGCGGTGCGGCGATACGTCCCACGCCACCGGGCCAAGGCGGCAGTGGCCGGATTTCTCCGCACCGCGCGTCAGCGAGCGGATCCGTCCACCGCGCCCCCGGTCAATCCAGTAACAGCCCTTGGGGGAGTGTGATTTTGGCATCGACCAGCACATCACTGGCTGCCGGTGCCGCGGCCACCGTCAACCTTGTGGACGGAATCAGCCTGACCGTGGCGCCCGGCTGGAAAATCACCCGTCAGGGGCAGGGGTCGGCCAGCCTCAGCAATCGCGACCAAACCGCGGCTCTGTTCGTTCTCGCTGGTGATGCCGACACCTCAGATATCACACAAGAATCAAGCTTGCTGATCAACCAGGTAATTCAAGGCGGTGGACTGACGAACGTCCAGCAGAGCGCCACACCGCCGGAGCCAGTACAGGGCAAGAACTTTCAATGGATTCTCGAGTCCGACTACACCGCTAACGTCCAAACCAACCAGGGCACCGACCAGCTCTATGGCGGATGGGTGACGTTCTTTAACGCCGCGACCGGCATGTCGGGCTTCATGGATTTCTACGCCCCAACCCAGGCCCTGTTTAAGGCGTCGGTGCCGGACGCCGCACAAATGATGGTGTCGATGGAGTAGCGACGCGGTCAGTCAGCGGTATACCGTTCTGCGAACTGGGCGGCGGGAACCGGCCATTCCTCACCGTCGCTGCCTCGCACCACCCAGTCGCCGTCAGACGCGATCGTCGGTCCCTCCAGGGTGGTGATAGTCTCACCCGGCTGCGCCGGTCGAGCGGAAACATAGCCGCGCCTTCGCCATTGGTTGCCCTCGACATGCTCGTAGGTGGACTGGAAGATGTCGTCGCGCACCGACCAGGTGGCCCCGTCTGCCTGCACCTGCCAGTCTCCGGCATTGGCCCGCATGGTCTGACCCGATCGTGACGTCCACGTCCAGGGCGTGTTTCGCTGTTCGGCGTTGACCGTTCCGACCCGGGTGAACTGCTGCCACACCGGACGTGAGCGATAACCGAGCTGGCGCAGACTCCACAGGGTGGTGGCCAAACTCTCGAGCGCGGTGTTGAGCAGATCCTCGTTGGTTTCGACCACGGACCAATCAACGAGCTTGTTGTGGATTCGGTGCTCATCGTCACGGACCGCGCCGTACTTCCAGTGATGACGGCGATAGTAGCGACACCAGCTCTCGTGTTCCGCCTTGGCCATTTTCATCGCGGCGTCGCGGTCAAAACCCATGCGCGCCAGCCGTTGCAGTGCCGTCAGACCGGTCATGTCCTGCACGCTCAGTGGCGGCGGCGGGCTGCCCCAGGTATTCCAGGTGTGTTCGGCGATCCGCTCCACCATCCACAGCGCATTGCGAACCAGGCGTCGATTCGACTCTCGGTAGAACGGATCAAGATCTTTCCACGGCAACCTTGCCGGGGGAGGGTTCGGCTCTGGTTCGATGCCGGCGATGTAGCGCTGGTGAATCAGCTTTGCCGCACGTTCCCACATGTCCTGGGCGTGTCCCTCGGGGATGTCGAGGGCCAGTCGGTATGTCCGCAGCCGACCGACGATGGGCAGCTGATCTTCGGCCATCTGAGCGTCGTTGTCCCAGATGTAAATGGGCATGGTCGGATAACGCGCAGCCAGCCTCGTGCCGGTCGACCTTGCGCCGGACGGTTTGTGTGTGTCGTCGACGAATATCACGGCGTTGGTGGGAGCGTCGCTCTCGCCGATCAGACGCATCACGACCGACACGGTCGGTGGCTCCGGTGTGGCGTCAATAGTCGGGCCGGTCGACAAGAACCCGACCTGCCGGCGATGGAATTCATGGTCTTCGCGGTACTCCTCGGCGTCCGCGCCGACCAGATTCATTGCGGGCAAAGCCGTCTCGCCCGGTGCCGAGTAGTAGTCGTTCTCCAGCTTGCGACGAGTGAGATCCGCGCACAGCGCCAACGTCAATTCTGATGTGCCACAGATGAATACATGCTCCACGTTGGCCGCGATAATGTTCTCCAGCAGCCAGCGAGCGGTGACCTCGTATTTGCCAACGGCGTCGGCCGCCCATCTCGTGTCCGATCCGCCGAGCTGCCCAGCGCGCCAAGCCTCGGCTTGCCACGGATCATCTATCCGCACCGTGAGCGGCAGTCGACGCTTGTGGCCGACCGCAGTTAGGACCTCGGTGACTGTGCCCAGCCACAACTGGTTGGTCGTCGGATCGGCCGACATCAGGTAGAGCCGCTCGAGGTGGCGCCACAGCCTTAGCGATTTGAGTGCATCCGGGGCGTTGAAGTCGACCGTGACCACTCGGCCGCCGTGGATTCTGGCCTCCTGCACGCCCGGCTCATCGGGGCCGCCGGCGATGACGACGAATGTGCTCGGGCGGTTCAGCGTGTTCGCGATCGCGCTGACCATGGACCGGGTTTCGGCGTCGATCCCAACGATCGCGGTGACCGACGTGGCGAGGTTGGCGCGCAGTCGATCCACCTGTGACCGAAATAACGCGATCACCACACCGGCGAGGCCGAAGAAGATGGCCGCCAGTGCCGTGAGCCGCGCAACCCACAGGCCGTCTGGGGTGGGGCTTGGGCAGACGTGCGCGCCCAGCGAAAAATCGCCCACGCCGCCTTTGACCAGTGAGACGGTCCAGATCAGCGGCTGGAAGAAGACCGGATGTGTTGCGTCGTGGCATCGCCAATAGGAGCTGAAGCCCAGCACGGCACCTGTCGCGGCCAGGCCGGCAACGACTACGACCGGAACGTTGCCTGACCGGCGGGCACTCTGCGAGCGAAAGCTCAATACGCACAGGGCGACCACTACAGCCGTCACTATCGTGATAGTGGTTGCCGATCCAGGCCGACCGAGCCACCTCAACCAGATGGGCAACTTGTCGGCGGCGGTGGGATTCGCCGCCAGGATGCACAGCCCCACAAGCAGTACCAGAGCAACGGTCAAGAGCACGGCTTGCAACGACCGGGAAGGTGCGGTCGTGCGCTGCATTGGACCCTCTTTCCTGCTTGGGGCGCAGTAAAGATGATGGCATCGATGCCGTTAAATCGGGTTGAAATGCAGGGCGCCGTCGTTATTCGGCGTCGCTGACCCGGATGATCTGCAGGCCCGCCGAAGCGAGAATGGCCGGCATCGCCCTGATTAACACAGCGTCTAATTCTGCGATGTCGGGATAGCGGTCCTTGAGGTGCTTCCACGGCGGCAGATAGGGAGTTTGCTTGCGTTCGACATTCTTCTTCTCGGCCAGAGTCCAGCCATCAGCAAGGCGCTCATGGTTCCAGCGGTCGTGCTCGGCGGCGGCAAGCAGTTCGATTTCTGAGTCGGTGAAGGTGAAATCCATTGTTTCCCTGCCACATAACGGCACAATGTCACTGCCAATCTTGGCTAAGTGGATAGCGATGTGGTTCGCTTGGTCGCGGCTGGAATTCTTGCGGGACTCGTCGAGGTCCTGCCACGTCGGCGCGGTCTCACCTTTGCTGATCGCTTCTTGACGCCAGCGCTCGTGAATCGCGCGGGCTAGCGGCTCGACGATTCGTGTTGCACATCGACCTCTTACGGTTGCCATGCGGAGCGTTGGGCGATTCTAGCCTCGCGCCGTAAGGTCTGGCGCCTGCGGTCGCGGCGCGCCGTGATTACCTATGGGAGTGCTTGCAGTGCAATGAATTACCTGACTGTGGTCCACACTGATTTCGGCAGTTATCCAACGCGTTGTGGAGGGGGGTGCCAGACTTAGCTGGCCCACCGCTGTGCTCGCTTTGGCAAAGGGGGATTAGGCGTGTCGGATGCGATGCAGGCTCCTGCGCCGTTGGTTGGTGGGGTGGGTCGGGCGGTGGAGTATGACGCGTTTTTGTCGTATACGCATCGGGATCGGCCGGTGGCCAGTGGGATTCAGCGGGGTTTGCATCAGATTGGGCGCCGGTTGGGGCAGTTGCGGGCGTTGCGGGTGTTTCGTGATGACACCAATTTGGAGGTCAGTCCGGATTTGTGGGGCAAGATCACCGAGGCGATGGATCGGGCCCGGTTTTTGGTGGTGGTGTTATCGCCGGGGGCGGCTGGGTCGTATTGGGTGAATCAGGAAGTCGGTTATTGGTTGTCACGCTGGGGGCGTGAGCGGCTGTTGTTGGTGTTGGCTGGTGGTCGGTTGGTGTGGGATCGCGAGCGGCAGTGTTTTGATCCGCGGGTGTCGGATGCGGCGGTGCCGGTGTTGACCGAGCCGGGGGTGTTGCCGGTTGAGCCGTTTTTTATTGATGTCAGTGCTGATGCGCCGTGGGATGCGCATGCGGGGCCGTTGCGGGAGAAGATTACGGCGTTGGCGGCGCCGATTCATGGCAAGCCCAAGGATCAGTTGGCCAGTGATGATCTGCGCGAGCAGCGCCGATTCCGCCGACTACGCGCCGCAGCAATCGCCGGGATGATCGTGCTCACCGTGGTCGCCCTCGTCGGGGCGCTCGTCGCCGTTTCGCAACAACACGAAGCGATCCGGCAACGCAATGCGGCCGTCGCGCAGCGGCTCAACGCCGAAGCCCAATCGATGCTCGCCGGTGTTCGTGCGGGTGGTGACATCCGGGCATTGCAGGAGTTGCTCGCGGCACGTAAGCCGGCGGCGGGCGATCAGCGTGCGCTTCTGCATGCGGTAGGCCAACGCAGCACCACCCTCAAAGTCGTCGACACCGGCGCCGAGGTGCCCAGGGTTGCTTTGAGTCCCGATGGCCGCCGGGTGGCCACGGCCGAAGCCGTGACCGGCGCCGACCAGGGCACGGTGCACTTGTGGGACGCCGACACCGGCCAGCCGGTCGGCGCTCCGCTCACCGGTCACACCAACAAGGTGACCAGCGTGGCGTTCAGCCCAGACGGGCGCCGCCTCGCGAGCGGCAGCTGGGACAACACAGTGCGATTGTGGGACGCCGACACCGGCCGGCCGATCGGCGATCCGCTGAGGGGGCACACCGACTTCGTGGAAGACGTCGCGTTCAGTCCCGACGGTCACCGGTTGGCCAGCGCGAGCTGGGATCGCACGGTGCGCGTGTGGGATGCCGACACCGGCCGGCCGATCGGCGCGCCGCTGACCGGAAACAGCAGCTTCATACACAGCGTGGCATTCAGCCCGGACGGACGTCGGCTGGTCACCGGCAGTTACGACGGCACACTGACGATGTGGGACGCCGAGACGCTGCAACTGATGGGTGCCCTTCAGGTCGGGAAACCAGGTTCGATTGCCAGGGTGGTCTTCAGCCCCGACGGGCGCCGGATGGCCAGCGCCAGCGCCGATTTCACGGTGCGCCAGTGGGACACCGCCACCGGCCAGCCGATAGGCGGTCCGCTCAACCACGTCGGCTCGGTGTTCGACGTGGCGTACAGCCCCGACGGCCAACGGCTGGCGAGTGCGGTCTCCGACGCCACCGTGCGGTTGTGGGACGCCAACACTGGACAACCGCTCGGCGCCGCTCTTTCCGGGCACACCGACTCGGTGACCAGTGTGGCATTCAGTCCGGACGGTTATCGGCTGGCCAGCGGCGGCAGAGACCACACCTTGCGCCTGTGGGATCTCAAGCAAATCCTCACCGGGCCCGCCTATGAGGTGTTAGGCCTGGCATTCAGTCCCGACGGGCATCGGGTGGCCGCCGCGGTCGCCGGCCCATCCGGCACGGTGTGGTTGTACAACACCGACAGCGGCCAGCCGATCGGCGCGCCGCTCTCCGGGCACAGCAACTCGGTCACCGCCGTGGCGTTCAGTCCCGACGGGCACCGGCTGGCCAGCGGTGGCGCCGATGCGACGGTGCGGTTGTGGGACGCCGACACCGGCCAGCCGATCGGCACCCCGCTCACCGGGCACACCGGCGTGGTGACCGGTGTGGCTTTTAGTTCCGACGGGCATCGAGTCGCCAGCGCCAGCGCGGACGGCACGCTTCGGTTGTGGGACGCCGCGACCGGCCAACCCATCGGCTCGCCGCTCGACGGGCACGCCGACGCTATCGAAAGCGTGGCGTTCAGCCCCGACGGGCATCGACTGGCCAGCGGCAACGCCGATGCGACCGTGCGGTTATGGGATCCGGACTCCGGCCGGCAGATCGGGGCGCCGCTGACCGGCCACACCGGTGTGGTGATCGATGTCGCATTCAGCCCGGACGGGCACCGGCTGGCCAGTGCCAGTTGGGATCACACGTTGCGGTTGTGGAATGCCGACACCGGCCAGCCGATCGGTGACCCACTCAAGGGGCACACCAACACGGTGAACAGCGTGGCGTTCAGTCCCGACGGACACCAGCTGGTCAGCGGTGGCACAGACCAGACCGTGAGGTTGTGGAACGTCGATACTCAACAACCGCTGGCCGAACCCTTCGTCGGGCATGCCAAAACCGTTACGGGCGTGGCATTTAGCCCCGACGGGCAGCGCATCGCCTCCGCGAGTTTTGACCAAACGATACGGCTATGGCCGGCCCAGGGCGCACCGAACATGTTGTGCGACAAGCTCAACGCCAACATGAGCCACCAGCAATGGCACGACTGGGTGTCCGCCGACATCGGCTACCAAGCGATGTGTCCGGCACTGCCCATCCCCGCCGATTCCACGGGAGGACCGTGATGTCGGATGCGATGCAGGCTCCTGCGCCGTTGGTTGGTGGGGTGGGTCGGGCGGTGGAGTATGACGCGTTTTTGTCGTATACGCATCGGGATCGGCCGGTGGCCAGTGGGATTCAGCGGGGTTTGCATCAGATTGGGCGCCGGTTGGGGCAGTTGCGGGCGTTGCGGGTGTTTCGTGATGACACCAATTTGGAGGTCAGTCCGGATTTGTGGGGCAAGATCACCGAGGCGATGGATCGGGCCCGGTTTTTGGTGGTGGTGTTATCGCCGGGGGCGGCTGGGTCGTATTGGGTGAATCAGGAAGTCGGTTATTGGTTGTCACGCTGGGGGCGTGAGCGGCTGTTGTTGGTGTTGGCTGGTGGTCGGTTGGTGTGGGATCGCGAGCGGCAGTGTTTTGATCCGCGGGTGTCGGATGCGGCGGTGCCGGTGTTGACCGAGCCGGGGGTGTTGCCGGTTGAGCCGTTTTTTATTGATGTCAGTGCTGATGCGCCGTGGGATGCGCATGCGGGGCCGTTGCGGGAGAAGATTACGGCGTTGGCGGCGCCGATTCATGGCAAGCCCAAGGATCAGTTGGCCAGTGATGATCTGCGCGAGCAGCGCCGATTCCGCCGACTACGCGCCGCAGCAATCGGCACGTTAGTGGTCCTGACGGTGGTAGCGGTCATTGCAGCGGTGATCGCCGCCGGGCAGCGGCGTCACGCGATCCAGGAGCGAAACGCAGCCGTTGCGCTGCGACTCAACGCGGAAGCCCAGTCCATGCTCGCGGGCGCCAGCTCGGGCGGCGACATCCGGACATTCGACGAGCTGCTGGCCGCCCGCACACTGGCCAAACCCGACGAGCCCGCGCTTCTGCACGCGGTCGCCCAGCGCGCCTCGACAGTCAAGATCGTCGAGGCCGGTAGCGCCGCGACGAGCGTGGCGGTTAGTCCCGACGGGCATCGACTGGCCACCGGCGGCGGCGACCACACGGTGCGATTGTGGGACGCCGGCACCGGCCAATTGGTCGGCAACCCGCTCAAAGGCCACACCGACCGGGTGCTCAGTGTGGCGTTCAGTCCCGATGGGCACCGGCTGGTGAGCGGCAGCGCCGATCACACTGTGCGACTGTGGGATATCGACAACGGCCAACCGGTCGGCGACCCCCTGCGCGGCCACTCTGATGCGGTGGCCAGTGTGGCGTTCAGTCCCGACGGCCATCGGATCGCCACCGGCAGCAGCGATCACACGGTGCGGTTGTGGGATGCCGGCAGCGGTCAACCGACGGGCGGCCCACTAACGGGTCACATCGCCAAGGTGACCGGCGTGGCGTTCAGCCCCGACGCGCAGCGGCTGGCCAGCTCCGGCGACGACGAAACCGTGCGGTTGTGGGACGTTGGGACCGGCCGGCCGATCGGGAGCCCGCTCACCGGCCACACCTCAGGGGTAACCGCGGTGGCGTATAGCCCCGACGGGCACCGGCTGGCCACCGGCAGCTGGGATCAAACGGTGCGGTTGTGGGATGCCGACAGTAGTCAGCCGATCGGGGATCCGCTCACCGGACCCGGCGGCGCGGTGTGGAGCGTGGCCTTCAGTCCCGACGGCCATCGGCTGGTAGGCAGCGCCGATGACACGACGGTGTGGTTGTGGGACGCCGACACCGGCCAGCCGATCGGCACCCCGCTGACCGGGCACACCGACGCGGTGACCGGCGTGGCGTTCAGTCCCGACGGGCAGCGGCTGGCCAGCGCCAGTGCTGATGCGACGCTGCGGCTTTGGAACCCTGACCGGACGCTCGCTAGCACCAAGGACATGGGAGCAGTGGCGTTTAGTCCCGATGGGCATCGGCTGGCCAGTGCTAGCGGCGACCACACGGTGCGGTTATGGGATGCCGACTCCGGCCAGCAGATCGGGGCGCCGCTTAACGGGCACACCGCAGAGGTGACCAGCGTGGCGTTCAGCCGCGACGGGCATCGGTTGGTCAGCGGCAGCGGTGATCAGACTGTGCGGTTGTGGGATGCCGACTCCGGCCAGCAGATCGGGGCGCCGTTCCTCGGGCATACCGGCATCGTGTGGAGCGTGGCGTTCAGTCCCGACGGGCATCGGCTGGCCAGCGCCGGCACCGACGGCACGGTGCGGTTGTGGGACGCCGACGCCGGCCAGCCGATCGGCGCCACCCTCGACGCCAGGGCCGGCGCCGTGTTCAGCGTGGCGTTCAGTCCCGACGGGCATCGCCTGGCGAGCGGCAATCAGAACCAGACAGTCCAGTTTTGGGACGCCGACACGGGCCAGCCCATCGGCCCGGCCCACAAGATGCACGGTCAACCGGTCTTGAGCGTGGTGTTCAGTCCCGACGGTCACCGCCTAGCCAGCGCGAGCGCCGACCAGACGGTGCGGATTTGGGACGTCGATACCGCGCAAACGATCGGTGCCCCGCTCACCGGTCACACCGACGGCGTTCAGAGTGTGGCGTTCAGTCCCGACGGGCACCATCTGGTCAGCGGCGGTCATGACCGCACGGTCCGGTTGTGGGACGCCGACACTCACCAACCTCTGTCTGATCCGTTCACCGGACACACGAACGTCGTGTGGGCGGTGGCCTACAGCCCTGACGGACGTGGCGTTGCCTCGGCCAGCTTGGACCACACGATACGGCTGTGGCCCGCGGCTGCCACGCCAAAGATGTTGTGCGACAAGCTCACAACCAACATGAGCCCCCAGCAGTGGCGTGACTGGGTGTCGCCGAGCATCGGTTATCAAGCCCTGTGCCCGGGACTGCCGACCGCACCGGACGCCTAGAACCGGGCCAATCCGACCCACATCACGGCGGTTACCGTCGTGGTCAATTCGATTGCGGCGCCCAACACGTCGCCGCTGATACCCCCGAAACGGCGCACACAATGTCCGACCAGCGCCGCGCCGCCGGCGAGACCAACCAGCACCGCCACCGGCCCCTGCCACAGCTGCCGACCCGTGACGAGAGCGGCCGCGAGCAGCACGATGACCCAGGCTGTGACCACCGGCGCGGACTGCGAGCCTGCGACCCGCGCGCCCAGCGTGCTGCCCTGCGCCGCCGGCAGCGACCGGCGGCAGGCCAGCACGGCGGCCACCCGGCCGGCGGAAACCGCGACCACGATGGCGGCGTTGCCCAGGGCCGAAAACGCGAACCCCTGCAGCAGGATCACCAACACCACGCTGGCCACACCAAACGGTCCGGTCGACCCGTCGCGCATCACCTGCAGTGCCCGTTCCGGCGGCCCGTAGCAGCCCAGCCCGTCGGCGGTGTCGGCCGCACCGTCGATGTGTAAGCCCCGAGTCGCCGCCAGCAGCGCCGCCACCGCGAGCAGGCCGGTCAGCGGATTACCCGAGCCGAACGCCAGCCCGCTCGCCCAGGTCACGGCCGCCGCCAGCGCGCCAAGTGCCGCGCCGACGATCGGCAACGCGGTCATCGCGCGGCCGCCGAGCGGTCGATCCGATGTACCCGGCAGCGGGATGACCGTCTCGAACGCGAAAGCCGTTGCCAGCGAGCGGATCACGGCGTAGATGAGGAGCGGTCGGAGACGTTCGCGCCGTCAAAGGTAGCCATCGACGTCAACGCGGCCACTGCGGCCCGCAGCACCGGCAGAGCCACCGCGGCGCCGGTTCCCTCGCCCAGGCGCATGCGCAGGTCCACGATGGGATCCAGTCCGAGCTGGGCCAGGGCCAGCGCGTGCGCCGGTTCGGTCGACAGGTGACCGGCCTGCCACCACAGCCGGGCGCCGGGGGCCAGGCGCTCGGCGATCAGGGCCGCAGCCGTCACCGCCATGCCGTCCAGCAGCAGCGGGGTTCGCCGGACGGCGGCCTGCGCACAGAAGCCGGCCATCGCCGCCAGATCAGCGCCGCCGCAACGCTGCAGCAGCGCGACCGGATCGGCTACCGCCGGCTCGGCCCGGAACAGCGCATCACGCACGGCGGCCGTTTTACGGGCCCACCCGGCGTCATCGATCCCGGTCCCGTAGCCCACCGCCGCGACCGGCTCGATACCCGTCAGCGCAGCGGTCAGAACCGTTGCCGCGGTGGTGTTTCCGATGCCCATATCGCCGGCGATGAGAAGATCTGCACCGGAATCGACCTCCTGGTCGGCGATCTGCCTGCCGGCGTGTATCGCGTCCACGGTCTCCTGGTGGGTCAGCGCATCCTCACAACTGATGTCGCCGCTGGCGCGGCGTACCTTATGCGCACCGATCTGCTCGGACAGCGGGTCGGCGTCGACTGCCAAGTCGGCGACGCGCACCGTCGCGCCGGCGATGTCAGCCAGCGCGTTGATCGCGGCGCCGCCGGCGGCGATGTTGGCGACCATCTGGCTGGTGACCTCCGGCGGGTAGGCCGACACCCCCGATCGCGCGACCCCATGGTCGCCGGCGAAAACTACAATTCGAGCGCGCTCGAATTGTTTTGGCGGACAATAGCCTTGACACGACGCGACCCATACCGACAGATCCTCGAGCCGGCCGAGGGCACCGCGCGGCTTGGTCAGCGTGTCCTGGCGGGCCCGGGCGGCCGCGGCGGCATCCGTGTCGGGTGGCACTATCGGGGCGAACACCATCAAGTCCTTGACGGTTTGATGTGCAACGGCTGCCCGGCCACCATCAGCACGACTCGATCGCATACAGCGGCCAGCCGCTGGTTGAGCGCACCCAACTCATCGGTGAACCGGCGGCCGGACACCGTCGCCGCCACAATGGTCAGCCCAACCTCATGGCTCACCAGAACCAGCGGCGAATTGAACGAGGCCACCGCGGCGAGCATCTCATCGATGTCCGCCGACACCGAGCCGTTCTCCCATCCGCGGCGGTCCAACGCGGCGGTCAACCAGCCGCAGACATCGTCGACGAGCGTCGGGGCTGCCGACTGGGGTAATTGTGTTGGGATGTCGTCGCTTTCCACCGTTGACCAGTGTTGTGGCCGCCTATCGCGGTGTTGGGCGATCCGTCGTAACCAGGCCGGGTCGGTGTCGACTACCGATCCGGTCGCCAAGTACCGCACCGGCTCACCCGGTCGCAGCGACTCGGCGATGGCCGTCTCCGCCCAGCGCGACTTGCCCGACTTGATCCCGCCGAGCACCAGGGTCCGCACGGCAGATCAGGCACCCCATGGCGATCGCACGCGCGGCGAAGCCGGGCGCAGCGGGTCGCCATGCGAGGGCTCGTGCAGCTGGCGTTTACTCGACACGGGCCCCGTGCTTGACTTGGGGCCGGGGGGCTCGCATCCGGCGCATCTGGGAAGCTCGACTAGCCGCGTAAAGACCTAACTTCCAACGACTTTCGGTGTCCTCTGGAAACTTCTCGTCGACCCGCCTGGCGACTTTGCGGCCCAGGATGAGCCCATCCAGCATCATCAGAGTCATCAGCAGCAGCATCGCCGGCGAAATGTAGAGCTGCAGCTGCGGGACGGCGAACATCACGAACAGCAGCATCAGCGCCGACGGCATGAACAGCCCGAGCACATTGCGTCGGGCATCCACCAAGTCGCGGACGTACCGGCGCACCGGGCCCTGGTCGCGGGTCAGCAGGTAGCGCTCGTCGCCGGCCATCATGCGTTCCCGTCGCTCCGCCATTTCGGCGCGACGCACCGCACTGTTAGCGCGGCGTTCCTCACGACTGAGCTTGGGTCCCGCCAACGACTTTCGCCGCGCCCGGGCCTCGGCAGAAGTCATTGGGGCCGGCGCGACCGGGCCCTTGCGCCGGGTGGCGCTGCGGCTCGGGGTCGGCCGTCCCTTGGGGGCAGTTGTTTGCGAACCCCGGGATGGCTGCGGCTCGGACGACGGCGTCGGCGCGTCGTCCTTTGCACCGGTGGCGCTGGCCGTGTCGGCCTCTTTTCTGCGACCAAGCAGTTTCACGCTCGCCAGGTTACTTCGTGGGCCCTACGCTGGCTCAAATGAGCGGGTCGGCGGCTGACGTCGGCGGTACCCCACCCGCCGCGGACCGCGTGCCCGCGACCCTGCGGGTGCTTGTTGCTCCCGATTGCTATGGCGACATCCTGACCGCGGTCGAGGCCGCCGCCGCGATCGCGACTGGCTGGAACCGGTCACGCCCGGAGGACCAGTTCATCATTGCGCCGCAATCCGACGGCGGCCCGGGCTTCGTCGACGTCCTGGCCAGCCGGTTGGGAGAGCGGCGGCACCTCGACGTAGCCGGCCCGCTGGACGAGGACGTGCGGGCCGAATGGGTGCTGGAACCCGAGTCCGCGACCGCATATCTGGAATGTGCGCAGGCTTGCGGGTTGGCCCACCTCGGCGGCCCACCGACGCCGCAGACGGCACTGTCCGCCCACAGCAGGGGAGTTGGACAGCTCATCGCCGCCGCCCTGCGGGCGGGCCCCGCGCGGATCGTGGTCGGCTTAGGCGGCACCGCCAGCACTGACGGCGGCCGCGCACTGGTCGACGAGCTCGGTGGCCTCACTGCAGGACAGCAGCGGCTTGCCGGCGTGGAGCTGATCGCGGCGTCGGACGTCGAATATCCGTTGCTCGGGCCGTGGGGGGCGGCCGAGGTGTTCGGGCCGCAAAAGGGCGCGGACGCAGCCACGGTCGCGGCGCTCGAACAGCGGCTCACCGAGTGGGCCGGTGAGCTTGACGCTGCCGCCGGGCGGCCGGTCAGCGCGCAAGCAGGCGCGGGGGCGGCCGGCGGCATCGGGGCAGCGTTGCTCGCACTGGGCGGGCGGTGTGAGTCGGGCGCATCGATCATCGCCGAGCACACCCGATTGGCTGAGGACATCGCCGCCGCTGACCTGGTCATCACCGGCGAGGGCAGGTTCGACGACCAGTCGTTGCACGGCAAAGTGGTCGGCGCCCTGGCCGAGGCGGTGCGACCACGGCGAGTACCGATCCTGGTGCTGGCCGGTCAGGTCGAGCTCGACCGGCTGGCGCTGCGATCGGCGGGAATTCTGGCGGCGTTCGCGATCGCCGATCACGCGGGTTCGGTGCGGCTGGCTCTGGCCGATGCCGCCAACCAGCTCATGGGCCTGGCCTCGCAGGTGGCGGCGCGACTCGGGAATAGCGGCTGAACAAGGTACCTTTAAAGAGGTGGGTTTTTCGGCGGGGAGCCGAATAGCCGCCGATATGCTTGTAGGCACTTATAGGGAGACGCAATGACTGTTCAGGAAGAGTCAGCCGCCAAGACCCATGGCGTGATCTTGACCGACGCCGCGGCAGCCAAGGCAAAGTCACTGCTGGAGCAGGAGGGGCGCGACGACCTGGCGCTGCGTATCGCAGTTCAGCCCGGGGGATGCGCCGGCCTGCGGTACAACTTGTTCTTCGACGACCGTGCACTCGACGGAGACCTGACCGCGGAATTCGGCGGCGTGACACTGACCGTAGACCGGATGAGCGCGCCCTATGTGCAGGGCGCTTCCATCGACTTCGTCGACACCATTGAGAAGCAGGGCTTTACCATCGACAACCCGAACGCCACCGGCTCGTGTGCCTGCGGCGATTCCTTCAACTGACGCGGGAACCCGGCGTCTAGTAGCTGCCTGCCGTTCGCTGCACGTAAGAGCACACCAGCACCTGGTTGTGCTGAAGAAGCAGCTGGGCGATCCCCTGCACCTGCTCGCGTGACGAGCCGCCGCCGCCAGGCTGAACTCGCATGCTGAACAGCACCTGGGCCTGGTAGTCCGACCAATACACGATCTTGTCGATCGAGGTTACCTGTGCCTCGGTGAACTGCTTGCGGAACGCCTCGCTGCTCAGTTTGGCCAGCGCCTGGTCCGACCGCCGATCCCGTACGGCGTCGTAGATGCCGCACAGCGCGTTGCGCGCGATGGTGTCGATGTCGCGGTGCTCAAGGGCGTCCAGATAGCCCTGGATCGCTTTTTTGGCGGTGGCGTCGGAGATCGTCGCGGTAGCCGGGCCGCTGTGCGAACCGTGCAGAATCGCTGCGACCAACCCGGTGACCAAGACCAGCGCCAGCAGGGTGCCTAGCACCAGCCATCGACCGCGGCGTCTCGGGTACCGCACCGGCGGCGGTAGCAGCCCCGGATAGGCGGCCGACGGCGGCGCCGCCTCGACAGCGTGGCCCGGCGGCGGCATCGCGTAGGGTTGCGGTCCGGGAATCGGCTGGCTGGGATGGGGGTCCGTGAACGGCGGTCCGTCGCTGCCGAGACGATCGTTCGGCGAATACGGACCGGGCATAGGCGGTTTCTCCTGGAGATAGCAGGGCTGAACGACCCTGGACGAGGTAGGCCGCGAGCTTCTCTTAGGAAAGGCTAGCGGGCTTCGGCCCGCAGTGCAGGGACGGCCACAAGCGTGGGTACGCTTAGCTAGCCGAACTTATGAGACGAAGGATGGATTTTTCGTGACGATTGCGGTGACCGGTTCGATTGCAACCGACCATCTGATGCGGTTCCCGGGCCGGTTTTCGGAGCACCTGCTGGCCGACCATCTGCAGAAGGTGTCGCTGAGCTTCCTGGTCGACGACCTGGTGATCCACCGCGGCGGCGTGGCCGGAAACATCGCCTACGCAATCGGCGTGCTCGGTGGGGACGTCGCGCTGGTGGGGGCCGCCGGCGACGACTTCGACGACTATCGCCAATGGCTGCATTCGCACGGCGTCAACACCGACCACGTGCTGATCTCAAAGACCGCGCACACCGCGCGCTTCGTCTGCACCACCGACGAGGACATGGCCCAGATCGCGTCGTTCTACCCGGGTGCGATGTCAGAGGCCCGCAACATCAAGCTGGCCGACGTCGTCTCGTCACTTGGAAAGCCGGAGCTGGTCATCATCGGTGCCAACGACCCGGACGCGATGGTCGTGCACACCGAGGAGTGCCGCAAGCTCGGTCTGGCTTTCGCCGCCGACCCGTCGCAGCAGCTGCCCCGGCTGTCCGGCGGCGAGATCAACAAGCTCATCGACGGCGCCGCGTACTTGTTCACGAATGATTACGAGTGGGAGCTGATGCTGTCGAAGACCGGCTGGTCGGAGTCCGATGTGCTGGGCAAGGTCGGCCTGCGGGTGACCACGCTCGGCGCCAAGGGCGTCGACATCGTGGACAGCGACGGCGGATGCGTGCATGTCGGGGTGGTGCCCGAGAAGAGTCAGACGGATCCCACCGGCGTCGGCGACGCGTTCCGGGCCGGTTTCCTGACCGGCCGCAGCGGCGGTCTCAGCCTGGAGCGGTCGGCTCAGCTCGGTTCGCTGGTCGCGGTGCTGGTGTTGGAGTCGACCGGAACTCAGGAGTGGGACTGGGACCACGAGGTCGCCAAGACGCGCCTGGCGGATGCGTACGGCGATGACGCTGCCGCCGAGATCGGCGCCGTGCTGGCCTGACGCGCTACAGCTGGACCGGATACACCGGCTCGCTGATCTGCGGTGCGATGCTGCGTTCGACGAAGATCGCGTGCCACAGCATGAAGATGAGCAGCGTCCACAGCCTGCGGCTGTGATCGGCTGTGCCGCAACGGTGTTCGTCTAACATCCGGCGAACAGCGTCGCTGTCGATCAGATAATGGGTTGCTGACGCGTTCAGCATCTCGTGCGCCCATTCCAGCAGTGGGCCGGCGCGTAGCCAGTGCCGGATGGGTACCGGGAAGCCCAGCTTCGGCCGGTTGAGCACGTGCGGCGGAACGATGGGCTCCAGCGCGCGCCGCAGCGCGTATTTCGTGGTGGTGCGGGTGATCTTGGCTTGCACCGGCAACCGGGATGCGACCGCGAACACCTCGGGGTCCAGAAACGGCACCCGTAGTTCCAGCGAATTGGCCATTGTCATCTTGTCGGCTTTGACCAGAATGTCTCCGCGCAACCAAGTGAACAGGTCGATGTGCTGCATGCGGGCTACCGGGTCCCAGTCCGCCGATTCGGCGTAGAGCGGTGCCGTGACGTCGGTGTGGGTCCAGTCGTCGCGGAACCCGGGTAGGACGTCACGCAACTGCGCGTCCGAGAAACTGCGGGCGTTGCCGTAGTAGCGCTGCGCCAACGTCAGCGATCCGCGGTGCAGCAGGCTCTTGCCGCGCATGCCCTCGGGCAGCGGTTTGGACATTTTGCCCACCGTACGCCGCAGCGGCGCGGGCAGGTAGTCGAAGGGCTTGAGCGACAATGGCTCTCGGTAGATGGTGTAGCCGCCGAAAAGCTCGTCGGCACCTTCGCCGGAGAGCACCACCTTGACGTGTTTGCGTGCCTCGCGCGCGACGAAAAACAGCGGCACCAACGCGGGGTCGGCCACGGGTTCGTCGAGGTACCAGACGATTTCGGGTAAGGCGGCGACGAACTCGTCGGGAGCGACCACCTTGGCGATGTGCCGCGCGCCGATCGCCTCCGCCGACGCCACCGCGACGTCGATCTCCGAGAAGCCCTCGCGCTCGAACCCGGTGGTGAATGTGATCAGCCGGGGGTTGTGCCGGATGGCCAGAGCCGCGATCGCCGTCGAGTCGATACCGCCCGACAGAAAGGCGCCGACGGTGACATCGGCACGCATGTGCTTGGCCACCGAGTCCTCCAGGACCGCGGTGATCTCGTCGTAGCGGGCCTGCTCGGTGTCCCGGGTGATCGGTGTCGCGGTGAATCGCGGCACGAAGTAGCGCGTGGTCTCCGGTGCGGCCGCACCCGGACCAATCCGCGCATAACAGCCGGACTCGAGCCGGCGCACGCCGCGATGCAGGGTCTCCGGTTCGGGCACGTACTGCAAAACCGTGTAGTGCTGGACAGCGCGCACGTCAATCGCGGTGTCGAACCCGATCAGGTCGGCCAGGTCCAGTAGGCACTTTTTTTCGCTGGCCACCGCGGTGCCACCGGTCCCGGTCGCCATGAACAGCGGTTTGATGCCGAAAGGGTCCCGGGCGCAGAACAATTCGTCGGTGACGTTATCCCACAACGCGAACGCGAACATGCCCCGCAGCCGTGTCAGCGCGTCGGCGCCCCAGTAGTGATAGGCGGCGACGATTGCCTCGCCGTCGCCGTCGGTGGCGAATACCGCGCCATGGCGCTCGGCGAGCTCGGCCCGCAGCTCCAGGTAGTTGTAGATCTCACCGTTGAACACCAACTCATAGCGCCCGGGGTGCTCGGGCGGCCCCCAGCGCAGCGGCTGATGCGAGTGCTCGATATCGATGATGGACAGCCGGTTGAACCCGAAGACGACGGTCCCGGCGGGATTGGCCCAGGTGCCCGGCTCGTCGGGCCCGCGGTGGCGCATCAGGTGCGACGCGCGCCCAACGGCGTCGGCCGTGCCCGCAGAACCCGAAGCATGATCGCCGGCCGCAGCGCTCACGAAGGCCAGCAGTCCACACACCGCGCCAAGTATGCCGCAACGCGCCTGCATCGACGCTGCCGCAGGTCACGGGTCAGCCAGCTGGCCGACGACCGGCACGGGGACTCCGGCACGGCTTCGCTACGTGGCGTGGTCTACGCTGCGTAGTATTCGAACTGCTTGCTGTCGGTTCAGCTTGTGATTCAGGAGGCGCCACGGTGACACCTCGCGGACCAGGCCGTTCGCCGGGCTTGTTGGGAAGCCGCTCGGCGGGCTCCCGTCGGCTTCGGCTGTCGGTGCTGGCGGGCCTGCTGGGCCTGCTGGCGGTGATGCTGAGCGGATGCAGTTGGTCGGAGGTCTTCGGACTGGGTTGGCCGAGGGGCATCACCCCGGAGGCCGACTACAACCGGCAGCTGTGGATCGGCGCGGTGATCGCATCGTTGGTGGTCGGCGCCATCGTCTGGGGCCTGATCTTCTGGTCCAGCGCGTTTCACCGCCGCAAGGCATCCGACACCGAATTGCCCCGCCAGTTCGGTTACAACATGCCGCTGGAGCTGGTGCTGACCGTGACACCGTTCCTGATCATCTCGGTGCTGTTCTACTTCACCGTGGTGGTGCAGGAGAAGATGCTGCACCTGGCATCCGACCCCGAAGTAGTCATCGACATCACGGCGTTCCAGTGGAACTGGAAGTTCGGCTACCAGAACGTCGATTTCAAGGACGGCACGCTGCACTACGACGGAGCCGACCCGGCCCGCAAAGCGGCGATGGTCTCCAAGCCCGAGGGCAGAGACGCCCACGGTGAGGAACTTGTCGGTGCGGTGCGCGGACTCAACCGAGAGGACCGCACCTACCTCAACTTCGACAAGGTCGAGACGGTAGGAACCAGCACCGAGATTCCGGTGCTGGTGCTGCCTGCCGGCAAGCGGATCGAGTTCCAGATGGCCTCGGCCGACGTCATCCACGCGTTCTGGGTGCCCGAGTTCCTCTTCAAGCGCGACGTGATGCCGAACCCGGAGGCAAACCACTCCGTCAACAAGTTCCAGGTGTCCGAGATCAACCAGACCGGGGCGTTCGTGGGCCGCTGCGCGGAGATGTGTGGCACCTATCACTCGATGATGAATTTCGAGGTCCGGGTGGTGCAGCCCAACGACTTCAAGGCCTACCTGCAACAGCGGATTGCCGGAAAAACCAATGCCCAAGCCTTGCAGGCGATCGCCCAGTCCCCGGTCGCGGTCACCACTCATCCGTTCGACACCCGCCGCGGTGAGCACGCGCCGCAAGCGAGCAAGTAGGAAGCCCCCATGCACATCGAAGCCAGGCTGTACGAATTCGTGGCAGCGTTCTTCGTCTTCTGCACGGTGCTCTACGGCATACTGACCAGCCTGTTCGCCACCGGCGGCATCGAGTGGGCCGGTACCACCGCATTGGCGCTGACCAGTGGGATGGCGTTGATCGTGGCGACGTTCTTCCGCTTCGTGGCCCGTCGGCTCGACACCCGGCCCGAGGATTACGAGGGCGCCGAGATCAGCGACGGCGCAGGCGAACTGGGTTTTTTCAGCCCGCACAGCTGGTGGCCGATTCTGGTCGCGCTGTCGGGCTCGGTCACGGCGGTCGGGATCGCGTTGTGGCTACCGTGGTTGATTATCGCCGGCGTGGTGTTCGTGCTGAGCTCGGCGGCGGGGTTGGTCTTCGAGTACTACGTCGGGCCGGAGAAGCACTAGTCGGCCGCGGCAAAGGTCACAATACGGGCATCAGTTGGTCCGTGAGCCGTTGACCGAGAATGCCGCGCAGGTGCCCGTTGGGTAGGGTTTCGCCAGGCACCATGAGCAACATCCGAGCGCGCGGTCAACAACACAGCCCCGGTGCTGCGCGCGCCGGTGAAGTAGTCGGACAGGACAGGCAGACATGAGCGGGCCCAATCCACCAGGACCGGAGTCCGAAAAACTAGAACCCGGCGTCGAGCGCAGCGAAGGCGACGGCGAATTCGAGCGCGGTGGCAGCGAATTCAGCGAGGGCGAAGCGGGGGAGGCCGACGCGGAGGGCCAGACGGGCCAGACCGACGTCTATTCGCGCGCCTACTCGGCTCCGGAGTCCGAACACTTCAGCAGCGGCCCGTACGTGCCTGCCGACCTGGACCTCTACGACTACGACAGCTTCGGCGAGGCAGCTCACGACGAGCCGGCGCCAACTGCGCGCTGGCCGTGGATCGTCGGCATTGCCGCGATCGTCGCGGCGGTTGCCCTGGTGGTGTCGGTGTCGTTGCTGTTCGCCCGCACCGACACCAACAAGCTGGCGACGCCCGGCACCTCGACCACGTCGACGCCGCCGCCACAGGACGAGATCATCGTCACCACACCGCCGCCCGCGCCGGCTCCGCCGCCCACCAGTGCGGCGCCTCCACCGCCTCCGCCGAGCAGCGAGGCACCGCCTCCGCCGCCCCCGCCGCCGAGCAGCGAGGCACCGCCGCCACCCGCCCCGGCGCCGGCGCCGGCGCCAGCGCCGGCACCCGCGCCACCCCCAGCACCTCCGCCGCCCAGCACTCCGGCCGCACCCAAACAGGTCACCTATTCGGTAACCGGCACCAAGGCACCCTTCGACCAGATCACCATCACCTACACCGACGCTTCTGGAACGCGCAGGGTTCTCCCCAACCAGTACATCCCGTGGACGATCACGCTCACACCGATCTCGCAGTCTGAGGTCGGTTCGATCGAGGCCACCAGCCTGCTGCGGCTGAGCCGGCTCAACTGTTCGATCACCAGCAGTGACG
>Ga0335075_10001932_pt1 | contig 33679 bp, 27 predicted proteins | sample Lox_Sample_24_FD_206723 | JGI IMG/M metagenome (GOLD analysis project Ga0335075, IMG submission 206723) | Soil microbial communities from Loxahatchee National Wildlife Refuge, Florida, United States - Lox_Sample_2.4 | ecosystem: Environmental > Terrestrial > Soil > Wetlands | place: USA...
AGCGCATCCTCGGCCGCGAGCCGCTCGCCGGGCTCATCCTTGCCGGTATAGGGCCGGACGTCGTGGCCGCGCTCGCGCAGGAACGCCGCAGTTTCGTGGGCGGCGGCGACTGTCAGCGTGTAGATAATGCCGGAGCCAGGTAGCTGCCCGAGCCGGGCCGCAAGCCAGCCGAGCCGCTCCTGCGCGGTCCCCAGCCGGACGACCGCGAGGCGGAGGCTGTCCCGGTCCAGCGGCCCGCGCAGCACCAGAGTCTCGCCGTCGGTGCCAGTCCCGAGCTGCTCGGCCACGTCGCGGCTGACCCGTGCGTTGGCGGTCGCCGTGGTGGCCAGGACCGGAACGCCCGGCGGCAGCTCGGCCAGGAGCGTCCGCAGCCGTCGGTAATCCGGGCGGAAGTCGTGGCCCCAGTCGGAGATGCAGTGTGCTTCGTCCACGACGAGCAAGCCCGCGGAGGCGATCAGCTTGGGCAGCACCTGATCCCGGAAACCCGGATTGTTCAGCCGCTCCGGGCTGACCAGCAGCACGTCTACCTGACCGGCCGCTATCTCTGCGTAGATCTCGTCCCATTGCTCGCTGTTGACCGAGTTCACCGTGCGAGCCCGAATGCCCGCCCTGCCCGCGGCCTCGATCTGGTTCCGCATCAGGGCAAGCAGTGGCGAGACGATCACCGAGGGTCCGCCGCCGCGGGCGCGCAGCAGGGCGGTGGCGGTAAAGTACACGGCCGACTTGCCCCAGCCGGTGCGCTGGACGACCAGCGCGCGGGCATGGTCGGCGACCAGTGCCCGGATCGCAGTCCACTGGTCCTCGCGAAGCCTGGCGTCTGGGCCAGCCAGGGCCTGCAGGCAGTGCTCGGCTTCGGCGCGCAGCGCGTCAGGGGGCGGATCGGCGCTCGTCACGTGCCCTTACTATCAGGTCCCGCCGACATCGGCGGCCGGCTATGCGAGCCTTGGGCGGGAACGGAGGAGCGGGTGAGAATCAGGCAAGAGGCCGCACCGGCCCGGCTCGCGGGGGCCCGGCGTGGGCCGGCCTGGATTTTGCGCGGCCGGCTGCTCTCGGGTAGGCAGCTGTCGGCCAGCGGAGTTTCGGCCAGGCAGGGCGTGGCGCTGCTGGTCATCGGTGTGCTCGCGCTGGCTCTCAACATGCGGTCCGCGATCACCAGCCTCCCGCCAATCTTTCCCGAGCTGGAATCGGCGCTGCATATCTCGGCGGCCAGCCTCTCGCTGCTTGCGGCGATCCCGGTGCTGTGCTTCGGCGTGTTCTCGGGCGCCGGGGCGCCGCTGAGCCGAAGGTTTGGCGAGGAGCGGGTGCTGGGAACGGCGCTCGTTCTGCTGGCAGCCGGCCTGCTACTGCGCAGTCTCAGCCCGTCCAGCCTTCTTTTCCCTGGCACGGTTGTGGCGGGCGGGGCCATCGCCTTGCTCAACGTGCTGCTTCCGAGTCTGGTCAAGCGCCGCATGCCGGAGCGGGCCGGCCTGGTGATCGGGCTCTACCTGCTGATGCTGTCGGCCGGGGCGATCCTGGCGTCGCTGCTGGCGGTGCCCGTGTTCAACGCGGCGGGCGGTGGCATGACCGCTCGCAGTGCATCTGTACACATCGCGCTCGGCCTGTGGGCCGGCCCGGCGATCCTGGCAGTCATTCTGTGGCTGCCGCAGCTTCGGTACCGCACGTTGCCCGAAACGCGCACCGCCGGCCCCTCGGCCGCGAAGCCTGCGGGTGCGCTCGCGATGAGCCACAGTGCGCTGGCGTGGCAGGTCACGCTATTTATGGGTCTGCAGAGCCTGGTGTACTACGCCACCTTGTCGTGGTTCCCGACCATGTTCCGTGAGCGGGGCGTCAGCGCACTCCACGCGGGTTACCTGCTCGCGCTGATGAACTTGGGCAATGCGGTGACCTGCCTCCTTGTCCCCGTACTTGCGCACCGGGCCGCCGACCAGCGCAAGCTCGCGGCTGCGGCCATGCTGGCCACCGCGGGCGGCATCGCGGGCGCTGTCTTCGGCCCGGCTGGGCTCGCCGCTCCCGCCGTCCTGCTGCTGGGGCTCGGCCAGGGCTCGACCCTTGGCCTCGGCATCTTCTACACGATGGCGCGCGCGCCCAACCCGGTCACCGCTGCCTCGCTGTCGGCCTTCGCTCAGGGCGCCGGTTACCTCATCGCGAGCACCGGACCGCTGGCGATCGGCTTCTTGCACGACGCTAGCGGCGGCTGGACGGTGCCCGGTGTGGTGCTCCTCGGAGTGGCAGCGCTGGAGCTCATCACCGGCTGGCTCGCGGGCCGGGCGCAGACCGTACCCCCGTAGGCGCGACTCGACCGCTGCGGGGCGGCCGGACTGTGTGACGTCGGCGTCAGCCAGCCGGGCGCCTGGCTGCCGATGGTGCCCCAGGGGCTGATGGAGCGAAATACACTCTGGTTGTATTGTCCTGCAAGTACCTCTGACCGCGACCTGGCCTATGGCCAGCGGCCAGGGGGCGGCCGCCGGGTGCGGCAGGGCATGCGCGGCGCGGCTTCGCACCGCGGATGGACAGCTCGCGGACGGGCAGGTTGAACCCGGATGCGGGCAGTTCTGGTAGGGACGGGCCGGCGCCTGCTGGCGGCCGATCACATGAGGAGCAAACCGAGTGAGCTTGCTGGAGCGCATTCATAGCCCGCGGGACGTAAAGGACCTTAGCGCGGAGGAGCTGCCCCAGCTAGCTGCTGAGATCCGGGATTACCTGATCCGGATCGTGACGAAGAACGGCGGCCATCTCGGGCCCAACCTTGGCGTGGTCGAGCTCACGATCGCGCTGCACCGCGTCTTCGACTCCCCGGTGGACCGCATCCTCTTCGACACCGGCCATCAGTCCTACGTGCACAAGCTCCTGACCGGCCGGTACCCGGACTTTGGCACACTGCGGCGCCGAGGGGGAGTGACCGGCTACCCGAGCCGCGGCGAATCCCAGCATGACCTGGTCGAGAACTCGCACGCGTCGACCAGCCTGTCCTACGCCGACGGCCTGGCCAAGGCATATCAGCTCCGCGGTGAGACGCACCGCAGCGTCGTTGCCGTCATCGGAGACGGTGCGCTGACCGGCGGGATGGCCTGGGAGGCACTGAACAACATCGCGGCAGGCAAGGACCGTCGGCTGGTCATCGTCGTCAACGACAACGGCCGCTCGTACCAGCCGACGATCGGCGGGCTTGCCGATCACCTGGCGTCCGTGCGGGTGTCGCAGCGGTACGAGCAGGTCCTTGACTACATCAAGACCTCGCTCTCGCATACGCCGCTGGTCGGCGCGCCGCTGTTCGAGACACTGCACGGGATCAAGAAGGGCCTCAAGGACGTACTCCAGCCGCAGGTCCTGTTTGAGGATCTGGGCCTGAAGTACCTAGGTCCGGTCGACGGGCATGATGAGCATGCGGTCGAGCATGCCCTGCGCCGTGCTCGGGACTTCGGCGGTCCGGTGCTCGTGCACGTCATCACCCGCAAGGGGTTCGGCTATCAGCTAGCCGAGGAGAACGAAGAGGATTGCCTGCACCAGGTCTCGCCAGCGCCGGCCCCGGCCCAGCGTTCCGGCAGTAACGGGCGTCGGCCGGCTGCCAAGCCGGGCCGGCCGTGGACTCAGGTCTTCGGGGACGAACTCGCGGCCATCGGGACCGAGCGGCCCGATGTGGTCGCGATCACTGCCGCGATGCTGCATCCGACTGGCCTGGCCAAGTTCGCGGCGGCGTTCCCGGACCGGGTCTTCGATGTGGGCATCGCCGAGCAGCACGCGGTCACCAGCGCTGCGGGCCTGGCGATGGGCGGCATGCACCCGGTAGCCGCCATCTATGCGACCTTCCTCAACCGAGCCTTCGACCAGCTGCTGATGGACGTCGCTTTGCACCGGCTGCCCGTCACCTTCGCCCTGGACCGGGCCGGCGTGACCGGGCCAGACGGGGCAAGCCACCACGGCATGTGGGACGGCTCGATCCTGCAGCTGGTGCCGGGACTTCGGATCGCCGTCCCGCGAGATGGCGCCAGGGTTGCCGAGCTGCTCAGGGAGGCGGTGGCCGTGAACGACGGCCCGACCGCACTCCGGTTCCCCGGCCGCCTCGCCACCCCAGACCTCCCGGCTGTCGGCCAGCTCGGCGGGATGGACGTGCTCCGGCTGCCGGCCGATCCGGACCGGCGCGACGTGCTGCTGCTCGGAGCAGGGCCGATGGCGGGTGTCTGCGCCGAGGTCGCAGACCGGCTGGCCGACCACGGCATCGGCGTCACGGTAGTGGATCCGCGGTGGGTGAAGCCGCTCGACACGGCGCTGCCTGAGGCCGCCCGTCAGCACGGCCTGGTGGCCACTGTGGAGGACAACGGCCGGGTCGGAGGCTTCGGCGATGCGGTCGCCAGGATGCTGCGGGACAACGACATTGACACTCCCGTGCGGACCTTCGGCCTGGATCAGGCCTTCCTTGAGCACGGTGAGCGGGCCCAGCTACTGGACGCGCAAGGCCTCACCCCGCAGCATCTGGCTCGTCGGATCACTGAGCTGGTGGCTGGCCGGGTCCCGGAGCTAGCCGACGAGGACCAGCACGCCTGAGTAGGTGCGCTGGCTCAGGGCGCCTGGGCTACTCAGTTCGCCTGGGCTATTCGGGCGCGTGGGCTAGCTGTGATGGTGTGGCGTTACGTGGTGGTGCGCTCTGTGGTGCCGCCTGGCTGCATGCGAAGTAGCGTGAGCCGGCCTGTGCCGAGGAGCGGGCTGGAGCCCTGGCGGGGCCTGATACCCGGTGAAGACCGGGTATCGCCAGGCAATCAGGTCGTCTAGGCGGAGCGAGGGCGGCCCCAGCAGCTTGACCAGGTATTTGCCGAGCGGAGAGCTCAGCTGCGCGTCGGCAACGACTGCGTGCGGCCGCCAGCTAGCCATCGCCGCGAGAGTTATGGCGCCGTGCGGCGGAACCCAGCCCTTTCCGCGCAGGCGCGTCCACTCGCCAAAGGCTATGTGAGCCTCGGGCCAGTACGGACTGCTGGCCGGCACACCCTTGGACCATAGGTAGTCCAGGTACTCGGGCACGCGCCGGGCGCCCTGTGGGCCGAGGCGTGCCCGGTTGTCTCTTCCGGTCCCGATGAAGTACCCACCGGTCATCGCCGACGGCTTGCCGCTGTCCGCTACCCAGCGGAGTGCGAGAGTCTCGGACGGCCGGGGGAAGGGCAGGATCAGGACGTTGCTGTCTGGCGCCAGATGCAGCCGGGCGAAGATGGTCGACCAGCCCTTCGGGAGCGGCACAACGCGTTGCGCGGGCAGTGGCCGCGGCAGCAGCGGGAGGCAGCACACAATCGCCACCCCAAGGACGGCCGTTTCCCCCAGGCGGGCTCGCCAGCGCGCCGTCTGGCGGGTCGGCCAGTGCGCCGCCAGGAGCCTGCGAATCTCGTCGATCCCGACGGCAAGCAGTGTTGCCGCGGCTCCATCGGCCAGGATCGACAGCCGGTCTGTCAGGATCGGGGCGAACAGCGGCACCTTCTCGATCCAGGCCCACGGCAGGTCGACTGCCCGGTAGTACGTGCCCCCGATCAACGGGTTGCCGCCCAGCGAGAACAGGCAGAGCAGAACGAGGGTCACGGCGGCTGCGCGCGCGGCAGGCCGGCGCCAGCTGACGACCGCGGCCACGGCCAGGAAACCGATCAGCGGCCAGCCCAGGTAACCGAGATATTCGGGCAGCCCGCCATGGTATCTACGGGCGGCAGCGGCCGAGGCAGCGGTATGGAAGAACAGTGCGCCCTGGGGCGTGACAAAGCTGGTGAGATCATTTTCGAAAACATTAGGCGGGTGGGACGAACCATGCAGGGTGAGCGGGCCGTGGAACTGGATCCACAACGCATGGCCGGTCAGTGCCAGCGCGATTACCAGCGCAACCACCAGCCCAGCACCCGTCGGCGCGAGCCGTCGCAGCGTGGTACGCGGTCGGCTGACCGCCAGCACCAGGACCACTAGGACGGCGGTCATCGCGGTCGTTAGCGCGAGCTCCTCCATCACGAATATCTGGCCTGCGACGAGCAGGCCGAGCCAGGCCCCGGTCCGGACCCAGGCTGGCACGCGGGCCAGCCAGCGGGCAGGGGCCCGGGCCGGCCGGAAGGCCGGGACCCGCGGACCGACGGCGAGCCGCGCGCATGCGCTGACGATCAGCGGCGGCAGGACGGCCAGCTCTAGGTCGTAGTGGGACAGCGCAGTCTGCAGCAGGGCCGGCGAGAACCCGTAGACCGCCCCGGCCAGCGCAGCTGCCTGGGTACTGACATCCCACCGTCGCAGCACCCAGAACAGGGCCGAGGCCGAGCCAGCGAACCCTATGGTGGTCATGATGGTGAGGCTCGCCTGAGGCCCGGCTAGGCCGGTCACCGGCGCAAGCAGGATGCCCGGCAGGAACATCGCCGTATTCCACATCAAGTTGATGCCGATGGGAGCGTTCATCCCGGTCGTGATCAGGGCTGGCAGCCTGCCGTGCCTGACGGCCGTCGCGATGTAGCGCATGAACCAGGCAATGAGATCGGCGTCGTGCGGATTACCGAGAACGATGCGCCCGGCCGGATCACCCCACAACCGCGAGGTCAGCAGCAGCGCAGCAAGTAGGTAGCCGAGCGGAACCGCCCAGGTCGCAACGCTCCTGGCCCGCTTGGGAGCCGCGGCAACGTCCGACTCCGTCGCCAGAGCGCCGGGGCCGATTACGGCTGCCGAAAGCGAAGGCTCAGGCGAGGTCAGGGCCCCCACCACCTGTCGTGAACGACGCGGCCTGCGCGCGGCAGCCGCTGGTCTGGATCGAAAGTCGCTGGTCCGACCAACTGCCGGCCAAGTCAGGAGGTAATGGTACCGGCCATCGCCGACTGTTTCCGGTCAGCGTGGCACAAAGCCGCCAGTATGAACTAGGCGGCTTAGCCGGATCTGGGATTATCCTGGGATATACCAGAGAATGCGTTGGCTTATCTACGACTGCGCTGTGGTGCAGGCCGACGGCCGGGCGGGGCCTGGTATCCGGTGAAGACCGGGTTCCGCCAGGCAATCAGGTCGGCCTCCAGGACCGTGGGCGGTCCAAGGAGCTTTGCCAGGTATTTGCCGAGCGCCGAGCTTGCCTTGGCGTCGGCTACGACTGCCTGAGGCCGCCAGTTAGCCATCGCGGCAAGCGCCGCCGGAACACGGGGCACGGACCAGCCCTTTTCGTTCAGGCCCCGCCACTCGCCGAAAGCTATGCGAGCCTGGCCTCGGTACGGACTTGTGACCCCCACGCCTTCGGACCATAGGTAGTTCAGGTACTCGGGCACGCGCGGGGACATCAGGGGGCCGAGGCGCGCCTCGCCGCCCTTCCCAGGGCCGACGAAGTACCCGCCGATCATCACCGACGGCTTGCCGCTGTCAGCGACCCAGCGGAGTGCCAGTGTCTCGGACGGCCGGGGGAACGGCAGGACTAGCACCCTGCTGTCCGGCGCCAGATGCAGCCGGGCGAAGACGGCCGACCAGCCTTTCGGAAGTGGCGCCACCCTGGCGTCCGGCAACGGCCGCGGCAACAGCGGGAGGCAGCAGATGACCGCTACCGCCAGGACGGCCGGCTGCGCCAGGCGGGCAAATCGATGGTCCGCTAGCCGCCTGCGAACTTCATCGATTCCGACAGCAAGCAGCGTTGCCGCGGCACCGTCGGCCAGGATCGACAGCCGGTCCGTCAGGATCGGGGCGAACACCGGCACCTTCTCGACCCAGTACCACGGCAGGTCGATTCCCCGGTAGTACCTATGCGCGATCAGCGGGTGACCGCCCAGCGAGAGCACGCAGAGCACGACGAGGGTCACGGCGGCCGCACGCCCGGCTAGCCGGCGCCAGGTTACGACCGCAGCCGCGGCTAGGGCGCCGATCAGCGGCCAGCCCAGGTAACCGAGATATTCGGCCAGCCCGGCCTTGGATCTCGCGGCGGCGGCGGCCGAAGCAGCGGTATGGAAGATCAGCGCGCCCTGCGGCGTGACAAAGCTGGTGAGGCCGTTGACGTAGACGTTAAGCGGGTGCGGCGAACCATGCTCGGTCAGCGGACCGTGGAATTGCGTCCACAACCCCGAGCCGCCAAGTGCTAGCGCAACCACTACGGCAATCGCCAGACCAGCCGCCGTCGGCCGGAGGCGCTCGATGGCGGACCGCGGTCGGCTCACCGCAAGCACTAGCACGACTAGGACGGCGGTCATCGCGGTCGTTAGCGCGATTTCCTCCATGACGTATATCTGCGCAGCAACCAGCAGACCGAGCCATACTCCGGTCCGCAGCCAGGCGGGCACGCGGGCCAGCCTGCGGAGCGGGGCCCAGGCGGGCGCATAGGCGGGGATCCGCGGGCCGACGGCCAGCCGTGCGCACGCACTAACGATCAGCGGTGGCAGGATGGCCAGCTCCAGGTCGTAATGAGATCGCGCCGTCTGCAGCAAGGCCGGCGAGAAGCCGTAGATCAACCCGGCCAGCGCAGCTGCCTGGGTACTGACATCCCACCGCCGCAGCACCAGGAAGAGCGCCGTGGCCGAGCCAAAGAATCCGACCGTGGCCAAGATCGTGAGGGTGGTCTGCGGGCCAGCTAGCAAGGTCACTGGAGCAAGCAGGATGCCGGGCAGGAGTGATGGGGTGTTCCACATCAGGTTGATGCCGATGGGCGCGTTCATCCCGGTCGTGGTCAGGGCCGGCAACCTGCCGTGCATGACCGCCGTCGCGGCGTACCGCACGAACCAGGCGAACAGATCGGCGTCGTGTGGATTGCCTTTCACGATGCGCCCCGCCGGATCGCCCCACAAGCGCCAGGTCAGCAGGACGGCAGCGAGCAGATAGCAGAGCGGAACCACCCAGGCCGCAACGCTCCGGGCCCGCGTCGGATGCTCGCCCAACTCGGGCGCCGCGGCCGCGCGGCCGGCAACGACCGCCGAGAGCGCAGGGTCGGACGAGGTCAGCGCGCCCACCACCGGCGGTGAATACTCGCGGCGAGCGCGAGGCCGCTGGTCCGGACCGAAAAGTCACTGGTCCGACCAACTGCCGGCCAAGTCAGTAGGTTACTGGACCTGGCTGCCGTGGCGCTTCCGGCCTGGGCCGGGCTGGTGCTAGGCACGGCAGAAAGTTGGGCGTGGCGGCACTGCTACTTCCTCTTGGGCTTGCGGTTCTTGGGCTTGCGGTTCTTGGGCCCGGGGGCCTTGGGTTGCGGGGTCTTGGGCGCCCTGCTCTGGCCGGTGCCTTCCCTGAAATACCGGCTGGAGCGGGCAATGCCAGGGAACGCGCCAAAGGTGTGACCTAGGTCTGCGGACTCGAAGGTCAGCTGCCAGACCTGGCCGGCATTGGCGCCGTACACGGAACCTGGGCAGTCCTTGCCGCCGTTCGACGCGCGGTAACAGGACGCAGTGCCGACCATCGGATGCCCGATCGGGCCAACCGGATTGAACATCGAGACGTAGCCCGCCAGCTTCGGCGTGTAACCGCCGAACGCTGCGAAGTCGAAGCTGTTCGCCGTCCCGGTCTTCCCGGCCTGCGGGATGTAGACGCCATTCCTTCTGACCCCGTCGCCCTTCGCGGTACCGCTAGTGAGTACGCCGCGCAAGATGTAGGTCGCCGCTGCCGCTACGGCGGTGGAGAAGACGCGATGACAGCCCGCAGACGCGACCGGCAGCTGATTCCCGCCGGCAGTGATCTTGCTGATCGCCACCGGAGCGCAGTAGATGCCGCCCGCGGCGACCGTGGCATAGGCGGCGGCCATGGTCATGGGCGACACCCCGACCGTCCCAAGCGTGAAGGAGGGCAGATCGTCGGCCGGGGGCTGATATCCCGCCGTTCCCGGCTTGCCTGCTGGCTTCAGCAGGGAACTGCCATCCGCCCGGTGATCGCCCATGCTGGCCGCCGTCCTGACGACGTTGCACAGGCCGACGCGCCGCTCGAGTTCGGCATAGAAGACATTGATCGACTCGGTCGTCCCGGTGTACAGGGTGTAGGTTCCGTGCCCGGCCCCTTCGGCGTTGGCCACGTGGAAGGGCGGCGTTGTCGACCCGCTGCAGCTGTGATACGGCCCGATGGCGCTAGGCGAGGTAACCGTCAGCTTGTACCCGAACGGGATGTCGTGCTTGAGCGCCGTGATCAGCGTGAACAGCTTGGATGCGGACCCGGTCTGGAGGCCGATACTGCCGTTCTGGGCGCTGTCTACGGCGTAGTCGATGCTGTCCTGACCGTTGCCTACGCCGTACGGCCGGTCGACGGCGATTGCCTCGACATGGCCGGTGCCAGGCTGGATCAGCACCTCCGCCGCGGCATTCTTACCTGGGTTTTCGCCCGACGGCGGCGCAGGCAGCATGAAGTCAACTGCGTTCTGCGCCGCGGCCTGGTCCTGCGGGTTCATCGTGGTGTAGATCTTCAGGCCGCCGGTCGTGTTCAGCTGTTGCCAGGCAGCCGCGTAGGCGGGGCTCGTCCGTAGCTTCGCGGTCACGTAGTCGCAGAACCAGGCGGCATCAGCGGCCGTCGCGCTGGAGCAGCCATCGTGCAGCGTCTGCGGGCGGAAGTGCACGCCTAGCGGTGCCCTTTCGGCAGCTGCGGCCGTGCTGCCGCTGATGTAGCCGACCTGGGCCATTCGCATCAGCACCACGTTCCGGCGCAGCCTGGCATCGACGGGATTGGTCAGCGGGTCAAACTCGACCGGATTTTGCACCAGGCCGGCCAGCGTCGCGGACTCAGGCAGCGTGAGGCGGGCGGCCGGCCGCCCGAAGTACTGCTCGGCTGCGACCTCGATCCCGTAGGCCTGATTCTCGAAGTACGCGGCGTTCAGGTAAGCGGCGAGCAGCTGGTCGGGAGTGAGCTCGTGCTCGACCTCGGCGGCTATCCGCAATTCGCGGATCTTGCGCGCAGCGCTGTCGGCGACTGCGGCCTGCTGCTCGGCGCTGTCCGCAGCGGTCAGTAGCAGCGCGTTCTTGACGTACTGTTGCGCGATCGTGGAGCCGCCCTGGACCTGACCGCCAAGCAGGTCCAATGCCAGTGCCCGGGTGGTGCCACGGAAGTCGATGGCGCCATGCAGATAAAATCTTGAATCCTCGATGGCCAGTACGGCCTCGCGCATCGATGGCGCGATCTGGTTGTAGGACACCGGAACGCGGTAGATGTGGTTCGGGTAATAATAGGCGATCAGGCCGCCCCGGGAATTCAGGATCTCGGACCGGGTCGGCAGCTGCGATAGCTTCGGAACGGACAAGTCATTAAACGTCTCGGCTGCGTCTCGGGTGGCGATTCCGGCCATCCCGACTATGGGCAATGCCAGCCAGCTGACCAGCAGCCCAGCCGTAACCGAGAGCACGGCAATCCCGCCGAGAGCGCTCAGCGCCGAGGCAGCCGATGCCCGGCTGCGCCTTGATTTCACTCCGCGTTCCCGCTCCGGTTAGCTGCAGCCTTTGTGCAGCTGATTCGCTTAACCCGCCGACGTCGCAGATTTGCGGTACCCGCCCGCGGCTAAAGGCAATGCGGGACAATATCTATGGGACGGCAAAGTGAAATGTTGCAGGCGCTATTTGAGTACCGCTTTGGCCCGCGGACCCAGCGCGGCAATAAATCGCTAGCGTGGATATATCCCGCCGTCAAGTGAGATGACCTGGTTAGTCAGGTATGGGTTGCGCAGGACGGCAACCGCGAGATCGGCGACCTCTGCTGGCCGTCCGAGCCGCCCGACCGGTACGCGCTGACGCAGCTCATCCGGCTCGCCTGGCAGCATGCCGGTGTCCGCGATGAGGGCGGGCGCGAGCGCGTTCACGGTGACACCGGAGTGGGCGAACCTGGCCGCAAGCGAGTGCGTCAGCCCGTGCAGGCCAGCCTTGGCGGCGGCGTAGTGGGGTCCGACGACACCGCCAGTGAAGGCGGCGACTGAGGAGATGAACAGTACTCGGCCGAAGCCACGCTCGGCCATTGGCGGCACCAGCCGCTGGGCCAACAGGAACGGGGCACGCAGGTTCACCGCGATGGTCTCGTCGAACTCCTCGACCTCGATGGTCTCCAGTCGCTGCCGCTGGCCGAGGCCGGCATTGCTCACCAGCACGTCTACCGGGCCGAACGCGTGCTCGGTGTCCTCGGTGAGCCGGACGACCTCGGCCGCGTAGGCGAGGTCGGCGCTGAGGGCTGCAGCGCGGCCGCCTGCTGCGGTGATCTGGCCCGCTAGTTGCTGCGCCGACGCGTCGCTGGCCCCGTAGCCGATTGCGACGCTCACGCCTGCAGCCGACAGCGCGAGGGCGATGGCCCGGCCGATCCCGCCGCTGCCGCCAGTGATCAGCGCCACCCGGCCGGCCAGGCTGTCTGCCAAAGTCTGCTGCATGGAGGTCACGCTAGCTGATCGCCGCGCGGTGAGCTTAGCTGCGAGGGGGCGTTGGGCTGCCCGTCGCTGCTGGCGCAGCCTTGATCCAGGCCGAGTCCGGCTTGCCGAGCTGGTGAGTCGCGACGGCCCCGGCCAGGATGGCCATCAGCGCGATGAGAAGCGGGTAGTAGATGCTCGTATGCAGCACGAGCGTCGCGCCAACGAGCGCACCCACCAGCATGGCGGCCACTGCGGTCAGGCGCCGTCCGGCACGCGAGCCGGCGCCGCCGGCTAGCGTGCTGTCCGCCGCGATGCCGGTGATAGTGAGGGTCAGCACGGTCGTCGTGAGGTCGGGGACCGCGAGCTTGCGCGCCGCCGCGTTCTGTATGCCCATCGAAACGGCGAGTACAGCAATCAGTGGATAGCGGAATGCGGTGGTCACCGGGCTGCCGCTAACGGCGGCGAGGATGACCGCGACGGCCAGGAAGACCGCCTGGATGGCGGCTGCGGAGCTGTGCAGGCGGCCGCGGTGGTCAGAATGCCGCGCCCCGAGCCTGCCGCCGACGAGCGCGCCGACCGCGAATGACACCACGGCCGTCAGCGATGCGCCGATCGAGAAGCCTGGCGCCCCGGCTAGCGCGAAGCCGAGGAAGACGATGTTGCCGGTCACGTTGGCGACGAAAACATGCCCAAGCGCCAGATAACTGAAAGAGTCGACCAATCCGGTCACTACGGTCATGCTGAGCAGGACTGGCGGCAGCGGGCCGTGTCGCCCCTTTGGGTCAGCGACGAACGTACTGCGGATGTCGGCGAGAAAGGCTGTCATGCAGGCGACTCCGGTTGCCTCGGGCCTAGGGGAAAGAGTGTGGCACGACTCGCGACCGCCCTTCATGGTGGCCAAGATGCCGCAGCCTGAGCAGGCACGTCACGCTCGCGGGTCGTTACAGGGCAGAATCAAGGCATGCAAACACTTCAGGTAGCAGTCGTCGGATCGGGTCCGGCCGGCCTGTATACAGCCGAGGCGCTGATCAAGCAGGCGGCCGCGCTCACTCCGCCGCGCGCGATCCAGGTCGACGTGATCGATCGGTTGCCTACCCCGTACGGCCTGGTCCGGTATGGCGTGGCGCCTGACCACAAGTCGATCAAGTCGATCGCCGAGTACCTGCGGAACGTGCTCGAGCATGACCAGGTCAGCTTCGTCGGCGGAGTACACCTGGGTGACGATGTGAGCCGGGACGACCTGCTAGGGGCCTACGACGCGGTCGTCTACGCCACCGGCGCCATGCGCGACAGGCACCTGGGCATCCCCGGTGAGGACCTGGCTGGCAGCGTCGCGGCCACTGACTTCGTCAACTGGTATTGCGGTCACCCAGACGTCGACCCTGCCGCGTTCACCCTGGACGCCGAGTCGGTGGCCGTCATCGGTGTCGGCAACGTGGCCGTCGACGTCGCCCGGATCCTGGCCCGCAACCCGGCTGAGCTCCGCGAGACCGACGTGTCGGAGCCGGTACTCGACGCCCTGCTGGCCAGCAAGGTCAGTGAGGTGCACATGATCGGCCGTCGGGGGCCAGCCCAGGCCAAATTCACCACCAAGGAGTTGCGCGAGCTCGGTGAGCTTGACGGGGTCGACATCGTGGTCGGCGCGGGCGAATCGGACCTCGATGCCTTTGACCCGACCGGCGAGAGCGCCCGCCTGGCTCAGGCCGACCGGCACGTCCGGGGTAACTACACGGTCATTTCCGACTGGGCGAGCAGGACGCCCACCGGCACGGGGCGGAGACTGACGGTCCGTTTCTGGCTGAGGCCTACAGAGATACAGGGCGGGTCGGCTGTCGATGGGCTGACTCTCGAACGCACCCGCCTCGATGAGTCCGGGCGACTCATCGGAACCGGTGAGCTGGAGACCCTGCCTGTGCAGATGGTTCTGCGCTCGGTGGGCTACCAGAGCGTCCCGCTGCTCGGCGTGCCGTTCGACGACAGATCATCGACGGTGCCGAACGAGGCCGGCCGGGTGCTCGGTCCAGGCGGCCAGCCGCTGCCCGGGGAGTACGTGGCCGGCTGGCTTAAGCGCGGCCCTACGGGCGTGATCGGCACGAACAAGTCCGATGCGGCCGAGACTGTCAGGTCACTGCTAGCCGACCTGGCCGGCGGCCCGGGCCCGGATGATGTACAGCTGCCCAGGGCAGGCCTGCTGCGGATGCCGGCCGGCGACCTGGCCAGCGCGAAGCGCGGTTCGCCGCTGCACGAGGTGCTCGCGAGCCGCCAGCACCGGCACGTCAGTTACTCAGACTGGCTTCGGATCGAGGCGGCGGAACAGGAACTGGCCGCCCGGCTCGGCCGGGGCGCCAGAGTGAAGCTGCCGAGCCGGGCGGACATCCACAAGGCGTGCGGCTTGTCTTAGCCAGTAGCCGGTCTTTCACCGGTTGCGCCCTCGTGGCGCAGAGTAACGGAGGGGTTGCGCAAAGTAGCCAACAGGCCCTCCGTTACCATTCCGTCTACCTGATTGCCGCGGCTGACTACAAGTTGTCCAGCATCCCGTCATGAGGGACGCGGCACATGCATCACCCTGCGGGTGCTTACTCGTGAAACGCCGGAGTTGCCGGGTGGTTTCTGTGGAGCCCCGGGTGACCGGAGCAGGGGGCGCTCCGGTGCAGCGAGAGGTAGCGAGTGAAAGCAGCACGTCACGATGCTGACCGTGCGGTCGGGGTTGGGCAACTACGGGGCGACCGGCGGACACAGCACGATGTCCTGGAGGCATTGTCACAGTGCGCGAATCACCGCAAGTGGTTCGCGGGCTTTGCGCTTCCGTACCTAGGTGAGCATCCGATCGAGATCGGCAGCGGCATGGGCGACTACGCCATGCAGTGGATTCCGAGCGTGGATAAATTCACGGCCACTGAGGCAGACCCTGGCCTGCTGCCCGCCCTGCGGGCGGCGACGGCCGACTGTACGAACGTCACAGTCCGTCAGGTGCTGCTGCCTACCGACGAGCGCGCCGACCACTCCTGCCTGATTTCCTTCAACGTTCTTGAGCACATTGACGATCACATTGGCGCACTGCAGAGCATGGCCAAGCTTGTGCGGCCGGATGGCTACATTGTCCTGGTGTGTCCTGCGTTCCCGTTCGCAATGAGCCCGGTGGATATCGCGACCGGGCACGTACGGCGCTACACAAAACGATCAATGACTCAGGCGCTTACCGAGGCAGGGCTTGAGGTCGTCGACGTTCGTTATGCCAACTCGCTGGGCCTGATCTGCTATTACGCGTTTACCAGCGTGCTGAGGCGACAGCCGAGGACTGGCGGCACGCTCAACTTCTACGACCGCCTCGTCGTGCCTTTCGTAAGCGGCATGGAGCGCCGGATAGGCCCGCCGGCATTCGGGCAGTCCGTCGTCGCGGTCGCGCGTGTCAAGGAAGAGGCAGAGGATGGCTGAATCACCCGCTGCGGGTGGTCGCGGCCGGCGTGCGCTCGGGTAGTTGTCTAGGTACCACCGGGCGAAGGAAGGCGTTGATGTCCGCCGCGAAGACCCCGCTGACTGCAGTGCAGATTCCAGCGCGAGCGCGCGCCAGCGCGCCGGACTGGCCCGCGGCGGGCAGCCTGGCGTCACCGGCTGAGCGGGCCAGCTTCGGCCGAGCGGCCAGGGGACTGGTGCCGCGAGAAGATCACGCCGCTCTCGACCTTCCTTTCGACCGCCCCGACCCGGTTGACCTGCTGGAACTGCAGGCCCGCCCCAGGCTGCCCGACCTGGTGCCGGTTCGCTACGGTCGGATGCTCGCCTCGCCGTTCGCCTACTTCCGAGGCGCCGCATTGCCGATGGTCAGCGACCTGGCCGTAACCCCGGTCACCGGACTGACCGTGCAGGCCTGCGGCGACGCGCACCTGTCGAACTTCGGCGTGTTCGGGTCGCCTGAGCGGCGGCTTGTCTTCGATATCAACGACTTCGACGAGACACTGCCGGGGCCCTGGGAATGGGATGTGAAGCGGCTGGCAGCCAGCGTCGAGATCGCGGCACGGGAGAACGGGTTCGCGGCAAAGCAGCGCCGGAAGATCGTCTTGGCCGGGGTGCGCCAATACCGGGAAGCGATGCGGGCGTTCGCGGGCATGACCAGCCTGGACGTCTGGTATGCGCGGCTGGATCTCGATCAGATCCGGTCCGAGCTCAAATCCGGCGTTAGCGGCAGGCTGCGAAAGGCCGTAGACGAAGGCATGGCCAGAGCCCGCACGAGAGACAGTATGCAGGCACTCGCCAAGATGACGACGGTCGTGGACGGCAAGCGCCGGATAACGCCGGACCCGCCGCTGATCGTTCCGATCAGCGACCTGGCGGCCAGCCAGGAAGATGCGGTCGGCCTGGACACCATGATCTGTGACCTGCTAGCGAGCTATCGGCGCACCCTGCATGAGGACAGCGCGGAGCTACTGGGCAAGTATCAGCTCACCGACATGGCGCGGAAGGCCGTCGGCGTGGGCAGCGTTGGCACCCGGTGCTGGATCGTCCTGATGCTGGGCAGCGACGAAGCAGATCCACTGTTTCTCCAGGTCAAGGAGGCCGAGCGGTCAGTGCTCAGCGAGTATGCCGGCGCCAGCAAGTACCACAATCAGGGTCAGCGCGTGGTGGTCGGCCAGCGCTATACCCAGGCGTCCAGCGACATCTTCCTTGGCTGGATACGGATCGAGGAAGGCATCGACGGGCACCCGCATGACTATTACGTGCGCCAGCTGCGGGACTGGAAGCTGTCGCTTGAGATCGAGCGGATGTCGCCTGACTGGCTGCGGCGCTATGTCAGCTATTGCGGGTGGACGCTGGCGCGGGCGCATGCCCGTACCGGTGACCGGTTCGCGATGTCCGGGTACCTTGGCTCCTCTGCGGTCTTCGACGAGGCGATCGCCGACTTCGCGGTCAGCTACGCGGACCAGAACGAGCGCGACTACAGCGAACTCGGCCGCGCCGCCAAGTCGGGCCGCGTGGTGGCGAGGACGGGCCTGTAACTCGCGGGAGGACGGGCCAGTAACTCGGGTCAGCCGGTGCCGAGCCCGGCGCGGAGGCACGTCGTAGCCTGGTCGATGGCTGCTCGCGTGGCGCGAGTCTCGGTCAGTGCGTTGAGCAGCATGAAGTCGTGGATCGTCCCGTCATAGCGCACGGTGGTTACCGGGACGCCGGCTGCCCGCAGCTTGGCGGCGTAGGCCTCGCCTTCATCCCGCAGGACGTCAGCTTCGTCGACGCAGAGATATGTCGGCGGCAACCCGGTGACCTGCTCAATGCTGGCCTGATTCGGCGATGCCGTGATATCGCGGCGCCGCGCCGGGTTGGGGGCGTAGGCGTTCCAGAACCACTCCATCTCGGTCCGGCTAAGGTAATAGCCAGTGGCGAACTGCTCGTAGGAGTCGGTGTTCATCGCCGCGTCGGTGACGGGGTAGTACAAGGACTGCTGGACGAATGTGACGTCACCCTGCTCCTTGGCCATCAGGGCGAGTGCAGTTGCCATGTTGCCGCCGACCGATTCGCCAGCAACTGCCATGCGACTCGCATCCAGCCCCTTGGCCGCCCCGTTGCGGGTTATCCACTGGGCGGTGGCATAGCCCTGCTCGAGAGCGATCGGGTACTGGGCTTCCGGCGAGTTGGGATACTCGACAAACGCCAGCGCCGCGCCGGACCCGACGGCTAGCTCACGGACGAGCCGGTCGTGCGTGGCGGCGTTGCCAAGGATCCATCCTCCGCCGTGCATGTACACAATGACCGGCAGCATGCCGCTGGCACCCTGCGGCCTGATGATGCGTACCCGCACGTCCCCGGCTGGTGACGGGACAGTGATCCACTCCTCGTCGACTGGCAGCTTGCCGACCGGGCCCGATTGCGCGTCCTCGAGGACCTTGCGGGCATCGGCTGGGGGCATCTCATAGAGGAACGGGGGTTTTGAGAAGGCACCGGCAACGTGCTGTGCCGCGGGCTCAAGGACGATTGAGTTGCCAGCAGTCATGGCGGACTCCTACCCTGGCGGCCAACCAAACTCACGCCGTCGCCGCGCGGCGTTACGGGCCGCCGGGGTTCGGTCCGTGCGGAGTTACTGCTGCCCTGACCGCAGTAACCGCGCACAGACGAGTCCGAGCCCGTCGGCAGGGCTCCTATACCGGGCATTTCGCCGCGCCAGGCTCGCGAGTTAACTAGCGCCAGCCCCTCTTCACGTTGAGAACCTGCGGCACTAGCCCAGCTGAGCGGTGAGCTTCCGGAGGAGTGCCCTGGTCCGCGGGCCGTCCGAGCCGCGCGCATACTCACCGGCCACGAAGTCGGTCACGCCCGCGTCGGCCAGCGCCATGATCTGGGCCCCGACGACGTCCTCGTCGCCGACAATTGCCACGTCGCCGGGCCCGGCCGCGCCCTCCCGGTCCAGCATGGCCCGATAGGACGGCAACTGGCCGTAGATCGCGAATGCCTTGCCCGCATTGACGCGCGCCTGCTCCGGATCGTCAGTCACGCATACCGGAAGGATGCACACCACCCGCGGACTTGGCCGCCCTGCCTCCTTCGCAGCCGCGGTGATCGACGGCACGATGTGGCCGCGCACGGTCGCAGGACCCGTCATCCACAGGACCGTTCCGTCGGCAAGACCGCCGGCCAGCCTGAGCATCTGCGGCGCCAGCGCCGCCAGGAGCAACGGCATCTTATGACCGGAACGAGGCACGGACAGGCCGATGTGCGCCTGAACGGTCTCGCCATCGAAGGCAACCGGCTCGCCGGCCAGCAGCGGCGCAAGTACGGCCAGGTACTCCCGCATATGCCTGGTCGGCCTTTCGAAGCTGTACCCGTACATGTCCTGGATCACGATCTGATGCGAGAGACCGATCCCGAGCGCCAGCCTGCCGCCGAGCGCCAGGTCCGCGGTCAGCGCTTGCTGTGCAAGCACGGCGGGATGCCGCGGATAGGTCGGGATCACCGCAGTGCCGAGCTCGATACCTGGTACCTGGCTGCCTGCCACGGCCAGTGAGGTGAGTGCCTCGAGGCCGAAGATATTCGACATCCAGGCCGAGGCGAAGCCGTCATCGACGGCAGCGCGCAGTTGCTCAGCGAGCTTGACCAGCGCGTCTGGGCCGCTGGGTTCCGCGATCGAGGTTCCGATGCGCATCCGGTCTCTCCATCCGCCCCGGCGGGCCTCGTTCCGGTGCATAAAGGGGTTGTTCGACGGGCCGGCCCTGGTCTGATCCTGGCGGCCGGATGCTGCGTATGCAACCAGGCGCACGCACCCCAGCAGTCTTCGCAGGCGGGCATAAATGCCGCAAATAGCCGGCCAATATCGGCTGAACCGCGAGAATACTGCCGCCGGACCACGATCTGCGCGGCAATCTGGTACCTCGGCCTTTTGCGAGCGGCCAGCGCGGCGACAATAGGGAGATGGAAGCCGCTGCTCATCGCCCTGCCTCGCCGATCGACCATGCAAGGCCGGAAGACCGCGCCTCGGCCGACGAGCGAGAGCGCGAGGCAGCGCGGGAGCGCGCACGGAAGCACCAGCAAGCAGCGGCACGCGCCCGGGCGAGAGCCGCCGCCCGCGATCGGGATGCCGAGCTGGCCGCGCTGCACCAGTCGGCCGTACAGGCCGCCGAGCTACCGCCCGACCGCTTCCTGGACCGGGAAGAGAGCTGGCTGCGGTTCAGCCAGCGCGTCCTTGAGCTGTCCGAGGACCCGAACGTGCCGTTGCTCGAGCGAGTCAGGTTCTCCTCGATCTTCGCGAGCGGCATGGATGAGTTCTTCGGCGTGCGGATCGCCGGACGAGTCCGCCGGATGGCCACCGGCCTGCCGGTCGAGGCAGCCTCGGGCCAGTCTCCTGACCAGATCCTCCATGACGCTCTCGCGCTTGCTCACGATCTGTCGGTGCGGCACGCCCGCGGCTTCAGCGAGCACTTGCAGCCGGCGCTCGGTGAGGAGGGAATCGAGATCCTGCGGTGGAAGGAACTCGTCCCGGACGAGCAGGCCAGGCTCGAGCGCCTGTTCAAGGAGCGCATCTACCCGGTGCTCACGCCACTGGCGGTGGACCCGGCACACCCGTTCCCGTTCATCTCCGGCCTGACGCTCAGTCTCGCGATGATCATCGCGGACCCGAGGACCGGAGCCACCATGTTCGCCAGGGTGAAGGTGCCGCCGCTGCTGCCGCGGTTCCTGACGGCGGCGCCGAACCGGTTCGTGCCGCTCGAGGACGTCATCGCCGCGCATCTCGGCGAGCTGTTCGTGGGGCTGGACATCCTGGAGCACCACGCGTTCCGGGTAACCAGGATCACTGACCTGGAGATCGACGAGGATGTCACCGAGGACTTGCTGAAGTCGCTGGAGCGCGAGCTCATCCGCCGCAGGTTCGAGCCTGCCGTCCGGCTCGAAGTGGAAGAGTCGATCTCCGATGAGGTGCTTGAGCGGCTGGTAACCGAGCTCGACGTCGACGAGCGCGCGGTCTACCGGCTGCCAGGGCCGCTGGACTTGTCCGGCCTGAGCGCCATCGCCGACCTGGACATCCGGCGCCTGAAGTACCCCACTTTCGTGCCGTCTGAGTCCGCTCTTACGCTCGACGGTGGCGACAGCGGCGTATTCAATCAGCTGTCCGAGCATGACGTGCTCGTCCACCATCCGTACGACTCGTTCACCGCCAGCGTGCAGCGCTTCCTGGTCTCGGCGGCTGCCGATCCGCGAGTGCAGGCCATCAAGCAGACGCTGTACCGGACCAGCGGCGACTCCGAGATCGTCGACGCTCTCGTCGATGCGGCCGAGGCGGGCAAGCAGGTCGTGGTCGTCGTCGAGATTAAGGCCCGCGGCGACGAGCGAGCCAATATCGCCTGGGTGCGCAAGCTTGAGCAAGCCGGCTGCCATGTCGTCTACGGCATGCTCGGGCTGAAGACGCACTGCAAGATGGCGCTTGTGGTGCGCGAGGAGGCGGACGGCTCGCTCCGGCGCTTCTGCCATATCGGCACCGGCAACTATCATCCGAAGACCGCGCGCCTCTATGAGGACTTCGGCCTGCTCACCGCCGATCGAACCGTTGGCGAGGACGTAACTGACCTGTTCAACCACCTCACCGGCTACAGCCGGAAGGCGGATTACCGGCGCATCCTGGTCGCCCCGGCCGGGGTGCGGAGTGGCCTGATCGAGCGGATCGACCAGCAGATTGACCTCCACCGGGCCGGACAGCCTGCCAAGATCCAGATGAAGTGCAACTCGATTATCGACGAGGCGATGATCGACGCGCTGTACCAGGCGTCGATGGCCGGTGTGCCAGTGGACTTGTGGATTCGCGGGATCTGCGCCATCAAGCCCGGGATACCGGGGGTGTCGGAGTCGATCCGGGTGCGCAGTGTCGTAGGCCGGTTCCTTGAGCACTCGCGGATCTACGCGTTCGGCGTCGGCGTGCCGGACTCTCCGGGGGAGGTGTGGATCGGCAGCGCTGACCTGATGCACCGGAACCTGGACCGGCGGGTCGAGCTGCTCGTGCGGGTCACCGACGACGCACAGCAGACCGAGCTGCGCCAGCTCATTGATCTCGCAATGGACCCGCAGATCGCGTCCTGGTGGCTGTCGGCCGACGGCAGGTGGACCAGGCACCACCTGGACGCTTCCGGTGAACCGCTGACCGACATACAGGAACTGCTGATCAAGACCCGGCGCGGCCGAGGCGCCGATGCCTGATGGCGGGGCGGCCGAGGAGATAACGGCCGCCGGGGCTGTGGTGTGGCGGCGGGCTGGCAGTGGCGCTCGGGTCGCGCTGGTCCACCGGCCCAAATACGACGACTGGAGCTTCCCGAAGGGCAAGCTGTTCCCCGGCGAGCACGTGCTGCTGGCGGCGGTGCGCGAGGTGGCAGAGGAGACCGGGCTTGCCGTCACGCTCGGCCGGCGGATGCCGCCGGTGCGCTACGACACGGCGTCGGCCCCTAAGCGGGTCGACTACTGGGTAGCCGAGGTCGCCGCCGACCCGGCCGCGTTCGTGCCTAATGCCGAGGTCGACCACCTCGACTGGGCTGCGGCGAGCGCCGCAGGCGCCAGGCTCAGTTATCCCCGTGACGTCGAGACGCTGGCGAACTTCCGCGCCGGGCCGCTACGGACGGTTCCGCTGATCCTGGTCAGGCACGCGTCGGCCGGCAGCAAGTCGCAGTGGCGCAAGGACGATCGGTCCAGACCGCTCGATGCCCGCGGCAAGAAAGACGCCAGGACCCTCGCCGACCTCATGCGCTGTTTCGGAACCGGCCGAGTCGTCAGCTCGCCGGCCGAGCGGTGCGTGGCGACCGTCCGCCCGTACGCGGCGCTCGCCGGTGTAGAGGTGGAGATCGAGCCGGCGTTCGAGGTGGCAAAGAAGGCTCCGGCTGCAGATCCCGAGGCTGCGAAGGCGATGGCCGTGCTCGCCGGCACCGACAGGCCGGTCGTCGTCTGCGCGCACCGGGAGAACATGCCGTTCCTGCTCGATGCGGCTTGCGCCGAGCTTGGCGTGGACCGCCCGCCGCTCGATCCACTCCGCAAGGGCGAGTTCCTGGTCCTGCACCGGGCCGACGGGAAGCTGGCAGCCATCGAGCGCTATCGCCCTGGCGGCCGCGCCTGACCAGCTGAGGCCTGGGGCGTGACCTCAGGGAAAGATGCCAAACTCGCAAATGGAGTAGGTCAGGCCAGTTGGGGCGGCATTCCGCAGATTGGGGAGCGCGAACGTCGTCTTGCCGTTCCCGCCGTATTTGGTTCCCAGCAGGCTAAACAGGGCGGCATTGCTGCTGATCTGCAGAATCTGTCCATTGGCAAGAAGCGTCCCAGGCGCGGCTGTCTTGCCGGCGGTGAGGATGATCTGGCCGAGAGTGCAGGTGGAAGTCGTGCCGGCTGCCGTAGCAGCCTGATTGGTCTTAGCTCCGAACAGGGCGGTGTTCCAGCTCACCGCCTTCGTGCCTTTGCGGCAGCTCGCTCCGGCCTTCAGCAGGACGGTCAGGGCGCCGGTCTTAGTGCTGACACAGCCGCGGATGGTCGGGCTCGGGCTCGTGTGGGAGCTCGCGGCTGCCGCTGAGGCGGCAACCGCCGCAGTTCCGGAGAGCAATATGAGCGCGCCGGCAATCTCAGCCACGGTACGGATGACTTTCGGTGCGTGTAACGGTCAGCTTGATGCCTTCACGGTGCCGCGCACAACGGCGCGCGCCGTGCGCTAAGAAGCTCGCGGTACGGTCACCGGTCCATCGGGTCCATCGGCTGCCAGTCAAGGGTGGGCGGCAGGGCGCCTTCCAGGATGAGGAGCCATCGCTTCACCTCGACGCCTGCGCCGCCGCTGTAGCCCCCCAGTCCGTCGCTGGCCAGGACGCGGTGGCACGGGACGATGACGGGAATCGGATTAGAGCCCATGATCTTGCCGACGGCGCGGGCCGGCGGGATGTCGCCGCCGGCGACGAGGCCTGCCCGGCCGGCCAGCGCTCCGTAGCTGATCGTCTGGCCGTAGCCGACCGAGTCGGCCAGCACCTTGAGTACCTCGCGCTGCGGGCCGGCCGTCCCGGACCAGTCGAGCGGAACGTCAAAGGTCCGGCGCGTACCGCGGAAGTACTCCAGCAGCTGGTCGCGCGCCCTGACAGCAAGATCACTGCTCTGGTCGGCCTGGCCAAGGTCACCACGGTCGCCGACATCGCGGGTAGGGTCCGGGCCGCCGTAGCGCACCTGAGCCACGCCGGTCGCGCTGCAGCCGACGCACACCAGACCTACTGGCGTGCTCAGCCAAGCCCAGGAAAGCGCAGTCATCTCAGCATTGTGCCGATGACCTGGTCTGCTCGCCAGACCTCAGCTGGTCTCACCTACGGTGTTTCCGGCGGTCTGGTAAGTAGATCTCGGCGGCAGGAGCTGGCGCAGCCACCGCTGGAGTTCAGCGAAGTCGGCATCGATCGCGGCCTGGTCGTGGCGGGAGAATCGGCCGGTGGCTTCGCTGACGGCGAAGCCGAGTACGGCAGTGCTGAGCAGGCGCTCGGTGCGCGCAACGTGCGTCTCGGGTACGCCGGCCTGGCGCAGGGCCTGGTAGATGGCATCGCGGACGCCTGTCGCGGCGGGCGTGACGGCCGGGCGGGACAGCAGCAGCGAGAAGGCGGCCGGGTGACGGCGGGCCGTGGCGCGGATTGCGGCGGCCAGCGCCATCAGGAACTCGTCCCATGCGAGCGCATGCGGGGGCAGCGGGATTTCGGTCAGGAGGACCTCGACTAGGCCATCTAGCAAGGCGGCCTTGCTCGCCACATGCCGGTACAGCGCCATGGGCGTGACCTGGAGGCTCCTCGCTACGGCATGCATGGTGACCGCGTCGAGTCCGTGATCATCTGCGATCTTCAGCGCGGTGTCGAGGATCACTGCCCGCCCGATCTGTGCCTGCCGCCCCATCGCATCCTTCATTGTTTATAACGTATGCTTATAGCGTATACCAAGAGGAGTTTCCCATGCGAGTTCTGCTCAGCGACGGAACCGGGCTCACCGCCCGACAGACCGCCACGCTGCTCTCCCTGGCGGGCCACCAGGTTGAGGCGCTGTCTCCTGAGCCCCTGTGCCTATGCCGGTTCACTCGGCACGTTCAGCGTGTCCACCGCGTCCCGGCCTACGGAACCGACCCGTTTGGCTGGCTGGATGCCGCGCTCGCGATCGCCGGCCAGCGCCACGCCGACGTGCTGTTCCCGACCCAGGAGCAAGTCGCGGTCATGTCATGCGCGGCCGGTCGACTGCGCGACGCGGGCCTGCACACCGCCGTACCCGAATTCACCGCGCTGGCGGCAGTCCAGGACAAGCTCAGCGCCGCCGCGACCCTCACCCGGCTTGGCCTGCCGCAGCCGCTGTCGGCAGTCATCACCTCCGCCGCCGAGCTCGCGTCGGCCGGCCCGCTGCCGTTGTTCGTCAAGACCCCGGTCGGCACCGCCTCCGCCGGCGTCCGCCGGGTGACCACCGCCGGGCAACTGCGCCGACTCGCCGACCAGTACGAAAGAGACGGCGTATTCGACGCCGGAGGCGTCTTGGCCCAGCAGCCTGTCGCCGGGCCGTTGGCCATGGTGCAGTCAGTGTTCGCCGGTGGCGAGCTGATTGCCTTCCACGGCGCCGAGCGCACCCGCGAAGGGGCGGCCGGCAGCGCTAGTCACAAGCTCGGGATCGACCTGCCTGCTGTCCGCGAGCACATTCGGGTCCTAGGTGCCGCCCTCGGGTGGCATGGCGCGCTATCCGCCGATGTGATCATCAGCTCGGCCGGCCCGCAGTTCATCGACATCAACCCCCGCCTCGTCGAGCCGGTCAACGCCTATCTTTCTGGAGTCGACCTAGTTGGTGCGCTGCTCGACATCGCCCGCGGCGTCGGCCCCGGACCTCAGCCAGGCGGGCGCCCCGGCGTGCGGACACATCAGCTCCTGCTCGCCGTGCTCGGGGCAGCGCAACATGGCGGACGGCGCCGCGACGTCGCCCGCCAGCTATGGGCTGCACTGTCGGGCCGAGACGACTACCGCGCGAGCGCCGAAGAGCTGACACCCCTGCATCACGATCCGCTTGCTGGCCTGCCCGTCGCAGTCGCTGCCGCGGCCACCCTGATCAGGCCGGGTACCTGGCACTATTTCACGTCCGGCAGCGTCGAGGCCTACGCACTGACCCCCGCGGCCTGGCAGCAGATCGCCCAGCGGGCTGGCACCCCGGAAAGTGTCGGAGGCCGGCGATAGAACGGCTAGGTGAGCCCAGGACAGCTGCTGCCGCGGGCCGGACAACTCGTAGAGAGGCAGGAGTAGCGATGTCTGACAATATTGCCGACGCCGTCGAGGCAGACCTCATCGCGTTGTCGAGCGTATTAACTGAGCCGGCTGAGCGAGAATGCCTGCGCTGCTTCCTGCTCAGGATGCTCAATGAGTTCGGCTGCGACGGCACGCACCGGTGGACGATCAGATGGCGTGACATTCGGGCGCCGCGGGCCCGCGGCCTGCTTCGCAGGCTGGCCGACAAGGGCGGCTGCTGCTGCGACTGCGAGGTCCTGCTCAACGTCTTCCCGGACTACCCGGAAGGTGTCGGCGTCCTGCCGTGCGCCGGGCAGCCGCAGCCAGGTTCGGCCGTGCCATGCAACTTGGACTCGCTGCGCCGCACGGCCTGAGCCGCTTACTCCGAGCCCTTCTCCAGGATGCGGAGCAGGGCCCGGGCGATCGGGACTGCAGTCAGCTCGACTTGCCAGGGCCGTGCGCCGTAGCCAGCCAGGTCGGTGCCGATCGTCACGGGGGTGATCTCGGCGGGTGGTTGCCAGGAGAGCCGACGGACGGCATCGGGCGGCAGCAGATTCTCCGCCGGAAGATTATGAGAGTCGGCGAGCGCCGCGACGACCGCCCTGACGGCTGTCAGGCGCTTGGCCGCTTCAGGGTCGCGTTCCTGCCAGCGGTGCGCTGGCGGCGGACCCTCGCCAGGCGGTGCCGAAGCGGACGGCAGCGCCCGGTCCGGCTGGGCTCTGGCGCGGCCGATAGCGCGCAGCCAGTCGGTAATGTGCCGACGGGCGATGCGCCCGGAGAAACCTGTAATGCCGGTGAGCGCTTCCGGCCCACTCGGCATAGTCCTCGCGGCCTCAACAATGGCGGCGTCTGACAGCACCTTGGTGGGGGAGATGTCCCGGCGCCGAGCGATCTTGTCGCGCTCCAGCCAGAGTTCTCGCACCACCGCAAGGCTGCGGCGATTCCGCACACGGTGGATCCCGGAGGTGCGTCGCCAGGGGTCGGCGCGCGGCGGCTGCGGCACGACTGCTAGCTCAGCGGCGAACTCCTGCCGAGCCCATTCGGTCTTGCCCTGCTCGGCCAACTGGCGGGTGAGCGCGTCCCTGAGCTCGACCAGGACCTCGACATCCAGGGCCGCGTATCGCAGCCACTCCTCCGGCAGCGGCCTGGTCGACCAGTCCGCTGCCGAATGCGTCTTCTCCAGGCCGAGGCCAAGTATCGACTCGACCATCGTCGCGAGACCGACGCGCGGACAGCCGAGCAGCCGTCCGGCAACTTCGGTATCGAAGAGCTTCCGCGGCCGGTAACCAAGCTCGGCCAGACACGGCAGGTCCTGGGAGGCTGCATGGAGCACGGCCTCGGTGTCAGCGAGAGCGGCATCAAGTGCCGACAGATCCGGACATGCGACGGGGTCGATCAGCACCGTCCCGGCACCCTGGCGGCGGAACTGCACCAGGAACGCGCGATGACCGTACCTGAATCCGGATGCTCGCTCGGCGTCAACGGCGACCGGGCCGGTGCCACCGGCCAGGGCCTTGATCGCGGCCTCAAGCGCGACGGGGCTGCCGACCAGAGGCGGAAGGCCGTCACGCGGTTCTAGCAGCAGCTCGACCGCGTGCTCGGGAGCTCCGGCCAGCTCGCCTGCTGCCCGTTCCTGGTCGTCACCGGGCTCGACGCCAGCCGGCGGAAGCGGGCCGCTCACAGGCGCGGCTTTCGGCGCTGAGACCGCAACGCCGCCACCCCCGGTGGCAGCGGCGGCAGGCCGGCCGCCATGCAGATCACGTCGCACCAGGCGGCGACGTGGCCGTCTAGCTCGGCCGATAGCCCGTCTGCGATCACCGGGGACCACGATGCGCGCAGCTCAAATCCGGTCGAGGTGGGCTCGTCCTGCTTGCTGCCGAAGCCCTGAGTCACCACCGTTGTCACGGTCCCGCTGATCTTCCTGTAGCCGCTGGTGCGGAGGTCCAGTGCCTCGGTGAGCCAGCTCCAGCCGACCGCGCTGACGAGCGGGTCTGTGGCCATCTCAGGCTCAAGCTCGGCCCGGACGTATCCGATGATCCGATGCTTTCCATCCCAGCCTTGCTGGCCTGCCGCGTCAAATAGCAGGACGAATCTGCCCCAGCCGATCTCGGCCTCGCCGTCCGCGGAGACCGCCGCGGCCACTGCATAGGCGAACGGGGCAAGCCGCCGAGGCGGCGGCTCTTCGTCGAATGCCAGCTCGGTCCGCTGCTCGCTCTGCACGGCCAGCCCCGCCTTCACCTGCGCGACCGCCCGGCGGAACTCGGCTTCGCCTGGATGGCTACTCACGGGCTGCCCAGAGGGCCTCAGCGGCTGCGGGTGCGGCACGGCCTGGCGAACCTTCAGGCCACGCGTTGGCGGACAGAAGCTGACATGACTGGTTCGAGCGCGGCCGGGATAGTGCCAATCAGCAGAGCGGCCCCGCACAGCTGGCAGTACCACTCGGGACAGCGCGCATCGGCGGTGTCAGGGCACCGGCCGCCCATGCCGTGATACTGCTCCAGATAAAGGTCGCGGTCGCAGTCAGGACAGTGCCGGATGATGTCACTCATCGGCGACCTCCTTACCTTTAGTCTCACTAACGATGCTGGCACGGCATCGGTCATGAGTACCGGACCTGCGACGGCGTGTCCTGGCCTTTTGAGGAGGACGCTCACCTGGGCGCGGTCGGCGAATGCCGGATATGGGATCATCCTCGGGTGACTCCGCCCGCTCCATCATCGCCGTTCCTGCTCGCATGCCGCCGTCAGCCGGTGCCGTACACGCCGGTCTGGTACATGCGGCAGGCTGGCCGTGCGCTGCCGGAGTACCGCGCGCTCCGAACGGGCATGCCCATGCTGGACGCCTTGGCAACACCTGACCTCATCACCGAGGTAACGCTGCAGCCGATGCGCCGCTACGGCGTGGACGCAGCGATCTTCTTCAGCGACATCGTCGTGCCCCTCCGAGCGATCGGCCTCGGGATCGACATTAAGCCGGGGGTCGGGCCGGTCGTGGACCACCCGATCCGGTCGGCGGCTGACCTCGCTGCGCTCCGGCCGCTGGTACCCGATGACGTCCCGTACGTGACCGAGGCCGTAGCGAACCTCACCACCGAACTCGGCAGCACGCCCCTCATCGGCTTTGCGGGCGGGCCGTTCACCCTGGCGAGCTATCTGGTGGATGGCGGCCCGTCCAAGAACTTCGAGATGACCAAGGCACTGATGTACGGCCAGCCCGAGCTGTGGGCTGACCTGATGGGTCGGCTCGCTGACATCACCATCGCCTTCCTGCACGTTCAGGTTGCGGCTGGCGCCAGCGCGATCCAGCTGTTTGACTCCTGGGCTGGCGCGCTCAGCAAGGATGACTACCGCAGTTGCGTGCTTCCGCACAGCAAGCGGGTCTTCGATGCCCTCGCCGCTAGCGGCGTGCCGCGCATCCATTTCGGCGTCAACACCGGTGAGCTGCTGGGCCTGATGGGCGAGGCCGGCGCCGACGTGATCGGCGTGGACTGGCGGGTGCCGCTGGACGAGGCCGTCAGCCGGGTGGAGCCAGGCAAGGCCCTGCAGGGGAACCTCGACCCGGCGATCCTGATGGCGCCGTGGCACGTCATCGAGGAACGGGCGCGCCAGGTGCTCGACCGAGGCAGGACGGCAGAAGGGCACATCTTCAATCTCGGGCACGGCGTGCTACCGCAGACCGATCCGGACGTCCTGGCCAGGCTGACCGACCTGGTGCACACTGCGTCGGCGCAGTCAGCCTGACCATTAGCGTCTGGATGGCGGTCAGCCGGTCGCGGTCGGGCCGGCCCCGCGACGGCTGAGGCGGACGATGCGCCGCCGGCCGGCGTACCCGATGCCTGCCAGCACGATGATGACGATGAGGAACGGCAGGGTCGCCCCCAGTGCCGTCAGAACCCAGGCGGTCGCATGCCGGAATGCACGCCAGCCCGCCGCGAGCCCTGCCAGGAACCCGTGCCTGGCCGGCTTGGCGTGCCGGACGACCGCTCGGTGCGAACTGAGCACGGTCATCGTCACCGTCCCGTACGCGGTCTCGTGATCGAGCGCCCGTTGCTGTGCCAGCAGCGAGTTCAGCGTCGACTCATCCGAGCTGATCTGCCGCTCCACCTGCAGCAGCCCGGAGACCGATGCGGCGTGCTTGAGCAGCCCCTGCAGCGCGGTAATGGAGTCCTGCTGTGAGGTAACGAGGCTATTCACGTCCGCCACCTGCTGCGTGACGTCGGTAGCCTGCTGCTGAATCGAGACCTGCTTGCCCAGCGCCGGCGAGGACAGCTGTGCCAGCACGCCCTGGTAGGCGGGAACGGGGATCTTCAAGGTCAGGCTCACCGCCCGGTCAGGCTGGCCGGAGGTTCCCGACGTGGCTTGCTCATCGGCCGTGTAGCCGCCGGCTGCGACCACGATGCCGATGGCACGCTTCGCAGCGGCGGTTACGTTGCGAGCCTGCACTGTAATGCTCGCGGTGTAGATGATGCTCTGGTTATCTGGAGCAAGCTTCGCCGTCTGAACGGCGTTGTGCCCTGCCGAGGCGGAGCTCACGCCGAGGCCGTTATCGCTCCCTGATGGCGCGTGACCGACCGCCACGGCTGGCCCATTAACAAGGCCCCGTTGCGATGTGGGGACGCCCGCGGACGCGGATGTTGCATTGCTGCTGTTGTCGCACGCGGACAGCAGCAAGCAACCTGAGATCAAGACGGCGCCGGTGAGCGCCCCTCGCCTGGCGAGGACGGTACTGGTCATGCTCCTCGGACGTGCCCGCTGAAGCCGCGGTTCCGGTACTGGCGATAATCAATGCCGTGACATCGAGAGAGATCGAACCGCAACACGCGGCTGGGCGGGTCCGACAGTGACCAGTGGCGCAGACGGACGCCAGCGCCAGCGTTCGGTGGCCGTGATTGGCGGGGGCATCTCTGGTCTCGCGGCCGCGTTCCTGCTCAGAAATGCTGGACTTGATGTCACCGTGCTCGAAGGGTCGCCGCGCCTCGGTGGCAAGCTCGCGGTATCGGAGGTCGGCGGCACCGCCGTGGATGCCGGGGCAGAGGCATTGCTCGCGCGCCGGCCGGAAGGCACCGGCCTGATCGCCGAGCTCGGCCTGTCCGGGCAGCTTGAGGTGCCGGGTACGACCGCGGCGGGGATCTGGACCCGTGGCAGCATCCGGCCGCTCCCTCGACGGCAGTTCATGGGCGTACCCGCTGACTTTGGTGAGCTTGCGGCGACCGGGATCTTGTCTGCCGATGGGCTGACGAGGGCAGAGCAGGACCTGATCGTGCCAAGCGCCGACCCGGGTGCGGACGTCTCGGTAACGAGCAGGGTTGGTGGCCGGTTCGGCGCTGAGCTCGTCGACCGGCTGGTCGAGCCGTTGCTGGGCGGCGTGTACGCCGGCCGGTGCGAGGACTTGTCCTTCGAGGCCACGCTGCCACCGCTGGCGCAGGCGGCGCGCGGCCACAGTTCGCTGACGGAGGCGGCGGCGTCGCTGCTGCCAGCCGCTTCCGATGCTGGTGCGGAGCTGGATCGGCCGAAGCCTTCGCCGGTATTCACAACGCTCAGCGGCGGGCTGGGCACACTGCCGCCCGCGCTCGCGGCTGCGTCGGGCGCAGTTGTGCGCACCAGCGCGATGGTGCGCGAGCTTGCGCGCACGCCGGCCGGATGGCGGCTGACTGTCGGCTCAGCGCACGCGCCGGAGCGAGTCGATGCAGACGCGGTGATCATCGCGGTTCCGGCGACTCCGGCCGGCAGGCTGCTGGCGGGCATCGCCGGCCCGGCTTCGGCCGCTCTCGGCGAGATCAGGTATGCCAGCATGGCGATTGTCACGCTTGCCTATCCGGTAGCAGCATTCCCACAGCCAGTGACGGGCAGCGGTTTCCTGGTGCCACCCGTGGATGGCCGCGCGATAAAGGCGGTGACATTCAGCACTGTCAAATGGCCGCACCTGCGCCAGGCTGAGCCAGGCCTGCACCTCGTCAGGTGCTCGATAGGGCGACTGGGGGAGGATGCCGTGCTGCAGCGCGACGATTCCGAGCTTGCCGCGCTCGCTGCGGCGGACCTGGCTGATGCCGTCGGAGTGCGCGGCGCCCCGGTCGATGTCCGGGTCAGCCGGTGGGGCGGCGGGCTGCCCCAGTACAGCGTGGGCCACCTGGACCGGGTGGCCACCATCAGGTCTGCAATGAAGGCCCAGCCAGGCCTCGCGATCTGCGGCGCCGCCTTTGACGGCGTGGGCATCCCGGCCTGCATTGCCGCCGCCGGGCTGGCAGCGCACCAGATCCTCGCCTACCTTGGCGGCCAGGACACGTCGGCTTAGTCAGGCGGGAGACGACAGTGATCGAGCTGGACCAGGACGGCAGCGTGTTCGTGCTGCGGATGCGCGGCGGCGAGAATCGCTTCAACCTAGAGTGGCTCGACGCGGCGAACGCTGCGCTCGACCGGGTCGAGGCGACCCGAGGGCGGTGCGCGCTGGTCACCACCGGCGAAGCGAAGTTTTACAGCAACGGGATGGACCTGGACTGGCTGGCTACCGAGCCGCACCGGGCCGCCGACTACCTGCGAGCCATCTACCGGCTGCTCGGCCGGGTGCTCAGCTTCCCGGCGGTCACCGTTGCTGCGGTCAACGGCCACGCGTTCGGAGGGGGCGCGCTGCTGGCGGTGGCGCACGACTTCGCGGTGATGCGGGAGGACCGCGGGTACTGGTGCATGCCCGAAGCCGACCTCGGCCTGCCGCTCACGCCGGAGTACGTCAGCCTGCTGAGGGCACGACTGCCGGGACGGACGACGCATGAGGCGCTGGTAACAGGGCGACGGTACGGCGGCCCTGATGCACTGGCCGCCGGGATCGTCCACCAGGTTGCCGCCGAAGATCAAGTCCTGCCGCGAGCTGTCAAGATCGCCACCGACCTGGCTGCCAAGGACCGCCCGACGCTGGCCGAGCACAAGCGGCTGCTCTACGGCGAGGCGATCGGGTTGCTGCTGGGCTGACCTCTTCCAGGTCGCGCGGCGGCTCTCCGCGGGCGGCGGGCCGTTGGCGGAGCGGCTACCGCTGTGGCCCTATCGCGAGGATCTGCAGCGCACGGATGAACTGCTGCGCCAGATCGTCGCCGAGCGGGGCCAGGTACTCGCGCTCGACCTTGTCGCGTGCCCTGCTCGCCCGCCGCAAGCAGTCCTGGCCCGCCGACGTGAGCTCCACGATGTTCCGGCGGCGGTCCTGTGCGCTGCGACGCCGCCCCACGAGGCCTTTCGCCTCAAGTGCGTCGACGAGCGCGACCATGGTGGTCCGGTCGACGTCAAGCAGTTCGGCGGCCTCCTGCTGCGACAGGGGGACCTCGCCAGCCAGCACGGTCAGCACTGCTAGTTCGCGGCCATCGATCCCGAACGGCAGCATTACCGGCGCCGCTGCCTGCGCCAGCCGCTGCTGCGCATGCTTCAGCAGATAGCCCAGCCGGGACGCGCGCGCGTCGGGTAGACCCTCGGTCATGGCGCTACTGTACAGTCCGTCTGATACTCAGCTATACTGATTATCAGTACTAGTGACGATTCGGACGTTCTAGCCGGTACGGAACGAGGCGCTGCGATGGACCTAACTTTCGGCCTGAAGACCACACCCATGCACACCAGCTATGCCGCGATTCTGCGCGCGTGGCACCAGGCAGACGAGGTCACGGAGATTGAGCACGCCTGGCTGTGGGATCACATGCTGCCGCTAAGCGGGCCAAAGGACGGTCCCATCTACG
>Ga0335075_10001933_pt1 | contig 33672 bp, 37 predicted proteins | sample Lox_Sample_24_FD_206723 | JGI IMG/M metagenome (GOLD analysis project Ga0335075, IMG submission 206723) | Soil microbial communities from Loxahatchee National Wildlife Refuge, Florida, United States - Lox_Sample_2.4 | ecosystem: Environmental > Terrestrial > Soil > Wetlands | place: USA...
TCTACAACATCTACAAGACCTGGAAGCACGGGGAGCGGGTCACCGCCGACGACCCGTGGGGGTTCGCCAACTCGCTGGAGTGGGCCACCTCGTGCCCGCCCCCGCGGCACAACTTCACCTCGATCCCCAGGATCAGGTCGGAGCGCCCGGCGTTTGAGCTGCACTACCCGCGCATCCGGACCGGCCGCGCCCATCCCGGGATTCCCGTTGTCCAGCAGGACGAGCTGCACCGGCCTACTGGCTCATGATCCCCAGCCAGAGCCCGAGCGCATAGCTGATCTCGCTCGCCGTGGGCCTGGCAGCGCCGCCCAGGTCGGCGATGGTCCAGGACAGCCGGAGCACCCTGTCCACTCCGCGAGCGCTGATCTCCCCCAGGTCCATCGCCCGCTCGAGCGGCGCGAGCGCCCCGGAGGCCGGCGCGAACCGGCGGCGCAGTTCCCGCCCCGGGATCTCGGCGTTCAGCCGCCAGCCCGTGCCGCGCAGCCGGTGCGCCATCCGCTGCCTGGCTGCCGCCACCCGCTCGGCCACCACCGAGCTCGGCTCGGTGAATTTCCGGTCGCTCAGCAGCTCGGCCCGGCCGACGGGCAGGAACTCGGCCTTCACGTCCACCCGGTCCAGCAGCGGCCCGGACAGGCGCGCCAGGTACCGGCGGCGCACCAGCGGCGTGCAGGTACACGCCGTCCGGCTGGTCGCGGCGCTGGCGCACGGGCACGGGTTGGCCGCCAGCACCAGCGTGAACCTTGCCGGGAAGCGGGCGGTGAGCCCTGACCGCGCCAGCACCACCTCGCCGGACTCCAGCGGCTGACGCAGCGCGTCGAGAACGTCCCGGGAGAACTCCGGGGCCTCATCGAGGAACAAGCAGCCGTGGTGTGCGAGCGAGGCCGCGCCTGGATGCAGAACACCGGTGCCGCCGCCCACGATCGCCGCCCTGGTCGAGGTGTGGTGCGGGGCGCAGAACGGCGGCTCGGTCAGCAGCGGGCTGCCCGCCGGCAGGGTTCCCGCGACCGAGTGGATCGCGGTCACCTCCAGCGCGGCGTCGATGTCCAGCCGGGGCAGGATGGTCGGCAGGCACTCGGCCAGCATGGTCTTGCCGACCCCCGGGGGGCCGAGCAGGAACAGGTTGTGGCCCCCGGCCGCGCATATCTCGGCAGCTCGCCTGGCGGTCGGCTGGCCCACCACCTCGGCGAGGTCGCGGCCGGCGCCCGGCCAGGGCTCGCTGCCCGCGACGGGCGGCGCCGCGCATCCCTCCAAGACCCGCACGCCCCCGGTCTCACCGGGCCTGACCTGGCAGCGAAGCCACTCAAGCAGCGCCCTCAGGCCGGGTACCGCCAGCACGCGCATCCCGGGCACCAGGCGGGCTTCGGGCGCGTTCTCGGCGGGCACCGCGACCGTCGCAAAGCCGGCCGCCGCGGCGGCGGCGACCGCAGGGAGCACGCCGCGGATCGGGCGCAGCCTGCCGTCGAGGCCAAGCTCGCCGAGGAACATCAGGCCGCCGGTCCGCGCCGGGGGGATGACCCCGTCCGCAGCCAGGATCGCGATCGCTATGCCCAGGTCGAAGCTGCTGCCCCGCTTGGGCAGGCTGGCGGGCGACAGGCCGACGGTGATCCTGCGGTTGGGCCATTTCTCCTTGCTGTTGACGATCGCCGACCGGATCCGGTCCCGCGCCTCGCGCAGCGCGGTGTCCGGCAGCCCGACCAGCATGAGCCCGACCAGCCCGTTCTCGATATCCGCCTCGATCTCGACCGGATGTCCCTCCACGCCGACCAGCGCGATCGAGTGCGTCCGCGCCAGGGACACCTAGCCCACTCCCTTGACGTGCTCGATCGTGAAGCCGCCGCGGGGGTCCTTCAGCACCTCCACCACGTCCACGCGCACCTCGTCGAACAGCACGCCGTTGGCGAGCACCCACTGCACCGCCAGCCGCCGCAGCCTGCTGCGCTTCTTCCTGGTCACCGCCTCGAGCGGGGTGCCGTACGCGGTGCCGGAGCGGGTCTTCACCTCCACCGCGACCAGGGCCCTGCGATCGGCCATGACGATGTCGATCTCGCCCTCGGAGCACCGCCAGTTACGGGCCAGGATCCGGTATCCCGCGCGCTCCACGTACTCCGCCGCGGCCTGTTCCCCCTGCCTGCCCAGAGCGTCCTTCGCGTTCACGCTCACCACCTCCGGCTCCGACCGTGCCGGAGATGGCCGGCCCGCCGCGCGGGGGTAAAAACGCCGGTGGAAGAACGCGGCGCAGGCCTGCGGATGTGGATAACGGCGGGCAAACTGTCGGCACCACGTGATTCAATGCCGCACCCCGCCGGCCGCCTGCCGTGAACTAGGCGCTCAGGAGAAGCCCTGGTCCTTGTCGTCGGGGTCCGGGAGCTGGAGGTCGCTCTTGGCGAGCTCCTCCACGTTGACGTCCTTGAACGTGACGACCCTGACGTTCTTCACGAACCGCGCGGGCCGGTACATGTCCCATACCCACGCGTCCTGCATGATGACCTCGAAGTACACCTCGCCGTTGTCGGAGCTGTGCACGTTGAGCTCGACGTGGTTGGTGAGGTAGAACCGGCGCTCGGTCTCGACCACGTGGGTGAACAGCCCGACCACGTCGCGGTACTCGCGGTAGAGCTGCAGCTCCATCTCGGTCTCGTACTTTTCGAGATCCTCCGCGCTCATGCGCTTCCCTCCGTTCCGGCCGCGCGCGTCCTCCCGGCGGGCGGGCGGTGCAGCGCTGGCCGCACGAGGTCAACCATAGGTCAATTCTGCATCGTCGCCGACGGGGCCAGGGACGGTGGCCACCGGCACCGCCCAGCCCTCGCCGTCCTCGGCCAGCTCGGCCGTGACCGGCACCGGGGGGAGGCCGGCGCGCTCCCGCACCACCGCCACCACGTTGGCGAACGACCTGCGGTGCTGCGGGCACGGTCCGTGTTCGGCCAGGGCGGCCATGTGGCTGGGGGTGGAATATCCTTTATGCCGGGAAAAGCCGTACTGCGGGTATTCCTGGTGCAGGCCCCTCATGAGGCGGTCCCTGGTGACCTTGGCCACGATCGACGCGGCGGCGACGCAGGCGGCTACCTCGTCGCCCTTCCACATCGCCAGCGCGGGCACGGCGAGGCCCCGGACGGGGAACCCGTCGGTGAGCACGTAGCCCGGCCGGCAGGCCAGCCCGGCGAGGGCGCGGCGCATGCCGGCCACGTTGCAGACGTGCAGCCCGAGCCGGTCGATGTCCCCGGACGGGATCACGACCGCGTGCCAGGCCAGGGCGGACCTGACGACCTGCTCGTAGGCGGCCTCGCGGGCGGGGGCGGTCAGCGCCTTCGAGTCGGCGAGCCCGGGCGGGTCGGACCGGCGCGCCGGGTTGAGCGTGACGGCGGCAACCACGAGCGGGCCCGCGCAGGCCCCGCGCCCGGCCTCGTCGATCCCGGCGACCGGGCCCAGGCCGGCCCTGGCCAGCACCCGTTCGTACCCGGTCAGCCCGCAGTCGCGCCGTGGCGTATAGCCGGGATGCCGCGCCCTGTCCATGGCGTCACCGGCGCCTCAGCCGGCGCCGCAGCCAGGTCAGCGGGAGAGCGACGACGAACCCGGCCTCCAGCGGCAGGTACGGCGCGGCGGGTGAAAGAACGGCCGCGGCCGCCGCGGCCGCGCTTCCCCGGCTGATGCCGGGCTGGCCGAACGTGGCCGGGATCTGCAGGATCCGCCACCTGCTGGGCGGCCAGATGATCATAAATGCCCGGCCGACCACCATGTTCTCCGGGATCGTCCCTTCCCCGGGGTCCTCCGTGTGCCCGCGCGAGTCGTAGGAGACGCTCCGGTGGTCGCCCATGACCCACAGCCGGCCGGGCGGCACCGTGATGCTGAACCGCTGCATCGACGGCGGGTTGCCCGGGAAGAGGTAGGACTGCTCGTGCAGCGCGACCCCGTTGACGGTCACGTCGCCCGCGGCATTGCAGCAGGCCACGTGGTCGCCGGGAACGCCGATCACCCGCTTGATGAAGTCCGTCTGCCCCGGCGCCGTCCCGAACAGCCCGGCGATCGCGTGGAACACCGGGACCAGGGTCGCGTCGTAGAGCCGGACCACCGGATCGGAGCTGGGCCGGCCGGAGGCGGGCTCGGGCACCCACGAGCCTGCCCCGTTGAACACGACGATGTCGCCGGGCTCGATCGGGCGGAGGTGGTAGACGAGCTTGTTGACCAGCACCTTGTCGCCGATGTCGAGGGTGTTCTCCATCGAGGACGATGGTATGTAGAACGCCTGGAGCAGGAAAGTCTTGATCACCAGGGCGATCACCAGCGCGATGATGACCAGCACGGGCAGTTCCCGCCAGAAGGACCGGGGTTTCCGCTTCCGCGCTCGCGGCCCGCCCGCGGTCAGGCGTTCTTGATCGGGCTCCACCCGGGTGCCTGCGCCCGCCTGGCCGCCTGCGCCCGCCTGGCCGCCTGGGCTCGCCTGGCTGGCAGCGCCCGCCTGGCCACCAGAGCCGGCCAGGATGTAGCTGAAGTCATCCTCGTCGGCAGGCGTGTTCGCGCGGGCAGGTCGCGACATCCGGTGCCGCGGCCCCCGCGAGTCGTCGGCCGAACCCTCCCCGGCCACGCCGCGGCCGGCTGGCCTAGCGCGCCGGCTCGCGGCGTTCCTTGATCCGGGCCGCCTTGCCGCGCAGCGAGCGCAGGTAGTACAGCTTGGCCCGGCGGACGCGACCGCGGGTGACGACTTCGATCTTGTCGATGGAGGGGCTGTGCACCGGGAAGGTCCGCTCCACGCCAACGCCGTAGCTGATCTTGCGCACCGTGAAGGTCTCGCGCACGCCGCCGCCCTGGCGGCGCAGCACGACGCCTTGGAAGACCTGGATCCTGGAGCGAGTGCCCTCCACGACCCGAACGTGCACCCTCAGGGTGTCGCCCGGCCTGAACTCTGGGATGTCAGGCCGGATCTGCGCTTGCTCCAGGTCGGCAATCGCGGTGTGCATCGCTGCGGTTCCTCGTCGGTCATCACGCGCACGCCTGCGAACGCGCTGAGTCGGTCTCTTGGGGGCCAAGGCGCGCCGTGCGCCCGGCCACGCCCCGCTAACACACATGCGGGACGGCGGAATCAGTCTGCCATATCTTGGCCACTAAATGAAAAGCCAGCCTCAGACAGGACCTCCCGGTCGCGGGAATCGAGCCCGGCGAGCCTGGCGGCGAGGTCGGGCCGGTTGGCCGCGGTCGTGCGCAGCGCGGCGTCGCGGCGCCACCGGGCGATCGCCGCGTGGTCCCCGGACAGCAGCACCGGCGGCACCTCCCGCCCCCGCCATACGCGCGGCCGGGTGTACGCGGGGCCCTCGACGAGCCCGGCCATCGGGCCGCGGCCGCCGCCGAACGAGTCGTCCGCCGCGGAGCCCGCGTTGCCCAGCACGCCGGGCAGCAGCCTGCACACCGCCTCGGTGATCACCAGCACGGCCGGCTCGCCGCCGGCGAGCACGTAGTCGCCGATCGACACCTCGTCCACCGGCATCCTGCCCCGCGCCTCGTCGGCCACGCGCGCGTCGATCCCCTCGTAACGGCCGCAGGCGAAGATCAGGTGAGCTTCCCGCGCATACCGGGCCGCCAGTCCCTGGGTGAACGGCACCCCGGCCGGGCTGGGCAGCACCAGCCTGGCCGCTGTGCCGGCCGGGGCGACCGCGTCCAGGGCCTCGCCCCACGGCTCCGGCTTCATCACCATCCCCGGCCCGCCGCCGAAGGGGGTGTCGTCCACCGTGCGGTGCACGTCGTGCGCCCACGCGCGCAGGTCGTGCACCCGGATCTCGATGTCACCGCGGGCCGCGGCCTTCCCGATCAGGGAAACCCGCAGCGGCGTGAAGTACTCGGGGAAGATGGTGATGATATCTATCTTGAACGTCACGCCGCCTGCCTAACCCGGAGCGCCGAGGTCCAGCAGGCCGGGCGGCGGGTCGATGACCAGGCGCCCGGCCGTGACGTCGACCTCGGGAACGATCGGGGCGACGAACGGCACCAGGATCTCCCCTACCACCAGCAGGTCCTGACCCTGGTGCAGCACGTCGGTGACCACACCGACGGACTCACCGGTCACGGTCACCACGGCGAGCCCGATCAGTTCGTAGTCGTGAAACTCGTCCGGGTCCGCCGCCGGGCCCACCTCGGCCGAGTCCATCACCAGCAGCGTCCCGCGCAGGTCCTCGGCGCTGGTCCGGTCGTCGTAGCCGGCGAACCTGACCAGCAGGCGCCCGGAGTGCCACCGGGCGGAGGACACGGTCAGCGGGCCGTTCCCGGCTGGCTCGGTGGCCAGGACCGAGCCGGCCGCGAACCGGAGGTCCGGGTCGTCGGTGTGCACCTGCACGGTCAGCTCTCCGCGGATCCCGTGCGGCCGGCCTATCCGGCCGACGACAAGCTGCATCCCCGGCTAGCGGATCTCGTCGGTGTCCAGGAGGTCGACCCTGACGTACGAGTTGCCGGCCAGCGAGCCGATGACGGTCCGCAGCGCCCTCGCCGTCCGTCCGCCGCGCCCGATGACCTTGCCCAGGTCATCGGGGTGCACCCGGACCTCGAGAACCCGGCCTCGGCGCAGCCCGCGGCTGTTCACCCGGACGTCGTCCGGGTACTCCACGATGCCCCGCACCAGGTGCTCAAGGGCTTCCTCGAGCATCTCAGTCGCTGCCTGCGGCATCCGCGTCCGCGTCCGCCGTGGGCGCCTCTGGCTTGGCAGCGTCTGGCTTGGCAGCCTCTGGCTTGGCAGCCTCTGGCTTGGCAGCCTCTGGCTTGGCAGCCTCTGGCTTGGCAGCCTCTGGCTTGGCGGCCTCTGGCTTGGCGGCCTCTGGCTTGGCGGCCTCTGGCTTGGCCGCCTCTGGCTTGGCGGCCTCTGGCTTGGCCGCCTCTGCCTGGGCCGCCTTGGCCTTCCTGGCGGGCCTCCCGCCCCGGTCCTCGGCCTCCTTGGCCTCCTTGGCGGCGCCGCCGGACCGGCCCTTCGGCTTCGTGCTCGCGGCGCTTTCGCCCAGCGTCTCGCGGACGGCGGCGGCGAAGACCTCTTTCCGGTCCTCCTTCGGGGCCGCGGTCTGCAGCGTTCCCTCGGTGCCCGGCAGGCCCTTGAACTTCTGCCAGTCCCCGGTGATCTCGAGCAGCTTCCTCACCGGGTCGGTGGGCTGCGCCCCCACGGACAGCCAGTGCTGTGCCCGGTCGGAGTCCACCTCGATGAACGACGGCTCGGCCTTCGGGTGGTACTTGCCGATCTCCTCGATCGCGCGGCCGTCCCGCTTCGTGCGGGAATCGGCGACCACGATCCGGTAATACGGCGCCCTGATCTTGCCAAGGCGCTTGAGCTTGATCTTTACGGCCACGGGTGCGGTCTTCTCCCAGAAGTTTCGGTGTCGGGCAGCGGGCACGCCTGGTGGGGAACTGGCGGTGCCGCCCATGGAAGCGGCCCAGCGGGTAAGAGAGGGCCCCGCGAGACCGCTGTCGCGATCACATTCTGCCAGATGCCGGGACCAGTATTGCTACCTCCCCTTCTTGCCCGGGCGGCCACGCCGGTTCGGCGCCGGCCCGCGCAGCCCGGGTGGCAGGTTCGGCTGCGCCGCGCCGAACCCCGGCGGCATCTTGAACCCGCCGTCGCCTGCGGCGCCGAACCCGTCCGGCAGCGCAGGGAGGCTGCCCGGGGTGATTCCCGGCGCCGGGAGCGCGGCGGGCCTGGCGTCCCCGCCGGGCCTGCCGCCCTTGGACTTCTTCTTCGCCTTGCGGGCCGCCTTCTGGGCGCCGCGCCGCATGCCCGGCATGCCCATCATCTGGCGCATCATCTTCTGGCCCTCGAGGAACCTGGTGATCAGCGAGCTCACCTCGCCGACCGCGACCCCCGCGCCTGCCGCGATCCGCGCCCGGCGCGACCCATTGATGATCTTGGGGTTCCGGCGCTCCGCCGGCGTCATCGAGTTCACGATCGCCGCCGCCCGGTCCAGGTCCTTGTCGCTGACCTGGCTGAGCAGCTCGCGGTTCTGGGCGGCGCCGGGCAGCATGCCGAGCAGGTTGCCGATCGGCCCGAGCTTTCGCACCATGGCCAGCTGCTCGACGAAGTCCTCGAGCGTGAACCCCTCGCCCGACGCGAGCTTCTCCGCCATCGAAGCGGCCTGGTCCTGGTCGAACGTGCGCTCGGCCTGCTCGATCAGCGTGAGCAGGTCACCCAGGTCGAGGATCCGCGAGGCCATCCGGTCCGGGTGGAAGAGATCGAAGTCCTCGAGCTTCTCCCCGGACGATGCGAACATCACCGGGCGCCCGGTGAGCTGGGCGATGGAAAGGGCCGCGCCGCCCCGCGCGTCACCGTCGAGCTTGGTGAGGACGACGCCGTCGTAGCCCACCCGGTCGAGGAAGGCCTGCGCGGTCGTCACCGCGTCCTGGCCGATCATGGCGTCGACCACGAACAGGGTCTCGTCGGGGTTGACGGCGTCCCTGATCGCCGCCGCCTGCTGCATCATCTCGGCGTCGATGCCCAGCCGGCCCGCGGTGTCGATGATGACGATGTTCTGCATCCGCCGCTTGGCCTCGTCAACCGACGCCCGTGCCACCTCCACGGGGTCGCCGACGCCGTTGCCGGGGGACGGCGCGAAGACCGGCACGCCCGCGCGCTCGCCGACCACCTGAAGCTGCTGGACCGCGTTGGGCCGCTGCAGGTCGGCGGCCACCAGCATCGGGGTGTTCCCCTGTTGCCGCAGCCACAGGCCGAGCTTGGCCGCGAGCGTCGTCTTGCCTGACCCGTGGAGGCCGGCCAGCAGGATCACGGTCGGCGGCACCTTGGCAAACCGCAGCCGCCTTGCCTCGCCGCCGAGGATCTCGATGAGCTCCTCGTTGACGATCTTGATGACCTGCTGCGCGGGGTTCAGGGCCTCGGAGACCTCCGCGCCGGACGCCCGCTCCCTGACGCGCGCGGTGAACTGGCGGACCACCGGGAGCGCCACGTCGGCTTCCAGCAGCGCGATCCTGATCTCGCGGAGGGTGGCGTCGATGTCCGCAGGGGAAAGCCGGCCGCGCCCGCGCAGTGAGCTGAAGACCTGGGTCAGTCGGTCGGAGAGTGTCTCGAACACGTGTGGCTGCCGTCCTCGCGCGTGGCCTGATACGGGCCCGGTCTGCGCGGGCCGCATTCCAGGCTATCCGGTCTCGGGCGGCTCAGGCTCATGGTGCGGCGGGCTGGCCAGGCCGGTGCGGACGGCGATCAGCGACGTCTTCTCGGCCCGCTCCCACTCTTCGACGTTCCGGAGCAGCGCACCCAGGTAGGCGTGCAGGTGCGTCCGGTACACGTCGCTGAACGTGCGCAGGTACGCGAGCTCCGCCTCGACCTCCCTGCGGTCGCCGTCCGGCTGGCCCGCCGAGGCCGCGCGTGCCGCCTCCGCCGCGCGGCTGGCCTCGCTGTGCGCCTCCTCCAGCATCATCGCGGCGAGCGACTTCGCCTCCGCGAGGATCTCGTCCCTGCGCCGCCTCGCGTCCTGTGCCACCCGCCTGCTGTACTCCTGGGCGTCGGCCACGTAGCGGTCCGCGGTCTGCTGCGCCTTCGACAGGATGCGCACCGCCTGCACGTGCGCGTCGTCCCGCTGGTACCCGTGCCCGGCATCGTCGCCGGACAGGCCGAGCACCCGCCGCCGCAGCCGCTGCACCTCGTCGGTCAGCGCGGTGCGCTCGTTGAACAGCCGGACCAGTTCCCGCTCGACCTGGCCGCAGAACGCCCGGACGTGTTCCTCGTCCAGCCCCCGGCGGCCGAGCCGCGCGGCGGGGAACGTGACCGCCTGGACCGCGTCCGGGGTCAGCCTGTTGTCGGTTCGTGAGATCACGGGCATGGCTCGCTCCAACCGAAATCTTCGACGTGAACCTGGCTCGCGGGGACGCCCAGCGACGACAGCCGCGCGGTCGTGGCCTCCACCATCGGCGTCGGGCCGGCGACGTAGGCGTCGTGGCTGGCCCAGGTGCCCGAGCGCGCCACGACATCGGGGAGGGCCCCGCGCTCCCCGTGGAAGCCCGGGTCGTCGGCCACGCACGGCGTCAGGGCCAGCCAGGGCCATCCGGCCGCGAGCTTCCGCAGATCCTCGAGGTCGTACAGGCCCTCGGCCCGTTGCGCCCCGACGAACAGGTGGGTCTGCGGCGGGTCCGCGAGCCTGGCGATCTGCCCGGCTATGGCCTTCAGCGGGGCAAGACCCGTGCTCCCCGCCACCATCAGCACCTTCCTGGGTGAGCCCAGCGTGAGCGAGCCGACCGGCGGGCCCAGCCGCAGCCGGGATCCAGGTCCGACCCCCTGCACCAGCGCCAGGCTCAGCGCGCCGCCGTCGATCGCGCGGACGTGGAACTCCAGCGTCGCGTCCTCGCGAGGCGGGTTGGCGATCGAGTAGAAGCGCCAGATCCTCGGCCGCAGCTCGGATTCGATCGCGACAGACTGGCCGGGCAGGTAGTTCAGGGTGTCAAGCGTGACGACGCGGAAGACGGCGGTATCGAACGCCCGCATCTCGTGGGAGAGCACGGTCGCTTCCCAGAACGGGGGGTTGGCCTTCTCGTCGGCCGCCGCGGCCTCGGTCATGACCTTGGCGACCAGGCCGTAGGCGGCCTGCCAGTCGGCGGCGAGTTCGGGTGTCCAGCCGGGGCCGCTGAAGTGCGCCAGGGTGGCGAGCAGGCTGGCGCCGACGGGCTCGTAGTGCGCGGCGAGCGTCCCGAACTTGCGGTGGTCGCGGCCTAACGCCTGCAGGAACGCGGTGAGCCTGGCGCTGTCCTCGACGTCGGAGACGATCGTGGCCAGCGCCTGCAGGAGGTGCCGGCGCTGCTCCGCCATGGAGACCGGGAACAGGTCCCTGGTCTCCGGGTGCCGGAGGAAAAGGTCGGAGTAGAAGTACAGCGCCACCTCGTCGCCGTGCATGGCGACCCGGGCAAAGCTCTCCTTCAGGCGCGCGGTATCCACGACCTATCCTCCCCCCAGCCCTACGCAAATTGCATCTGGCTTCTTGCAGGATATATCGCCCGACCGCCGGACTCTCCGGAAAGTAACCAAGCGATTGCAGATTTTGCGCTAGCCGCCGATGATCGCGTCGACGAAGGCGTTCGGCTCGAACGGCGCGAGGTCATCGGGGCCCTCGCCGAGGCCGACGAGCTTGACCGGCACCCCGAGTTCGCGCTGCACGGCGACCACGATCCCGCCCTTGGCCGTGCCGTCCAGCTTGGTGAGGACAACCCCGGTGACGTCGACGACCTCGGCGAACACGCGGGCCTGGCGCAGGCCGTTCTGCCCGGTCGTCGCGTCAAGGACGAGCAGCACCTCGTCCACCGTGGCGTGCCTGGAGATCACCCGCTTGATCTTGCCCAGCTCGTCCATCAGGCCGGCCTTGGTATGCAGCCGGCCGGCCGTGTCCACGATCACGACATCAACGCCGCGCTCGATGCCCTGGTTGACCGCGTCGAACGCGACGCTCGCCGGGTCCGCGCCCTCCCGGTCGGACCTGACCACCGGCGCGCCCACCCGGTCACCCCAGGTCTGCAGCTGATCGGCGCCCGCGGCGCGGAAGGTGTCGGCGGCGCCGAGCAGCACGCTCTGGCCGTCGCCGATCAGCGCCCGCGCCAGCTTGGCGACGGTCGTCGTCTTGCCCGTCCCGTTGACGCCGACGACGAGCACGACCGCGGGCCGGTCACCGTGCCGGGCGGTGCGCAGCGACCGGTCCGTGTCCGCGCCGACCTGGCCCAGCAGCTCGGCCCGGAGCAGCGACCTGACCGACTCGGGATCCCGGGCCCCCGCGACCTTGACCTCCGTGCGCAAGTCTTCGACGATCTGCTGCGCCGGGGCGACCCCCATGTCGGCTGTGATCAGCGTGTCCTCGATCTCCTCCCAGGTCTGCTCGTCCAGGTGGTCGGAGGAGAGCAGCCCGAGGAGAACGCCGCCGAACGCGGACTGGGACCGGGCCAGCCTGCTGCGCAGGCGGACCAGCCGGCCCGCCGACGGCGGCGGCTTCTCGACGACGGGTGCGGGGGGCGGAGCCGAGACGTCAGGTTCCGGCGGCAGCACCGCGGTGCCGGCGCCGGGGTCCTGCCCCGCGGCACGCCCGGGTGCGGACTCGGGTGCAGCGGAGGTGGGCGGGGGTGGAGGTGGAGGTGGGGCGCTCCGGCGCGACCGGACCAGCAACGAGGCGCCGCCCCCGCCGACGACGACGACGGCAGCGACAATCGCGATGATCAGATCTTCCGTCATGACCGCCCCAGTCTCGCAGACACCCGGAGCTCAGGCGCTCTCAGGCTCCCGCAGCCGCTGGCTGACCACCGCCGAGACGCCGTCGCCGCGCATGCTGATCCCGTACAGGGTGTCGGCGACCTCCATGGTCCGCTGCTGGTGCGTGACGATGATCAGCTGTGAGGTGTCCCGCAGCTCGGCGAAGATCTGCAGCAGCCGCTGCAGGTTCGCGTCGTCCAGCGCCGCCTCGACCTCGTCAAGGACGTAGAACGGCGATGGCCTGGCCCTGAAGATGGCGACCAGGAAGGCGATCGCGGTCAGCGCGCGCTCCCCGCCGGACAGCAGCGACAGCCGCTTGACCTTCTTGCCGGGCGGCCTGGCCTCGATCTCGATCCCGGTGACCAGCAGGTCGTCGGGCTCGGTGAGGATCAGCCTGCCGTCGCCGCCGGGGAACAGCCTGCCGATGATGCCCTCGAACTCCCTGGCGGTGTCCTCGTAGGCCGAAGCGAACACCTGCTGCACGCGGTCGTCGACCTCCTTGATCACGGTGAGCAGGTCCCGCCGGGTCTTCTTCAGGTCCTCGAGCTGGGCCGAGAGGAAGGCGTGGCGTTCTTCAAGGGCGGAGAACTCCTCCAGGGCCAGCGGGTTCACTTTGCCGAGCTGGTCAAGCAGGCGCTGCGCGCTCTGGGCGCGGCGCTCCTGCGCCGCCCGGTCGTAGGGCGCGGGCATCTGGTCCTCTCCCACGATCTCCACGTCCGGGCCGTACTCAGCGATCAGCGACTCAGGGTCGATCGCGAACTCCTCGGCCGCCCGCGCGGCGACCTGCTCCAGCTTCATCCGCCGGGTGGCCCGCTCCATCTCGGCGCCGTGCGCGGTGCTCACGGCGGTGTCGAGCTCGGTGGCCAGCTCACGGATCCTGGCGCGGACGGCCTTGAGCTGCTCGTCACGACCGCGGCTGGCGTCCTCCGCCGCCCGCCGCTCGGCGTCCGCGAGGAGCCTGGACCGCTCGATCGCGGTCAGCGCGATCGTGGCGCCAGCCGCGACCGCGTCCGCCACCGCGGCCTCCTCGGCGCGGCGCTCGCTCCTCGCCTTGGCGCGCTGGATGGCCTGGCGCTCCGCCGCCGCTGCGGACGCCAGCGCATCGCCGCGCCCGGCGACCGCGCGCAGCCGCTCTTCCAGCGTTCTTACCTCGAGCCTCGCCTCCATCTCGGCATTCCTCGCCGACATCGCGCCCGCCGCCAGCGCGTGCTTGTCGCCCGCCGCGTCATCCGGGGCGTCCTCCCCCGCGACCGCCTGGCCCTGTGCCTCCTCGACGGCCAGTTTTCCCTGCAGCTCCGCGAGCTGGGCGAGGTCTTTCTCCCGCGCGCGCTCGGCCACGGCGATCGCGGTGGACAGCCGGCCTGCCTCGTCCCTGGCCGCTCGCGCGGCACCGGCCAGCGCGCCGAGCTTCCCGGACGTCTCGGCCGCGCCGGCGTCAGCCTCCTGCAGCGCGGCGAGCGCTCCGGCGAGGGCCTGCCGGGCCGACTCCTCGTCCTCGGCGGCGTCGGCCAGTTCCCGCTCGGCCCGCTGGCAGCGCTGCTCGGCCCCGCGGAGCCGACCCGCGGCTTCCTGCGCGGCGGCCCGCAGGCCGAGCAGGCTCGGTGCCGCCGATCCCCCGCGCGCCCAATGCGCCCCGATCAGGTCACCATCCCTGGTCACCACCCGCAGGCGCGGGTCGTCGCGCACCAGCTCGAGGCCCCGCGCGAGGTCGGGCGCGACGAGGATCCCGGCCAGCAGCTGCTCGACGGCGCCCGCCAGCGCGGCCGGCGCCTTGACCAGGTCAAGGGCATAGGGGACGGGACCGCCGGCCGCGGGCGCGGCGCCGTCGCCCCGCCCGTTCGCGATCACCAGCGTGGCCTGCCCGGCATCCTCGCTGCGCAGCGCCGCCAGGATCGCCGCGGCCGCGTCCAGGTCGGTCACGGCCACCGCGGTGGCGGCGGCGCCGAGCGCCGCGGCGACCGCGTCGGCGGCGCCATCGGCCACGGTGAGCAGGTCGGCCACGGAGCCGAGCACGCCGGCGAACCTGCCGGGCTCGGCCAGCAGCGCTTCTGACGCGTCGGCGCCGCGCCTGACCGCCTCCTGCAGCGTCTCCGTGCGCGCCCGCAGCGCGGCCCTGGCATCGCTGGCCTCGTGCTCGGCGGTGCGCAGCCGCGCCACCCTCTCGGCGGCCTGGGCCACCGCCGCCGCCGCGCTCTCGTGCGCGGCCGCAAGATCGGCCCGGCCCTGCTCGCGGCCTGACACGACGTCCTGGAGCTCGGCGTAGGAGTGCTGGGCCTGCGCGGCGCGCGAACGCGCCTGCTCGTGGGCCGTGGCCAGCCTGCCGGCCTCCTCCTGGGCGGCGCTCAGCCTGCTCCGGGCCGCCCCGACCTGGCTGCGCAGCCTAGCCAGCCGTTCGGCGCGCTGCGCCGCGGCCCTGGACTCGGCGGCCAGCCGCCGCTCGGTTTCGGCCAGCGCGGCCTCCGCGGCCGCCCGCTCGGCCACCACGCTGCCCAGGTGGTCCCTGGCGGCGGCCAGCCGCTGCCGCAGTTCCGCCTCCTGCTCGCGCAGCCGGGCCGCTTCGGCGTCGAGCTCATCGGGATCGCGGCCGGGCCGCTGTGGCTCGGGAGGTGCGGAGAGGTGGCGGTGCCGCTCGGTCGCCAGGCTCAGCACGCCGCGCAGGCGCTCAGAGAGGCTGGAGAGCCCGAAGAAGGCCTCCTGGGCCGCGGCCAGGCGCGGGGCATGCTGCTGTTCGGCGCTCTCCAGCTCAGCCTCGGTGCCGCGGGCCTCGTCCAGCCCCGCCTCCAGCTCCGCGCGCCTCGCCGCCGTCGCGGCCTCATCGGACTCGTCGCGCTCGAGTTCGGCTTTCAGCGTGGCGTAGTCGTCGGCGAGCAGCCGCAGCCGCGCGTCGCGCAGGTCGGCCTGGATGACGGCGGCCTTGCGGGCGATCTCCGCCTGCCGGCCGAGCGGCTTGAGCCTGCGGCCGATCTCCGCGGTCAGGTCGACCAGCCGGGTGAGGTTGGCCTGCATCGCCTCCAGCTTGCGCAGCGCCTTCTCCTTGCGCCTGCGGTGCTTGAGAACCCCGGCGGCCTCCTCGATCAGCGCCCGGCGCGCGTCCGGGCCGGCGTTGAGCACCTGGTCCAGCTGCCCCTGGCTGACGATCACGTGCATTTCCCTGCCGAGGCCGGTGTCGGAAAGCAGTTCCTGCACGTCGAGCAGCCGGCACTGGTCGCCGTTGATCGCGTACTCGCTCTGGCCGGACCTGAACAGCAGCCGGCTGATCGTGACCTCGGCGTAGTCGATCGGCAGCGCGCCGTCGCTGTTGTCAATGGTCAGCGTGACCTCGGCCCGGCCGAGCGGCGGCCGGCCGGCGGTCCCGGCGAAGACGACGTCCTCCATCTTGCCGCCGCGCAGCGGCTTGGCCCCCTGCTCGCCCATGACCCAGGAGAACGCGTCGACCACGTTCGACTTGCCAGACCCGTTGGGGCCGACGACGCACGTGATCCCCCGCTCGAACCGCAGCGACGTTGCCGAGGCGAACGACTTGAACCCGCGCAGAGTGAGCGCTTTCAGGTACACCTGGCAGCTCTCCTCCTCCGGGAAGTCCCCTGCCCGCTGGTCCGCACCTTACCGCGAGCCGACGTCAGTCCCGGGAATTGGCGTCCCGCGCAGGGTCACCAATCGCAAAGGGCCGCCACGGGCAGCCAAAGAGGGACGCCTGGGAACAGGCGTCCCTCTGCTCGCTGCGGCCTGCCGGCGCCCGTCAGGTGAGCGCAGGCTCGCGGACCGGAAGCATCATGTCGTGCCCCACCTCCGCCGCGAGCACGTCGTTCTCCTCATGCAGCCTGGCAAGTTCGGCTTCGAGATCGCGTACTCGCTGTTGCAGGCGGCGCATCTCTGAGACCATGCGCGGATCCGGGCCGCCGACGTGGCCATATAGAGCCTTCGCCATTTTGTGAGGTCCTCCACACTGAGCGACCAGAGTGGGCGCGCATGCATAGACGCGTGAGAAGCGCAGCCTTGCGCGCGGGTAACAAATCCATGGTCCCACCACCACGGGTATCCGGTCAAGTTGACAATTGTGCAGGTCACACGCCTTGCGTTCACCGCTCCGAAAAGCCGGTGAGCCCGCCGCGCGGCTTGTCCCAGCGGTGCGTGACCCGCACCACGCGCCCCGGCGTTTCCGTCCCCTCGAGCAGGGCGAGCAGCTCGCCGCAGGCTTCGGCCGCTCCTTCGGCAATCACCCGGACCCGGCCGTCCTCGAGGTTCTCCGCCCAGCCGACCAGGCCCAGTTCCAGCGCCCGGGTGCGGGCCCACCAGCGGAAGCCGACGCCCTGAACCCGGCCCTCCACCCACGCGGTGAGCCGGGCCCGGTCGTCCGGGATCACTGCCCGGTCCGGGGGCGCGGCTGGCATCGGGGGCAGGTGAACGCCGACCTGTTCATGAACGCGTCCCGCCGCACCGGGGTCCCGCACCGCCGGCACGGCTGGCCCGCCCGCCCGTACACGGCGAGCGACCGCTCGTAATAGCCGCTCTGGCCGTTCACGTTGACGTACAGGCTGTCGAACGTGGTGCCGCCGGCGCTGAGCGACTCGGCGAACACCTCCCGGACCGAGGCAAACAGGCGGGCGATCTGGCCGGGTTTCAGCAGCTGAGACGGGCGCGCCCAGTGCAGCCGCGCCCGCCACAGGGCCTCGTCGGCATAGATGTTGCCGATGCCGCTGACCAGCGACTGGTCGAGCAGGGCCCGCTTGATCCCGGTGCGGCGGCTCCGGATCCGGCCCGTCACGTCCGCCAGGTCGAAAGCCGGCTCGAGCGGATCGGGGGCGATGTGCGCGATCGCGGCGGGCAGGACCGCTCCCCCGCGGTCGAACGACAGGTGGCCGAACGTCCGCTGATCGCTGAAGCGCAGGTCAGGGCCGCGGTCCGTAAACTCCATGCGCACCCGGACGTGCGGCGAAAGCGGGCGAGAGGGATCGCCGACGAGCATCTGGCCGCTCATGCCGAGGTGGGCGAGCACCGCGTCGTCCCCCACCGGCAGCCACAGGTACTTTCCGCGCCGGAGCGCAGCGGTGATCGTGCGTCCCCGCAGGGCGGCGGCGAAGTCGTCCGGCCCCGCCAGGTGGCGGCGCAGCGCGCGGGGGTGCAGAAGCTCCACCGTCTCGATGGTGCGGCCGACGACATGCCGCTCAAGCCCCCGCCGGACGATCTCGACCTCGGGGAGCTCGGGCACTCTCAGCTCCGCCGCTGAGGGCCGCTGCCCCCGGCGTCGGCATCCTCAGCGGTCGCGTCGCCCCCGACGCTCTCGCTGATTGAGTTCCACGCCGCCTCCGCGGCCTGCTGCTCGGCTTCCTTCTTGGACCGCCCTTCGCCCTGCCCATAGGTGCGGCCGGCGATCCTTACCGAGGCGCGGAACGATTTCTGGTGATCGGGCCCGCTTTCCTCTACGTGGTACTCGGGCACGCCGAGAATCTCCGCGGCGGTCAGCTCCTGCAGCGACGTCTTCCAGTCCAGGCCCGCGCCCAGCCTGGCCGACCGGGCGATCACCGGGTCGAAGAGCCGGTGCACGAGCCCGTCGGCCTCCGGGAGCCCGCGGTCCAGGTAGACAGCGCCGAGCACCGCCTCGAGCGTGTCGGCGAGTATCGACGACTTGTCCCTGCCGCCCGTGCTCTCCTCACCCTTGCCCAGCCGGACGTAGTCGCCAAGCTGGAGCCCTCGCGCGACCCCGGCCAGCGCGCGCATGTTGACGACCGCCGCCCGCAGCTTCGCCAGCTGGCCCTCGGGCAGGTCGGGATACTCGCGGAACAGCGTGTCGGTGATGATCAGGCCGAGCACGGAGTCACCGAGGAACTCAAGCCGCTCGTTGGTCGGCAGCCCGCCGTTCTCGTAGGCGAACGAGCGGTGCGTAAGGGCCCGCTCAAGCAGCTCAGCGTTGAGCGGGACCCCAAGGGCGCCCAGCAACTTGACGGTCACAGCGTTCGCGGCGTCGGGCACTGCCGCCCTGCCGTCACCTGCTGCGCCAGTCACGCTTCCCTCCTTTTGGTCAGGAAGGAGTGATGACCTGGCGCCGGTTGTACGTCCCACACGTGGGGCATGCGGTGTGCGGCAGCTTGAGGTCGCGGCATTGCGGGCAGCTCACCAGCTGCGGCGCACGGGTCTTCCACTGGGCCCGGCGTGACCTGGTGTTGCTGCGGGACATCCTTCGCTTAGGGACCGCCACGTCAGCGCTCCTTCCTCGTCTCCGGCACGGGCGACCCGTCCGGTTCTCGATCTTTGACCGCGTCGGCGTGGGCATGTCCGGCACCCGCGTCCGCAAGCCGTATGCCGCACTCGGAGCACAGCCCTGGGCAATCCTCGGCGCACAGCGGTGCGAGCGGCAGCTCGAGCACCAGGGCGTCGCGCAGGGCCGGCTCGAGGTCGAGCAGGTCTCCGTCCAGACGATACCCGTCGGCGTCCGCAGAGTCCGCGTCGTGCGTGAACAGCTCGGTAAACCGGACTTCTATCGCAGAAACGAACGAATCAAGACATCGCGCGCATTCGCCGGACAGCGGTGCCCGTACCGTTCCCGTCACCAGCACGCCGTCGGTAACCCGCTCAAGCTCGACCTCTAGCTCGATTTCGGCACCCTCGGGAACGCCCACCATTCCGGTGCCGAGGCTGGGCGGCGCCGGGGTGGTGCGCTTGACAGACCGCACGTCGGCCAGGCCGAGGGTCCGGGTGTCGAACACGAACGGCAGCCGCGGGTCCAGCCGCCTGAAGTGGTTATGTGCGTGTGACATCGCAGGTGGAGATGCTGACGGGATATTCGGGCGGTCAGCATACCCGCCGGCCTCGGCGAAGCCCAAGTCGGCGGCCGCAGAGCCTAGCCGGACGAGCGAACGGCGAGCCGGTCCAGCACCGGCCCTGGGACCAGGCTGGTGACGTCGCCCCCGTAGATGGCGAACTCCTTGACCAGGCTGGACGACAGGAAGGCGTAGAGCGGGTTGGTGGAGAGGAACAGCGTCTCCACGCCGGCCTGGTTGTAGTTCATCTGCGCCATCTGCAGCTCGTAGTCGAAGTCACTGACCGCGCGCAGGCCCTTGACGATCGCCGAGATGTCGTTGTCCTTGCAGAAATTGACGATCAGGCCGTCGAATCCGACCACGCTGACGTTGTCGAGTTCCTTCGTGACCTCGCGCAGCATCTCGAGCCGCTCATCGAGGGAGAACATGGTGGCCTTGTTGAGGTTGCGCCCCACGGCGACGACCACCTCGTCGTAGAGCTTCGCTGCGCGAGTGACGATGTCGAGATGCCCGTTGGTGACCGGGTCGAAGGATCCTGGGCAAACCACACGGCGCACGCTGACTCCCCCTCCTGGTGAGGATGCCGCAGCAGGCCCGGCGCCTGCGGCCAGACCGTACCAGAACGTGGCCTCACCGTAACCACGGGACGCCCGTGGCGCATAGCCGGCGGGCCAGGAGACCGGCCCGGAACGGGTGGCACGCTCGACGATCACGAGCGCGCCGGGAGCGAGCCAGCCGCGATCGCGCAGCGCGCCGAGCAGCCGCTCCATCTCCGCGGCCGGGACCGCATAGGGCGGGTCGGCGAAGACGATGTCCCACGGCGGCCCGCTGCCCGGCCCGCGACCGAGCACCCGCTCGACCCGGTCGGCGAGCAGCCGGGCACCCGGCAGGCGCACCGCGTCGATGTTCCCGCGGATCACGCGCGCCGCGCGGGTGTTCGCCTCGACGAGGAGCACCTCGGACGCGCCCCGCGACAGCGCCTCCAGGCCCACCGCGCCCGAGCCTGCGTACAGGTCGAGCACGCGGGCGCCGTCGAGCGGGCCGCGGAGGGCCAGGATCGTGCCGAACAGGCCCTCCCGGGCACGGTCCGACGTCGGCCTTGTGCCCTGCCCCACCGAGAGCCTCCTGCCGCGCGCCGCCCCGGCGATGATGCGGATCACTCACGCCTTCTCAAGGAACTCGGCCCGCTCCCGTTCGAGCAGCGCGCGGATGGCGGCGGCCAGGGCGGGCGTCCCGGCAAGCGCCGGGTCGGCGTCGACAAGCGCCTGGGCTTCCTTCCGGGCGTCGCCGATCAGGTCCTCGTCCTTCAGCAAGGTCAGCAGCTTCAGGCTCGACCTCCGCCCGGCCTGGGCGGCCCCGAGCACGTCGCCCTCGCGCCGCTGCTCGAGGTCGAGCCGGGAGAGCGTGAACCCGTCCAGGGTGGCGGCAACGGCATCGAGCCGCTGCCGGGCCTTGCCGCCAGCCTCGGCGTCGGTGACCAGCAGGCACAGGCCTTCGTGACGCCCCCGGCCGACCCGGCCGCGGAGCTGGTGCAGCTGGGAGACGCCGAAACGGTCGGCGTCCATGATCACCATGGCCGTGGCGTTGGGCACGTCCACGCCAACCTCCACGACGGTGGTCGTGACCAGGACGTCCACCGACCCTGCGGCGAACGCCAGCATCACCCGGTCCTTCTCGTCCGGCGGCAGCCTGCCGTGCAGGACCGCCAGCCGCAGCCCCGCCAGCGGGCCCTGCTCCAGCTCCGCCGCCAGGTCGAGGACGGCGACCGGCGGCCGCGCGGCGTCCCAGGCCTCCTCGGCGTCGCCCGCCCGCGCGTCGCGCTCGTCGCCGATCCGCGGGCAGACCACGTAGCACTGGCGGCCCCGTTCCGCTTCCTCCCGCAGCCGCCGCCAGGTCCGCTCCAGGTAGTGCGGCTTCTCGGCCGAAGGGACCACGTGCGTGCCGATGGGCGAGCGCCCGGCGGGCAGCTCGGTCAGCGTCGACATCTCAAGGTCGCCGAACACCGTCATGGCCACGGTGCGCGGTATCGGGGTGGCGGTCATGACGAGCACGTGCGGCCGCCCGTCGCCCGCCTTGGAGCGCAGCGCGTCGCGCTGCTCCACGCCGAACCGGTGCTGCTCGTCGATCACCACGAGGCCGAGGTCGGCGAACTGCACCTGCTCCTCGAGCAGCGCGTGGGTGCCGATCACGATCCCCGCGGTACCCGACGCCGCCTCGAGGAGCGCCCGCCGCCGCGCCGCCGCGCCCAGGGACCCGGTCAGCAGGGCCACCCTGGTGGCGCCGTCCGCCCCGTCAAGCTGCCCGGCCCGGGCGAGCGGCCCGAGCTGGTCGGTGATCGACCGGAAGTGCTGCTGCGCCAGCACTTCGGTGGGTGCGAGCAGGGCGGCCTGCCCGCCAGCGTCCACGACCTGCAGCATCGCCCGCACCGCGATCACCGTCTTGCCCGAGCCGACCTCACCCTGCAGCAGCCGGTGCATCGGGTGGTCAAGGGCAAGCTCGTCGGAGATCTGCTGGCCAGCCAGGTCCTGGCCGACGGTCAGCTCGAACGGCAGCCGGGCGTCGTAGGCGTCGAGCAGGCCGCCGGGCGCCTTCGGCCGCGGCGCCGCGGAGTACGCCGTGGCCGCGAGCCGCCGCTGGGCCAGCACCACCTGCAGGCCGAACGCCTCGTCCCACTTCAGCCGCCTTATGGCGCTCCGCAGGTGAGCGTCGTCGGCGGGCCGGTGGATGCCGCTGAGAGCGTCGAGGAGACCGCAGAGACCATGACGCTCCCTTATCCTGCGCGGCATTGGGTCCTCGACGCCCAGCGCGTCGAGCACCTCCCGCACGGCCTCGGCGATCTGCCAGGACGCGATCCTGGCGGTTGCCGGGTAGATCGGGATGATCTCGGAAGCGTAGTCGGCCGCCCTGGCCGTGGCGTCGCCGGTGCCCAGCAGCTCGTAGTCGGGGTGAGCGAGCTGGCGCTTGCCGCGGAACGTGGAGACCTGGCCGGAGAACAGCCCGCACAGCCCGGGCCTGAGCTGTTCCTCGCGCCAGTCCTGCCGTCCCTTCGAGAAGAACGTGAGGATCAGGTGCCCGCGCCCGTCGGTCACCGTCGCCTCAAAGATCGTCCCCCGCCGGTTGCGCATCGGGCGGCTGGTCACCTTGGCGATCTCGGCCTGGACGGTCACGTGATCGCCATCGCGCAGCGATGCGATGTCGGTCAGCTCGCCCCTCCGCTCGTAGCGCCGCGGGTAGTGGCCGAGCAGGTCGCCCACGGTGCGCATCTCGAGGCTGGACAGGAGCAGCTTGGTTCTCTTGCCGTCGAGCACCACGTACAGCGGGTCTTCTAGAGACGCCATACTGCACACTATTCGCGCGACCGGCCGGTCGTCGGATATCCTTCAGCGACCGTCCCCACCGGGACGACCATCGAGCTGGCCATCACCTCACATGGAGTGTCCCGTGGCTTCCGTCTGCGACGTATGCGGCAAGCGGCCGGGCTTCGGCAACAACGTGTCGCACTCGCACCGCCGCACGCCCCGCCGCTGGAACCCGAACATTCAGCGCGTGCGCGCGAAGGTCAACGGGTCACCCCGGCGCCTTTACGTGTGCACCTCGTGCATCAAGGCCGGCAAGGTCGAGCGCTGAGCCTCACTCGCCGCGCCTGAAGCTGCAGCGCAGCCCGTCAAGCCTGCAGCCGGACGGGGCGCTGGGCGTGCCGGACGCCCGGACGCCCAGCCGGTACGCGCCCGGCCCTGCGTTCGCCGTGCCCGCCCGGCCGTTGCCCGACGGCTTCCACAGCGCGCCCCGCACCTGGTCGATGCGCGCGGCCGCGAAGCCGAACCGAAGGCTCCACGAGCCCGGCTTCAGGTCGCCGGGCAGGGTGATGATCACTACAAAGCCGCGCCGCCGGGGCGTGATGATCTGGTACTCGACCCGCGCGACGGTCGCGGCCACCGCCGGCCCGGCGCGGTGGGCGCCGGTACTGGCCGCGACGGCGCCGCGGGCGTGCGGGCCGGCATCCTGCAGCGCCGGCCCGCCAGGGCTGGCGCAGCCTCCCGCCGGGCAGTGTAATTCCGGGCCGTAGGTGAGCGCGGGCGGCGAGTCGACGGCCACCGCGGCCGCGATCAGGACGCCGGTGCCCGCCGCGAACCACGGGGTCACGATCAGCGACAGCGACAGCCGGAGGCGCTGCCGGCGGCGCTCTTTACGATGTCTTGGCATCAAGGGGTTTATACCAAGCAACCGGGCCTGCGGCTAGTCACGGAAAATCAATGCGCCATTACAATGCGTGATTTCGCGTCTCAGGCGAAATGATCCCAGCCGTTCCTTCCGTCGGCTGGCGCGCCGTCCACCGTCACCCCGCGGCCCCGGCCGACCGCGCCGATCACCGACCAGTGCCCGGGCAGGCTGACCCCCCGCGGGAACGTCGCGGCCAGCGCGTGGTCCTCGCCGCCGGCCAGCACCCAGCGCAGCCAGTCCGCGCCAAGCGCCGCGCCGGCCACGGCGAGCGCGGGCTCGGCTGGCAGCAGCCGGGTCTCGATGGCGATCTCCGCGCCGCTGGCCTCGGCCACGTGGTTCAGGTCGGCAACCAGGCCGTCACTGATATCGATCATGGACGTCGCGCCGATGTCCGCCGCCTCGGGCCCGCACGCGTAGGGCGGCCGCGGCCGCCGGTGGCTCGCCACCAGCCCCGCGAGGTCGCCCGCCCCTGCCGCCTCCCCGGCCTCCAGCAGGGCCAGGCCGGCAGCCGAGCGGCCGAGCTGCCCCGCGACGGCCACCTGGTCACCGGGGCGCGCCCCGCCCCTGGTGACCGGGTTCCGGCCGGCGAGGTCGCCGAGGGCCGTGATCGCGAGCATGACCGCGTCGGCGCCGCTGACATCCCCGCCCACCACGCGCGCGCCGGCCCGCGCGCACTCCTCGGCGATGCCCCGGATGAGGTCTTCCGCCCACGCCACGGGCAGGTCGCCGGGGGTCGCGAAGCCCACGAGCAGCGCGGTAGGCGACGCGCCCATCGCGGCGACGTCGGCGATGTTCTGCGCCACCGCCTTGCAGCCGATGTCGAACGGGCCGGACCAGTCACGGCGGAAGTCGCGGCCTTCCACCAGCAGATCCGTGGTCGCGACCACCCGCCCGTCGGGAGTGCCGACGACAGCGGCATCGTCCCCCACGCCGACGGGGTCAGGGCCGCCGGCGGGCAGCAGGGCCTGTATCGCTGCGATGAGGCCGAATTCGCCCAGGTCAGCAACTGTTATGGAGGGCCTCCCGCCGGTCATTTAGCCTGCCGCCCAGGCCAACCGCGGGTACCTAAGGTAGCGTGGCCACCACACGTGGCGCCTGGGAGGCCGGCATGGTTCACGCGTATATCCTCGTCCAGACAGAGGTCGGGAAGGCTGCCGACGTTGCCGTGCAGATCGGCCAGATAACCGGCGTGACCCAGGCGGACGACGTCACCGGCCCCTACGACGTCATCGTGCGAGCCGAGGCGGACAACGTCGACGACCTCGGCAAGCTGGTCGTCGCCCAGATCCAGGGCGTCGCCGGGATCACCAGGACGCTGACCTGCCCGATCGTTCACATATAAGCAGGGTGCGAGGCCCGAGACCGACCCTGGCCGCATCCCGCAGGTCCGCGACCGTATCCACGTCGCGGCGCAGCCCGTCGAGCCCGGGGAGCATCAGCTCGACCGCCCCGGCGGACCGGTGCGCCGCGCGCGACCCCGGCCCGAACCGCGGGGCGAACGGGACGCCGGGCCCGGCGGTGTACAGGGTGGTGCCGGTGCCCGCGGCGTCGGCCACGAAGGCCTGGCGGGATGCGGCCGCCTCGGCGAGCGCCCGGCCCAGCTCGTCCGCGCCGAGCGCTGGCAGGTCGGCGGCCATCCCGGCCCGGCCGCGGCCCGGCCAGCGCTCCTCGGCGTACGCGGCGCCGAACGCCAGCGCCGGGTTCAGCCCGTCACCAGGCTCGTCGGGCAGCACGTGCGCCCCGAGCCCGGACAGCTCGGCGCCTGCCGCCTCGTCATCGGTCACCACGATCACCGCGCCGACCGCCGGGCAGGCCACCCCGGCGGCGACCGTGTCCGCCGCCATCGCCAGGGCCAGCGCGGCGCGGCGCGGCGCCCCCAGCCCGGCGAGCCTGGACTTTGCCAGAGCAAGTACCTTGACGGGAATCACCAGTGACCAGCTGACCGGGGTACCACGCATCATGCACCTGATCCTGCCTCGACACGGCAGCGCGCCAACCGCGACACTGACTCCAACGACGAGCGGGAGGCTGCCGTTATGAGCAAACGCGCGGAGGGCAGCTACTCATCCGTGTGGCGCGGGCTAACCGAGATCATCGTGCCCCCGCTGATGTACGCGCTGGTGAAGCACGACTGGCACGGCCAGGAGAACATCAGGAACATCCCCGCCGACAGCGGCGTGATCCTCGCGGTCAACCACCTGTCCTACGCGGACCCCCTGCCCATCTGCTTGTATACCTACAAGTCTGGCCGCTACCCAGTCTTCCTCGCCAAGTCGTCCCTGTTCGACATCAAGGGGCTCGGGGCGGTCATGCGGGGCACCGGCCAGCTGCCGGTCTACCGCAACCAGGCCGACGCGGCGCTGGTGCTCAGGGACGTGGAGCAGGGCCTGCGGGACGGGTCCTGCGTGATCTTCTACCCGGAGGGAACCGCGACCAGGGACCCCGATCTGTGGCCGATGGCGCCCAGGACCGGAGTGGCCAGGGCCGCGCTGGCCACCGGTGTCCCGGTGATACCGGTGGCGCAATGGGGGGCACAGAACATCCTGCCGTACGGGAGCAAGCGGCCGCACCTGCTGCCGCGCAGCACCGTTCATATCACCGCTGGACCGCCCGTCGACCTGTCCAGGTTCGCGGGCAAGCCGCTGAGCTCACCGGTCATGCGCGAGGCCACCGAGGCGATCATGCGGGACATCACGGCCCTGCTGGCCGGCATCCGCGGCGAGACCCCGCCTGCGGAGCCCTACCATCCGGCGATCGCCCGCCGCAAGGCCCGTCAGGAAGCACGAGAACGTAACGCCTCCGCCGACCCCGGCACCGAGGCAATGCCGCCGTGAAAGCCGCCGTCATGGGCGCGGGTTCGTGGGGCACCACGTTCGCCCAGGTGCTCTGCGACGCGGGCACCCCGGCGGTGCTCTGTGCCCGCAGCCCGGAGCTGGCCAAGGTGATCAACGCGTCCCGTGAGAACCCTGACTACCTGCCGGGGATCAAGCTCACCGGCGCGCTGCGCGCGACCGCCGACCCGGCCGAGGCGCTGGACGGCGCGGACCTGGTCGCGCTGGCCGTGCCGGCGCAGTCGCTGCGCGAGAACCTGGCCGGGTGGGCTCCGCTGCTGCCGCAGGATGCGGTGCTCGTGAGCCTGATCAAGGGCATCGAGCTCGGCAGCTGTGACCGGATGAGCGAGGTGATCGGCCAGGTCACCGCCGCCCCGGCCGACCGGATCGCCGTGGTATCCGGCCCGAACCTGGCGCGCGAGATCGCCCGGCGCGAGTCAGCGGCGACCGTGGTCGCGTGCACCGACGCGGCCGCAGCCGAGCGGCTGCAGCGGGCCTGCCACACCAGCTATTTCCGCCCCTACACGAACCTGGATGTGATCGGCTGCGAGCTGGGCGGTGCGGTGAAGAACGTGATCGCCCTGGCGGTGGGCATGGCGGTGGGCATGGGGCTGGGCGACAACACGCGGGCGTCGCTGATCACCCGGGGCCTTGCCGAGACCGCGAGGCTCGGCAAGGCGCTCGGGGCCGACCAGCACACGTTCTCCGGGCTGGCCGGCATGGGCGATCTGGTCGCCACCTGCTCGTCGCCGCTGTCCCGCAACCGCACGTTCGGCGAGAACCTGGGCCGGGGAATGGCCATCGATGAGGTGGCCGCGATCACGCGGCAGACGGCCGAGGGCGTGAAGTCGTCCCAGTCGGTGCTCGAACTGGCCAGGCGGCATGACGTGGAGATGCCGATCACGGAGGTCACGGTGGCGGTCGTGCACCATGGCCTGGCGGTGGACAAGGTGCCGGCCTTGCTCACCAGCCGTTCGGCAAAGCCTGAGCGCTACGGCGTCTAGAAGGAGCAGCGTGAACGAGCAACGCAAGATCCGGGTGGCGGTCGTGTTCGGAGGCAGGGGGCCCGAGCACTCGGTGTCCTGCATGGGCGGCGGCAACATTCTCGGGGCGATCGACCGCAGCACGTACGACGTCATTCCGGTCGGGATCACCCGCGAGGGCCGATGGGTGCTCGTGGCGGACGCGCCCGGCAGGCTCGCAGTCACCGACGGCCAGCTGCCGTCTGTTGAGGCCGTGGCCGAGCCCGGCGGGCAGGTCGTGCCCTGGGCTGGCCAGGCCGTCACCACCAGCGCGCCGGCCCAGATACCCCATCTGCTCGGCGATGTGGACGTGGTGCTGCCGGTGCTGCACGGGCCGTTCGGCGAGGACGGCACCATCCAGGGCCTGCTGGAGATGGCCGGCGTCCCTTACGTGGGGGCCGGCGTGCTGGCCAGCGCGGTCAGCATGGACAAGGAGTACATGAAGATCATCTTCCAGGCCAAGGGCCTGCCGGTGGGACCGCACGTGGTGCTGCGCGAGCGCGACTGGCCGCTGGAGTCAGACCCCGCGGCGGACCTGGAGCGCAAGCCCGCCCTGGACGCCATTGCGGAGCTGGGCTGGCCGGTCTTCGTCAAGCCGGCCCGCGGCGGATCGAGCATCGGCACGTCGAAGGCCTCGGACGTGGCGCAACTGCACGCCGCGATCGCCGCCGCGCGGGTCTACGACCCGAAGGTGATCGTGGAGGCCGCGATCGAGGGCAGCGAGATCGAGTGCTCCGTGCTGGAGGGGCGGGACGGCGGCCCGCCGGACACCAGCCTCCCCGGGCAGCTGCTGATCGACGGCGGCGAGGAGTTCTGGGACTTCGAGGCGAAGTACCTGGACCCGGCCAGCGGCATGGCGATCCCCGCGCCGATCCCGGAGGCGCACCAGCAGGAGATCCGCCGGATGGCAGCGCTGGCTTTCGAGGCGGTCTCCTGCGAGGGCATGGCCAGGGTGGACTTCTTCTACACCCCGGACCGGGAGATCCTGATCAACGAGATCAACACGATCCCCGGGCTGTCGCCTGCTTCCTACTTCCAGAAGATGTGGGAGGCGAGCGGCCTGCCGTTCCCGCAGGTCATCGAGCGGTTGCTGCGGACCACGCTGGCCAGGCGCCCCGGCCTGCGCTAGAGCCTCAGGCCGTCGGCCGCGTCGCGGACCCTGGCGCGCAGGTCGTCCGGGGCCGCCCGGCGGTACAGCGGGCCGCTGGCGTCGGCGAGCAGCAGCCCGGCCTTGGCGATCCCGCGCACCGGGACCGGGCCGACGGCCTGCAGCCGTTCCATCAGCTCCGTGAACTCGTCCTCGCAGGCCCTGACCCGGTCCCGGCAGACCGGGACCGCCAGCCGGCCGGCCGGCGGCGCCTGCCGGGCCACCGCCAGCACCCGGCTCACGCCGTGGGCCAGGTCACGCCGGTACCTCGCACGCGCGAGCAGCCGCGCCCGCAGCGCCAGCTCGACGCTGGCCTCGGGCGAGGCCCCGTCGGCCAGCGCATGGTCCAGGCGGAACGCGTGCAGGCGGGCCAGCAGCCAGTCCCACGGCCTGGCCGTGCTCACCATCGGGCAGCCCGCCGCATCCAGCAACAGAAGCATCGGACACCTCCTGCCTTCGTGACCACTAAAACCAGTTTAGAGGTCACGCGTGACCGGTCAACCGATTTAACTGGTCGCGGCTGGTAGCCTGGCGGGCGTGTCGCTTCCACCCTGGGTGCCCGGCGACGAGCATGAGTGGCGGCCGGCGCCCGAGCCGTTGCTGCTGGTGCAGGCGTTCGTCAACACCAGGGACCTGGAAAAGGGCACGGACCTGCTGGCCGAAGCCGGGACCGGCAGCGAATGGCTGCGCATGTGCGGGCTGCTGGCGCCGGAGGCAGTGGCCGGGCCCGACGACCTGCGCGCCGCCCGTGCAGCCCGGGAGGCCATCCGCGCGCTGATCTCCCGCGGCCCGGACGCCGCCGGCGAGGACCTGGACCCGCTGCGCGCGGCGGCGCGCTCCTCCCGGCCCCGGCTGGTCATCGGCCCAGACGGGGTGATCGGCCTGGAGCCCGGCGGCGGCGGGCTCGCGGACGGGCTGGTCCGGCTGCTGCTCATCATCCGCGACGCGCAGCACGACGGCACCTGGTCCCGCCTCAAGACATGCGGCAACGCCGAGTGCGCATGGGCCTTCTACGACCGCTCCCACAGCCGACGGGGAGCGTGGTGCGACATGGCCTCGTGCGGAAACCTGATCAAGAACAGGAACCTGCGGGCGCGCCGAACCGGCCGCGCGGGGCAGCACACGCCCAACGGAGGCCGGGCCGGGTAGCCGGCCCGGCCCCGCACGGCGCTACCTCTTGACCGCGGCCCTCTTCTCGCCATTGACGATGGCCTTGAAGTCCGCGCCAGCGCGGAACTTGGGCACCGACGACTTTGGCACCTTGATGGACGCGCCGGTGGCAGGGTTCCTGGCGGTACGGGCCGGCCGGACGGTCTTCTCGAACACCCCGAATCCGGTTATGGAGACCTTGTCGCCTTTTGCGACAGCCGACTGGATGGTGTCAAGCACCGCATTGACTGCTTCAGTCGCGGTCTTCTTGTCTCCCATCCGGCTCGAAATCGCGTCGATCAGGTCACGCTTGTTCATTCGTCTCTCCTGCGGTTCCCCCAACGGGAGGTCGCGCGGGCAGGGCAGCCGGCTTCTCGCGACCTCTGATGTGCCTGAAATTAGGCGATCCAGCGTCGCCACACAATCACATCGGCTTGAAACCGCGGCGTGTCGACGCTAGTACCGCTCGTAATGCTACGGGAATACTAAATTCGCCAGTCTCTCAGACCCCCTGAATTCTGGCGATGTCCGCGGCGAGCCGGTCCAGCCGCCAGGCAATGCGGGCCTGATCAGCGCCTTGCGCCTTCATCGCATCGCATATCGCCGTGAACCTGCGCTGCAGCCGGCTGCGGTCATCCGGGTGCAGGCCCGGCGAGCGAAGAAGACGCTCCGCCAAAAGCAGGCCCGCCGCCATACTCAGTTCGAATCGCCCGACAAGCTCCCCGCGCGCCCGTATATCCCGGCGGGAAACGTCAATAGTGAGCAGAACCCCCGGATCGGAATCAACCAGGTCCTGCAGTTCCGCAACGGTCTGTACCGGCGCGAGAACGGTCAATATGCCGACACTTGACGCAGGCGGCCGCGCACAGATCAGCACTTTGAACCGCGGCCCGGCCGCGGTCACCCCGGACCCGGCGATCAGGATCGTGGCGCCCGGGACTGCGCCGGCGCGGCGGGCCGAGACGGCGCGGCCGGTCCAGGATGAGAACGCCGCTGCACCTCCTCCCACACGCCTGCCGGTAGGGTCCATTCCGTACGGCTAGTATGGTCGGGCTTCCCAGTCATGAGGTCACCGCATGAAGGTTGCCGTTCTCAAGGAACCAGCGCCGGCCGAGCGCCGAGTCGCGCTCGTGCCCGATGCCATCGCCAAGCTGCGCGCAGCTGGCATCGAGGTCATCGTGGAATCCGGCGCGGGAGAAGGGGCCTGGCTGAGCGATGGCGCGTTCACCGAGGCGGGCGCCAGCATCGCGAGCCGAGCCGAGATCGCCGGGACGGCGGACGGCGTCCTGACGGTGGGCAGGCCGGACGAGGCCGCGGTCGCGAACTTGCGCGCGGGCCAGGCCCTGTTCGGGATGCTGGCCCCGCTTGGCGACCCCGGTTTCGCGCAGCGGCTGGCCACGGCCGGCCTCACCGGAATCAGCCTCGACCTGATCCCGCGAACGCTGCCGCGGGCACAGTCCATGGATGCCCTCTCGTCGCAGGCGAACATCGCCGGGTACAAGGCGGCGGTCCTGGCCGCCGACACGTTCGGGCGGTTCTTCCCGCTGCTGATCACGGCCGCGGGCACCGCGAGGCCGGCCAGGGTGCTGGTGCTAGGGACCGGCGTTGCCGGACTGCAGGCCATCGGCACGGCCCGGCGGCTCGGCGCCGTGGTCAGCGCGTACGACGTGCGGCCGGAGACCAAGACCGAGGCCGAGTCGCTGGGCGCAACGTTCATCGAGCTGACGTCGGTGGGCCCGGCCAGCGGCGAGGGCGGGTATGCCCGGGCACTGAGCGATGAGGAGCGCCAGGCGCAGCAGGAAGAGCTGAGCGGCCACATTGCCAGGCACGACGTGGTGATCACGACCGCGCAGGTCCCGGGCCGCCGGCCGCCGCTGCTCGTCAGCGGCGACGCGCTCAAGTCCATGGCGGCTGGCTCGGTGGTCGTGGACATGGGTTCGAGCGCGCTCGGCGGCAACGTGACCGGATCCGCGCCCGGTGAGACCGTGGTGACCGAGAATGGCGTAACCGTCATCGGCGCCGCGAACCTGCCGTCGAGGATGCCGGCCGCCGCCTCGGCCATGTACGCCCGCAACGTCAGCTCGCTGCTGCTGTACCTGGTGAAAGACGGCTCCCTAGCGGTCGACCTCTCCGACGAGCTGCAGCGCGGCGTTGTGATCACCTACGAGGGCCGGGTCGTCCACCCCGCCCTTGCGGAGTCCGCTGGAGGTACCGATGTCGACGGCGCTTCTGACTGACCTGGTCATCTTCGTGCTCAGCCTCTGGGTGGGCTTCGAGGTGATCAGCAAGGTCCCTGCCACGCTGCATACGCCGCTGATGTCGGCAGCCAACTCCATCCACGGGATCGTCCTCGTCGGTGCCATGCTCATCGCGGCCACCACCAACAGCTGGGTCGGCTACCTGATCGCCTTCCTGGCCGCGGTGTTCGCCTCGGCCAACGTGGTCGGCGGCTACGCGGTTACCGGGCGCATGCTCAAGATGTTCCGGAAGCGGCCGTCCGCGCCGGCCGTACCGGCCTCCGCCGCCGCGCAGGACGGCCACAGGCCATGAGCGGGTTCAGTTTTGGCACGCAGCTCATCTACGTGCTGGCCGCGTCGTGCTTCGTCCTCGGCCTGCACCTGATGAACAACCCGGCGACCGCTCGGCGCGGCAACCAGTTCTCCACCGCGGGCATGGTGATCGCGGTCGCCACGACCATCGCCCTGATCGTCCACGCGGGCGTGATCAGCACCACGGGCTGGCTCGTGATGCTCGTCGGCGCGCTGATCGGCGGCAGCCTCGGCCTGTTCGCGGCGCGCAAGGTGCAGATGACCGCCATGCCCCAGCTGGTCAGCATGTTCAACGCGGTCGGCGGCGGCGCGGCCGCGCTCGTCGCGATCCACGATTACATCACCGTGGCCGTCATCGGCGTGGCGGAGTCCACGACGATCACCACGCTGCTGGACGTGATCATCGGTTCCGTGACGTTCTCCGGATCGATCATCGCGGCCGGCAAGCTGCAGGGCCTGATCACGTCGGCCCCGGTCACCTTCCCCGGGGCCCGCGTGGTCAACCTGCTGCTGGCAGCGGCCGCCGTGGCCGGCGGCGGGTACATGATCTCCACGCCGAGCCTGCCCGCGCTGTGGGTCGTGATCGCGGCTTCCCTGGTCTTCGGCGTGGCCATGGTGATGCCGATCGGCGGCGCCGACATGCCGGTGGTGATCTCGCTGCTGAACGCGCTCACCGGCACCGCCGTGGCGATGGCCGGCTTCGTCATCGGCAACTGGGCGCTGATCATCGCCGGGGCCCTCGTCGGGGCGTCCGGCGGCATCCTCACCAAGCTCATGGCGGATGCGATGAACCGCTCCATCGGCAACATCATCGTGGGCGGCTTCGGGACCGGGGACACGGTCGCCGCGGCCTTGCCGGGCGCGGGCGCGGGCGTGCGGGCGATCGCGGCCGACGATGCCGCAATCCAGCTCGCCTACGCCAGCAAGGTGATCATCGTGCCCGGGTATGGCCTCGCCGCCGCCCAGGCACAGCACGAGGTGGCCGAGCTCGCCGATGAACTGGAGTCGCACGGCGTGGACGTCAGCTACGCGATCCACCCGGTGGCGGGACGGATGCCCGGGCACATGAACGTGCTGCTCGCCGAGGCCAACGTGCCCTACCCGCTGCTCAAGGAGATGGACGACGTCAACCCGGAGTTCGCCCGCACCGACGTCGCACTGGTGATCGGGGCCAACGACGTCACCAACCCGGCGGCACGGCGCGCCGGCACCGCGATCTCGGGCATGCCGATCCTGGACGTCGACCAGGCGAAGAGCATCATCGTGATCAAGCGCTCCATGGGCCACGGCTACGCCGGCATCGACAACGAGCTCTACACCAACCCCAAGACCAGCATGTACTTCGCCGACGCCAAGACCGCGCTGACCGAACTGACCTCCGCCGTCAAGACCCTCGTCGGCTGACGGGTGCGGCGAAGAAGCGCGCCGGGCGGTCATCGAGGTAGCAGCGGCGCGGGTGTGCGGGGTGCCCGGCCGGCGTTTCCGCGGGAACGTCGGTGAGAGCCTCGAGTCCGACGTGCCCGGCCGGCGTTTCCGCGGGAACGTCGGTGAGAGCCTCGAGTCCGACGCAGATGGGACCTGATACAGGTCGGCGTTGTCCGCTGCGGCGATCTTGCCGCCCAGGTACGCGCCGGCGATGCCGACCAGCGCATCGGCCAGCCCCGCAGAGGCCGGTCGGGGCCATCCGCGTCTCGGGCTGGCGGGCGGCAACACGGTGGTGGTGCCCGCGCTGTTGCTGTTGGAACAGCTAGGTGCCCACGACCGTGTTCGCTGCGTCCAAGACGCCCGGCTGTTTGCCGGAT
>Ga0335075_10001934_pt1 | contig 33658 bp, 27 predicted proteins | sample Lox_Sample_24_FD_206723 | JGI IMG/M metagenome (GOLD analysis project Ga0335075, IMG submission 206723) | Soil microbial communities from Loxahatchee National Wildlife Refuge, Florida, United States - Lox_Sample_2.4 | ecosystem: Environmental > Terrestrial > Soil > Wetlands | place: USA...
AGCCCTACGACATGCACGCGGTCATCGCGGCGGTGCTGGACGAGGGCAGCTTCTGCGAGGTCCACGAGGGCTTCGCCCGCAACATCGTCACCGGGTTCGGCCGCGTCGCCGGGGCGCCGGTCGGCGTGGTCGCCAACCAGCCGCTGCACCTGGCCGGCTGCCTCGACATCGACGCCAGCGAGAAGGCCGCCCGGTTCGTCCGCACCTGCGACGCGTTCAACGTCCCCGTCCTGACCCTCGTCGACGTCCCCGGCTTCCTGCCCGGCACCGGCCAGGAATGGAACGGCATCATCCGCCGCGGCGCCAAGCTGCTGTACGCCTACGCCGAGGCCACCGTCCCCAAGGTCACCGTCATCACCCGCAAGGCCTACGGCGGCGCCTACGACGTCATGGGCTCCAGGCACCTCGGCGGCGACGTCAACCTCGCCTGGCCCACCGCCCAGATCGCCGTCATGGGCGCCCCCGGCGCCGTCAACATCCTCCACCGCCGCGAACTCGCCGCCGCCCCCGACCCCGGCGAACTCCGCGCCCGGCGGACCGCCGAGTACGAAGACACCCTCGCCAACCCCTACACCGCCGCCGAGCGCGGCTACATCGACGCCGTCATCCGCCCCGCGGAAACCCGCACCCACATCACCCGCGCCCTGCACACCCTGCGCACCAAACGCGAAACCCTCCCACCCAAAAAACACGGCAACATCCCGCTATGACCACCGCGAACGCCGGCCGACCCGGCGACCACCCGGTGATCACCGTCACCCGCGGCCGGGCGACGCGCGCGGAGATCGCGGCCATCGCGGCCGTGCTGCTGTCCGCCCGTGGTGCGGCCGCGGCAACCACGCCGGTGGCCGCGCCGCCCTCCCGGTGGGCCGCGGGCGCGCGCCCCCGGCCCCTGCCTTCCCGGCCAGGACCGGGCTCCTGGCGCGCCTCCGCCCTGCCGCGCTGATCCCCGAGGAGGACCATGAACACGCCGACCCAGCGCCCGCCCCGGCCCGGCCCGCCGGTCCGGGTGGTCATCGCCAAGCCGGGCCTCGACGGCCACGACCGCGGCGCCAAGGTCATCGCCCGCGCGCTGCGGGACGCCGGCCACGAGGTCATCTACACCGGGCTGCACCAGACCCCGGCGCAGATCGTCGCCTGCGCCATCCAGGAAGACGCGTCGGTCATCGGCCTTTCCGTGCTTTCCGGCGCCCACCTGACCGCCACCCAGGACGTGCTCACCCTGCTCGCGGAGCAGGGCGCGGCGGACGTCCGGGTGATCGTCGGCGGCATCATCCCCGGCGCCGACATCCCCGTGCTGCGCGCCATGGGCGTCGAGGCCGTCTTCACGCCGGGCGCGGACCTCGGGTCGATCGTCGCGGCGGTCGAGCGCGCCGCCGCGGAGACGACGGTGCCGGCATGACCATCACGAAGGTCCTCATCGCCAACCGGGGCGAGATCGCGGTCCGCGTCGCCCGGGCCTGCCGGGACGCCGGCCTGGCCAGCGTCGCGGTCTACGCGGAACCGGACAGGGACGCGCCGCACGTCCGCGCCGCCGACGAGGCGTTCGCGCTCGGCGGCGACACCCCCGCCGCCAGTTACCTGGACATCGGCAAGATCCTCGCGGCCGCCGCGAAGTCGGGCGCCGACGCCGTCCACCCCGGCTACGGGTTCCTCTCCGAGAACGCCGACTTCGCCCAGGCCGTGCTCGACGCGGGGCTGACCTGGATCGGCCCGCCGCCGCAGGCCATCAGGGACCTCGGCGACAAGGTCGCCGCGCGCAAGATCGCCCAGCGGGCCGGCGCGCCGCTGGTGCCAGGGACCGCCGACCCGGTCTCCGGCGCGGCCGACGTGGTCGCGTTCGCCGCGGAACACGGCCTGCCCGTCGCGATCAAGGCGGCCTTCGGCGGCGGCGGCCGCGGCCTCAAGGTGGCCCGCACGCTGGAGGAGATCCCGGAACTGTACGAGTCCGCCGTCCGGGAGGCGGTCGGCGCGTTCGGCCGCGGCGAGTGCTTCGTCGAGCGCTACCTGGACCGGTCGAGGCACGTGGAGACCCAGTGCCTGGCCGACACCCACGGCACCGTGGTGGTGGTCTCCACCAGGGACTGCTCGCTGCAGCGCCGTCACCAGAAGCTGGTGGAGGAGGCACCCGCGCCGTACCTGACCGAAGACCAGGAGGCCGTGCTGCGCACGGCGTCCAAGGCGATCCTGCTCGAGGCCGGCTACGTCGGCGCCGGGACGTGCGAGTTCCTCGTCGGCCAGGATGGCACGATCTCCTTCCTTGAGGTCAACACGCGCTTGCAGGTCGAGCACCCGGTCACCGAGGAGGTCACCGGCACCGACCTCGTCCGCGAGATGTTCCGCATCGCCGAGGGCGAGGCCCTGGGTTACGACGACCCGGCGCCGCGCGGCCACTCGATCGAGTTCCGGATCAACGCCGAGGACCCCGGCCGCGGCTTCCTGCCCGGCCCCGGCACCGTCACGACCTGGCGACCGCCCACCGGGCCGGGCGTCCGCCTCGACGCGGGCGTGGAGGCCGGCTCGGTGATCGGCCCCGCCTGGGACTCGCTGCTCGGCAAGCTCATCATCACCGGCGCGACCCGTGAGCAGGCGCTGCGGCGGGCCGCACGGGCCCTGGCCGAGTTCGAGGCCTGCGGGCTCGCCACCGTCCTGCCGTTCCACCGGGCCGTCGTCGCGGACCCCGCCTTCGCCCCCGAGGTCCACGGGAACCCGGGGCCGTTCACCGTGCACACCCGCTGGATCGAGACCGAGTTCGTCAACGACCTGCCGCCGTGGAGCGCCGACGGCGAGGCGGCGGACGGCGCGGACCCGCGCGGGGACCGGCAGACGGTCATCGTCGAGGTGGACGGCAAGCGCCTTGAGGTAACCCTGCCCGCCAGCCTGGCCGCCCCGGTCGCCGTCTCTCCCCGGGCGCAGGCCAGCCAGTCCCGCCGGCCGCACGCGCCGCGGCAGCCGGCCGGCGGCGCGGCGGCAGGCGACGTGCTCGCCGCCCCGATGCAGGGCACGGTCATCAAGGTCGCCGTCTCCGAGGGCCAGCAGGTCGCCGCGGGCGACCTGGTCCTCGTGCTTGAGGCGATGAAGATGGAGCAGCCGGTGAACGCGCACAAGCCCGGCACGGTCACCGGCCTGGCCGCCCAGGCCGGCGCGACCCTCGCCAGCGGCGCCCCCGTCTGCGAGATTAAAGACTGACGACCGCGGCCGACTCCGTCCCGCGCGAGCCACGTTGGCGCTACCGCGCTTCTTGCTGTTATCCGCAGGCCGCGGGGGCCGGTCTCAGAAGCTGTCGCGCGGACGGTAGACGCCCCAGACGTCACGCAGGGCGTGGGCGACCTCGCCGCCGGTGGCCCGCAGCTTCAGCGCCTCGCGCAGGTGCGGCAGCACGTTCTCGGTGCCCGCGGCGGCGGCGCGGAGCCCGTCCAGTGCGCGGCTGACGGCCCGGTTGTCCCGCTCGGCGCGCAGCAGGGCGAGGCGTTCCCGCTGGTCGGCCTCGATCTGCGGGTCGACCCGCAGCGGCTCGTAGGGCTCTTCCCCGCTGGTGACGTACTTGTTGACGCCGACGACGGTGCGGGTCCCGTCGTCGATCTCCCGGGCGACGCGGTAGGCGGACGCCTCGATCTCGTCCTTCTGGAAGCCCTGCTCGATGGCGGCGACGGCGCCGCCCCGGTCCTCGACCGCCTGGATCAGCGCCAGCGCGGCGACCTCGAGGTCGCCGGTCATGGACTCGATCGCGTACGACCCGGCGAACGGGTCGACGATCTTGGTCACGTCCGTCTCGGCGGCGATGACCTGCTGCGTCCGCAGCGCCAGCCGCGCCGCCTTCTCCGTCGGCAGCGCGATCGCCTCGTCGTAGGAGTTGGTGTGCAGCGACTGCGTGCCCCCGAGGACGGCGGCGAGCGCCTGCACGGCGACCCGGACCAGGTTGACCTCGGGCTGCTGCGCGGTGAGCTGGACGCCGGCCGTCTGGGTGTGGAACCGGAGCATCTGCGACTTGGGGTTCTTCGCGCCGAACTCGTCCCGCATGATGTGCGCCCAGATCCGGCGGGCCGCGCGGAACTTGGCGATCTCCTCGAGGATCGTCGTGCGGGCGACGAAGAAGAACGACAGCCGGGGCGCGAAGTCATCGACATCGAGTCCCGCGGCGATCGCGGCCCGCACGTACTCCTTCGCGTTGGCGATCGTGAACGCGATCTCCTGGGCGGGCGTCGCCCCCGCCTCGGCCATGTGGTAGCCGGAGATGGAGATCGTGTTCCAGCGCGGTATCTCCCGCTGGCAGTAGGCGAAGATGTCGCTGATCAGCCGCAGCGACTGACGCGGCGGGTAGATGTAGGTGCCGCGCGCGATGTACTCCTTGAGCACGTCGTTCTGGATGGTCCCGGTCAGCCTGGCGCCGGGAATGCCCTGCTCCTCCGCCACGAGCTGGTACAGCAGCAGCAGGGTCGCGGCCGGGGCGTTGATCGTCATCGACGTGGAGATCTTGTCGAGCGGCAGGCCCTCGAACAGCACGCGCATGTCCTCGACCGAGTCGATGGCCACGCCGACCTTGCCGACCTCGCCGCGGGCGACCGGCTCGTCGGAGTCGTAGCCCATCTGCGTCGGCAGGTCGAACGCCACGCTCAGCCCGCCCGTGCCGTTGGCGACCAGCTCGTGGTACCGCTGGTTGGACTCCTTCGCCGTGCCGAACCCCGCGTACTGCCGCATCGTCCACGGCCGCCCCGTGTACATCGACGGGTAAACGCCGCGGGTGAACGGGAAGGCGCCTGGCTCGCCGAGCTGGGCGGCCGGGTCGAACCCGGTCAGCGCGGCGGCGTCGTAGACCGCCTGGATGGGCAGGCCAGATTCATTGCGAACCGCATCGTCCACGATCACACCACCTATGAAACTCAATATCACCAAACGATACTCAGTCTCACCGTATCGGTGCAAGAGGCAAGGCGGGCCAGCCTGGCAATCGCCTTATCCGCCCTTGACACGAGCCGGCATCCGGACTAGAAGCTAATTCTAGTACTCAATTCTGTAGCAGGAAGATCGACGGGCCGGAAGGCAGGATGCCCCGATGAGCGACTACCAAACCATCCTTACCGAGGTGTCGGACGCGGTCGCGACGATCTGGCTGAACCGGCCCGAGCGGCGCAACGCCTTCTCTCCCGACATGACCCGTGAGTTGCACGAGGCGTTCGCGGACTTTGAAGCGGACGACGGCGTGCGGGCCATCGTCGTCACCGGCGCGGGCCGGTACTTCTCGGCCGGCGCGGACCTCGGCCGCCGTGGCGGCGCCACGTTCAGCCGATCGGCCGGCGCGGAGGCCGCCGGGCAGCAGGAAGGGCCGGCTTCGCCCCGGGCCGAGCCTGGCCAGATGCGCACCCCGGTGATCGCGGCCATGAACGGGTCCGCGGTGGGCATGGGGATCACCCTGCCAATCGGCTGGGACATCCGCTTCGCCGCCGCCGACGCCAAGTACGGCTTCGTGTTCACCCGGCGCGGGATCGTGCCCGAGGCGGGCTCCACCTGGATGCTGCCCCGGCTGGTCGGCGTGTCGCGGGCGATGGAGCTGTTGCTTTCCGGCCGGATCTTCTCCGGCGCCGAGGGCGTGGAGATGAGCCTGTTCGCCCGCGCCCTGCCCGCAGAGGAAGTGCTGCCCAAGGCGTGACCGCCTTCCTGGAGGAGCGCGCGCCCCGGTGGCCGCTATCCAAGGTCAAGGACTACCCTCCCATGCTGTAGGCGCGCCGGGCCGCCCGCGGCGCGGACGATCTTTCCTCGCCCGGCTACCGGACTTCTATACTGTGATGATGGAAACGATGGCGAGCCGCCCTGTGCCCGCCACGATCCGCTCCGTCGTCGCGCATGACCTCGGGCACCTCATCCGGGTGGCCAGGCAGCTGCATGTCGGGCTGCGCGGTGACGAAACCACTCATGGCCTGACCCCGGCGCAGTTTGCCGTGCTGCTGGCGCTGTCCAGGATGCCGGGAGCCGACCAGGGCAAGGTCGCCGCGATCTCGGCACTGGACAAGTCCTCGGTCAGCGAGATCGTTCGGCGCCTGGTGGCGCGCGGCTACATCGAGGCCCGTCCCGACCCGTCGGACGGAAGAAAGCAGTCGCTGCACGCGACGGGCGAGGCCGTCAAGCTGGTGACGAGCTACGGCCGCAGCCTGCAGCGAGCCGATGCGGAGTTCCTCGCGCCGCTGTCGCTGGTGGAACAGACATGGCTGCTCACCCAGATGCGGCTGATCGCGTTTTCCCGCAGGCCGGACATGTCGCTGCACACGCCGAGCGAGGTGCCCGACGGACTTTCCATCGCCGAGACGAACTGGGCCATGGGAAGGCTCATCCGCATCGCCCTGCAGACGTATAACGCGGCATGGACGGCGCAGGTGGGCTCGGTCGTCAGCCCGGTCGGCAGTGCCCTGCTGCGCGTCCTCGTCGAGGCCGCGCCCGCGGACCAGCGGAGCCTCGGCGAGGCACTGTCCCTGGACAAGGCCTCCATGGCGGGCCTGGTGGCGCGCCTTTCCGAGCAGCGCTACGTCGAGTCGAGCGTCGACCCCGGCGACCGGCGCCGCAAGATCGTGCGGGCCACGTCCAAGGGAACCGACATCGCGCGCCTGGTCGCACCGGCCCGGACCCGGGTGAATGAGGACGTGCTCGAGCCGATCGAGCCGCACAACCGGGAACCGTTCCTTGCCCTGCTGTGCCGGGTGACGATCGAGCGGCCGGGGCCCGCCTGAGGCGGCGGCGGGGCCCGGATCGCGGGCGGGCGTCGCGCTAGCCGAGCATGATGGAGCCGCCGTCGACGCTGATCGTCTGACCGGTGACGTAGCGCGCGCTGTCGCTGAGGAAGAACATGACCGGCCCGACCAGGTCGTCGGCCTTCCCGAGCCGCCCAAGCGGGACGCCGGCCAGGTGCGCGGCCAGCGCCTCCCGCGGCAGGCCGGCGATCTCTTCCCTGATCCCGGCCACGTCGATGAGGCCGGGGGCGACGCAGTTCACCCGGATGCCGAAGGGCCCAAGCTCGCGGGCGATCTGCCGGGTGAACCCGATGACCCCGGCCTTCGCCGCGGCGTAGGCCTGGACGCCGGTGCGGGAGGACGTCCGCCCCGCGCCCGAGGAGATGTTGACGATGGCGCCCGTGACCTCGTGCGCCTTCATCGAGCGGGCGGCCTCCCGGCAGCAGTGGAAGACGCCGTCGAGGTTGAGTGCCACCACCCGCCGCCAGTCGCCGTCGTCGACGGTGTCGAGCGGCCCCCGCGCGCGTCCGGGGCCGCCCGCCGCGTTGACCAGCAGCCTGACCGGCCCGTGCCGCCGCTCGGCGGCGGCGAATGCCCGCCGCACGGCCGCGGGGTCGGTGACGTCCGCCCGGCATTCCGTGACCGTGCCGCCAGCGCTCTCGCGCGGCGACGGCGACTCGGGAAAGGCGATGTCCAGTGCCCATACCCGGGCGCCAAGGCGAGTCAGTTCGGTCGCGCAGGCACGGCCGATCTCGCCGTTGGCGCCCGTGACCACCGCGTTGATCCCGGTAAAGGAGGTATCCATGTGCTAGTACCCCGCCGCTAGTTCCGCCGTGTTGAAGACCGTCCTGGAGAGCGCCGTGGTGGCACGGGACGCGGTCTGCGTGAGCCGGGTGATGATGTCCAGTGCCCTGGCTCCGCTGATGCTGACGGGGAAGCCAAACAGGGTCAGGTAGAGCGCCACGTTGCCGCGCTGGTCAAAAATGGGCGCGGAGACGTTCCTGATCTGGTAGCTGCCCAGCGGATCCACGTCGCATTCATACACGTCGGGACCGTTCAACGTGGCGGCGAGGCTACGCAGCCGCTCGTCGGCGGCCATCGGCGCCTGTGCGCGCGGCAGCGCGGAGATCCGCTCGTCCACGGCTCGCAGGCCGCTGTTGTAGCGGGAAATCGTCCATCCCCTGGTGCGCAGCCGGTCAAGCGCTGCCCGATGGCGTCCCCGTTCCTCGTCACTGACCAGCCCGGAAGCCCCCAGCCAGCGCTCACGCAGGGCCGGCGCCGCCCACGCGACAAACAGTGGCGCCATCGGCGCCTCGAACGGCAGCTGCACGCCGACCCGGATCGGCGAGAGCCCGTCGGGCGGCGCCCCGGCGCTGGCGAGGCAGACGACCGAGTTGTCGATCACGCCCGCCGCCGCGCACTCCATGCCGAGCTCCCTGGCGATGGACTCCATGTACTCGCGCACCGCGTCAACGAGCTGGATGTGCTCGAGCGTGCCGCGGGTGGCCGGCATGACCCGCGAGTGCGAGGAGAAGCGCCCGTAGCCGCCCTGGTAAAACAGCAGCGGAAGCGCGGGCGCGCCACTGCCGGCCGCCAGCCAGCGCGCCCGGCCGATGACAATGAAATGGTCGCCGGCCTCGGTGACCGAGTGCACGTCGCAATCGATCCAGGCCGCGCTCCCCGAGATAGCCGGCGAGCCGCTGTGCTCGGAGGGAAGCCAGCGCACCCCGTGGAACTTGTTCGCGGCGTTCTTGACGGCGAACGAGCGGCACACCTGCTCCTGGCTCTCGCTAAGCACGTTCACGCAGAACGACGACGCGGTGCGCATCGCACGGAAGGACGAGGAGTCCTTGCTGGCCAGGAAGCAGACCAGGGGCGGGTCAAGTGACACGGCGTTGAAGGTGCCGACCACCATGCCGAGGGGAAGCCCGTCGTCGCTCATGGCGGTCACCGCGGCGACCCCGGTCGGGTAGTTGCCCATCACCGACCGGAAATGGGCGCCGTCGAATCCCTCGGTCACGGCTATGTGCTCCTTCCCTTATACGCGTCCTCGGGCAAGCGGCCCGTGTGCAAGCGGCGGAGGGCCGCCACGCTCAGCACCGCCGCGCCGTCGGCCAGGACCGCCTCGTCGAAGCGCGCCCCGGCCGAGTGGTTTGGATGAAGGTTCCCGTTCTCCTGGAGGCCGGCGCCGACAAGGAAGAAGGCGCCCGGAACGCGCTCAAGAAGCCGCGCGTAGTCGTCACCCGCGGGAATGGGCGCGCTCAGCGGCACGAAACGCCGTGGCCCCAGCGTGTCCTCGACGGCCGCGCGCAGCACGGCGACCTCGGCGGCGTCATTGACCACGGGCGGATAGCCCGTTCGGTAGTCGACGCGCGCGTCAAGCCCGTGCGCCGCGGCGACGCCGCGGGCGACGGTGTTCACCAGCTCGGGAAGCCGCCGCGCGGTGTCCGGTGAGAAGGCGCGGGCGGTTCCTGACATGACCACCTGGTCGGGGATCACGTTGGCCGGCCCGCCGGCCTGGATGGCCGCGACGGTGATGACGGCCGGGTCGAAGATGTTGATGGTGCGGCTGACGGACGCCTGCAGGGCGAGGACGATCTCGGCCGCGGCGGGCACGGGGTCGCGGGCAGCGTGCGGGAAGGCCGCGTGACCGCCCGCGCCCGTCACCGTGATCTCGAACATGGCGCTAGAGGCATGGGACACGCCCGGCTTGCCAGAGAAAACCCCGGGCGGGAGCGTGTCGGACATGGTGTGCAGGCCGTAGCTTGCCACCACCCGCGGCCCGAGCAGGTCGAGCAGCCCCTCGTCGAGCATCGCCCGCATGCCGTCGTGCCCCTCCTCGCCGGGCTGCCAGATGAGGGCGACCGATCCGGTGAACGCCGCCCGCAGGCCGGCGAGCACCCGCGCGACCCCGGCCAGCATGGCCGAGTGCAGGTCATGGCCGCACGCGTGCATCCGGGCGGGAAGCAGCGAGCGCGGGCTCGCCGTCGCGGACTCGCTGATCGGCAGCGCGTCCATGTCGGCGCGGAGCACGACCGTCGGCCCGTCGCCCGCGCCGCGGATGACCGCGACGACGGACGTGACCGAGGTGCCGAGCTCCACGTCGATGCCGAGGTCGCCGATCTCGGCGACAATGCTGTCGCGGGTGCGCGGCAGGATGAGCCCGGTCTCCGGGTACTCGTGGAGCCGCCTGCGCAGCGCCCGCATCCGCTGGTCCTGCGACCGCGCGGCCCGCAAGATGACGTCGGCCGCGGGTCCGGCCGGGCCCTTCGCGCCTACTTCCACGCCTGCTCCAGGACGCGCAGCGTGTTCCCCCCGATGACCTTGACGATGTCCGCGTCGGAATAGCCGTGCTTGACGAGCCAGCCGATCGCGTTACGGAAATTCTCTGTCGGGTTCTCGAAACCCGCGCAGTACGCCGCGACCGGCGCGCTGACCCGCTCGACCTGCTCCTTTGATCTCGGAGCGGGCTCGCAGGCGGAGACCGGGGCCGGGACGCCGGCACCGAACAGGCTCGCGAACGAGGTGTGGATCTTCGCGTGGTCGGCGTAGAGGGTGTCGGGGCCGAACGTGACGTGGTCGATGCCCATCAGCTCCGCGCAGTACTCGAAGTGATGCATGACCGACTCGATCGTGTGCCCCTCGTGCCGCGGCGACAGCGTCGAGTTCGGTGCGGACTCGATCCCAAGCAGCCCGCCGGCGTCGGCGAGGGCCCGCAGCACGTGATCGGGCTTCATCCGCTCGGTCGGCCACACCCCCCGCGCCCCGGCGTGGCTGATCAGGACCGGGGCGTCAGAGGCGGCGATGGCGTCGAGCGCGGTGCGGTCGCCCGCGTGCGCGAGGTCGATGATGATGCCGAGCTGGTTCATGCGGCGCACGACGCGGTGACCGAACCGGGTGAGCCCCCCGTCGGACGGCTCCCGCAGGCCGGAGCCGATCAGGTTGGCCTCGTTGTAGACGAGGCCAAGCTGCCTGACGCCCCACCCGTACATGACGTCCAGCCGGTCAATGTCGTTGTCGATCATGGTGGCGGCCTCCGCGCCGAGTACCCAGCCGAGGTGCCCGGATCCGCTCACCCGGCGGACGTCGTCGAGGTCGCGCACGACGCGCACGTAATCCTGGTGCGCGATGTCGGCGAGCCGGTGGCCGATGTCGTAGCCGAAGTCGGTCCAGCTCCAGGCGTAATGACTCATGATCGGCCCGGTCGGGCCCGCCAGGTTGTCGAAGACCACGTCCAGCCCGGAGTAGGAGAGGCCCTCGAAGCCAACCGGGTACCTTCCCGCCTTCCCGTACTCGACCGCGCGGGACATGTCCCTGGGAAACACCTGCGGATGGTCGTGCAGGCTGATGACCGTGTTGTGCTGCAGCAGGTCCTCGGCGTGCCTCGACTGCTCTTCGGTCAGGCCGAGGTCGTAGAGCGGCAGCCGGTCGATCTCGCCGGTCCACTCGTAGCTTGTGTAGTCGATTCCCGGCCTGAGGTAATCGAAAGACCGGTAGCCGGCGTAGCCGGCCGCCTGGCTGAAGTCGCGTGTCGAGGGCATCGGGTTCCTTATGTGTGGTCGGCATCCCCGGCCAGCGGGGCCTGCCGTGTCAGTCGTCGCTGAGCAGGCGGAGCGCGTTGTCCCGCAGGAAGGCGCGCTTGTCCGTCAGGGAAAGCTGCTCGCTGCCGCGCAGGTCGGCGTTGAGTTCCGCGCCAAGCGCGTGGCCGGTGAACGGGAAGTCGCTCCCGTAGAGCACGTTCGCGTCGGGCACCAGCAGCCGCAGGGAGGCGAGCTGGTACGGCAGCACGCTCCCGGCGACGTCGAAGTAGCAGCGGCGCAGCGTCTCGAGGTAGTCGGGCACCGGCCGCCCGGCGCGGTTGGCGCGGTTGGCGCGCAGCACGTTCCGCTGTATCCGCTGCGCGAGCGCCGGGATCGCGGCGCCTGCGTGCGGGATGACCAGGCGGATGCCCGGGTGGCGTTCGAGCACGCCGGCGAATATCAGGTTGGTGACCGCCCTGGTGGTGTCGAAGAAGAACTCGAACATCGTCCTCGACCAGCCCTCCATGACCCCTGGAACCAGGCAGGCGGGCTCGGTCGGGTGGACGAGGACGACGGCGCGCCGCCTGCCGAGTTCCGCCATCACGGGCTCCAGCCGCTGGTCGCCCAGGTAGACGCCGCGGGTGTGGGTCAGCAGGGCGACGCCCCGGGTCCCGAACTGGTCGAACGACTCCTCGATGACCTTGAGCGAGGCGTCGACGTCCGGCAGTGGCAGCGTGGCGAGGAAGCCGAACCGCCCCGGATGATCCGCGGCCAGACGGGCGCCCGCCTCGTTGGCCGACCGCGCGACGGCGGTGGTGTCGGTGACCGGACCGAGGTCGGGCCCCGGGCTAGAAATCGAGACGAGCGATGTCTCGATGCCCAGGTGATCCATCTGGTCGAGGTGATCCCGCGCGCTCCACGCGGGCACACCCGCCTGGTACCCGTCGGGGTGGGTGACGCCCGCGGCCGCCAGGGCCGCCCGGTAAGCGGCGGGCACGAAGTGGGTGTGCAGGTCGACCGCGCGGATCGCGGCCCGCCCGGTCCGCGGGTCGGCCAGGATCTCCTCGATCTCGGCGTCGGCGCGCAGGTTCATCGGCGCCGCGCTCGCCTCGGTGGTCACCAGGACCAGCCTCGTGACTCGGGCCGCTCCCAGACCCCGGCCTTCTCCAGGTACGGGAACACGTCCTTGAGCAGGGCGACCTCGGAAGGCGACCACAGCATGCTGACCAGCATGTAACCGCGCAGCCCGGTCAGCCGGTAGATCTCGATCAGCTGCTCGGCAACCTCGGCGGCGGTGCCGACGAGCACCTGGCTGCCCGCCGCGATCCCGATCTTGCGCGCCGCCGCGTCGAGTTCGGTGCCGAACGCGCCCTGGTACGTCTGGCTTCTCCCGAGGAACCCGCTCGCCCAGCCGCGGGCGGCCTCCATGTCCAGCGAGTCCCTGATCCACTGGAACTTCTCCTGCGCCGCGGCGGAGGTGCTGCCGAGGACGTAGCCGATGGACCCGGCCAGGTTGACCTCGAGCCGGTTCCGCCCCGCCTGCTCCGTGCGGTCCCCGAGGCCGGTGACCGCCGCCTTGACCTTGTCCAGGTCGTCGGTGACCGCGAAGAACGCGAAGTCAGCGTGCTCGGCGATGAAGTTCTGGCCGGCCGGCGATACGCCCGCGTTGAAGATCATGGGCGACTTCTGCACCGGGTAGGGGCCGCGCGGGACTCCTTCCAGGCGGACGTGCTTGCCCCGGTAGGCCACGGGCCGACCGTCGGCCGCCCAGATGGCGCGCACCGCCTCGAGCGTCTCGGCGACGAGGGCGTAGCGCTCGTCGTGCTCGATGTCGTCGAACAGGCCGAGTAGCGCTGCCTCGGCGCCCTTGGAGCCCGGCACGATGTTCCAGCCCCACCGCCCGCCGCTCAGCACGTCGAGGTTGGCGCCGAAGCGGGCGAGCACGGCGGGCGGCAGGTAGCGCGCGTGCATGGTGGTCACGACCCCGATGTGCTCGGTGGCCGCCATCACGATCGGCGCCCAGATCGGCGCGGAGACGCACGGCTCGCCGTGCCCGACCCTGGCGTTCCCCGGGCCGTGGTGCGTGTACCCGTCGGCGAAGAACACGAAGTCGACGCCGACGTCTTCGGCGGTCCGCGCCAGCTGGATGTGCGAGTCGATGTCCAGCACGTCCGGGTTCCGCTTGGCGACGGCCAGGGAGGTCACGTTGGGCGACGGTGAGTTCGGCCACATGAGGCCGAAGCGCATCTTCTCGTCGATGACGCGCGGCTTCTCGTGCTGCCTGCCACGGGCAAGGTCAGTCACCATCGGGGTAACCTCCAGTGCTTATCGTGCGGGCGCCGCCCGGCGCCCGCTGAACCATGTCGAGGAAGTTGGCGTCCGCGAACTGGCGGTCGCCCCGTTCGAGCTCTCCGATGATCCGGGCCAGGGCCCGGATGGCGGGGACCTCGAGGCGGGCGGCGTCGGCCAGCGCCGCCAGGTGCTCAAGTTCCGGCCCGGCCTCCGTCGGCCGCTTCCTGACCGCGATGTCGCGGAAGACGCCGCTGCGCGGCTTGTTGCCGGCGGTGAAGCCGACGAGGCGGTCGAATGCGGCGCGCCGCCGGGGCTCCGTTGCCGCCGGCGCCAGCGCGCATACGTCGATGCCGTCGACTGGTTCCGGCTCGATGCCCTGGGCGTCGGCGATGGCCAGGACCTCGGCGGCGAGCGCCGACATCACGGGCCGGTGCCGGTCGATGAGCACGCAGACGCGCTCATCGGCCAGGGCCGTCGCGGCCAGGACGGCGGCGATGGCCCGCTTCCCCCAGATCAGGCCGAGGATGTTGGTCGAGGCGCGGGTCACGCCAAAGCCGGCGAAGTCCGCGGCGACCTCCGTCACGCGCTCGCTGAGGCGCCCGTCACGCTCGCCCACCGCGAACTCGCCCGCGCCGCCGCCCGTGATCACGCCTGGCTCGGTCACGTCCGCCGCGAAGTTGACCAGGGCGGACGCGACCAGGTCAGCGGGAAGGTGCTTGCTCGCGTGGTGGAACGCGTCGCCGTTCTGGCACAGCAGGACGAACGCGTCCGCGCCGATCCGGCCGGACAGCCACCGCGTCGCCGCGCCGACGTGCTGCGACTTGGTCGCGACGATGACGCAGCGGCCGGCGATGGACGCGCCGGCCGGCCAGGCGCCCGGGGTCGTGACGTCCGGCAGGTGGACTGTGTCCGCGGTCCCGTCCGGCGCCACTAGCCGCAGGCCGCGCTGGCGCACCGCCGCGACGTGCGCGGCGTCGGCGTCGGTTGCCGTCACGTCGTGCCCCGTGCGCACCAGGTAGTGCGCCAGCGTGCCGCCGATCGCGCCGAGGCCGATGATCGCGTACTTCACTGGGCGAGGGACACGTTGTAGAGCAGCAGGAGGGAGTCGGCGGTGAACGTCACGTTCTTCACGTTCGACGCATAGGCGACCGGCAGGGTGTTCTCGTTGATCGGGATGGCGAACGCCTGCTGCAGGATGTACTTCTCCGCCTCGGCCACGACCTTCATCCGCTGGGTGGTACTGACCGTGGTCGCCTCCTGGGTCAGCAGCTTGTCAAGCGCCGGGCTCTCGCCGTAGTAAGCGGTGCGCAGCACGTCGGGGTCGCCGCGCGTCAGGCCGGACAGCTGCAGCTCGTAGTTGCGCTGCGCCCAGTCGGCGTTGGCCGTGGCCAGCGGCTGGGGATCGAGCGTGAGCTCAACGCCGATGCTCTTGTACTCCGACTGGATGAGCTCCATCAGCGGCACCGCGAACCCGTAGAGCTCGGTGCCGTAAAGGAGGGTGAGGCTGAGCTTCTGCCCGTTCTTGACGCGGATCCCGCCGGGGCCCGCGACCCATCCGTCCTGCTGCAGCATCTGCGCCGCCTTGGCCGGATCGAAGGCGAGGTAGGACTTGAGGTCCGTGTAGCCCGGGGTGGTCGAGGCGAGCGCGCTGGTGGCGACCTTCTCGTACTTGTTCAGCGTGGCGCTCACGAGCAGCGGGCGGTTGATCGCGATCTCAAGCGCCTGCCGGACGACCGGGTCGGTGAGCGGGCCCCTGCCCGGGTTCACGTACAGCTGCTGCGGCAGTCCGGGATTCGGCTTCGCGGCGATGGAGATTTCACCGGCATCGAGGGTCGGCAGGTCCGCCTTCTGCACCTCCATCTCGATGTCGCTCTGGCCGCTGACGACGGCCCCGGCCCGGGTGGAGCTCTCCGGGACCACGCTCACGTCAACGGCATCGACGTACGCTCCACCGCCGTGCAGCCCCGCCGGCGCCCAGTTGTAACCCGGCCTTCTCGTCAGTGTCTGGCTCGCGTTCTGTATGTACGAGGCGAGGGTGAACGGACCTGACCCGGCGAAGTCGCCCTGGCACAGCTTCGACTGGCTGCGCTTGGTGGAGGCATCGGAGAGGATGCCCATGGAGGGCGTAGACAGCGCCTGAAGGAACGACGGGTCCGGGGCGGAGAACGAGACGCGCACCGTCATCGGGCTCACGACCGTGGCGCCGGTGTAGGTCGTCAGGTAGGAGGAGGCCACGGGCGCGTGCGCGCCGAGTGCGACGATCGCGTCGAGGTTGTCCTTGACGGTCTGCGCGTTCAGCGCGCTTCCGTCGCTGAAGGTCACGTTCTTGCGGAGCGTGAAGGTGTAGGCCTTGCCGTCGGGCGACTCGGTCCACGAGCTGGCGAGCCACGGCACGAACTTGCCGGTGCTCGGGTCCTCCCAGACCAGGGAGTCGGCAAGCGCGCGGCCGATGACGAGCTGGGTGCGGCCGAGGTTCTGCTGCGGGTCTACGCAGCCCTCGTCCGCCGGGATGTCCATGGTCAGCGTGCCGCCGAAGGTGGCCGTGCCCGCGGAGCCGGAAGAAGAGGAGGCGGTCTGGCCGGATGATGAGCAGCCGGTCATCGCGATGGCCGCGGCGAGGGTCCCCGCGGCCGCGGCGATGATCCGCCGTGACATGGAGGTTGGTAGGGAGGGAAGTCTCACGCTGGTTGTCCTTCGGTTGTCATGCGTTTTCCTGGTCGGCGGAAGTGCCGGGTAACGATCTGTCGAAAGTGACGCGGCCGGGGATGGCGTCGAGGAGCTCAGCCGTGTACGGGTCGCCTGGTCGGTCGAAGATGCGGCTCGTCGGCCCGGATTCCACGAGCCGCCCGTGGCGCATGACGAGGACGTCGTGGCACAGTTGGCGGACCACGGCCAGGTCGTGCGAGATGAACAAGTAGCTGAGGCCCAGCTCGCGCTGCAGTTCCACGAGCAGGGCCAGGATCTGGGACTGGACGGAAACGTCGAGCGCGGAGACCGGCTCGTCGCAGACCACGAGGTCGGGGCTGATGGCGAGCGCGCGGGCGATCGCCACGCGCTGCCGCTGGCCGCCGGACAGCTCGCGGGGCTTGCGCTGCGCGAACGACGACGGCAGGGCGACCAGGTTGAGCAGCTCGCGGACCCGCGCCCGGCGGGCGGCGCGGTCGCCGACGCCGAAGTTCCTGAGCGGCTCCTCGATGATCCGCTCGACGGTGAGGCGCGGGCTCAGCGAGCTGTACGGGTTTTGGTACACCAGCTGGAAGCGCCGGTGCAGGGCTCGTCGGCCGTGGCCGCGCAGCAGGGTGACGTCTTCGCCGTCGACCTCCACGGTTCCGTGAGTGGGCCGCTCAAGCCCCATCACCATCCGGGCCGTGGTCGTCTTGCCTGACCCGGACTCGCCCACGATTCCCAGGGTGGAGCCGCGGTATACCTCGAAGGTGATCCCATCGACCGCGGCCGGCTGCGCTGCCCGGCCGCCGCGGCCCGGGTGACGGAACTGCTTGACCAGCCCGGTCACGCGGAGCAGCGGTGGCTGCGGGCGGGGGGCGGCGTCATCCTCCGCGTCGGCTACCAGCCTGACGGTGTTCAGCCCGGGGGCCGCGCGAAGAAGCTGGCGGGTGTAGGGATGCCGCGGCCGGGTGAGAAGCGCGCGGGTCTCCCCTTCCTCCACGACCTCACCGCGCGACATGACGAGCACCCGGTCCGCGCGCTCGGCCGCGACACCCAGATCGTGGGTGATCAGCAATACCGAAGAGCCGAAGTCGCGCGTGACGACGGCGATGCTGTCCAGGATCCGCCGCTGGACGGTGACGTCCAGGGCGCTCGTCGGCTCGTCGGCGATGACCACCCGCGGCCTGTTGGCGAACGCGATGGCGATCAAGACGCGCTGGCGCATGCCGCCGGACAGCTGGTGCGGGTACTGCCTTGCCCGCACCTCCGGGCTGGTCAGCCCCGCCTCGCGGAGCAGGTCGATGACCGCGGCGCGCGCTCGTGACCGGGGGACGGCCCGGTGGGCGAGCAGCGCGTCGCGCACCTGGTCCCCGACCCGGCGCAGCGGGTTAAGCGAGAGCACCGGGTCCTGCGGCACCAGGCCGATCAGCTTGCCGCGGACCCTCGCGAGCGCCTTGTCAGGCAATCGGGCGGTGTCCTGGCCGCTCATGAGGACCTCACCCGCGGTTACCGCGCCGTTCTCTGGCAGCAGCCCGATGATGGCCTGGCCGAGGCTGCTCTTGCCCGAGCCAGACTCGCCGACCACGGCCACGATCTCGCCCGCGGCGAGCGAGAGCGATACACCGTTGACGGCCGCCACCTCGCCGTGCCCGGTCTTGTAGCGGACGTGGAGTCCCCGCACCTCGAGCACCCGCTCCGGGCGGTCGTCACCACGGGCGGCGGCAGTCTCGATGGTCATCGCATGGCCCTTTCCAGTTCACCGTCGAGGAGCCGGGACAAGCGGTTTGCGGCGATGACCGTGACCGCCAGGACAATCCCGGGGATGGTGGTGAGCCACCAGGCCGAGCTCAGGTACTCCTGGCCGTCGGCTATCAGCGCACCCCATTCGGGGGCCGGGGGCGGGGTGCCGAAGCCGAGGAAGCTCAGGCTCGAGACGGAGAGGATCGCGGTGCCGAACTCAAGGGCGGCGAGCACGGTCAGCGGGCCGACCGAGTTCGGCAGGACGTGTCGCACCAGGGCCGTGTACCAGGGGGCACCGCTCACGCGCGCGGCCTCGACGTATGTCTCCTCCCGGACCCGCAGCACCTCGGAGCGCATGACGCGCGCCATTCCCGCGATGCCCACGGTCCCGACCGCGGCCGCGACGTTCAGCGTGCCGAAGCCGAGCACGGTGACCACGGCCATCGTGAGAAGCACGGCGGGGAACGCCAGGATGACGTCCGCGATCCGCATGATCACCATGTCGGCCGCGCCGCCGAAGTAGCCGGCCACGAGTCCGAGAATCGCTCCCCCGGCGAAGGAAATCAGGATCGCGATGAGCGCCGCGGTCAGCGACGCGTGCGCGCCGTAGACGACACGCGCGTACAGGTCCCGGCCGACCTCGTCGGTGCCGAAGATGTGGCCGTGTCCCGGCGCCAGGAGGATTTGCGAGGGGTTGGTGGCCAGCGGGTTCGCGGACGTGAACAGGTGCGGCAAGAACGCCGCCAGGACGACCGCCGCCAGGACGAGGATCGAGAGCGCCGCGGTTGGCCTGCGCGCCACCTGCAGCACCGCCCGGCGGTACCGCCGGCGTGCGGCCTGTGCCTCGACCGGCCCCTGGGTGGCGGCGGGCGCGTTCTCGGCCGGCAGCGTGTCTTTGGTGGTCATCGGGCCGCCCCCGTCGCGATCACGTTCAGCCGGGGATCGATCAGCGGGTAGGCGAGGTCAATCAGGAGGCTGATCACGGCGAAGGCGACCGCGCCAAGGACCACGACGCCCTGCACGACGGGGATGTCCCGATTCAGTACCGCCTGGACGATGATCTGGCCGAGCCCCGCACGGGAGAAGACGATCTCCACGACAACGGCGCCGCCGATCATGTTCGCGATCATCGTCCCGGTCACGGTCAGGGCGGGCAGGGACGCGCTGCGCAGGACGTCCCGCAGGTAGATCACGTGCCTGCTGAGCCCCATCGCCTTGGCCGTCGCCACGAACGGCTGCTCGATCGTCGACCGCATTGACTTCGCGAGCACCTGCGCGATCGTCGCCGCGCCGGGGAGCGCCAGCGTCACGGCGGGAAGGACGAGGCTGTCCGGGCCGTGGTTCCCGATGGCGGGCAAGAGCTTGAGCTTGAAGGAAAAGATGCTGATGAGGGTCAGCCCAACCCAGAACGTGGGCAGGGAGACGCCGAGCGCGGGCAGGCTGAGCAGGAACTGCCGCAGCCAGCTGGCCCGGGCATAGGCGGCCGAGAGCGCGAGGGCCGTGCCGAGCAGCACCGCGATGACCAGCGCCAGCCCGATCACCGCGGCGGTGTTGGGCAGGGCGGCGCCGATCAGTTGCGCCACCGGCTGGCCGGTCTTGATGGAATCGCCGAAGTTGCCGGTGACCAGGCCGCCGAGACGGCTGAGGTACTGCGCGGCCAGCGGCTTGTCGAAGCCGAATTGCCGGTTGAGCTGTGCGAGCTCGGCGGGCGTCATCGTCCCGCTCTCGCCGCCCGAGTACAGGCCGACGATCGGATTCCCGCCGATGCCGTAGAGCAGCGCGAACGACGCGGTGAACGCCGCGAAGATCACGAACGCCGCCTGAAGGATGCGCCTGGCGAGGAAGCGCGCATAGTCCGCCGCCACAGATAGTCCCCTCTGGTACGTGCCGTGATCAGACAAGTGCTTTTATTGTTCGTAGGCATACCACACCGAGAATGCCAAATATCTGCAGCATGATCGAACTTCTCGCAGAGATAGTTCGTACACGTCCAACTATGCGTGGGCGCATACTCGCCGTCAAGGCGGCCATCGGACGTTTACGGAGTTGTAACCAGGGATCAACTAGCAAGGTGAGTCGATAATTTTTTCGATTTAATATCCACGGCTAGGCGGGCACTTCGGAGGTGTCGGGATGTTCGGGCGCTCAGCCGCGCACGGACCGCACCGTGCTGGCGTGCTCGCGCATGGTCTCGGTGCCGTCCTTTCCTGGCTGGCGGCCGAAGCCGCAGTACATGGCCACGCCGAAATCGGAGATGTAGCGCGACGCGGTGGCGACGCGGCGCTCGAGCCCCGGGATCCCGTCGATGGGCAGCACGATGCCGAGGAACACCCTTGCGTCGCCCGGCTCGAGGTCGGCCAGCGGGCGGAAGAAGCTGCGGTCCTCGCTGCGCAGGTACCGCGGCCCGGCCAGGTGCAGCCAGTCGACGGTACGGCCGGAGCTCGCCACCGCGAAGTTCGCCATCCGCACGAGCAACGCCATGTCCCGCGCCTCGTACATCGGCCATTCGGGGAACGTCCCGTAGCAGAGGTGGTAGCCGACGAGGACCTCGTCCGGGATGAGCCGGGTCAGCCTGGTCACCGGGCCCGCGTACCGCTCCCAGGCGCCCTCCGTCGTCCAGGCAAGCACCCGCTCGAGGTCCTGGGTCTCGTAGGCCAGGTCCCACTGGATCGCGAGGTCACCGGGCGGGATCGCGGCGGTCAACCGCACCAGCTCGCGAGCGACCAGGTCCTCGAAGGCGCGGGCGGCCACGGGGTAATCGGCGCCGAAGTCGGCCTTGAACGCGTTGAGCGCGCTGGCCGGGAACGGCAGCCCGACCTGGAACCGCAGGCCGTCGGGGATCACGCCCTCCTCGCGCAGGCGGCTGAACTCGCGGTAGCCGTCGATCGCGTCGTCGATCCGTGGCCAGCCGGGGAAGTGCAGCTCGCTGACCCCGGGCCGGACGCCGAACACCGGGGTCTCGTACGCGTGCCGGGGCAGCCCGGTCGGCGAGTCGGTTTCCCGCAGGGTCACGATGCCCTCGTTCGGGCGGACCAGCCGCTCGCGCTCGTAGCTGACCCAGCCCGCGCGCGGCCCCGTCTCGCCGTCAGGCAGCGCGAACACCAGGTCACCGAAGAACTCCGCCGCGGACCGCAGCGCGCTCTCGGTTGTCTCCGCCGGGAGGCTGCCTACCAGGAGCAGTTCGCTGTTCACACGCCGCGCCATCGCGGTCCCCTTCCTCGCGGCCAGCCGGCCGCCGCCTTGGTCGGTGCCATACCCGCTCAAGGCTGCACGGGGCGGGCGGCGCGCGCAAGAACGCCGCCACCTCCGGTGGAGGTGGCGGCGTTCTTGGACCGCTCGGGAGGCGTCATCGGCTCCCTCGCTTAGTCATCAGGACGGCGGGTTGTACCAGACGCTTTCCCACGGGATGGTGGGCGTCACCGCGACCGCCGGCACCGCGCTGGTCAGCCCGGGACCCGCGATCCCCTTGGCGGAGACGTTGGTCGGGTTGAGCGAGAAGTAGAACGGACCGTAGTAGTTCTTGGCGATGTACTCCTGCGCCTGGTCGTAGTAGCCGCAGCGGGTGGACAGGTTCGTGGATCCCTGCGCCTCGTTCAGCAAGGTGTCCAGCTTCGGGTCGTGTACGCCGCTGAACGGCGACTCGGACGAGAACCGGAAGGCGACGCCGACGCCGCCCGCGGGGTCGAAGGCCCCCGCGGTCTGGATCATCGACTGCCACCACTTGCCGTTGTTCTTGTAGAAGGCCTGGATGAGGGCGTTCAGGGGGTAGTTCGCGAGCGTGGTCTTGATGCCGACCGCCGCCCACTCGGTCGCCAGCGCCTGCGTGGTCTCCGTCGCGACCTGGTTGCTGATCGTGCCCAGGTTGATGGTGACCTTGTTCAGGCCGGACTCCTGAACCAGTTGCTTGGCGAGGGTCGGGTCGTAGCCCTGGTAACCGGGGACGTTCGGCTGGTAGCAGATGCCGCCAGGCCCGGTGAAGCCTTCCACCACCGGGTACCGGTTGCCGAAGATGTGCTGCAGGATCGGGGCGAAGTCGGTGGCGGCGTAGATGGCCTCCCGCGCCTTGGGGTTGTTGAACGGCGCGATGGCGGTGTTGAGCTGCAGGTCGTAGGGGGACGTGCCGGGCTGGTCAAGCACCTGGAAGCTCTTCTCGGCCTCCGGGATGAGAGCGGTCGTGCCGAGGTCCTCGTAGACCTGGGCGCCGCCCGAGTCCATCGTCTCCAGTGCGGTCTCGTCGTTGCTGACGGTCTTGAACGTGATCTGGTCCAGGTACGGCTCGCCGGCCTGCCAGTACGTCGGGTTCTTCTTCACCACGACCTGGTTGCTGTAGCTGTCGCTCACTACCGTGAACGGTCCGGCGCCCACCGGCATCTTGGCGAACGCCTGCTCGCCCATGTTCGCGATGGCGGTCGGCGAGCCGATCCAGGTGGTGATGCTGTCGAACAGCTGGTTGATGAACGCGGCGTTCGGGATGTCCTGGTGGATCACCACGGTGTAGGGGCCGGTCGCCACGAACGCGCCCTTAACCGGGGTCGACGTCGGGACCTTCGGGTTGGTCCTGGCGACGTCCCAGTTCGGCGCGATGCCGGCCTTCTGCGCGAGCGGGCCGAAGTCGCGGTTCCAGTTGTAGATCACGGCCGCGGCGTTGAATGGCGTGCCGTCGCTGAACTTCACGCCCTTGCGGAGCTGGATCGTGACGGTCTCGGCGTTGGTGCTGAACGAGTAGCTGGTGGCCAGGTCCGGCTCGATCTTCCCGCCCGTGCCGAGCATGAACAGCTGCCCGTAGATCGCTTCCATCATGTCCTGGTTGGGGATGGCGTCCACGTTGGTCGCCGGGTCCAGGCCGTACGGCCAGTCACCGGAGTACCCCTTGCCCTCAAGGACCGTGATGTCTCCACCCGACTTGGGCTGAGAGATGGTGATCGAGTTTCCGCTGGCGCTTGTCGAACTCGGGCTTACGGTCCCGGTGCTGCCTCCACTGCTGCACGCGGCGACCACGATGACTGCGATTCCGATACTGGCCGTTCCCAATGACCGGAGCCTAAATCCCATGGCATTCACCTACTCGCGATGACTCCGACGCTGACATGTGACATTTGCTTAGACGATCATCCAGAGATTTGCCTTGGATGCTGCCACTCGACCGGAGCTGGTGCAAGAGCGAATTTTCTGACACGCCGGAACGCGTGAGCGCTTGTGATCACCAAACAAAAAAGAAGGGGGCGACCGGGTTCCGGGCACTTGTCCAGCCCGTTTGCCCTACGGGTGCGATCTGCCGTTATTGGTGGGGTCATTGTTGCGTTAGTGAACTGTGGTGCGCCTGAGGTCAGGTGACATTGCAAGAAAACTTAATTTCTATGGTGATTTTTACGATATATCGGCGAAAGGTTTCCTCGTCGAGGGTCGGCCTGCACGGTGCCGGGGTGGCGGCACTCCATATTCTCTGGCGGAATTGCCGGCATATAACCTCTCTAGCTATGCCTGAACTTCCTGAGGTGGAATCGGCCCGCGCGGTCATCGAGCGGAACGGGCTCCGGCGGCGCATCGTCGACGTCGACGACTCCGACACCTTCGTCTGCCGACCGCACCCGCCGGGCGAAATCCGCCACGCGCTGCTTGGGACCGAACTCGTCACCGCGATGCGCCGGGGCAAGAGCATGTGGTGCCGGGCGAACTCTGTACCTGAGGCGGTCACGCTCGGCATTCACCTTGGCATGTCCGGCAAGATCGTGATCGCCGACAGCGACGGGACCGAGATCGACGGCGGCGATTACTGGGAGCGCGGCCGCCAGCCGGGAGACTACCGCTGGGCCCGCTTCACCCTCGCGTTTGCGGACGGCGGACGGCTGATGCTCGTCGACCCGCGGCGACTGGGGCGCATCAGGCTCAACCCGCCCGTCGATGAACTGGGGCCCGACGCCCAACTGATCACGCCGGCGCAGTTCCGTGCCGCGCTGGCGGCAGGCAGCACGGCGCCGGTGAAAGCGCGGATCATGGACCAGCACCGGATCGCCGGCATCGGCAACCTGCTGGCCGACGAGATCCTCTGGCGGGCTCGGATACACCCCGCGCAGGCCGTGAGCAGCCTGACCGGCCCGGAGCAGGGCCGGCTGCTCCGGGCCACCCGCGACGCGATCAGGACGGCCCTCCGCGAGGGCGGCGTGCACGCCCTGACGATCATTCCGTACCGGCGCCGGGGGGCCGCCTGCCCACGCGATCACGCGCCGATGCGCACGGGCGCCGTCGACGGGCGCACAAGCTGGTGGTGCTCGGCCGAGCAGGTCCTGGTGCCGGGCTGACGTGCTGACGTGCTCACGTTCTCCCGGCCACGGACGCGGCGATCTCCGCCCGCGACCGAGCGCCGAATTTCGCCAGGATGCGCGAAACGTGAGCCCGCACGGTGTTGCCGGACAGGAGCAGTTCGGCTGCGATTTCCGGATTGGACCGGCCGTCGGCGATCAGCTTCGCGATTTTCGCCTCGGTGGGGGTCAGCGACTCCCACCCGTGAGCCGGGCGCGCCCGGTACCCCAGTTCGCTTGGCCGGATGCCGTAGTCGGCGAGCCGCGCGGCGGCACTGCGGATGGACCACCACGCCTCCATGCCGCGGAACAAGCCGACGGCCTCGTCAAACCAGTCGCTGGCGGGCGCCGTCCCGCCCTGGACGGCGAGCAGCACGGCGGCGTCCGTCAGGGCTTCCGCCCGCCGTAGCGGCCGGCCCGCGGAACCGTGGTAGGCGGCGGCCGCGAGGACCGGCGCCAGGTCGGCGGTCAGCAGCCCGCGGCAATGGTCGGCCACGGCGCCCTTGACCGGCAGCGGCTCGCGCTCGGCCTCGTCCGCCGCGGCCTGCGCGGCCGCGGCGGCGGTGTCCGCGTCGCCGACGGACAGCGCGAGCCGGACCAGCGTCGGGAGCAGCAGATGCCTGGCCGGCATGGTCTTGGCCGCGTCTGGGGCCAGGCAGGCGGCCAGCACCGCCATCGCGGCACCGGGCCGGTGCGCCCGCTCCGCCGCCACGGCCCGCGCGAGGTGCAGGTAGTGGCTGTTTGAGGCGGCCGCGGCGGCGCGGCTGCCCTGCTCCGACACGGCGGCGAGGTGTTCCACGGCCACGGCGCCGTCGTCCCGGTAGCCGGCTATCAGGGCGACCAGCCCGTGCGCGATCGATGAGCCGGCGCCCAGGTCCGCGCCGACCGCCGGTTCGACCTCGGCCAGCGCGTCGTCCCACTGACCCGATTCGAAGTGCTGGTACGCGAGGGTGCAGCGGAGCACGGTCAGCCGGGATGTCCCCGCGCGCTCGGCGACGACCAGGGCCTGGCCGACCGCCTGGATCGCCTCGCCGTGGCGGTCGAGCAGCCCGAGCGCGGCGACCCGGTTGGCCAGCAGCATCAGCCGCAGGTCGGTCGTCCGGTCGCTATTGCCGATCACCGCGAGTGCCCGGTCGATCCGGTTCACCGCGGTGGCGATGTCCCGCCCGACGAAGCTCACGTGCGACAGCGCGTGCAGCACGTACCCGGTGGCGAACGGGTCGGCTATCCGCTCTTCGTCGGCCAGCGCCCGCTCAGCGACCTGGGTCGCCTCCTCCAGCCGGCGCGTCATCGTGAGCATGAGCGCCTGCAGCGCGCGTAGCCGGCCCGACCACAGCTCGGTCACGCCAGGCCGGGTCGCGGCGATCTTCAGTGCGTCGATCGCCTCGCCCGGATGGCCGGTACGCAGCAGGGTGTAGGCCATCAGCCAGGTGACCTCCGCCGCCCGGTCGGGGTCGCGGCCGCCCGCCAGCAGCAGGCGCCCGGCCTGTTGCACCTCGTCGTACTGGCCGAGCAGGAACGCCACGGTGACCAGGCCGGCTTGCAGCGGCTCCCAGGAGGGGTCGCCGTCTGGTGTCGCCGCGATGACGTCCCGCAGCAGTTGCCCGGCGACCTGCGGCATGCGGTAGGCCAGCACCGGCAGCGCGCCGGCCAGCCATTCCCTGACCCATTCCGCGTTCGCCACCTGGCCGGGCTGGCCGGGCTGGTCGCGCTGGCCGGGCTGGTCGCGCGCTAGCGCCAACTGGGCCGCCACCTGCTCCTTCGGTGCCCCGGCGGCCGCGAGTGCCCGGGCCGCCTGGAAGTGCAGCAGGCGCGCAGGCGGCGCGCCCTCGTACAGCTGGTGGCGGATCAGGCCGTGGCGGAATGCCAGCTTGCCGCCGGCCTCGGTCACCACGCCGTCGGCGATCGCGGGATCGAGCGCGCCGGCGAGGTCGGCGGTGCTCCGGCCGGTCACCATGTGCAGGTCGGTCATCCGGAATTCCTGGCCGAGCACCGACGCCCAGCGCAGCACCGTCACCGTCTCCTCGGGCAGCGCGCTCAGCCGCTCCGCGATCATCACCCGCAGCAGCGCCGGCACCCGCACCGGCGACTCGGCCGTGAGCTCGGCCACGCCGCCGACAACGGCGACCTTGCCCTCTCTGAGCAGGGCGTCAACCACTTCCCTGACGTACATCGGGTTCCCGCCGGCGGCGCGTACCTGCTCGGCGAGCCGGGGACCGGGGCGGGCGCCGGGCGCGTGCTCGACGAGGCCGGGCAGGTACTCGGCCGGCAGCGGCCCGAGCGACAGGACCTGCCCGCCGCAGGCGAGGACCTCGCTCCGCAGCGCGCCTATCTGCTCCCCGGCCGGCTCGGGGCGGTACGTCCCGGCCAGCAGCAGCGGCAACTGCCCGACTTCCCGCGCCAGCCGCTGCCACAGGAGCAGGCTGGCTTCGTCCGCCCACTGCAGGTCCTCCGCGACGAGCACGACCGGTGACTTCGCGCAGCGCCGTTCCACCTCGGCGATCAGCCACTCCGCCTCGGCCAGCACCGGGTCACCGGACGGCAAGGGGCCGGACACTGCCCGCTCGGCCGCCTCAGCCCCCTCGGCGGTTGAGTTCGCTTGGTCGTGGGCGGCGCCGACGCTCTCGGCCCGCCCCAGCGGCTCGCCGAGGCATTCCCTGATCAGCCGCAACGGCACCCGATGGCCGAGCTCGTCCGCCGTCGCCCAGGCCAGCAGGAACCCGGCTCCCGCGGCGTCGCCAAATGCCCGCCGCAGCAGGGCGGTCTTACCGATCCCCTGTTCACCCTCGACCAGCACGACGCCGCCGACTCCGTCGGCCAGGCCGGTGAGCAGGTTACGCAGCACCGTCTGCTCGTCGTCCCGGCCGGCGAAGAAGCCGCTCTCCGCGAGCCCTCCCGGGCGAGGGCGGGGCACACTCATTGCGGCAGGCGAGGGAGCGCTCCGCCGGACGGCCTCATCTCGTCGCCACGTCCGGCCAGCCAGTCGCTTTTGGTGTGCACGGCAGAAAGGGTACTCGCAATCGATCGCACGATCGCGGCCATCCGCCCATCATTCCGCCCCTGGCTTTCACCTCAGGCTTTTCACCAGGCTTTTCACCTCGGGCTTTCGCCTCACCCGCTGGCGAATACCTCACGGATCTCCAGGGTCAGCGGCGTAACACCGGGCAGCGGCGGCAACGGGTAGGCGGCCGCCTGGTCCGCGTGTTCCTTGCTGTCGAAGACGATGACCGACATGCCGACGCCATCGACTGGCTCGCGAGTCCGGTGGCGCGAGATCGAGCCCACCAGCGTCATCGTCACACGACCAGATCGCTGTCGCAGGCCCGCTGCCAGCCTGAGCCGGTTGTCGGCCGGGGCCGGCGTGACGGCTGCCGCCTTCCGCCCGTTTTGCCCGTCGGCGGTTAAGCGGTAAATTCCGTTCAACGTGAAGACTTTTTTCAACGTGAAGGAAAAGCACGTGTGACAAGAGCTTTATTTACGTCTTGTACAAAATTTACATCACGAACGGAATTTACCCGTTAATTCCCGCACTGAATGTGGCGACATGTCGGACATGACGGGGCAGGCTGGACCGGCGCCGGCCGGGGCGCTAGTTCGGCGCCCGTTCCGGTGGGACGGGCGCCGAACCGCACGCCTCAGGCGCTGGCGAATACCTCACGGATCTCCAGGGTCAGCGGGGTGACGCCGGGCAGCGACGGCAGGGGTACGCGGCCGCCTGGTCGGCGTGTTCCCTGGTGTCGAAGACGATGACCGACATGCCGCAGCGTGCGCTCGTCCACGTCGGCGGAGATCGTGATGCGGTCGGTCTCCTAGTCGTTCGCGGTGCTGATGTCGGTCACGTTCAGGTGGTCCCTTCGAGCAGCAGCCTCATGGCGGTGACGCGGTCGGTGACAAGGATGTTGATCCACCCGCCGAGGACGGCGCCACGGATCGCCGCGTACTTGCGGGCGCCGCCTGCCACCCCGATCCGCCTCGGCACGGCGCGCAGCGTTTCCCGGCTGATGCCGAGGATCCGGTCATCGAGCTCGGTCGTGACGGCAGCGCCGAAGCGGTCGTAGAACCGCAGGCAGACGTCGCCGACGGCGCCGGCCGACTTCAGGATCTTCGCCTCGGCCGCGTCGATCGCGTTGCCGGAAGAGGCCAGCAGCGGCGACGGTTCCAGCGCGCCGACCCCGGCGAGGAGGGTGGTGAGATTGGCCCATTCGGCGGTCATCGACCCCAGGTAGCGGTCGTCCATCAGCACCTCGCGGGCCGCGCGCGAGCCGACGATGCCGGGGGCGGGGAAGAACTTGGGCACCCCGCCGGTGACCCGGGCCTCAACACCACGGTCTATCCGTTCAACATCGCGGCGGTACGGCAGGCGCTCAGCCTGGCGCTCGACCGCCAGCAGATCATCAGCTCGGGTGAGTTCGGCCAGGACGAGCCGTCCACCTCGCCGACCGGGCTCATCCTGCCTGAGCAGTCCAGCCTGCTCGCTCCGGCGGACTCCAGCCTGCGGCTGCCGTCGGGCGCCGACGACGCCAAGGCGCTCGCGCTGCTGAAGAGCGTCGGGTTCCGCGAGGAATCGAACGGCAAGCTGATCGAGCCGAACGGCAAGCCGTTCACGTTCTCCATCACCGGCCCGAGCCCGTTCACCGACACGATGGCCGACGAAGAGTCGATCGCCCAGAACTGGAACACTCTCGGCGCCAGCGTGAGCGTCAACGGCGAGTCGATCGAAAGCGACTTCACCGACCAGTACACCGGGAACTACCAGGCGACGATCGGGCTCGAACCGGGACCGACGCTGGTCGACCCGTACAGCTACTACCAGGTGCTGCTCGACTCCGCGGAAAGCGCACCGGTCGGCAAGGTATCGACGATCGACGACGAGCGATTCACCAGCGCGACGGCCAACTCGCTGCTGCAGCAGTGGGCGGACGCCACCAGCGACGCGCAGCGGCAGCAGGCGATGGACGGGCTAGAAGACATCATGGCCACTCAGACTCCTGTCATACCGCTGTACAGCGCCACCGACCGCTCCGAGGGCACGAACGTGAACATCACCGGCTGGCCAACGGCACAGAACGACTATCAGATCCCGTTCATCTACGGCTTCGAGGGCGAGAACGTGCTGCTGCACCTCAAGTCGGCCGGCTGAGCGAGGGTCCTTGCCGTTATCGGTTCGGCGCCCGTTCCGGTGGAACGGGCGCCGAACCGCGCTTGCCTGCCGCGCTTCCGCGCCGGCCGGCCGGTCCGGCCGGCCGGTCCGGCGTCCCCGGCCGGCCCGGTCCGGCGTCCCCGGCCGAAGGCCGGCCGGCGTCAGGCCTTGGCGATCAGGCCAAGCTGGCGTAGCGCGGTGACGCCGTCGTCGAGGCCGACCTCCTCGGTGATGAGGCCGTTCTCGACCCTCAGGACCGTGGTGCCGGTAAACCGCATCACCTTGCCAGTAGCGGCCGGCAGCGGGCCGTAGGGCATGTCGTCGAACGCGTCCCCGGTGTGGGTCCCGCCGCCTTCCCACTGGCCGATCACGTAGTCGCCCTCGGCGATGAGGCCGGCCGTGCCCCAGAAGTTCAGGTCGGGGAAGGCGGCGCGGAACTTCTCCGCGAACGCGCGAACCCCGTCCCGGCCGCGCACCGGGGCGTGCAGCGAGTACTCGAACTTGATGTCCGGGGCGGCGAGCTCGTCGATGACGGCCGGGTTGAATTCCTTGCCCCAGAACTCGGTGAACCAGCGGCCCACAACGGCCTTGTTCTCCTCGGTTGACATGTGCCGCTCCCTTTCGCGTCGTGCGGTGCCTGCCGTGTTGCCCGTTACGGGCACGTACTGGGCAGACGACCGCCGGCGGCGCGGCGTGAGATGCCGGCGCGGAATTCGCCGTCGGCCTCCCGTCACCCCGGGGTGCGGCCGGCCTCGCGCCGGAGCGCGTCGTTGTGCTCGCCGGCCGCGGGAGCCTTGCCAGGCCCGCGGGGCGGCAGGCCCGGCATCTCCAGCCAGCGCCCAGGGTCGACCCGGGTGACGCCGCGATCGTCGCGCTCGCGGACGGTCAGCAGGCCGTGGCGAACGAGCTGTGCGTCGGCGGTTAGTTCCCGCGCCTGCCGAGCCCGGACCGCGGACACGCCGGCCGCGTGCGCGCGGGCGATCACCTCGTCCGTCGACAGGTCCGCGAGCAGTGCCGAGATTCCGGCGGCCAGCGCCGCCTCGCCGTCCTCGGCCCGGCCAAGCGCCGGGGCCAGCCCGGCCGCCGTCAGCGCGGCGAGCTGGCCGGGCACCGCCGCGAGCCTGACCCAGCCGTCGGCGGCCTGGTAGAGCCGGTCGAGCGGACCAGGCCCGGCGAAGTCCCTGCCGCCTGCCGGATAGCCTCCGCTTCCCCCGGACTTGGTCAGGAACTCCGACTGGAGCAGGCAGGAGGCGGCGCACAGCGTGACCCCGACGTGCTGTCCCCGTCCGAGCCGGGCCCGGGCAAGCAGCGCCGCGCACGCCCCGAGGGCCGCGAGGCCCGCGGCGAGCACGTCGTTGATGGGCACGGTCAGGAACGCGGGGCTGTCCGCCTTGACCGGCCCGCCCTGGGCGCGCATGATGCCGCTCATCGCCTGGATGACCGGGTCGAAGCCCGGCCGGCGGCCGAGCGGTCCGGTCTCGCCGAAGGCGCTGATCGACACGGTGACGACATCCGGGTTGACCGCGGCCAGCTGGTCGTGCGCGATGCCGAGCCGGCGGGCGACGCCGGCGCGGTAGTTATCCACGACGACGTCGGCGGCGCCGACGAGGCGGTCGAATACCAGCCGGTCGTCGCCCGGGGACAGGTCGAGCAGCGCGCTGCGCTGGTCACGGTTGTACGCGTCGAAGCTGGAACCGCCGCGGCCCCCGTGGGCGGTGCGGAACTCATCGCCGTGCGGCGGCCGCTCAACCTTGATCACGTCGGCACCGAGGTCCGCCAGCAGCGACCCGACGTAGGGGCCCGCGATGATCGTCCCGAGGTCGAGCACGCGCAGGCCCGACAGCGGCGGCCGCGGCTCCAGCTCCGCCGCGTCCCGCCTAGCTGGCTCCCGCTCCGCAGGCGCGGGCGGCGGCGACCCGCCGATCTGGCGCCGGGCCCCCGTGTCACCCTCGCCCCAGAGCGGCGCCAGCCCGGTAATCCCCGGCCGGGAGCTGGCGGCGGGCCCCCGCAGGCTGACCGGCGTCAGCGACAAGTCGATGAGCGGGCCGGGCATCACGATCTCCTGACCGGTGTCGCTGACCGCCTCATGGCGCAGCCCGAGCGCCCTGACCTGGTCGTGGTCCAGCCATGCGCCCGGCTCGTTGACCGGCGCCGCGGGGCAGTCCGCCGCCTCGAGCAGGTCGAGCCACTCGTCTCGTGGCCGGGTCGCGAACACCTTCTCCAGCTCGCGGGCGATCCAGGTCAGGTTCTCAGGAAGCCGCAGGTTCCCGGTCTTACCGCCCACGCGCGGATCCTCGAAGATCCACCCCACCCCGGCCGCGGTCAGCCCGCGCTCGATGAAGGCGTTGTTGAACGCGGCGAGAAACAACCACTCGCCGTCACCGCAGCGGTAGGTACGGTAGTTAGGGAGGGCCCCGCCGGGGCCACCGGGCCGGTGGACGTGCGGCTCATCGCGGCCCGCGGTGAAGTTGCCCGGCGACACCAGCTGCGCGCCGTGCGCGCCGCCCGCCACCGCCAGCGGGGCCAGGGTGAGACCGCGCTGGCGGCCGATGAGCAGCGCGACCGCCACCGTCGCGGCCCAGATGGCCTGCATGTGCAGCGCCAGCGGGAACAGGCAGTCGACGGGAACGTCCTCATCCGACGACTGGTTCCATGCGTGCCCGAGCCATGCGTACAGCAGGCCGGCCGATTCCTCGCCGCCCGGCCACGGCGTCTCGTCGAGCAGGTAGGGCGGCATGACCACCCAGAAGCACGGCTCGCCCGGCCGCCGGCCGCGGTCGATGAGGGCGCGGTAGGAGATCCCGGGCCCGGTGGTGCCGACGATCAGGACGTCCGCTCCCGCAATGAGCCGGTCGAGCGCGAGCAGGTCTTCCCCGCTCGCCGGGTCCGCGGTGACGGCGCGCTTGCCGCGATCCCACATCGCCGCTGCGCCCCTGCCCGCCAGGGGCGCCTCCCCGGGCCGGTGGACCTTGACGACGTCGGCGCCGAGGTCGGCCAGCAGCATTCCGGCCACGGCACCGGCCACGCTGCCGGTGAGGTCAAGCACGCGCACGCCAGCGAGCGCGTGCCGTTGTTCCGTTTGCGGCAACGAAACCTCCGTTATGTCGCTTTAATGAACACCTACCTCTACCGGGAAGGCCGCGCAACCCTCCTCGTCCCCACCGGACAAGCGGTTGACCAATTGAATGAACACTCTTTAATGGCGTTATGGGCCATGTCGAAGACAGGGAGGGCGCTGGATGCGTATCGGGCTTACCGGCGGCGGAGCGACCGCCGACCGGATCGTCAGCCAGGCCAGCCGAGCCGAGGCGGACGGTTTCAAAGCCATGTGGTACCCAAGCGCGGCCGGCGCGGGCGACCCGCGGCCGGCGATGACGCTGGCCGGGCGGGCCACGTCGGCGATTGAGCTGGGGACCGCGGTGTTGCAGACCTACGCCTGTCATCCGGTGCTCCAGGCCAACCTCGCCAACGCCGTCGCGTCGGCCATCGGCGCCCCCGGCCGCTTCACCCTCGGCGTCGGCCCCTCGCACCAGGGCTTCGTCGAGAACCGGCTCGGCCTGTCGTATGACGCGCCAGGACAGCACACCGACGAGTACGTCCAGATCGTGGCCGGGCTGCTGCGCGGCGAGCAGGTGAGCTTCGCTGGCGGGCTGTTCCGGGTCGAGGCGGGTCCGCTGCCGCTGCTCGACCGGGCGGAGATCCCGGTCCTGGTCGGTGCCCTTGGTTCCCGGCTGCTGCGGGTAGCCGGGACCTACACGGCCGGGACGATCTTGTGGATGGCGAACGCCACGGCGATCGAGACGCACGTCGCCCCGGCGATCCGTAAGGCGTCGGCCGACGCGGGCAGGCCCGCTCCCCGGATCGTGGCCGGGCTGCCGGTCGCCGTGCACGACGACGTCGCCGAGGGCAGGTCGGCCGCCGCCCGCCAGTATCACGGGTACGGTCAGCTGCCCAACTACCAGCGCATCCTGGCCCACGGCGGTATCGCCGGGCCGGCCGAGGCGGTCATCGTCGGCAACGAGGAAAGCGTCGCCGCTCAGGTTCTGGCGCTGTTCGAGGCCGGCGCGACCGATTTCTGGGCGGCGCCGTTCCCTGTCGGCGATGACGCGCCCGCGTCCCGGGCCCGTACCCGCGCGCTGCTGGCCGACCTGGCACGGAGCTGAGCCGCCGCCCCTGCCTTTCTCGCGAGCACTCAGGCTCAGCGTTTTGTGGCCGAGAAGCCTGCATCCGTTCGGGATGATCCGCTCTTTTATTTTTATCTCGAACGGATGCGGCTGACTC
>Ga0335075_10001935_pt1 | contig 33645 bp, 32 predicted proteins | sample Lox_Sample_24_FD_206723 | JGI IMG/M metagenome (GOLD analysis project Ga0335075, IMG submission 206723) | Soil microbial communities from Loxahatchee National Wildlife Refuge, Florida, United States - Lox_Sample_2.4 | ecosystem: Environmental > Terrestrial > Soil > Wetlands | place: USA...
CGATGTCGTCGACGTCCGGAACCGCTTCGAGCGCGTTGCGGAAGTTCAGCACGTTCACCTGGCCGCCCGAGGTCTGCGCTTCCTTCGTCTGGCCGAAGGCGTAGAACCCTTCGTAGTGCCACTTCTCCTCGGCGAACGAGCCCTGCAGGCCGCCGACGACGCGGAACGTGTCGCGCTTCGCGTTGCTGCCGCGATTGCCGAAGTCCGCCATGCGCTTCGTGAAGTAGAAGTCGCGCAGGCCGTCGCCATCGGAGTCGTCGGCGCGGTTGAAGATGTAGTCGGGAACGACCGGGTTGCGCAGCAACGTGCCGTTGACGTCGAACTCCACCGGGATCTGGCCGCCTGTCGCCGGGTAGATGTCCTCGGCGGCGAGCGGATACGGCTCGATCACGGAGGTCGCGTTCGTCGAGGCATACGTGCCTTCGAAGAACGCGCTGTGGTTCTCGGTGAACTCGAAGTTGCCGCGACCCGCGAAGAGGTAGCGCTCCAGCGGCACCGCGATGATGCGGTACTGCGACCGGTTGAAGCCGGTGGCCGCCTGCGTCGGCGTGCCGTTCGTCGTCCACGGCACCACGTTGCCGGCCGAGTCGTAAGTCGTCGACGTGAAGCTGTCCGGATCGCCGGGCGTCGCGTAGTAGAAGAAGCGGCCCTGCGGCGCGATGCTCGAATAGAACGGCCGCTGGATGTCGAACAACTCGGTCGGGTCGCCGGTCACGCCCGCGCCGACCGAGGCCTGGTCGATCGCCGAACGCTTGCGGTCGCGCGAATACACGGCACCCTGCTTCGTGTAACCGATGTGGGCCATGACGTTGCCGCGGCCGTCTTCGGTGCTCGTGCCGAAGGTGAGGCCGACCTGCGTCTCGTCGTTGTCGCCCTGCTCGCTCGTGCCGTACTGGCCGTCGAACGAGACGCCTTCGAAGTTCTTCTTGAGGATGATGTTCACGACACCGGCGACGGCGTCGGAACCGTAGATGGACGACGCGCCGCCGGTGAGCACGTCGATGCGCTCGATGAACTGCGTCGGGATCGTGTTGTAGTCGACCGCGGCGGAGCCCGGCAGGCCGGACACGAAGCGGCGGCCATCGACCAGCGTCAGCGTGCGGTCGACGCCGAGATTGCGCAGGTCGATCGTCGCGACGCCGGCGCCCGAGGTCAGGAAGTTCGAATTCGTGCGGCTCAGCAGCGGCGTGCCGATCGTCGGATTCTTGAGCAGCAGCTCCTGCGTGTTGACGATGCCGGTGCCGGCGATGTCCTCGGCGGTCAGCGTCTGCACCGGTGACGGCGACTCGAGATTCGGGCTGACGATGCGCGAGCCCGTGACCACGACTTCTTCGATGGGCTTCTTCTCGCCCTGGTCCTGCTCCTGCGCGAGAGCAAGATTGTTAGCCAGAAACGCGGCGGCGCCGCCCAGCAATGCGAGTCGCACGGCCCGGCGGACATTCGGATTGAGAGTCATTGTGTCTTCCCCACATGCGTGTGTTCCCGGTGCGCACCGCGCATCGGGTTACAAGAGGAAATGCCGGGGGCGCCCGCGCGCGATCGCTTGAACCAACGACTGCGCGGCGGAAACCCTCTGCCTTCCGGAACCAGCGGAAGGTGGCGTGCGCGTGAGCGCTGAAAACTCCTGCAATGGCGGCGAGACTCCGGCCGGCGCCTCCAAACAACAAGTCGGCACAGCGCGTACGGAATGTCGGAGTTCACGACTATCTGCGCGCATTCAACGAATTGGCCGCGCTGTCGTCCCGACGAGTGGGAACGCTCCTACAATCTTGTCGCGCGGTCACCACGACGGATTGCGGAGCCGCGCCGCGTGATGCCGCGGTGCCAGCGGTTTTCGTGGATAGAATCGCCGTCCGACTCGGCCGATAACGAATGATTTCAAAGACGCCCGCCGAAGCCCGACCCTCGACCCAGCCGTCCATCGATGCGGATGCGCGCCTGCGCGCGTTGACCGAGCACGCGCTCGAGATCATCACCGTGCAGGACGACGATGGGGCGTTCACGTACGTCAACGAAGCCGTGCTGCGGCACCTCGGCTACCCGGCGGGCGAGTTGTTAGGCCGGAATGCCATCGAGTTCCTGCATCCCGACGATGCCGAAGCGATGCGCCAGCGGTTCCGCTCGATCATGTCGGCGCGCGCGGCGCCGGATCTCAACCGCTTCGAATACCGCTTCCGCCACGCCAACGGCACCTGGTGCTGGCTCGAGAGCGTCGCGGTCAACGCGCTCGCGAACCCGGCGGTCAACGGCATCATCGCGCACTCGCGCGACATCAACCTGCGCAAGGCCGACGAGCGGATCCTTTCGCTGAATCATGCGCGATACCGCACCGTCGCCGATCTCTCCGACGGCGCGGTGCACGAGTTCGTGATGAACGCGGTCGGTGAATACGAGCTCGAGTGGACGATGGGCGCGCCGCGCGTCTACGGCTGCAGCGAGGACGAATATCGCCGGCTCGGTTGGCGGCATTTCCTCGTCGGTGACGGCTGGGAAGCCGAGAGCCTGGCGCGCACCGCGCGCTACCTGTCGGGCGAAACCGTCGAGTTCACCGCGCAGATCCGCCGCACCGACGGGCACATCCGCTGGATCGAAGTCCGCAATCGGCCGATCGCCGAGCCGGGCACCGGCAAGTTCACGCGGCTGGTCGGCGTCGCGGTCGACGTCACCGAACGCAAGACCGCGGCGGATGCGCTGCGCGAGAGCGAGTTCCGCTATCGCACCGTCGCCGAGCTGACGTCGGGTTTCGTCTACGAGGCGACCGTCGACGAGTTCGGCGAGGCGCAGGTAGTTTGGGCCAGCCCCGGCTGGAACAAGTTCTTCGGCGGACCCTACGAAGAGCTGAACCGCGTCGGCTGGCGCAAGGTTTTCCTGCCCAACGACCATGCCAGCGCCATCGGCCGCCGCCAGCGCATCCGGCGCGGCGAGAGCACCGAGATGGAGCTGCGCATGCGCACGCTCGGCGGCGAGACGCGCTGGGTGCACATGGCGAACCAGCCGATCGTGTCGAACGACGGCTCGATCACGCGCTACATCGGCGTGGTCCACGACATCACGGACCGCAAGACCAGCGAGGAAGTGCTGCGCACGCAGGCGCTGGCGATCGAGGTGATGAACGAAGGCGTGGTGCTGTCGGATGCCGACGGCCACATCCACATGACGAACCCGGCGTTCGACCGCATGTTCCGCCGCACGCGCGGCGAGCTGCTCGGCCGGCACATGGGCCAGCTCGGCTGCGAACCGCCACTGAACGGCCTCGTCGCGGAATTCGGCGACGACACCGGCGCCCGCGCCGGCGCGCCGCTGGTCTGCGAGCTCACGCTGCGCGGCCCGGACGACCACGAGGGCACGTTGTTCGTCGAAGCCGCGATCACGTCGCTGGTGCTGGGCGGCGAGCGCTACTGGCTGACAATGCTGCAGGACGCGACGGCGCGACGGCAGCTCGAACGCGAGGTGCTCGAGGTCAGCAACCGCGAACAGCAGCGCATCGGCAACGATCTGCACGACGGCCTGGGCCAGGAGCTCACCGGCATCGCGTTGCTGCTGCGCGGCCTCGAGAATCGCGCCGAGCGCGAGGCGCCGTCGCTGTCGGCGGCGATCGAGGAAGTGGCGCTGCTGGTCAACGACGCGATCTTCACCACGCGCGCGCTCGCACGCGGCCTGTCACCGGTGACGTTCGATCGCGGCGGTCTCGCGTTCGCGCTCGAAGAGCTGGCGCGGCGGCTGTCCGCGATGTTCCACATCGACGTGCGTTGCGAGGCGGATCATTCGCTCGATCGCGGATTGACGTCGACGAACGCGCTGCACCTGTACCGGATCGCGCAGGAAGCCGTCACCAACGCCGCGCAGCACGGTCACGCGGACCGCGTGTCGATCTCGCTGGCGCTGGAAGGCGACCGCGGGCTGCTGCGCATCGAGGACAACGGCAGCGGGTTCACGCCGGCGCTGCACCAGTCGAAGGGACTCGGGCTGCGCATCATGCATTACCGCACCCAGATGATGGCCGGCAGCCTGCGCATCGAGACGGCCCGGCCGCGCGGGACGATCGTGTGCTGCCGGTTCCCGCATTCGCTGCACGGGCTGCCCGAGGGTAGTTAGGAATGGGGATTGGCCCCGAACCGGCGTTTGGTGGCGAACCACACCCACGAGTGGAGATCGAGCCCCCCGCCGGAACAAGGTCGGCACCAAACGCCGGTTTGGGGCCAATCCCACTCTTACCGCCGACCGATGGCAGCAATCTTCTGCGACCACTCCGCCGGCCCTGTCTGGTGCACCGACGTCCCGTTCGCATCGACCGCCACCGTCACCGGCATGTCCTCGACGGTGAATTCGTAGATGGCTTCCATGCCGAGATCCTCGAACGCGACCACGCGCGATTTCTTGATCGCCTTCGACACCAGGTAGGCCGCACCGCCGACCGCCATCAGGTACGCCGCGCGATGCTTGCGGATCGCTTCCACACCCGTCGGCCCGCGCTCGGCCTTGCCGACCATCGCGATCAGCCCGGTCTTCTCGAGCATCATCTCGGTGAATTTATCCATGCGCGTCGCGGTGGTCGGACCCGCGGGACCGACGACTTCGCCGCGCACCGGATCCACCGGGCCGACGTAGTAGATGACCCGGTTGCGGAAATCGACGCCGGCCGGCAGGCCCTCGCCCTTCGCGAACAGGTCGGCGATGCGCTTGTGGGCCGCGTCGCGGCCCGTGAGCATGCGGCCGTTCAGCAGCAGCGACTCGCCCGGCTTCCACGTCGCGACCTCGGCCGGCGTCAGCGTGTCGAGGTTCACGCGGCGCGCGTCGGCCGCCGGCCGCCAGTCGATCTTCGGCCAGTCGGACAGTTTCGGCGGCTCGAGCACCGCCGGCCCGCTGCCGTCGAGCGTGAAGTGCACGTGCCGCGTGGCCGCACAGTTCGGGATCATCGCGACCGGCTTCGACGCCGCGTGCGTCGGGTATTCGAAGATCTTCACGTCGAGCACGGTAGACAGGCCGCCGAGACCCTGCGCGCCGATGCCGAGCGCGTTCACCTTGTCGTACAGCTCGATGCGCAGCTCCTCGGTCTTCGTCGCCGGCCCGCGCGCCTTGAGCTCGGCCATGTCGATGGGCTCCATCAGCGATTCCTTCGCCAGCAGCATCGCCTTCTCGGCGGAGCCGCCGATGCCGATACCCAGCATGCCGGGCGGGCACCAGCCGGCGCCCATCAACGGCACCGTCTTCAGCACCCAGTCCACCAGCGAATCCGACGGATTCAGCATCACGAACTTCGACTTGTTCTCCGAACCGCCGCCCTTCGCCGCGACGGTGATCTCGAGTTCGTCGCCCGGCACCAGCTGCGTGTGGATGACCGCCGGCGTGTTGTCCTTCGTGTTCCGGCGCGAGAACTGCGGATCCGCGACGATCGACGCGCGCAGCTTGTTGTCCGGATGTAGATAGGCGCGGCGCACGCCCTCGTTGATCATCTCCTCGAACGACAGCTGCGCGTCCCAGCGCACGTTCATGCCGACCTTGGCGAACACCATGACGATGCCCGTGTCCTGGCAGATCGGGCGACGGCCCTCGGCGCACATGCGCGAGTTCGTGAGGATCTGCGCGATCGCATCGCGCGCGGCCGGCGACTGCTCCAGCTCATAGGCCTTGCCCAGCGCGCGGATGTAATCCGGCGGGTGGTAGTACGAGATGTACTGCAGGGCGTCGGCGACGCTCGAGATCAGGTCGTTCTGCGTGATGGGTTTCATGGAGTCGCGTTCTTCAGTTTCACTGATGTCCGCGCAAGATTTTAGCGCGGCGACACGCGGCCGTTTCAGTAAACTTTCCGCATGGACAGGCGGAAACTCGTGGTGATCGGTGGCGGATTCGCCGGGCTGTGGGCCGTGCGCCGCCTCGCGAACGCCCCCGTCGACATCACGCTGATCGACCGTTCGAACCATCACCTCTTCCAGCCGCTGCTGTACCAGGTGGCCACCGCCGGCCTCGCCGCGCCGTCGATCGCGGCGCCGCTGCGCCACATCCTGAGCGGCCAGGAGAACGTCACCGTCCTCATGGGCGAGGTGTTGCGCGTCGACGCCGGCGCGCGCCGCGTGGTGCTCGCGGATCGCGAGGTCGCCTACGACTATCTGCTGGTCGCGAGCGGCGCGACGCATGCGTACTTCGGGAACGACCACTGGGCGAAACACGCGCCGGGTCTCAAGACGCTGGACGATGCCTTCCTGATCCGCCGGCGCGTGTTGTCGGCGTTCGAGCACGCCGAAGGCGCGTCGGTCGACGCCGAACGGAACGCCTGGCTCACGTTCGCGGTGATCGGCGCCGGCCCGACCGGCGTCGAGCTCGCCGGCACGCTGGCCGAGATCGCGCGCCACACGCTCGTGCACGACTTCCGCCACATCGACCCGCGCAAGGCGCGCGTGTTGCTGATCGAAGCCGGCCCGCGCGTGCTCGCGACCTATCCGGAAGACCTTTCCGGCAAGGCGCGCAAACAACTCGTCAAGCTCGGTGTCGACGTGCGCACTGGCGCCCCCGTGACGGACCTCGGCGCCGACTTCCTCGAAGTCGGCGGTGAGAAGGTGGCGGCGCGTACCATCCTCTGGGCCGCCGGCGTCGCCGCCTCGCCGCTCGGCAGACAACTCGCGGAGTCGACGCCGGGCGTCGAGACGGATCGCGCGGGGCGCGTGAAGGTCGCGCCGGACCTGTCGCTGCCCGGCCGGCCCGAGATCTTCATCGCGGGCGATCTCGCCAGCGTCGTGCAGGACGGCAAGCCCGTGCCCGGCGTCGCACCGTCGGCGAAGCAGATGGGAGCGCACGTCGCCGACGGCATCCGTGCGCGTCTCGCCGGCCGCGCCACCACCGCGTTCCGTTACCGCGACTTCGGCTCGCTGGCGACGATCGGCCGCCACTCCGCGATCGCCCAACTGCCGAGCCTGAAATTCTCCGGCATCTTCGCCTGGTGGTTCTGGCTGCTGCTGCACATCTATTTCCTGATCGGCTTCCGCAGCCGGTTGATCGTGCTGATCAACTGGGCCTGGGCCTATTTCACGTACGCGCGCGGAGCGCGCATCATTCTCGGCACACACGAGGACGACGATGGCCGCCAGAAAGAAAACCGCGCCGAAGGCTAAGGGCCAGAGCAAAGGCAAGGGCAAGCGCGGCGTGAAGCTCGCGCCCAGCGCGACCCGGCGCGGCTTGTCCGCGGCCGAGGTCGCGTTGCCGCTCGATCATCCCGATCTCGCCGAAGTCGTCGCGCTGGTGACGAAGGCCGGCGGTGCGCCGCTTGGCGCGTACCGCGAGCCGCTCGGCGGCCGGCCGCTGCTGCTGGCGTCGCTGCCGTTCAGCGCCGTGCAACCCACGCCGTTCCAGCGCGATCTCTCGCCGACCCACGCGAAGCGTCTCGCCGGCGCCATCGAGGCGACGGCCGCGTTCCTCGACCCGCTGATCGTCGTGCGCGGCGAGGACGGCCGCTTCTGGACGCCGAACGGGCGGCATCGTCTCGCGGCCGCGAAGATGCTCGGCCTCAAGCAGCTCACCGTGCTGATCTCGCCCGACGAGACGCTGTCGTACCGCATCCTGGCGCTGAACACCGAGAAGGCGCACAACCTCAAGGACAAGTCGCTCGAGGTCGTGCGCATGGCGCGCAATCTCGCGAAGCGCGAACCCTCGCGCACCGAAGCGTCGCTGGCCGCGGAGTTCGAAGCGGCCGAGCTGCTGACGCTCGGGCTCGTCTACGAGGACAACCTGCGCTTCGGCGGCGGCGCCTACAGCCCGGTGCTCAAGAAGGTGGACCGGCTCACCACGAAGCCGCTGCCCGCGGCGCTGCGCGAGCGCGAGGGCTACGCGAAGCGGCTGGCCGAGATCGACGCCGAGGTGAAACGCATCGTCGCCGAGCTGCAGGCGCGCGGCATGAAGTCGCCGTACCTGCGCAGCTACGTGGTCGCGCGCATCAATCCGGTCCGCTTCCACAAGGTGAAGGCCGGCGACAAGAAGCCGGTGATGCCGATCGCACAGGCGCTGCTGAAGATGTTCGCGTCGGCGAAGAAGTTCGATCTCGCCAAGGTCAACATGAGCGACCTCGCGTTCGTCGCCGCGGGCGCCGAATCCGCCGAGTGAACGGGCCGCGGCTGCACGAGGTCGCAGACATCGCCGCGGCGCTCGGCGCCGGCATGGAGGCCGGCGGCCTGCTGCTCGACGAATCGCAGCTCGGCGCCGATTTCTTCGACCTGCGCACCGGACTCGCGGGCGAGGTACTGCAGAAGTTCACGACCTACCGCGTGAAGCTGGCGGTCGTCGTGGACGATGCGGCCGCGCACGGCAGCCGCTTCTCCGAGCTCGTGTACGAGCACCGCAACCACGCCTGCGTCCGGTTCTTCGCGACGGAACAGCTCGCGCGGCGCTGGCTGGCGTACAACCCGATCGTCAGGTGCTGAGCCGGCGCGGCGGCCGGGTCCGCCGTCCTGTCAACGATGCCGTGGCAAGCGGGACGGTGTCGCCGATTGCGCCGTCTCCGCGTACCGACGGTGCGCCATGGTAGTTAGTCACGTAGACTAGCTACCATGAAGACCGCCATCATCGCCTGCCTCCTCGCCCTGGGCCTCGCCGCCTGCGGCCGCCACCAGGACGTCCGCCTGGAATCCGCGTCGCTGCCCGTGACGGTCGATGGCGCCCTGCACTGGGAGGTCCCCGACGAAGGCGATGTCGTCGACGTCAATGACGACTCGGACTCCGACGACTCGGGCACCGATGGCGAATCCCCGCCCGGAGATTTCACGGAAGAGGTGATGCTCGGCACCCTCGAAGTCGACGGCAAGGTGTACCCCATCGAGGTGTCCACGACCGTCATCTCCCAGCTCGGCATCGTCGACGTGGACCCCGTGCCCGTGCGCGCCACGCTCGGATCGCGCGGCGGGTCGCACCAGGAGGCTTACGTGATCACCGCGCTGAAAGCGCTCTGACCGATCCCCCGCTGGGAATCCGCCGTCTCCCCGACGGCGCGATGAAACGTCGTCCGCGGTGGGAATTCCTACAGCAGCCGGGTCCGCGCTCCGGGCACGCTGATCCCATGCCGCCCGTACCCCGAGGTCTCGTCTACGTCAGCGACCAGTCGCGAGGCATCCGCCGCGTGCGGCGCGGTTCGAAGAAAGCCCCGCGCTTCGAATATTTCCTCCCGTCCGGCGGCCGGCTGCGTGACGCACGCGCCCTCTCGCGCATCGCGAAGCTCGCGATCCCGCCCGCCTACGAAGACGTCTGGATCTGCCCCAGCCCGCGCGGCCATCTCCAGGCCACCGGCCGCGATGCGCGCGGCCGCAAGCAATACCGCTATCACCCCGACTTCCGCGCGGCGCGCGACGACCACAAGCACTCGCGCATGCTGAGCTTCGGCAAGGCGCTGGGCCGCCTGCGCGACGCCGTGCGCCGCGATCTCGCGCGTCCCGGCCTGCCGCGCGAGAAGGTGCTGGCGCTGCTGGTCAAACTACTAGACGCGACGCAGGTGCGCATCGGCAACGCCGAGTACGCGCGCACCAACGGCAGCTTCGGCCTGACGACGCTGCGCGACCGCCACGCGAAGTTCCCGGCGCGCGGCAAGGCGCTGCTGCAGTTCCGCGGCAAGGGCGGCACGGAGCACGACGTGCTCGTCGACGACGCGCGGCTGGCGAAGCTCGTGCGCCGTTGCCAGGAGCTGCCCGGCCAGGCGCTGTTCCAGTACGTCGACGAGGACGGCGGCCATCACGCGATCGACTCCGGCCAGGTCAACGACTACCTGCGCGAGCGCATGGGCGGCGAGTTCACCGCGAAGGACTTCCGCACCTGGCACGCGACGCTGCACGCGCTGACGCTGCTCGACGACGTGCCGTTGCCCGAGAAGCGCAGCGAAGCCGCGTTGCGGCGCTGCATGAACGCCGTGGTGAAGGACGTGGCCGCCGGGCTGCGCAACACGCCAGCGGTATGCCGCAAGTCGTACATCAATCCCGCAGTGTTCATCGCCTGGCAGAACGGCGAGCTGCGGCGCCGCGCGGCACACGGCCGTCCGGCGAAGGCGTTGTTGGCGCTGCTGGGGCGCTCCGGCCACCGCGCGTAGGCGGAGATTGCGGATTTCTTAAACTTTTCCGCGAAACCACCACTCGTCGTCGCCCTTCAACCGCCCGGCGCAATTTTCCAGGATCGCTTGCAACCCTTTTCCCCGGTCGCGCGTCTATATCAGCGAACCGATTGAATACGTAGCGAACTCTTCACTCACGCCGGCAAGCGTCGAGTCGAAACGGACGAATCGGCAGTTATCCGCAACCTACACCGGAGAAATGCCATGACCCGCCTGAGTTCCGCCTTGCTGCGCCGCGCCTACGAACACGTGACCGCGAGCGCCGCCGCCATCGCCCTGACCGCCGCCTTCCTGCTGACCGTGAACGCCCATGCCGGCAACCGCACCGTGACGCCGAGCGTCACGATCCAGGTGCCGACCGTCGAGATCGAGATGCTGGACAACGACTCGCAGCCGGCGCACGCCGCCCGCGTGATCGGATGAGAGTGGTGAACCCTTCGGGTTTCAGGACCGCGAACTGAAACCCGAAGCGGCCGGACCCGCGCCGGCCCCGAGGTCTTGATTCCGCGCCGGCGTCCGCCGCGCGCTCAGCGATACAGCAGCAGATCCGCCCGCTCTTCGAGCCAGGCCTTTTCGTCCGCCGTCGCCAGCTTGTCGAGATCCGACGGCGTCGCGCCCGGATCGTCCACCCACTGGCGCAGCAACTCGCTGCCGTTGATCAGGTCGATCGCGAGACGCGTCTTCTCGTATTCGTAGTGGAAGTCGCGCCACAGCGGGTATTCGCCGCGCAGCCGGCGGATGCACTTGAACGCCGCGGCGATCAGCCGCCACGGACGGAACTCGCCGTGATGGTACGCACCGTCGTCGACGTGGATCTGGAAGCCCGCGCACAACTTGCCCGAATGCTTCTGGAACGTCGGCTCGAACCAGCACGGCCGCAGGCGGCAGCCGCGCAGCCACGCCGGCATCACGCGTTCCATTGCCGTCAGCAGCGAACGCGGATCGATGCCGGGCGCGCCTAACAACTCGAGCGGCCGCGTCGTGCCGCGGCCTTCCGACAAGGTCGTCCCTTCGAGCAGCACCGTGCCGGCATACGCGCGCGCCATTGACAGGTTCGCCGCGTTCGGGCTCGGGTTCACCCACGGGCGCTCGCCGATCGGCCAGCCGTAACCCGGCGCCTCGTCCGGCTTCCAGCCCTTCATCGTGATCACGCGGTAGTCGACGTTCAGCCGGAACTTGCTGACGAACCAGATGCCGAGCTCGCCCAGCGTGAGGCCGTGGCGCATCGGCATCGGGCCCGCGCCGACGAAACTTTCCCAGCCGTCGCGCAGCGTCAGTCCTTCGACCGGCCGGCCGGCGGGGTTCGGCCGATCCAGCACCCACACCGTCTTGCCCTGCTTCGCGGCCGCTTCCAGCACATATAGAAGAGTGGTGATGAACGTGTAGATGCGGCAGCCCACGTCCTGCAGGTCGACGAGCAACACGTCGAAGTGGTCGAGCATGTCGTCGGTGGGCCGGCGCACCTCGCCGTACAGGCTGAACACCGGGATGCCGTGCACCGGGTCGCGGAAGTCCGGCGACTCGACCATGTTGTCCTGCTTGTCGCCGCGCAGGCCGTGCTGCGGACCGAACGCCGCCGTGACGTTCAGGCCGCGGATGTTGCGTAGCGCGTCCAGCGAATGTTCGAAGTCGGCGGTCATCGACGCCGGGTGCGCCAGCAACGCGACGCGCCGGCCTTCGAGCTCGCGCTGCAGCTTGAGGTCGCTGAGCAGCCGGTCGATCCCGAACTGGATCACGCGCGCACCTCAGTCGAGGGGCACCACAAAGCCTTCTGCATGGTGGAAATCGGGCTTCTCCGCGGGATGTCTGAGCGCCCAGTATGACATCGCCCGCGCCCGGTCTTCGATGACGGCCGACACACCCAGCACGGTCGGAGAGATGGTAGTCCGCGACAGCCAGGAGAGATCGACCGCCACCGACAGCTCGAGCAGGTCCGGGTGCTCGCGCGTCGAGATGACCGGCGGCGCGCCCTTCATCAGCGGCGCCATGCCCTCGCGGTAGGCCGTGAAGTGATAGGCCGCCCAGGCGCGGGAGGGCGAGAAGTTGAATTCCCAGTACCCCGGGGCCTCGGTCTGGCCGATGAACGCCTCGAAACAGGTGTGGCGCCACAGGCCGTCGGCGCGGACCGGCTCGCGCACGTCCGGGATGCGCAGCTCCTGCAGGTCGGCTTCCAGGCGGTAGTCGAGGGTCAGCAGCTCGGCGGAGGGCCGGTTGATGGCCACGGTGAGCGTGCGCACCGCCGGCGCCGCGGGTTGCGCCGGATGGGCCACGAGCGCGCGGCGCTCGCCGGAAATGGCGGATGACATGGGCGGGAGAGCATACGCCCGGACCGTCAATCGAGCGAACTGAGGAATTCCCTTAGCGCCCGGCGTTCGTCGGTAGTTAGTGCCGCGCGGCGCAGGCGCGGGTCGGCGGCGGGGTCGGCCGCCAGCGTTTCGTAGTGTTCCAGCACGGCGTCGAGCGTCGCGAAACGGCCGTCGTGCAGGTAGGGCGCGGTGGCGGCCAGGTGACGCAACGTCGGCACCCGCACGGATTCCCCGGTGCCGTCGTCGGCGAATATGGGCTTCGCGGCCAGGTGGTCGCGGTCCACCCAGTCGCCCGCGAAATCGATGCCGCCGTGGCAGCCGGAGCAGCCGGCGCGGGCGGAGAAGAAGAGATCCATGCCGCGTTTCTGTTCGGCGCCGAGCGCGTCGTGCTGGCCGGCGAACACGTAGCGGTCGAACGGCGAATCGGCCGACAGCAGCGTGCGTTCGTAGGCGGCGATGGCGCGGATGACGTTGTCGATGGTCACCGGCTGCGCATCGGCGGGGAACGCCGCGAAGAACGCGCCGTGCGTATCCGGGTCGGCTAACAAGCTGCGCTCGACTTCCGCCGCGCGCCCGGCGAGCCCGAGTTCGGGCGGGTGTTCGTTGAACATCGGGCCACGCATCTGCTGCTCGAACGTCGTGATGCCGGCATCGTGCCAGCCCAGCGAAGGTGAATAGGCGGCATTCAGCAGCGTCGGCGCGTTCAGCGGCAGCTCCGCGCCGGTGGCACCGACCGAACGCGCGCGCCCGTCCGTGAACGCGCGCGCCGGATCGTGACAGCTCGCGCAGGAGTATCGGCCCGTGACCGACAGCCGCGGATCGGCGAACAACCGCGCGCCCAACGCGACTTTCGCCGCGCTCATCGGGTTGTCGGCCGGCACGACCGGCTCGGGAAAGCCGCGCGGCAGGTTCCAGTGCCAGGTGTCGGCCGCGTGCGCCGCGACCGCGGCCGCCGACAACACCAGGGCCAGCGTCAGCCGCGTCATCACCAGGCCGCGCTGGTTCCTTCGCGCCCGAGGCTCGCGGTCTGCCCGGCGATCACGCCGCGTTCGCTGACCCACGTGGCGAAGGCGGCGACGTCGAGGCCCTGCGCATCGTCGCGATGCGCGCCGACCCACTCCTGCATGCCGGCGAGCAGCTGCGCGGCCAGCTTGCGGTTCGACGAGAACAGCGTCAGGTACGCCTGCTGGGCGTCGCTGAGCCGGTCTAGACCGAGGTACGCATGGCCGCGGTACTCGATGGCCTCCGCGTAGCCGGGCTTCAATGCCAGCGCGCGGTCGTAGGCGGCCAGCGCCGCGTCGTATCGGCCGAGCTTGCGGTGCGAATAGCCTAGGTAGTTCCACGCCTGGTACATCGACGGCTGCAGCTCCGTGGCGCGGCCGAATTTCTTCAGCGCGTTTTCGTAGCCGTTCGCCGCCTTGTCGCGCAGCTTCTGCTGCTTCTTCGCGTCCGCTTGATGCGACGCGTCAGCGATCAGCCCGTCGGCCTTCTCGATGAGCCGCACGCCGGCGTTGTACTGATCGCGCGCCTGGTCTTCGGGCGAGACCGGCGCTCTCGCCGGCAGGTCGGACATGCCGCCGCCGGATGGCATCGAGCCGCCGCCTGCCCCGAACCCGGGACCGGCCATCAGCAAGGTGGTGAGGACGAGGGACACTCGCCGCGATGAATGAGGGATGGGCATGAAACCTCCAGTGACGGTTCGCCGAGGTGAGTACCGCACGCGGTGGACGAGGTTCCGCGAATCGCGCCGGCTCTCGCATAATGCGCGCCAAGGAGAATCACCATGAAAACCCGTTTCGCCTTCACCGCCCTGCTCATCCTCGCCGCGCCGGCCTTTGCCGCCGACGACTTCAAGGCCGCGATCGACAGCCCCGCACGCACGCAGGAGGACCGCGATCGCGACGCGCGCGACAAGCCCGCCGAGATCATGGCCTTCGCCGGCGTGAAACCCGGCATGACCGTGCTCGACGTGTTCTCCGCGAGCGGCTACTGGACCGAGTTGTTGGCCGGCGCCGTCGGCCCGAACGGCAAGGTGCTGGCCATCAACAACGTGCCGTACCTGCAGTATTCGAAGGACGGCATCGCCAAGCGCTTCGGCGACGGACACCTGAAGAACGTCGAGTCGAAGGTCGTCGAGGCCAGCCACATGTACCTGCCGCCGAAGAGCGCGGATCTCGCGATCATCGTGATGTCCTATCACGACGTGTTCTGGATAGACGAGAAGGAAGGCTGGCCGCAGATCGACACGGACGGCTTCCTCAAGTCGCTGAAAGCGGCGCTGAAGCCCGGTGGCCGGCTGCTGATCATCGATCACAATGCCGCCGCCGGCACCGGCAAGGAGATGGCCGGCAAGCTGCATCGCCTGAACGAGGACTGGGCGAAGAAGAGCCTCGCGGACGGCGGCTTCGTGTTCGAGAACGAATACGACGGCCTGCGCAACAAGGACGACCAGCTCGACAAGATGGTGTTCGATCCCGCGGTCAAGGGGCACACGGACCGGTACGTGCTGCTGTACACGGTGAAGTGATGCGGCGCCGCGGGTTGTTGGCCGGAGTCGCCGCGGGTTTGTTTCTCACGTGCGCCGGACCGGCTGCCGATGCCGGCCTCGCGTCCGCCGCCGACAAGGCGGCCGACGTCGCGGAGCTGACGCGCCTGTCGAATGCCTGGGACAAGGCCATCGTCGCGAAGCAGGAAAAGGCCATCGCCGACAACATGGCCGAGGATTTCCGCATCATCGACGGCCACGGCAACATCGAGGACAAGGCGAAGTTCGTCGCCGGCGTCATGGACGAGACGCTGACCATCGATCCGTACACGGTCGAGGACTTCGAGGTGCGCCTCTACGGGGACGTCGCGTTGCTGTCGGGCCGCACGCTGATGACGGGCAAGTCGGAAGGAACGGCGTTCACGTCGAACTACCGCTACATCGACATCTACGTGCGGCGGAACGGCGCGTGGAAGATCGTCAGCGTGCAGATCACGCGGTATCCGCCGAAGTGACGCCCGACGCCGCAGGTAGCTAGTTCGGCAGGCTCTGGCGCGCCTCGGCGACGTCGGCCGCGCTGACCGGCGGCGCGCCGGGGCCGAACTTCTCGCGCACGTAGCTCAGGATCTGCGCGAGATCGTCGTCGGGCAGCTGGCGGAACGGCGGCATCACGTTGCCGTTGTCGCTGTCCTTGCGGCCGGCGCTGTCGAAGCCGCCGGACATCACGAACAGCGCCAGCGCCTTGCCGTCGCCCTTGACCCAGTTGCCGCCCGCGATCGCCGGCTGCATGTTCGGCACGCCACCGCCGTCGGCCTGATGGCACGACAGGCAGTGGCGCCCGTAGAGCTTCTGGCCGGGCGGGCGGGAGTCGATCGGCGCCGTCGGCGCTGACGGCGGAGTCGATGCGGCCGGAGTCGAGGTTGAGGGCATCGCGGGTGCGCCCGTCGCTGTCGGCGCGACGGGCGCGACGGGCGCAACCGGAGCACCCGGCGCCGACGTTTCACCCGCCACCGCGCACCCGATCACCGCGCACGCGGCCAGCACGGCCGCCACGCCTGACAACCTCGCGTTACTCACTTGCCGTACGTGATGTGCCAGATGCGACCCTTCTGCGAATCCGCCACGTACAGCGAGCCATCCGGCGCGATCGCCAGGCCCACCGGGCGGTACTCGGCGTTGCGCGGATTGTTGTCCTTCATGTCGCCGGCGAAACCATCGGCGAACACTTCGTACGCGCCGCTCGGCTTGCCGTTCTTCATCGGCTGGAAGACGACCTTGTAGCCGGCCTGGGGCTCCGGCGCGCGGTTCCAGCTGCCGTGGAATGCGATGAAGGCGCCGTCCTGGTATTTCGCCGGGAAGTTCTTGCCCGAGTAGAACAACAGGTCGTTCGGCGCCCAGTGCGCCGGATATGCGACCAGCGGGTCCGGATACTTGCCGGCCTCGGCGAGCTTCTTGCCGTCGCCGCCGTACTCCGGGGCCACGACGCGTTTGCCCAGCTTGGTGTCGAAGAACGTGTACGGCCAGCCGTAGTCGCCGCCGTCCGTGATCTTGTGGAATTCCTCGGCCTGGCGCGTCGCGTTGTCCTCGGCGGTGTACAGCGCGGGGAACAGCGTGTCGATCGAATCGCGGCCGTGGATCACGGAGAACAGCGCGTTCTCTTTCGTGTTCCATTCGAGCGCGACGGCGTTGCGCATGCCCGTGGCGAAGCGGCGGCCGTTCGCCGGCGTCTGGTTGGTCTTCGTGCCGTCGAACACCCACACGCCGCCGTACTTCTCGAGGATCGGGCAGGGGTTCTGTCCCAGCGAACCCTCTTCGCGATCCTTCTGCTGGCAGGAGTTCGAGGGCGCGCCGACGTTGATGTAGAGCGTGCCCTTCGGATCCAGCGCGAACGTCTTGTCGGCATGCTGGCGTTCCATCGGGAAGCCGGCGACCACCGTCTCGCGCGCGCCGGTCGGCACGAGCTCGCCCTTCTTGAGCGCGTAGCGATACACCCCGACGTTGTCGGAGGCGTACAGCCAGTCCTTGTAGAGGCGCACCTCGGTGCCCTGCACGTCGCCGAACTTCTTCACGTCCTCGAACGTGCCGTCCTTGTTCGCGTCGCGCAGCGCGACCAGGCCGTTGCGGCTGGCCAGGTAGATGTCGCCGGCCGGCGTGACCACCAGGTGGCGACCCGCGCCCGTGCCTTCCTGCACGACCTTCGCGGTGAAGCCCTGCGGCACGGTCACGTCGGCGGACGCGACGCCGGCCGCGGCCGATGCCACGATCGCCGCGACGGCGAAACTAACTACCCGGTGTGGAAGGGACGGACGCATGGGAATTCCTCGTTTGTTTGTTGGACGCGGAGCGTACGTCCGGATAGACGAACGAACCGCGGTTTTCCGTTGCTGGTACAAACCCTGAACGAATCTGTCTCAGCGCGCAAGCGGACGAACGTAGGACTCGCCAACCGCCGGGGAGTTTCGGCAGACTTCGTGGCCATTCGTCACCCAGGTCCTGCAATCCCGACATCCATGCCACTGGTCGACCCCGTCATCGAGCGCGTCCTCGCCGAGTTCGAGCGCCGCGCCGAAGAAGAACACCGGCGCACGAACTTCGGCGCGCCCGGCACGAACCTCGACGACCTGCTGCTGTCGGTGGGCCGCGAGGCCGGCATCCTGCTCTATCTACTCGCGAGCGGCGCGCAGTCGAAGCGCATCCTCGAGCTCGGCACGTCGTACGGTTACTCCACCATCTGGCTGGCCGCGGCCGCGCGGTCCAGCGGTGGCAAGGTGCAGTCGCTGGAGCTGCGCGATTTCAAGATCGAACAGGCGCGCCAGGCGTTGACGCGCGCGGGACTGACGACGCGCGTCGAGTTCTACGCGGGTGACTGCCTCGAGACGCTGCAGACGCTGCCCGGTCCGTTCGATTTCGTGCTGCTCGACGTGTGGAAGGATTTCTACGTGCCCTGCTTCGATCTCGTGCATCCGAAGCTCGCGCCGGGCGGCATCATCGCGGCGGACAACATGCTGCTGCCGGAGAACGTGCGCCCGCAGGCGGAGGCGTACCGCAAGCGCGTGCGCGAGGCGGGGGACATGGATTCCGTGCTCGTCGAGGTCGGCAACGGGATCGAGATCAGCCGCAAGCGTTAATGGGGACAGTCCCCATTTCCGCCGGAATGCGCCGACAGCGGCGTGCGCGCGCCGACGCCGCGGGGTCGGCCATCGCCGCACGTCCCGGATCGCCGACCGCCAAGTGACTGTTTGTAGTTAGGGTGGCGGCGGGCGTCGCCGATCGGCGTCGCGCGGCTGCGCGATTGTCGTGTCATGCCGACCGCACTGCCCAGCCGGGCGGCCGCAGCGGCGATTCCGGCATTGGCACGCACCTTGCTCTCTCTTCCCCGTGTGGCCACACGCCGAAAAACCTTTCGGGCGCGGACGCCACGCCAACCCTTCCGAGGAAAAAGGAGTTAACCATGAACCGCAAGACACTCATCGCCGTGGCCGTCGCTACGCTGATCCCGCTGGGTGCCGGCACCGTGATGGCCGGCGACAAGCACGACAAGATGAAGGCGGGCGCGAGCTTCGATGCGCTCGATACGAACCGTGACGGCCGCATCTCGCGCGCCGAAGCGAGCGCGGACTCGAGGATCGTGTTCGCGCAGGCCGACGCCAACGGCGACGGCTATCTCGACAACATGGAGTATTCGAAGGCCAGCAAGGCCGCTTCGTCCGACAACTCGTCGATGCCGACGCCGCAATCGCAGTCGTCCGCTCCGGATGACACGACGGGCACGGCGCCGGTGACGCCGGAGGAGCCGACCACGACGCCCCCGTCGGACACCGAGACGCCGCGGCAGTAACTCCCCCGCCCGTCTCGAGACCCACCGCGCGGCGCCCGTGGCCGCGCGGTTTTCATGGCGGAGTGCGCCGTGCCGCCGACCGGCGGCGCGGCGCGCCCGGTAGTTAGTTCATCCGCGAGAAGCCGCCGGTCGATCCGCCGGAGCCACCCGACCCGCCGCGCGGACCCGAGCCGCCACGACCGCCGCCGGAGCGCGCGCCACGCGCGAAGTTGCCGCGGCTGCGCTGACCGCCACCGCCGCCACCACTGCCGCGATTTCCATCACGCCCCCCGCGATGACCGCCGCGATTGCCGTCGCGCTGCCCATGGCCCTGGCCACCCTGGCCACCCTGGCCATGCTGCCCGCGAGTCTGCTGATCGCGACCACCGCCGTGCTGACCGGACCGCTGGCCCTGCTGACCGCCCTGTCCCTGCCCGCCGCCAGAGCCACGACGCTGACCGCGATGCCCGCCACCGCGCTGCTCGTGGCGACCGCCACCGCCGGCGTGATGACGCTGCCCGTCGCGCGAACCGTCCGCGCGCGGCGCGTGATCCGCACCCGGCGCCGGATCCGCGGCCCGGCCCTGGTCCGCCCCTGCCGGCGCGTCGTTGGCGTACATGTCCGCATACGCATCGTGCGACGCGCGCCCGGCCTCGCCGCGTCCGCCGCCGCGCGGCCCACCGCGCCCCGGACCGCCGCGACCGCGACCACCGCCGCCGCCATGACCGCCGCCACCCGACCGCCGATGCTCCGGCCGCCGGCGCGGATCCTGGTGCGGCGCGTATTCACCCGCTTCGCGGCTTTCCGCGCGCGGCGTGTGCGTGCCTTCCTTGATCTCGAATTTCGGCGTCGGCGCGAATTCCACCGCGCGCTTCAGCAGCTTCTCGATGTCCTTCAGCAGCGGGACTTCGTCCGGCGACACCAGCGACACCGCGGCGCCCGTCGAGCCGGCGCGCGCCGTGCGGCCGATGCGGTGCACGTAGTCTTCCGGCACGTTCGGCAGCTCGTAGTTCACGACGTGCGGCAGCTCCTTGATGTCGAGGCCGCGCGCCGCGACTTCCGTCGCCACCAGCGCCGTGATGCGGTTCTCCTTGAAGTCTTCGAGCGCGCGCACGCGGGCGTTCTGGCTCTTGTTGCCGTGGATCGCCATCGCGGTGATGCCGGCGCGCTCGAGCTGCTGCGTGAGGCGGTTCGCGCCATGCTTGGTGCGCGTGAACACCAGCACCTGGTGCCAGTTGCCTTCCTTGATCAGGTGCGCGAGCAGGTGCCGCTTGTGATCCTTCGGCACGCGGTAGGCGCTCTGCTCCACCTTCTCGGCGGTCGCGTTGCGCGGCGTGACCTGCACGCTGACGGGGTTCTTCACGAACCGGTTCGCGAGATCGCGGATGTCGTCGGAGTACGTCGCCGAGAACATCAGGTTCTGGCGCTGCGCGGGCAGTAGTTTGAGCACGCGCTTGATGTCGTGGATGAAGCCCATGTCGAGCATGCGGTCGGCTTCGTCGAGGATGAAGACCTGGACTTCGCTCAGCGACACGGCGCGCTGTTCGCAGAGATCGAGCAGGCGGCCCGGCGTCGCGACGAGGATGTCGCAGCCGTGACGCAGCTTGTCGATCTGCGGGCGCTCGGAGACGCCGCCGAAGATCACGAACGAACGCAGGTCGACGTACTTGCCGTAATCCTTGACGCTCTGCTCTACCTGGGCGGCGAGCTCGCGCGTCGGCGTCAGCACGAGCGCGCGCGGGTTGCGACCGCCGCGGGCACCGAGGCGCTGCAGCAGCGGCAGGGTGAAGCCGGCCGTCTTGCCGGTGCCCGTCTGGGCGCCGGCGAGCACGTCGCGGCCTTCGAGCACGGCCGGGATGGCTTCGCGCTGGATGGGAGTGGGTTCCGTGTAGCCCTTGTCGGCCACGGCACGCAGCAACTCGGGCTTGAGCCCGAGGGAATCGAATGACATTGAATGTCCTTTTGAGAGAGAGGCGGACTCGCAACGCGTGAGACCGCTTCTTTCGAAAGGCGGCTCCGCAGCGGTCATTAGCGAGGATGTCGGAAGCGAATCTTCGGGGGCCCGGAGGCCTTCGACTCGATTGGCTCTGGGGGGCGATGACCGCGCGACCCCGAGTGAGCCGGCGCGGACTATACCGATGACACCCTGTCGGCGCCAGCCGAGGCGTTATGTCGTCATTCCGGGCCGTGATCGACTTCGCAAACCGGGGTTTGGCCACCGGTGGCTTGCCGGCCGCCGCTGAAATTTTTACAGGGAATGCGCACGCGCGCTTCCATCCGACCTAACTACTCGCGCGACTGCGTACTCGTACGTAGGCCGGAGCCGACGCCCGCACGCCATCGAGTCGCGAGCGGGAGGTGCCGTCTGTCTGCATTCGCCGACCCGCGTAGTCCTTATCTTGGCGCCAAGGGACTTTTCCCACAGACCGGTCAAATCATAAGGACACGTATGACTACGCCTCGCCTCGGGATGCGCCTACTCGCTCCCTCCCTTCTCATCTCGGTGCTCTCCGCCTGCGGCGGCGGCGGTTCCGGCAGCGGTAGCAGCAGCAGCGGCGGTTCGTCGCCTGCGACGCCCCCGCCTTCTTCTTCACCGCCTCCGCCGCCCCCCGCCGCGACGCCGGTCCCGGCGCCGGGCGCCGGCGTGACCTCGGGCGACACCACCGCCGTCACCAGCAAGGGTCGCCTCGTCACGTTCGACCGCGCCGATCCCGCGCTCGACACGGCCATCGCGATCTCCGGTCTGCAGTCCGGCGACACCGTCGTCGGTGCGGACTTCCGCGGCGACGGCGTGTTGTACGCGCTGGGCAGCGGCGGCCGCCTCTACACCGTCGATCAGACCACCGGCGCGGCGACGCTCAAGTCGACGCTGGCGGCGGACGCTGGCGACTCGACCGACGCGTTCACCGCGCTGTCGGGCACCGAGTTCGGCATCGACTTCAACCCGGTCTCCGACCGGCTGCGCATCGTCAGCGACACGGGCCAGAACCTGCGCGTGAACGTCGACACCGGCGCGACGATCACCGACGCGCCGCTCACGGTCTCCGGTGCGGCGCGCACCGGCGTCAACGGCGCGGGCTATACGAATGCGTTCTCCCAGGCGTGCCGCACGGCGCTGTACTACATCGACGCGTCGACGGACGAGTTGCTGACGACGTCGGATCCGAACGGCGGCGCGGCGACGGTGGTCGGCGCGCTCGGCGTCGACGCCACGTCGGCTGGCGACATCGAGATCGCGACGGCGGCGGACGGCACGAACACCGGCTACGCGGTGCTGGTCGTCGGCGGCGTGCCGACCTCGTACCAGATCAATCTGTCCACCGGCACGGCGGCCTCGGCCGGCGCGGTCACGCGTCTCGACACGGACGAACTGGTGCGCGACACCACGATCGCGCCGCCGTCGAGTGCGCCCACGCAGCAGGCGGGAGAAGTGCTCGCGTTGACGGAATCCAACAAGCTCATCTCGTTCCAGTCCGACAACCCGGCGAAGCTGTGCACCAGCGCGTCCTTCTCGGGCCAGGCGGATGGCGAGAGCATCGTCGGCATCGACGTGCGTCCCACCGACCAGGCGCTGTACGCGCTCGGCAGCGGCGGCCACCTGTACACGGTGGATACGGCGAGCGGTGCGCTGACGCTGAAGTCGACGCTGGCCGCGGCGCTCGGTGACGTGTCGTCGCCGTTCACGACGCTGCTCGGCACGAGCTTCGGCTTCGACTTCAACCCGGGCAACGACCTCGCGCGCGTGGTCAGCGACACCGGCCTCAACTTCCGCGTGACGCCCGACGACGGCGTGGTCACGACGGACGTGGCGCTGAATCCGTCCGGCGCGGTGCCGGCGGAAGCGGCCTACGGCAACAGCTTCGTCGGCGCGGGTACGTCGTTCTACTACACGATCGACTCGACCACGGACACGCTGCAGGTGCTCGGACGTCCGTCCGGCAACGCGATCAACGGCGATCTGCAGGCGGTGACCGGCGGCGGACTGCTGGGTGTGGGTGACGTGCAGGCCGTCGGCGGCTTCGACATCCTCGGCACGACGAGCCGCGGCCTCGCGGCTCTGACCATCGGCTCGGGCACGAGCTCGGACCTGTTCTCGGTTGCGCTGACCACGGGCGCGGCGTCGCGCATCGACACGATCGGCGGTGGAGAGAAGGTGCGCGGCCTCGCGTACGCCAAACTACCGGTTGCGACGGTGTTCGCGCTGACGGCTGACAACCATCTCGTCAGCTTCAAGCCGTTGACGCCGGGCACGATCGACGCCGACGTGACGATCAGCGGCCTGCAGGGCACGGAGGCGATCATCGGCATCGACTTCCGGCCGGGCAACGGCAGGTTGTACGCGGTCACGGACCAGGCGCACGTCTACGTGGTCGACACGGCGACCGGCGCGTTGTCGGGTGCCGTGAACCTCACGGCGAACACGCTGGACACCACGGCGCCGTTCACCGCCTTCGCGGGCACGAACTTCGGCGTGGACTTCAGCCCCGCCGACGACTCGCTGCGCGTGGCGAGCAATACCGGCCAGAACGTTCGCGTCAACGTGGACAATGGCTCGGTGATCACCGACGGCGACCTCGCCGGCACGATCCAGACGAACGGCGCGGCGAACTCCAACAACTTCACCGGCTCGCCGAACACCACGCTGTACTTCCTCGACAACGCAGCCGGAGCCTTGATCCGCATGACGTCGAGCACCGGTGCAACGGCGACGGTGGGACCGTTCAACGCGGGCACGACGTTCATGGCCGGCGGCGATCTCGACATCGTCGGCGGCGAGAACGGCCTGCCGGTGGCGGCGCTGCAGCCGACCGGCTCGACCGGCTCGACCCTGTATCGCGTCAACATCGGCAACGGTGCGTTGACGTCGCTGGGTGCGATCGGCACCGGCTCGACCGTGGTCAAGTCGGTGGCGGTGCGCCTGGCCGTCCAGTAGATCGGTAGCAAGTCCGGGCGGCGGGTCCCTTCGCGACCCGCCGCCCGCGGCGCGCCGGAGCTGTTAGGCTGCGCGGCGCATGTCGAGTCCCGTTTGCATCACCGGCGCCACCGGCTATCTCGGCCGCGCCCTCTCCTCATCCCTGATCTCCCGCGGCCACGCCGTGCGTGCGCTGGTGCGCCCGGGTGGCGCGGCGCGGGTTGCTGCCGGCGTGGACGTGCGCGAGCTCGACGTGTTCGATGTAGACGCATTGGCCGCAGCGCTGGCGGGCGGCGGCACGGTCGTCCACCTGATCGGCACGCCGCATCCGAATCCGCGCAAGGCGGCCGAATTCCAGCGCGTCGATCTCGGCAGCGCGCGCGTGTGCGCGGCGGCGGCGGCGCGGGCGCGCGTGGCGCACGTGGTGTACGTGAGCGTGGCGCAGCCGGCGCCGATGATGCACGCGTACGTGGCGGCGCGCGCCGCGGCGGAGGCGGCGTTCGTGGCGAGCGGCGTCGCGGCGACGTTCGTGCGGCCCTGGTACGTGCTCGGCCCGGGGCACCGCTGGCCCTATCTACTGCTGCCGGTCTACTTCGTCGCGGAACGCGTGCCCGGCACGCGCGAGGATGCGCGGCGGCTGGGCCTGGTGACGCTGGCCCAGATGACGCGCGCGCTGGTTGCCGCCGTGGAGGCCCCGCCGCCGGGTGGTGAGGCGCGGATCGTGGATGTGCCGGCGATCCGTGCGGCGGCGCCGGGCGCATGACGGCGCGCGCCGTGCACGTGCTGGCGCTGTGCGGCAGCCTGCGTGCCGCGTCGATGAACCGCGCGTTGCTCGAGGCCGCCGCGCGCTTGGCGCCGCCGGGCATCGAGGTCCGCCTGTTTGCCGGGCTCGGCGACCTGCCGCTGTTCAACCCGGACCGCGAAGCCGATCTGCCGCCGCCGGTGCGCGCGCTGCATGCGCAAATCGAAGCTGCGGATGCGTTGTTGATCGCCAGCCCGGAATACGCCCACGGCGTCACCGCCGTGCTCAAGAACGCGCTCGACTGGCTGGTGAGTTTCCCGCCGTTCGTGGCGCGGCCGGTCGCGATCCTCAACGCCTCGCCGCGATCGGTGCACGCGGACGCCGCGTTGCGTGAGATCCTCGTCACCATGTCCGCGGATCTCGTCGTCGATGCCTGCCGGGCGCTGCCGCTGCGCGCCACCGGCGCCACCGTGGATTCGATCGTCGCGGCGCACGCGGCGGAGATCCGCGACGCGTTGCAGCGGCTGGCGCGCGGGGTGACGCGTTGAACGCCTTCATGATCGCCGCCGGCGTGGCGCTGCTCGGGGCGACGCTCGGCGCGGGCATCGCCTGGCTCGCGCTGCGCCGCCGCGCGCTGAAGCCCGGCGTCGCCCCGCTGGCCGGCGCGTTTCTGGTGATCGGCGGCGCCGCGCTGGCGTACGTGCTCGCCGCACCGCCGCTCGTCGAGGCCTGGGCCCGCGATCGCGCGCGCGCGGAGCTGATGGCGGTGCCGGTGTACGTGGTGCTCGACATCCATGAGCCGGCCGTGTTCGACAAACTACTCGCCGAATACACGCTGGTGGTGCGCGACCGCTCGCGCCTCGACATCTACACCGACATCGCGAACTCCGAGATCGGCACGGTGGCGACGAACCGCATTGCGCACGCGTCCGACGCCGCGCTGCTGGCCTTGATGCACGACATGCTCGACAAGCTGCAGGTGCTGCGCGAGAAGTCGCCGGAGGACTGCTACCGGTACCTGTTCCCCCGGGCCGCTGGCCGCGCCGATCTCGCGCGCTGGTTCGACGTCGAATCGCAGCAGCGCACGCTGGCGCTGATGGCCGAGGTGATCCGCACGGCGGCGGAGAAGCCGGTGGATGTGCCGACGCGCGAACGCGTCGAAGGGTTGCTCGGCCCGGTGATCAACGGCATGTACGCGCAGTTCGGCGAGAGCACCGCGCTGCTGTCGCACGCGGAGGATCGCGACGTGAACCGCAAGACCGTCTGCACGATCGCGACGGCGCTTTATGAAAAAGTGATGGCGCTGCCGCCGGCGGACGCCGCCGCCGTCATCCGCTCGATGACGCAGCTGTGATCCACGCCGCCGGCCCGCGTTAATAAATCGTAAGCCCGGGAACCCGCTCCGCCATGCTAACTTTCCGCCTCAAATGCACCTGCTCCTGATAGAGGACGACGCCGAGGCGGCCCGCTTCCTCGCCAAGGGACTGCGCGAGAGCGGCTACGTGGTCGACATCGCGCCCGACGGCCGCGAAGGCCTGTTCCGCGCCACGGAAGGCAGCTACGACCTCATCATCGCCGACCGCCAGCTGCCGCACTTCGACGGCCTGTCGATCGTCGCGATGCTGCGCCAGAACGGCAAACACACGCCGGTGCTGATCCTCTCCGCGCTCGGCTCCGTCGACGACCGCATCACGGGCCTGCGCGCCGGCGGCGACGACTATCTCGCGAAACCGTTCGCGTTCGGCGAGCTGCTGGCACGCATCGAGGCGCTGCTCCGCCGCGGCAGCCAGCCCGAGGTCGCGACGAAGATCCGCATCGCCGATCTCGAGCTCGACCTGCTGGGCCGCAAGGTGACGCGCGGCGGCCAGCCGATCGACGTCACGTCCAAGGAATTCCAGCTGCTCGAGTTCCTCGCGCGCCGCGCCGGACAGGTGGTCACGCGCACGATGCTGCTCGAGGCCGTGTGGGACCTGCACTTCGATCCGCAGACCAACGTGATCGACGTGCACATCAGCCGCCTGCGCGCCGCCATCGACAAGGGCTTCGAGCGCCCGCTGCTGCACACGGTGCGCGGCGCGGGTTACGTGCTGCGCGATGCCGGTTGAGATCGCGCCGCGCGGCGGCCGCCTGCGGCTGTCGTCGTCGCGACTGGCGCTGCTGTACACGGCGCTGATCACGGTCCTCACCAGCGCGCTGCTCGGCACGGTCTATCTACTGACGCGAAACGCGCTCGAGCGCGAGATCGGTGCCGTCGTGCGCGCCGAGGTCGAAGACCTGTCCGACGACCTGCGGCTCGGCGGCGTCGACCAGGTCGCCGCAACGCTGAAGCTGCGCAGCGACAGCTGGGGCCGCACCGGCGCGGTGTTCCTGCTGACCAACGAGAAACTCGAACGCATCGCCGGCAATCTCACCGAGTGGCCGCGCGACGTGCCGCCCACCCCGGACGATCTCGTGGAGTTCGAGATCGCCGCGCGCGAACGCGACAGCGACGTGCTGCACCCGGTCGAGGCGCGCGTCGAGCGGCTGGCGAACGGCTACTGGCTGCTGGTCGGCGCGGACACGAGCGAGCGCCGCGACGTGTTGCGCAGCTTCGGGCTGGCGACGATGTGGGGCATCGCGCTGACGGCGCTGGCGGTGTGGTTGCTGGGCGCGGCGTACGCGCGGCGCACGTCGCGGCGCGTGCGCGACTACGCGATCACCTGCGAATCCATCATGCAGGGCGACCTGACGCAGCGCCTGCGCACGGACGATTCGCGCGACGAGTTCGACGCGCTGGCCGGCGCGGTCAACGCGATGCTCGACCGCATCGAACACCAGACGACGACGCTGCGCACCGCGTTCGACAGCATCGCGCACGACCTGCGCACGCCGCTGTACCGGCTGCGCGTGCGGCTCGAGGAGGCACAGCTGCGCGCCGGCGAGCCGGATTCGGCGGAGCATCGCGCGACGCAGGAGCTGGTGGCGCCGGCGCTCGACGAGATCGATCGCGTGCAGCGCACGCTGGGCACGCTGCTGGCGATCGCGCGCGCCGAGGCGGCCGGCCTCACGACTCACGCGGACGACGTGGATCTCGCGGAGCTCGCGGCGAACCTGGTGGAGCTGTACGCGCCCGGTATGCGCGCGGCGGGGCTGGAGGTGACGCTGGACGCACCGGCGCCGGCGCGACTGACCGGCAACCGGCAGCTGCTGGCGCAGCTGATCACGAACCTGCTGGAGAACGCGCTCAAGTACGTGCCGTCGGGCGGCAAGGTGCGCGTGAGCGTGAAGCGGCATGGCGACGGCCAGGGCAATGGCCACATCGAACTGCGGGTCGCCGACAACGGGCCGGGCATCGCGCCGGCGGAACGTGCCGCGGCACTGCGGCCATTCGTGCGCGTCGGCGATGCGGCGCAACGCGCGGGTGGCAGCGGGTTGGGATTGAGTCTCGCGGCGGCGGTGGCGCGGCTGCATCGCGCCCAACTGCAGCTGGGCGACAACGCCCCCGGCCTGATCGTCTACTGCGAGTTTGGGGATTGGCCCCGAAAGGCCGATTAGTGCCGAACCTCACCGGCGCGCTCGCAGGATTTCGCCGGCCTGACGAGGTTCGGCACTAATCGGCCTTTCGGGGCCAATCCCCACCCCACCGGTCAGGACTTCTTGTCGCGGCAGTCCTTCACGAAGGTCTTCTCGGCATCACCGATCAGCTTCTTCGCCTTCGCTTCCTTCTCGCAGTGCATCGTCGACGGGTGCTTCTCGGCCGGCTGCGCGCTGACGGGCTGCACGCTCGCGGCAGGCGTCGCGGTGGGGGCGGTCGAGGTGCTGGCCGCGGGGCTCGCCGGCGAGGTGGCGGCGAACGCGGCGCCGGTGGTCAGCAGCGCACCGATCGCCAGGGTGTGGAGCATTTTCATGGCTCGTGTCCGGGGTGGACGCTGCCGATTGCAGCGTCGAAAGTCTGGAATTTCCGCCATGAGGCCGCGATGGACGCGCGATTAAGAAATAGTCATTTCGCTCACCGTCGAGCCGCGCGCGCGGCGGAGCGCTGAAATCGCCGCTCACCCGGAGGTCGCAATGATCACGCTCTATCACGGCGGCGCCGCCGCGAATTCGCTGAAGGCGCTGCTGCCGCTGTTCGAGAAGAACGTCGCGTTCGACAGCCACCTGATGGCGCTGATCAACTTCGAGCAGCACGAGCCGTGGTTCGTGAAGATCAACCCGCGCGGCCAGGTACCGGTGCTGGTGCACGACGATCGCGTGCTCGACGAATCGACGCTGATCAACGAATACGTCGACGACACGTTCCCGGGCCTGCCGCTGAAACCCTCCGATGCGTACGGCCGGCACCAGATGCGCCTGTGGACGAAATTCGTCGACGAATATTTCTGCCCCGCGCTGTCGTTCCTCGGCTGGCACGCGATGATCCGCAACGCGGTGGCGCACCTGTCGAAGGAGGAGTTCGAGGCGAAGGTCGCGCGGATCCCGCTGAAGGAACAGCAGGACAAGTGGCGCGAGAGCGCCGCGCAGCAATGGACGCCGGAGCAGCTCGCCGACTGGCGGCGCAAGGTCGAGGTGTCGATCCAGCGCATCGAGAAGGGGATGCTCGGCCCGTGGATGATGGGCGAGCAGTTCACGCTGGCGGACGTGTCGTGCTTCTCGATGCTGATCAACATGCCGCAGCGCTACGCGGACGTCGTCAACGAGCGCGCGTCGCCGAAGGTGATCGCGTGGTACGCGCGGATGCTGGAGCGTGAGTCGGTGAAGAAGGCGCTGGCGATCGGGCACCCGGGCGCGAAGTTCGTGCAGGCGAAGGCGGGGTGAGAGGCGGTGTCAGAGAGGGAAAACAGGCATAACTCTTGCGCGCCACGGCGCGACGTGTCGCCGACTGCGCGGAAAGTTATGCCTGTTTTCCCTCTCTGACACCACCTCATGACCGCCCGCATCATCGACGGCAAGGCCGTCGCCGCGAAGCTGCGCGGTGAATACCGCGCGCGCATCTCTGCGCTGGTCGCGTCGCGCGGCCGGCCGCCCGGCCTCACGGTGATCCTCGTCGGCCAGGATCCGGCCTCGCAGGTCTACGTGCGCAACAAGATCCGCGACTGCGCCGAGGTCGGCATCCGCTCCGAGCTCATCGAACTACCCGCCGCCGTCGCCGAGGCCGAGCTGCTGGCGCGCATCGACGCGCTGAACGCCGACGACGACGTGCACGGCATCCTGATCCAGTTGCCGCTGCCGCCGCACGTCGCGATCCGAAAGGTGCTCGAACGCATCTCGGTGGACAAGGACGTCGACGGCTTCCACCTCTACAACGTCGGCGGGCTCGTCACCGGTCACCAGGTGTTCCCGCCGTGCACGCCGTACGGCGTCCAGAAGCTGCTCGAGCACGAGAAGATAGAGCTCGACGGCCGCAACGTCGTCGTGGTCGGCGCCAGCAACATCGTCGGCAAGCCCACGGCGATGATGCTGATGCAGCAGGACGCGACGGTCTCCATCTGTCACAAGAAGACGCGCGACCTCGGGCAGTACACGTTGCTGGCCGACATCCTCGTCGTCGCGGCCGGCGTGCCCGGGCTGATCATTCCGCAGATGGTGCGCACGGGAGCCGTGGTCATCGACGTGGGCATCAACCGGTTGCCCGACGGGCGCATCGTCGGCGACGTGGATTTCGAGGGCGTGCGGCGCAAGGCGTCGTTCATCTCGCCCGTGCCGGGCGGCGTCGGGCCGATGACGCGCGCGATGCTGTTGCATAACACGCTGGTGTCCGCCGAACGCCTCCTCCCACCGTCATCAGACCTTCACCCGTCGCCGGTGCATTCCCGGGATTCGCGCGCCACGCGCGAACAAAATGACTGCACGTCAACGGTGCGGCGCGAATAAGAACATGCACTTACGCCATTTCCGCCCGTGGCACAGCGCTTGCTTTACTCCCGGCATCGCAGCTTTGTCGCTGAGTTTCGGGTGATCCAATGGAATGCGTACTCCCTCGCTGAAGGCCATCAAGACCTTTCAGATCGCCGCCAAACATTCGAGCTTCGCCGTCGCCGCTGATGAACTGTGCATCACGCCGTCGGCGGTCAGCCACCAGATCAAGACGCTGGAAACGCAGCTGGGCCTGCCGCTGTTTTCGCGTAGCGCTCGAGCCCTCGCGCTCACCGACGCCGGTGCGCGTTACCTCGAGCAGATAGACGATCTGTTCGTGCGGCTGGATTCCGTCACCGAGCAGCTGCGCGCGCGGTTCGGCCGCAGCAGCGTGCGCCTGCACGTGCCTGCCTACTTCGCCAGCGAGATGCTGCTGCCGCGGCTGTCCGAGTTCTCGACGCTGCACGGCGGCATCGACCTGCGCATCGACACGTCGGGCGGCCATGGCCGCACGCACGCCGCCGAGGCCGACATCTCCGTCGTCGTCGGCAGCGGGCCGTGGAACGGCCTGGTCGCGCACCCGCTGTTCGCGCAGACGATGGTGCCCGCGTGCTCGCCGGAGCTGCTGGCCGAGAAACCCGTGCGCGACTACGAGGATCTCAACTCGCACACGCTGCTCGTGCACGAGGCGCGCCGCGAGGACTGGGATCGCTGGGCGAGCGCCGTCGGCATGAAAGAGCTGCGCCCCGCGCAGATCGTGCGCATCGATTCGATGTCCGCGGCCACGCGCGCCGCGGAGAAGAAGATAGGCATCGCGCTGCTGCCCGCCGAGCTGTCGCGCCGCAAGTTCGCGCAGGGCCGCCTCGTACGCGTGTTCGATGAAGAACTCGTTACCGAGGAGAACTACACGCTGCTCGTGCGCAATGAAGATGAAAACCGTGACGACATTCGCGCTTTGAGCGCGTGGCTGATCGAGGCTTGCCGCACGGCTGAGGAAAACTGACGCATGCGCCGAATCTTCTCGTTTGTTGTGGCGGGCGCGTGCAAGTAGTTTGACGATCGTGGCTTCCAAACTTGTCAGGAGTGAAAACATGATCAGTCTGAACAAAAAGTATCTCGTCCTCGCCGGCATGATCGCCTTCGCGGCGAATGCCAACGCCGGTGCCGGCGCCGTGACGCCCGCGCTCGCCGCGTGCAGCAAGGCGCTCATCGAAACGATCGCGAGCTCGGAAAAGCTGCCGACCTACACGGTCAAGGCGCCGAGCCTGTTCGTGTCCGACATGGTCGACCCGCATTCCTTCACGGTGCTGGCGCACAGCACGAAGACGAAGGAACTGCTCGCGAAGGCCTCGTGCCGCGCGACGCCGGCCGGCGAGATCGTCTCGTTCAAGTCGATTCCCGTGAAGAGCTGAGGGCGACGCCCAGGAGCTAACTATCGAGGATGTCCAGAAACGGCGAGGCGCGGACACCGGGACCTGCATCCCCCCTCTAGCGGGAACCGGTGTCCGCCTCTCGACCCGAAGGCTCCTCGGGGCGTGTACGATCCGCGGGTGCCCCACACCCGCCGTCTCCTTTTATTGAGTGTCTCCGCCGGCGCCGGCCACGTCCGCGCCGCCCAGGCTCTCGAAGCCGCCGCCCCGGCGGCCAACCCGCCGTTCGCGGCCACCCATCTCGATCTGCTGACGCTGGTCCCGAAGGAGTTCAGGAAACTCTACGGCGAGCAGTACATAAAGCTGGTCGAGAAGCTGCCGCAGCTCTGGTCGTATCTCTACGCGAAGACCGACCGTCCCTCGCGTGACTCGCTGGTCGGCAAGCTCAAGCGCGCCGCCGAGAAGCTGAACACGCGCAAGCTGTTCGCCGAGATCGAGCGGCTCGCGCCCGACGCCATCCTCTGCACGCATTTCCTGCCGGCCGAACTGCTGAGCCGCGCCCGCGCGAAGGGCCGAGAACTGCCGCCGGTGTGGGTCCAGGTGACGGACTTCGACGTCCATGCGCTGTGGGGTGCACCCGCACGTGGATCGTTACTGCGTGGCGAACGACGAGGTCGCGTTCCGCCTCGCCGACCGCGGCGTTCCCGCGCAGAAGATCGTCGTCACCGGCATCCCGGTGATGCCGCAGTTCGCAGCGACGCTCGATCGCGCCACCTGCGCCACCGAGCTCGGCATCGACGCGCGGAAGTTCACCGTGCTGATGATGGCCGGCGGCGCGGGCGTCGGATCGCTGGACGAACTGGCGGCGCGCCTGCTCGCGCTGCCGGATGACGAACGCGGCGCGCTGCAACTGGTCGCCCTGGCCGGCCGCAACGCCGACCTGCTGAAGCGGCTGCAGTCCCTGGCGAAGCGGCATCCGGGAAAACTCTTCCCGGTCGGCTTCACGACCACGGTCGAACGCGTGATGACGGCGGCGGACCTCGTGGTGACGAAGCCCGGCGGCCTGTCGGTCTCGGAGTGCCTCGCCAAGGGCCGGCCGATGCTGCTGGTGTCGCCGATCCCGGGCCAGGAGGAACGCAACGCGGACTATCTACTCGAGGCCGGCGCCGCCGTGAAGGCCGTGGACGGCGCGACGCTGGCGTTCAAGCTCGCGAAGTTGCGCGCCGACCCGGCGCGGCTGGCGGCGATGAGCGGCGCCGCGCACCGGATCTCCCGCCCGCACGCGGCGCGCGACGTCATCGCGGCGTTGTCCACGGCGTCGTCCGCGCCATGATGCACATCGCGCTGGCCGTGATCGCCGCGCTGGCCGCGGGCGCCGCCGTCGCGCAGGACGCGCGGCCGGCGGCCCCGGCACCCGCTCCGCCGCGCCCCGTGCACTGGGCCGAGCCGCTGACGCTCGACGGCGTGCCGAACCTGCATCGCATCACGCCGCTGCTCTACCGCAGCGAGCAACCCAGCGCGCTCGGCATGCGCAATCTCGAGAAGATGGGCATCCGCACCATCATCAACCTGCGCGCGTTCAACGACGACGAGGACGAGGTGCGCGGCACGAGCCTGCGCACCGAGCGCACGAAGATCCTGACGTGGCGCGTCGACGACCGGCACGTCATCGAGGTGATGCGCCTGTTGCGCCAGACGGAGAACGGCCCGTTCCTGATCCACTGCCAGCATGGCGCCGACCGCACCGGCCTCATGAGCGCGATGTACCGCATGCTCGAGCAGGACTGGACCGCGCAGGATGCGCTCGCCGAGCTCACGGACGGCGGCTACGGCTATCACTCGATGTGGCGCAACATCCGGCGTTACATACTCTCGGTCGACGTCGACCGGCTGCGCGAGACGATCGGGAAACCCGCCGAGCCACGCTGACACGTTGCTGGTCTGTCACGAGTCCCGCGTTCGCCGCAGAGACCCAGCCATGATCGACCCAGTCCGGTTTTCTCCCGCCCTCGGCCTGTGCGTGCTGCTCACGGCCTGCGGTGGCGGCGGCAGTGGCGACGACACGCCGACCAACGCGGCGCCGACGCTGCTCGCCCAGTCTTT
>Ga0335075_10001936_pt1 | contig 33642 bp, 27 predicted proteins | sample Lox_Sample_24_FD_206723 | JGI IMG/M metagenome (GOLD analysis project Ga0335075, IMG submission 206723) | Soil microbial communities from Loxahatchee National Wildlife Refuge, Florida, United States - Lox_Sample_2.4 | ecosystem: Environmental > Terrestrial > Soil > Wetlands | place: USA...
TAACGCGCGTTTACCCTTGCGCTGGAGCGCACCTCGACGGCCTGCCGAAGGCTGATGGGATGATGCTGCTCGATATCAACATCGGCGGTCCGGTGCGCGTATTGGCGATCGACCCGGCCGTCGATAGCGATCATCCCGATGCGCGTAATGCGCAGCTGGATATGTTCGATCCGCGCAATGGATTCGACGCAGCGACTCACGGCGGCCGATACAGCGCTGATTTCAAGCACAGATTCTATGCAGCCCAGCAGGCGCGCAACCAGGAGCTGCTCGTCGATGCGCTGTCGAGGTTGCGGCTGATCAAGAGAGGCCAGGGCGAATTCAGAGACGACGAGCCGTTCATCGTGGCCGGCAGCAGCGTTCGTATGAATGGCGCGCGCCTGGATCTTGCCGACCGTAGCCTGCTGGCGCACACGCACTCGCCGCATATGCTGTTGCGGGCCGACGGGACCTCGTCGATCGGGATCGTGCCGTCGCTGTTGGGCGGTACTGCCAACGCGAATGATCTGGACGAGCTGTACAGCACGGCGCAGACCATCACGGTTCGGCATTACCTCTCGTTCTACGCATTCAGAACGACTACGGACTTCGGGACCACTGTCGATGACATCGAGGGCGTCGATTGGCGCTCATCGGCCAATAGCGCGCCGGGCAATATCGAAGGCATCACGGTCCCCACCCTGGTGATGGCGGGCACCTGCTCGGCGCACCTGGTCACCAACGAGATTACCTACGATCACTCGCCGGCGAAAGAGAAGCAGTTCGTGGCGGTCGAGGGCGCCAATCACTTCTTCAAGCCGTGCAAGCCCGGGTATGGCGATACGGCCAAGAGGGCATTCGATTACGCCGACGGCTGGCTGTCAGCACCCGGGCGCTTCTGAGACTTCACGCCTTTTCCGGGTCCACGAAGAGACGGGCGATCGATATTCTGGCCGGAATCAGCTTTTGCTCGAACGCCGCTCCCGCGAGGGCCTCGATGCTCTTCAGGTTCGCTGCTACCCCGTACGGCAGCGGGTCATGTCCTACGACCTGCCGCAGGCTCAGGTATTTCTTGTCGGACGCTGAGGTCGCTGTGCCGGCATCGAGTCGCGCCAGCCATTCGCTCTTGGCACTGGAGAACGCGGCGAAGAGCGATTTCGCCACCCAGGGATACTCCGCGAGCACGGAGTCCTTGACTACGATCGTCCCGTGCATGGGATAGATTCCCGTGCGCCGATACCAGTCAGCCTCCAATTCCGCCGCATTGGCAAAGAGCTCGGGATAGTCGGCCTCCACCGTCTTCCAGCCGCTGGTCGGTGCGCCCGTTCGTCCCACACCGGCGTTGCCGTGAAAGCCGGCGGCAAGCTCGCCATCCCGCATCATGTCCGCCAGCGAACGGCCGGCCGGCGCGTGAACCACATTGGGCGGCAGCGCGAGCTGCCGGACGTGCTCCTCGTCATCGACCACCCAGGTTACCTTGGAGGAATCCAGTCCGTACTCGTTCATCAGGACGGAGCGGGTCCACACTCCGGTCGTGACGGAGTAAGCGCGAACGCCTACCTTCCGCCCCTCGAGATCCTTGGGTCCGCGGATCCCCGCGTCGGGGCGAACGAGGAGCCCGGCATGATGGAAGCGCCGAAAGACGAAGATCGGCAGCGCGACAAATGGCGCACCGTAGGCACGCGCGATGATGTAGGTTGTCGGTGCCAACTCGCAGACGTCGAATTCCACCTGCCGCACCATCCGCCGAAATGCGGCGATCTGCGGCTCCACGGTGATGAATTCCGCATCCACGCCCTCGATCGGGATGGAGCCGTTTCTGACGGCGGATGTGTGTGGATACTCCGCTACCGCGATCTTGAGACGAACGTTGCGCGCCAAGTGAGTTTCTCCGCGTTTTGCAATGGCGAGTACAATGCGCCGGTCAATTCCGAGGGCGCAATCGAGTCGCGCGAAGTCTTATGGTTGACACTGGAGAATCAATGCCCCTTCCCGGGCAGCGGTGCATTAGCCTGCCTCCCCACACCGCCTCCTCAGGACGGACCGAAGGATGATCATCGACTGCCACGGGCATTTCACCACCGCTCCCGCGAGCCTTCGCGCCTGGCGCGAGAGGCAGCTGGCCAGCGCCAACGACCCGGCCAACGCACCGGCGAAGAGTGATCTCGCGGTCTCCGACGACGAGCTTCGGGAAGCCATCGAGAAGGGGCAGCTCAAGCTGCAGAAGGAGCGCGGCACGGACCTCACGCTGTTCTCGCCGATCGCCGGCCAGATGGCGCATCACCTCGGCAACGAACGCACCAGCATGGGATGGGCCGAGGTCTGCAACGACCTGATCCACAGGGTTTGCGAGCTGTTCCCGGACAACTTCGCCCCCGTTTGCCAGCTCCCGCAGTCTCCGGGCGTCCCGCCGGTGACCTGCGTGGCGGAGTTGCGGCGCTGTGTCGAGGAGCTCGGTTTCGTGGGCTGTAACCTAAGCCCCGATCCGTCGGGGGGCTACTGGAAGGATCCGCCGCTGACCGATCGTTGGTGGTATCCGCTTTACGAAGAGCTGGTTCGCCTCGACGTCCCGGCAATGGTCCACGTCAGCTCTTCCTGCAATCCCTGCTTTCACGGAACCGGTGCCCACTACATCAATGGTGACACGACCGCTTTCATGCAGTTCCTGGCGGCCGACCTGTTCAAGGATTTTCCAACTCTGCGCTTCGTCGTCCCGCACGGCGGCGGAGCGGTGCCTTACCACTGGGGCCGCTATCGGGGTCTGGCGCTCGATATGAAACGCCCTCCGCTCGAATCGCTGCTGACCAACGTCTTCTTCGACACCTGCGTATACCATCACCCCGGCGTCGATCTCCTTACACGTGTGGTGCCCTCGGACAACGTCCTGTTCGCGTCCGAGATGATCGGCGCCGTCCGCGGTCGCGATCCGCAGAACGGACAATACTTCGACGATACGAAGCGTTACGTAGATGCCTGTCGGCATCTGAGCGAGCTGGATCGCAGCAAGATTTTCGAAGACAACGTACGCCGCGTCTATCCGCGCCTCGATCTGCGGCTCAAAGAGCGCGGCCATTGATTGGAACGCTCATGCCAGATACTCAACGCTTGAACGGCATCATCCGCGCCTGGGAGCAGGGGCGGCCCGTGCTCGCGTCCTTCGCCAACGCGGACCGCCAGTCGGCAATCGAATTCAGTACGGCTCCGTATGACGGCGTCGTTTTCGAGATGGAGCACAATCCCTGGGACGTGAACGCCCTGCAGGACGCGCTGCAGTATCTGTTGAACCGCCGCCAGATCCACGACGCAGGATCGCTCGCGCCGGCCGTGACGCCCATCGTACGGATCCCGGCGAACGGTAGCGAAAAGAGCCAATGGTTGGCGAAACAGGCCCTCGATCGTGGTGCCTATGGCATCGTTTGGCCTCATGTCAGTAACGCGGAACAGGCGTACAACGCCGTCGCATCTTGTCGCTATCCCCGTCAGAAGACGGCGCCGCTTTACGAGCCAGTGGGTGCACGCGGCGATGGTCCGGCGGCTGCGTGCCGTTATTGGGGTCTTAGCCAGCAGGAGTACTACGCCCGAGCCGATGTCTGGCCGTTGAATCCCCGTGGAGAGATTCTGGTCTTCCTGATGATCGAGGATCAGGGGGGCATCACCAATCTCGACGACATTCTCCGCGTGCCCGGCGTAGGGTGCGTCCTCATCGGTGAGGGCGACCTCAGCCAGGAGCTCGGCTTTGCGCGTCAGTACGAGCATCCGGTCGTGAGAGACGCAATGGCGCAGATCGTTGCGGTCTGCAAGAAGCACAACGTTCCAGTCGGCCATCCCCATGTTACCCAGAAGAACGTGGAAGGCGTGCTCGAGCAAGGTTATCGCTTCCTGATGTCTGCGCCGGTCCGCACCTACGCGGCCATAGACAAGGCTCGAGAGATCATCAAGAGGTAGAGGGACCCATGGCTTCTGGCGTCATCGACATCCATCCGCACATCATTTCCGCCGATACAGAGCGTTATCCGCGCATTCCGCTCTTCGGCGTCCAATCCGACTGGTCGCGGGAGCGACCGGTCACCCTCGAAGGACTCATCGCCGCCATGGATGAGGCCGGCGTCGCCAAGGCGGCAATCGTCCAGTCTTCCACCTGCTACGGCTACGACAATTCCTACGTCGGTGACTCAGTATCCAAGCAACCCGCGAGATTCACCGCTGTGGGCTCGGTAGATGTCATCCAGCCGGACGCCTGTGATCGCATCCGGCATTGGGTCGGCCGTGGCGTTACGGGCTTGCGGCTGTTCACCGGGGGCAGCACCGCCGCATTCGACCCGAGCTCGCTTGATGATCCGAGATCGTTCCCCGCTTGGAGCCTGTGCGGCGAGCTGGGGCTTTCGATGTGCATCCAGACGGACCCATCGGGGCTCGCGCAGGTGGCCGGCTTGGCGAAGCGCTTCCCGAAGGTCTGCATTGTGCTGGATCACCTGGGCAGGCCCGATATTTCCGACGGCACCCCTTACAGGAAGGCGTCGGGCCTCTTCGGACTCGAGCCCTTCGAGAACATCTTCCTCAAGCTGACGCCCCGAATCATCGGCGATGCGCAGCGCGGTCAGGCATCCGCCGACACGTTTTTTCCACGACTCGTATCCGTCTTCGGCAGCGACCGTCTAGCCTGGGGTTCGAATTTCCCCGCCTCAGAGGGCAAACTCGTGGATAATCTCGCCAAGGCCCGTAAGAGCCTTGCGTGCCTCTCAACTGAGGATCAGGCCTGGGTATTCGGCAAGACCGCACAACGACTCTACCCAGCGCTTGCGGAACCCAGGGCCTGAAGTCTGCGGGCATGCCGACAGCTCCAGCGCCCGTTTGCCATGACAGCGAATCCGTCGAATAAATTGAGCGTCCGCAACGTCTGCAAGACGTTTCGCTTGCGCGGCGTCGGCGGAAGCAAGGACGGTATGCTGAATGTACTACGGAGCGTCAACTTCGACGCTCGTCAGGGAGAGATCGTCTCTTTGATCGGCGAAAGCGGCTGCGGCAAGACGACGCTGCTGCGCATTATCCAGGGCCTGATCCGGCTCGATTCCGGGTCGGTGCTGGTGGACGGCAGTCCGATCAGCGGACCCGGCCGGGACCGCGGTTTCGTGTTTCAGCAGGCGAGCCTGCTGCCCTGGCGTTCGGCGCGCCAGAACGTCGAGTTCGGCCTCGAACTGCAGGGCATCGCGCGCGCGGAGCGCTCTGCCCGCGCCATGCAGCTTCTCGAGCTGGTCGGTCTGGCGCACGCGGCCGAGCAGTATCCACACCAGCTTTCGGGCGGCATGCAACAGCGGATAGGGCTGGCCCGCGCGCTGGCCGTCGACCCGGCCATCCTGCTCATGGATGAACCCTTCAGCGCGCTCGATGCGCAGACCCGCGAAGTGCTGCAGATTGAGCTCATGCGCATTCACGAGAAGACGGCCAAGACCACGCTCTTCGTGACCCACGACCTCGACGAGGCGATCTACCTGAGTGACCGGGTCGTCGTGTTGGCCGCGAAGCCCGGTCGTGTGAAGCAGATCATTGACGTCCCGTTCGAGCATCCGCGACCGGAACTCGCCGAGCTGCGCAGCAATGCCCGCTTCCAGGAGATCCGCCGCGAGATGTGGCATCTCATTCGAACTCCCGCTGCCGTTGCCGCCTGAGCAGGTCACACGTGACTCAGATCCCGGGTAGCGTGCAAGAGGTCGAGGTCACCGGGCAGACGGACGTGGAAGACCTGGCTCCGCCCCCCCGGTCCCGCCGCAAAACCTGGCTCGTGCGGCTGATGGCTATCGTGGCGGTGCTCGCATCCTGGGAGTTCTTCGGACGCCAGGTCAATCCGCTCTTCATGTCCTATCCGAGCGCGATCATCAAAGCAGGCGTTACGCTCGCGGCGAACGGGGAGCTCGCGATCGCCCTCGCCAGCAGCCTACGGACACTGCTGAGCGGCTTCATCATCGCCTCCGCCATCGGGATAGCCCTGGGCCTGCTCATCGGGCGATACCAGTTCGCGGATGCCGCTACCGACTGGCTCGTGAACGCGCTCTACGCTACCCCGCTCATCGCCACCATCCCGCTCGTGATCCTCTGGTTCGGCCTCGGTGATGCGGCAAAGCTCTTCATCGTGACGCTCACCGCCGTCTTTCCGGTGCTCATCAATACAGCTTCGGGAGTGCGGAACGTGCCACGCGCCCTGATCGATGTCGGGGCCGCATTCGCCGCCAATGAGTGGCAGGTGTTCACCAAGATTATCCTTCCCGCGGTGTTGCCTTACATCATGACCGGCCTGCGGCTCGGCATCGGCCGCGCGATCATCGGCATGGTCGCGGCGGAGTTCTTCACGTCCATCACCGGTCTCGGCGCACTGATCGTCAAATACGGCAACCAATACGATACGGCATCGATGTTCGTCCCGATCCTGATTCTCATGCTGCTGGGCGTCGGCCTGACCGCGCTCGTACGTCGGCTCGAGGAGATGTTCGCTCCCTGGCGGGCGCAGGACGACTGAGCTCGGCGCGCCGCGGGGCTCAAATATTATGGGACACCATCTGCTTTGAATTGGACTGACGCGATTCTGCTTCGGTAATCTCCCCGGATGGTCAGAGCGGCGACAAGTGCAAGAACCGCTCTGACGGTCGGCGCGCTCGCGTTGATCTGCCGACCCGGCATCGGCCGGTCGCCGGATCTCAGCGACCTGAACCCGATGCAACTGCAAGCCGACTACGTGACCATATCTGTGGCACACTTGGCCAGCGAGGTGGCCTGGTACGACAGTGTGTTGGGTTTCCGAGAGGAAGGGCGCCACGAGACAACGGAACGCGCCGCGACGCGCTTATCGACGGGTGGCGCATATGACCTCGAGCTGGTGTGGCGAAAGGGCTCCAAGCGGCCGCGGGAGACCGGCTATCTCAGGCAAGGGTGGATGCACGTGGTATTCACGACCCCGGCCATCGACGCCGCCTACCAGCGGCTAAGAAAGCTTGGCACCCGTGTATACGCGGGTTACAACAGCCAGGGTCGGATCTGGCGGATTTACCTGCACGATCCGGAGGGCAACGAGATCGAAATCGTGGCTCGCAGCGGTGAAACGCTCGGCGTTCTGGACATGCCTCCCACCGTGCCCGTGATGCTACCCCCGGGACCGAATCGCGCTCTGGTGATCCGTACCTGCACCGTATGCCATTCGGCGGCAACGATCGCCGCCGCACGGCTCACCCATGCGGACTGGGAGCGGACGATCGCGCGGATGGTGGCTCTCGGCGCCGCGGCGACCCCGAAACAGCAAATGCTGATTCTTGATTACCTCAAGAGGAACTTTGAGCGGCAGCTCGGCGCCGCCGGCGCGCCCCGCCCGCTTCGAGATCAGACGCGGGATCCCGGCGCCCTCAACCCGATGCGGCTGCAGTATGACCATATAACGATATCCGTGGCGCGCTTCGACCAGGAGGTTGGGTGGTACGAGCGGGTGTTGGGCGTGCGCGAGAACCTGTTTCATCCCGGCAAGGATATGGAGGTGATCCATCTGTCGATGGGCGGCACTTACCATCTTGACCTGGCATGGCAGAAGGGCTCGGTGCGTTCCAGTGAGGCCGGCGATCTCAGGCAGGGATGGGTCCGCCCCGTGTTCACCACCCCGGCGATTGAGGCGGCCTACCGGCGGCTGAAAAAGCTGGGCGCGAACGCTCACGCCGACTACGACGCCCAACGCCGTCTTTGGCGCATCGTCCTCCGCGATCCGGAGAGCAACGAAATTTACATCTTGGCTCGCCCCGGCGCGGCGATCCGCGTGATGAATGGGCCGCCTTCTGTCCCGGCGAGCGTGCTTCCGGCGGGAGCGAATCGCGCCCTCGTCATCTTTACGTGCACCGTATGCCACTCCGCCCAAACCATCGCGGCCACGCGGCGCACGAAGGCGGACTGGGAGCGCATGATCAGCCGCATGGTAAGCCTCGGCGCCGTGGCTTCACCGGATGACCGAATGCTCATTCTCCATTACCTCGACAGGAGCTTCGGCTGGCCGCCTGCGCAGAACGGTCCGAGCGACGCTCAGCGTCGTGCCAACTGATCAGATCAATCCAACTCTAGGAGTACCAAATGAAACTCACCGCGACAATCGGCATTGCGGCCGTGGTTGTAGCCGGGGCCGCATCGGCGGCACAGCCCGCTCCGCTGAACCCCCTGGAGCTGTCTCCTCACCACGTGGCCATCTCCGTGGCGAACTTGGACGTGGAGAGCGCCTGGTACGCCAAAGTCCTGGGCTTCGAAAAGGTTTTCTCCTCTCAGGATGCGGGCCAAAAAGGGTGTTGGATGTGGATCCCGGGATTTCGCATCGACCTGATGCAGCAGAAGGGGTCCTCGCGGATAGACAAGCGGGTCGGAGTGATGCGCCAGGGCTGGCTGCACGTATCGTTACAGACGCCAATCATCGAAGCGGCCCTCGCTCGCCTGCGTGCGGACGGCGTCCAGGTACAGGTCTACAAATACACGAACGGCCGCATCATGCGGCTGATCATGGAAGACCCTGAGGGAAACCAGGTCGAGCTGCACGCCTATCAGGGCGGACCCGCCGTCACGCCGGGCTACCACCCCGGTTGAGCAACGTCGTAAGTCCGTGCTGACGGCAGTGTCCTGGGTCGATAGTGAGCAGAACTTATGGAGGCTGATGTGATTTGCATTATCCCCCGCGTCCCGGCTGAGTTAGCTTGCCACGACCTGCAAAAATGCGGGTGTGAGGGGGATTGCGATGCGACAGACTCGGCATGCGCGGGTCAAGGCTGGCCTTGGGACTGCTTTGGCGTGCTGTTTGTGTTACGCGGCTTCTGCCTGGGCGCAGAATAAGCCGGTGCAGCAGGGTGCGGCTGCCCAGGATCCGCCGTCGTCATCGTTCATCCTCCAGCCGGTCGTGGTCACCGCGGAAAAAGTCGCCGAGAACCTGGAGAAGACGCCACTGGCGGTGACCGCGATCACCGGGAGCCAGATCCTAAATCTCGGCATATCGAGCACAGAGGCTCTTTCTGACATCGCGCCGAATCTGATGGCAGCACCGAATTCCGATGGCTCGACCGTGGCGATCCGTGGAATCGTCAGCACGTCCCAGGTGCTAGCCGGCAATTCGGAGGTGTCATACTCCGAGGACGGCGTGCCTCTCATACAAAAGATCGACGCCTTTCAGGGAATGTACGATGTGCAGCGCATCGAGGTCTTGCGAGGGCCGCAGGGCACCCTTTATGGCGCCAACGCGAACGCGGGTGCGATCAATGTCATCACGAACAAGCCCGGTCTGGGCGCTTTCGGCGGCTATGGAATCCTGGGATTCGGCAACTATGACCAGATGTCGGCCCAGGGGGCCCTCAATTTGCCGCTTTCGGACAGCCTTGCCGTCCGGTTCGCGGTAGACCACGAGTATCACTCCGGCTATGTCCACCTGAGCAACAACGGCGGCAGTTTCGATGATCAGGATTTCGACGGAGGCCGCGCGCAATTGTTATGGAAGCCATCGGGCGAATTCTCCGCGCTACTGACCTTCGAGGACGACCATGACGGCGGCGCGGGAGACGGCGGAGCGGGTAGCGGCGCGCCGTTGGGCCTGTATGCGACCGAGCAGGGCGTATCGCCGTATACGTATGCGAGCATGCCGGCACGGCCGTCGCAGGACTTGTCGATCCGAAGCACGACGCTGCACCTCGATTGGTCACTCCCGTTCGCGGATGTTGCCTATATAGGCAACGTGCGGTGGATGTACTGGAATCAAGCGATGCCTGAAACCATTTATGGCCCGGATGCGACGTATTGCCAGAACGCCGTGAACCCGACGCAGTGCTTCAATCCCCTGGATGAGATTCTCTACGATCGCCAGACTTCTGATGAAGTGAGATTCGGTAACGGCGTGAGCAGCACGGGGCCACTGCGCTGGCTCACCGGCTTCTATCACATGAGAGAGGACAATAAAGAGCTTCATCAATACGATCCTGATCCCTCCAACAAGCTGTTGTGGGAAGACGCCGTTACCGATGGCTACTTCTATGAGTCCGATGCTGTGTACGGCCAGCTCACATGGAATATCACGCAGAAGCTCAACCTGGTAGGCGGCCTGCGATACACCAGGGACTCCAAGGGGTTCCCCTACGGTGCGCAGTTACTGGCGCCGCCAGGGGATATCATCAATAACCTGTGTGTGGACTGTAGGGTGGCCGCCACCTTCAACGGCCGCGGGGAATGGCGCAAAGCGCAGTGGCACGGCGGCATCAACTATGATCTAAGCGCCCGATCCTTCCTCTTCGCATCGGTGGCGACCGGCTATGAAGCAGGTGGTTTCAGTACCAGCGAGGTAGAGCCCTTCAACCCCGTGTACGGGCCGGAGAACCTCACCAATTACGAGATCGGTTGGAAGTATCAGAGCAATCGGGCGGAGGTCAATGTCGACGGATTCTTGATGCATTATACCGGCTATCAGGTCACCAGCAGCATCATTCAGTCAACCGGCCAGTACTTGGCGGTGGTGCTGAATTCCGGTGTGGCGAACATCAAGGGTATCGAGCTCGAGTCGAAATTTCTGCTGACACCCCGTGACCAGCTCGACTTCGACGCCACGGGTCTGCGCTCGGTATTCACGCAGTTCTATCTGCCTCTTGGCGACGGATACGTCACGGTACCCGGGGGTAAGGCGCCTACCGACTACACCGGAAACGTGCTGCCGAATGCGCCGGCCTCTACCCTCCGGCTCGGATATCAGCATACGTTCGCCCTGGGGGGTAACATGGTCCTCGTCCCGCGCATTGACTCGTTCTATTCGACCATGTATTGGCTGGACTATCACGACTTCGATGCGGTCTCGCAAAAGGCGTACACACGCACCGATGCCTCGCTGATTTTGGAGGACGTGCTGGGGGACAAGACGTTCACGACCCAGCTGTATGTCCGCAACATCGAGAACACCGCGGTTCTAGCCGGCGGTCAGGGCGATGCCAACGCACCGGGTCATGATTTCAATGAGTACGGCAAGAATGGCTATTACCTGCCGCCGCGAACCTATGGCGTCGAATTCACTGTGTCCTTCTAATCGCCCTGCCTCTAATGCAGATGGCTAGGAGTTTCCTGTGCGCAATCGTCCAGTGGTCGCCTTGATTCTGAGCGTCCTCCCGTTAATGGCGACATCGAACAACGCCAACGCGCAGAATTACCTGCTTCCAGACGCTCCCGGCAAGTCTGTTGTGCTCGAGAGATGCGAGGTCTGCCATGGCCCCGTCATGATCCTGCACAAGCGCTCGCCTCGGCAGTGGGACGAGGTCGTCGGGCAGATGATCACGCAGGGCGCCGACGTCACCGATAGCGACAGGAAGGTGATCCTCGCCTACCTGGACAAGTATTTCGGCCAGCCAAAGGAATATGTGCCGCGGCCCATGCCGCTGCGTGCGCCCGGTCCCGGCCTGACGCTGGCGCTGCAGGCCGCCGAGGGGGCGGAGCAGTTCTGCGAAAGTGAGGGCCATCAGGTGACGGTGCTGGTGGCGGATTCCGGGGGCGACACCGTCGTGCTTTTGACCGGCGACGGGTTGCCGCTGGTTACTCAAGCCGACGCCGTAAGCAAGGTGGCGACCGTGTTGAGGTACAAGGAATCCAGCGGCGCCGTCATGAAACGAATGGAGACCGACCCGGCGCTGGTAGCCGAGACCCGGGATGACCCCCAGATCGGCGAGGTGCTGCAAGGCGGCATTCCCATCACGGTAAAGGGCGAAATCATCGGCGCCATTGCGGTGTCGGGGGCGTTCGGTCCGTCGGCCGCGGACGAGGTCTGTGCCCAGGCCGGCCTGAAGCGAATCCAGGCCGGGCTGCGGCGCCTCGCACCCCGGCTACCCTAGCCGAACTGCACAACCGAGATCGGTAGAGGAGCACGATCGGTGAAACGTACGACTGCGCTGCTGTTCGCAGCAATGGTAGCGACTTGTGGTCCGGGCTTGCATGCGCAGGCTGCGCGACGGGGAGTGTCCGCGGGTGCACATTCCATTGCAGCCGTTCGAAGCGCCGCATTCCATACCGATTACGTTCGACTGGGCTCCGAGAGCGACGAAGGACTTCTATACGAGCCGACCTCAACCGGCGCGAAAGCGCCGATCGCGTTGCTTTTCTCGCACCCCGACGGAAACACCTTCGGTTATCCGATCGCCCGGCAGATGGCGGTCCGTGGGTACCGGATTCTGATGGTCAATCACCACGGTCCCGAGGTCGGGCCCTGGGTGTATGCGCCCGGTATTTCCGCGGGCGTGCGTTATCTGCGCAGCCTGCCGGGCGTTCGCCGGGTCGTGATTATCGGGCACAGCGGAGGCTCCCCACTGATCGCGTTTTACGCGAAAGTCGCTGCCCATGGGCCCTCTGCGTGTGACGGTATCGAGAAGCTTTATCCTTGTCCCACCGCCGGGCTCACCGGTCTTGCCAGGCCTGACGGGGTGATACTGCTCGACTCGCCTCTGGGCGCATTTCACGCCATGAGCTCCCTCGATCCCGCGGTACACGGCGAGGCCAGGGTTGCCAACCTCGATATGTTTGCCGCCGACAATGGCTTCGATGCCGCGACCGGCCGCGCAAACTACTCCGCCGCGTTCGCTCGCCGATTCTACACGGCGCAGACGACAGATAACGCGCGCATCGTAAATCACGCTCTGGCACGACTGCATAAGCTAGCAGAAGGCAACGGCCGGTTTCGCGACGACGAGCCCTTTGTGATACCGGGAATGGGATCGTTTGCGGCCGGCGCCAGGCTCTACGATCCCGACCCCGAGGACTTCCTGTCGCACACCCGCGCCCCGCATCTGCTGCTGAAGTCAGATGGGCAGACCGCGTACGTGATCATTCGTTCGGTTCGGCCGCCGCTAGGTGCATATGCCCGTGACCTCAACACGCTCAACATCATGTCACAGGACACGACCGTGCGACGCTTCTTGGCCAACTATGCCATTCGTACGAATGCACAATATGCCATCACGGCAGACGATATCATGGGCGTCGATTGGGCGTCCGCAGTGAGCTCTACGCCGTCCAACGCCGAGGGCATCACCGTTCCGGCCCTCGTCATGGTGATGACGTGCCATTACTTCGCGGTAGCAGGGGAGATCGTGTACGATCATCTCGCATCGAAGGACAAGACCTATGCCGCCGTCGAAGGGGCTACCCACATGTTCACTCCATGTCGCCCGCAATATGGCGATACCGTCAAGGCGACGTTCGATTTCGTGAACGCATGGCTGTCCAAGCCCGGGAGATTCTGAGTGTCCGCGCGCTTCGGGAAGTCGGCCCTGTGGACACGAAGGCAAGCTCTCGCCGGCGGCTCTGCGGCCTCGCTGCTCGCGCTCGGCGGGTGTTCACGCCATCCTTCCGCATCCCCGGTGGGCGTGGTTCTCACCAACGGCATTTCAGGCCTGGTGGTGCAGGAGCTGGCCCGCTCGATGGGGTATCTCGCAGACCTCGCCGTGAAGCGGAAGCTGCTCGTGGTATCCGATGGCAGCAAGTGCGTCGCGGCGCTGGTCAGTGGCGCGAGCGAGATCAGCGTCGGGACCGGATTCAATCAAGTGCCTGCGGCTATTGCCAACGGCGCAGGGCTCCGGATCGTTGCGGGGGCACTCAGTCTGTGTCCACTGGCTATGTTTTCGGGCAAGACTACAATTAGATCCGTAACCGATCTGTCTGGCAAGACCATTGGCATCGGCCCGCTCGGCGCCGTCGTGCATCAGATGACCGTCCTTCTGCTGAAGAAAAAGGGCGTCGCGGTCGATGGCGTGTTGTTCCGCAACGTCGGAAGCGCTTCGGATATCTTCAAAGCGGTCGCGGCGGGAACGGTGGACGCGGGCCTCGCCGACGTCGATGTCTTTGACCAACAGGCGCAGTACGGCGTCCACACGCTTTCCGGCGGCCTTCTTTGGAAGGAGATACCGGAGTACACCAACCAGGCGACGTATGCCTCGGAAGAGGCGATCCAGAATGACCGTCGGAATCTGGTGGGCTTTCTGGCGGCTATTGCGCAGGTGTATCGGTTCATCTCCAGCCCGGACTCGAAGGTTGCATACCAACGTGCCTGGCAAATTGTCAGCGGCAAGTCCGACTCCACCCAGGCGCTCACCCAGTGGAACTGGATACAGCAAAACCGACCTTACGACACCGATCTCGAGCTTTCGGACGAGCGGATCAATTTCGTTCAGAGGACCAATCTGGAGTTCGGTGTTCAGAAGGCGGTGCTGCCCGTTTCTCAGATTGCGGACATGTCACTCGCCCAAGAGGCGTTGCGGCTGTTGAATACCAAAACTAATGGATGACGAGCCCCTTTGGATTGGACGCCTCACGCTGGCGCCCGTACCGTGCCGGTATCGAAGAACCGACAGGGTGAGAGGCTCGAATGGACGTCCCGGCAACAGGCCCGGTGAAGCTGCGCACGAATCTGGCCGACTATCCCGTCACCACGAGCCTCAAGGAAGGGCGGGTCTCGTCCCCTCTGGTCGATTGGGACTTCTGCGGCCCCAAGACCGCGCATGATGGCTTCAAGGACATGCTGCGCCGCAATGCTTACGATGCCGGGGAGCTGGCTATCGTCACCTACCTGCAGGCAAAGATCTACGGTAAGCCGTGGGTTTTGTTGCCAGCCCCGATCCATGGGCGCTTCCAGCATCATTGCATAGGCTACAACATCGAGCACGGCGCCTTGGAGCCGAAGGACATCGAGGGCCGGCAAGTGGGCGTGCGGACGTACGCCCAGACGACAGGCCTTTGGGTCCGAGGCATCCTGCAGCACGAGTACGGGGTCGATCTCGACCGGGTCACCTGGCTGACCATCGATGAGTCGCACCTGGCGGAGTATCGCGATCCTGCGAACTGTCGGCAGCTCCCTCAGGGCAGCCGAATCGATCAGATGATGCTGAACGGTGAGCTCGCGGCCGCGATCCTCGGCGTCGACATGCCGAAAGACCCGCGCGTGCGTACCCTCATTCGCGAGCCGCATGCGGCCGCGCAGGAATGGTACCGGCGCGAGGGAGTGATCCCGATCAACCATCTCTTCGTCGTGCATCAGGAACTCTCCAGGCGCAGGCCGGACGTAGTGCGCGAGATCTATCGTCTGCTCACCGAGAGCCGTGCGCAGGCACCGGCTGCCGCGGTGGGCTTGCCCCCGCTCGGCTTCGAGGCGAATCGCAAGGGTGTCGGCATTGCGATCGAGTGGGCGCTGGAGCAGCGGATCATTCCCCGGCGACTGTCGGTCGAGGAGCTGTTCGACGACGTCACAGCTTCTCTGGGGTAGCGGCTTGCCGCGCACGGGCGGAGAGATTCTCGTCGACGCGTTGCGTCACCAGGGCGTGGATCGTATTTTCTGCGTGCCGGGTGAGAGCTATCTTCCGGTACTCGACGCCCTCTACGATGTTCCGGAAATAGCGGTCGTCAGCGCCCGTCATGAAGGGGCCGCCGCCAACATGGCGGAGGCCGACGGCAAGCTGACGGGTAGGCCAGGTGTGTGCTTTGTCACGCGCGGGCCGGGAGCCACGCATGCCGCGGTGGGCGTCCATACCGCCTTCCAGGACTCGACGCCGATGGTACTGTTCATTGGTCAGGTCACACGTGGCGCCCGTGATCGCGAGGGTTTCCAGGAGGTGGATTTCCGCGCGATGTTTGCCCCACTGGCGAAATGGGTCGCGGAGATCGACCGTCCCGGACGGATTGCCGAGTATGTAGCGCGAGCGTTTTGCGCCGCCGCGTCAGGGCGGGCGGGCCCTGTTGTGCTCTCGTTGCCCGAGGACATGCTCGCGGAAGCGACCGAGAATGCCGGACAGCTTGCCCCCGCAGCAACTCCCGCCCGCGCCGCGCCGCGATCGGCCGATCTCAAGGCCGTCGGCGAATTACTGAGGCAATCGTTGCGTCCACTTCTCATCGCGGGGGGCAGCGGCTGGAATCCGGAAGGGTGCGCCGCGCTGGCGGCCTTCGCCCGCCGCAGCGATCTGCCGGTCGTCGCCAGCTTTCGCCGGCAGGATTTGCTGGACAACGGCTCCGACAACTACTGTGGCCATCTCGGCCTCGGGGTCGATCCCGCTCTTGCGGAGCGTGCGAAGTCCGCGGACCTGATCGTGGCGATCGGTTCCAGGCTGGGGGAAAACACCACTAACGGCTACACTCTCATTGTCCCCCCCGTACCGCGCCAGACGCTGATTCACGTTCACCAAGACCCCAATGAGCTCGGTCTCGTATACCAACCCAGATTGCCGATCGCCAGCGATCTGTCTGAGTTCGCGTTGGCGCTGTCGACGCTCGATATAGGCCACAGCGAGATCCGCACGGCCTGGCTACGAGAGGCTCGTCAGGGATACCTCCGGTTTGCCACGCCACCTCCGCCGTCCGCTGGCGCCGTGGATCTGGCCGCGACGATCGGCTGGCTGAGCGACAATGTCCCCGAGGACGCCATTGTGGCCAGCGGCGCGGGCAACTACACGATCTGGGTCCACCGCTACTTCCGCTATCGGCAGCCGCGCACGGAAATGGCGCCCACCAGCGGCTCGATGGGCTACGGCGTGCCAGCGGGAATCGCTGCCAAGCTCCGTCATCCTGAAAGGGAAGTGATCGCGTTTGCCGGCGACGGTTGCTTCCTCATGTACCCGCAGGAACTCGGTACGGCCGTCCAGCACAACGCCAACCTGATCATCATCGTGGTGAACAACGGCATGTATGGGACGATCCGCATGCACCAGGAGCGGCGCTACCCCGGCAGAGTAGTCGCCACGCAACTCGTCAATCCGGATTTCGTGGCGCTTGCTCACAGCTATGGCATATTCGCAGAGCGGGTCGACACCACTGAGCGTTTCCCGGATGCCTACCGGCGCGCGCGGGCCGCGAGGCGGCCCGCATTGCTCGAGCTGCGTGTCGATCCTGAGCAACTGACCCCGAGTCTCCGCGTGCCCGGGGCCATGATATCCGTGAGCGATTGACGTTCCGTGGTTCAGGTTGTATACAAGTCGCCAATGACAGAGCCTGATTCCCGCAGAAGGGAGTTCTTCGCCAGCATCCGCCATCTCAAAGTGTTCGAGAGCGTAGCCCATTTGCAGGGCTTTCAGCGCGCCTCGGAAGAGTGCCATCTCTCCCAGCCCGCGGTTACCCAGGCAATCGCCAAGCTCGAAGAGCAGCTCGGCGTATCGCTGCTGGTACGCCGCGCCAGCGGCAGCTATCTGAATGAGGTGGGCGTGGTGTTTCACCGGCGCATGCAGCGTCTCTTCGCCCAAATGGAACAGGCCCTCATCGACCTCGGGGTGCCGAACGGGCCGGTGCCGGTCTCGCAGCTCGCGCCCCGCATGTCGCGCTCGCAGATCCGCAGCCTCGTCGCGATCGCTGAGAACGGCTCGTTCGCACAGGCCGCGCTCGCGCTCGATATTTCGCAGACGTCATTGCAGCGATCTGCGCGTGATCTGGAGAGAATCCTGCGGACCCCTCTGTACAATCAGACGGCGTCTGGTGTCGTGGCGACGCAGGCAGCCGTGGAGTTTGCCGGTAAACTGAAGCTCGCCCTGCGCGAGATCGACTGGGGCGTGGACGAAGTGGAGGCCGCTGGAGGCAACATCGGCGGCGAGATCATCGTCGGTGCCATGCTGCTGAGCGGCAGCGTGGTGATCGCTTCCGTGATCGACGAGTTCGTCTCCACGTATCCGAAAGCGGACGTTCGTATCATCAACGGCAATACGGAGGACCTCCTGAAGGAGCTTCGGGCGGGCGGTGTCGATGTGGTGATCGGCTTGCTGCGCAAGCAGAGAGCTGAAGGCCTGATCCATCGCCCGCTGGCGGAGACCCCGTACGTGGTCGTCGCGCGACATGGCCATCCGCTGGCGGAGAAGGAGCATCTGACGCTCGACAGCCTCTGCGGCTTCGACTGGGTAGTCGGCACGCCGGGCTCGAGCCGCCGCGCGTGCTTCGAAAAGCTCTTCGCCGGGCGCCAGAGGCCGTGCGCGCGCATCGAGACTTCCTCCCTCCCCACCATTCGGGCGCTCCTCAGTCAGAGCGACCGCCTCACGCTCCTTACTTCCTATGAGCTGATGTACGAGGAAGCCACTCTCGCCGCTGTGCCGTACGGACCGATCGAGCCCGTTCCATGCATCGGGCTCACCACGCGCGAGAACTGGCTTCCGACGCAGCTGCAGACGAGCTTCATCGAGCTCGTGCAGAAGCGGATCATCGGCTCTCTAATGCCCGCCACGGCGCTGTCGAAGGCGGCCGATCATTCTCGCAGGCGTCGAATCACTTCGGTCGAGCCACCGCAGGAGGTCTGACCGAGCTGTCGGGGCTCGCCCGTCCATCGCTGGCCATGCGGAAATCGTGGCGCTGATTCCGTTCCGTGCTTGCGATAGTAGAAAGCTCCGGCTCGTCATTTCACCGTGACCATGGCCGAGCCTCCGCAGGGCGGCGTTCATCGTATGTTCGAGTGGCCCGGGACAAGGCAGCCACGTTGAGTCGACTCTCTGGCGTGCCCGTTAAGCAGACTTGCTACACACCAAGTTATCCATCGTTGCCGCTCGGGTCGTGTTTCCGTGCAGGGGCATTCATTCCCATCCCGACACTGGAAAGCCAGCCCATCATCAGCTTGGAAATTGCAAGGCTATTGCGGTCACTCATCAACATGTGCCCGTTTCCTAGAATGCCCCGATCCGCCAACCATACGAAGTCCGCGCCGAATAGCGATGCGGTCTTGGCGTCGAGAGATCGAGGGTGTCGAGGATCGCTGTCTGGGGTGACGATGAGAATGGGCCGATTGCCGATGAGAGTCACGTCCGAAACGCCAACTCCTTGACCTTCAATGTTGAATCGCTCGTTTATGACGCGAGGGCTCTCTGGGACTACCATCCGATAGTAGTGCTCCGCAGCCCCGATGGGTGCTTGTGCTCCAGTAAACCAATGCTGCTGAACGAAGTCCAGGTCGACGTAAAATAACTCATCCACCGGAGCCGATATCGGAAGACCACTCTCACTGTCTTTTGCCATCGCTTCAAGCGCTTCCCCTTTCGGAGGGAGATTGTCGACCAAGTTGGCTGGTGGACCCGGCGCTACGCCGATGATCGCCTGCACTAGATGCGGTACCGACTCTGCCAGTGACCAAGCAATGGGGCCCCCTGCCGAGTGCGCCAAAAGGATGGACGGACCTATTTCTCGCAGCAGCCCCGCTACGGCATCTCGGACGTCTCTCGTAGACAGTGTCATGAAGCCCGGCCGCATCGGAGAACGGCCGTGACCAGGCCAGTCTACGACATAGGTGTCGTAACCCGCTTCCGCAAAATCGTGCGCCCACCCGGGGCGGCCATCTGGAGTGACAAGAAAGCAGGCCCCCGTGTTACATGCACCATGAATCATGACGAGGCGCGGTGGAATGCCGGCGTCCGTGCCAACGAGACGGTCGACATACATGGGGAAGTCGCGTCCGCCCGAGAACCTGCTGGATGCCTTGATTCGTCTCATTAGAGGACCGCGAAAACAAGAGGTTGATTATTCGAACGTGAGTTCGATGCCATCTGCAGAAATACCTGGCCGCTCCTCGCTTGGGGAACTGTCCGGGAGATGACCAGCGAGTCCAATAGGTTGTCGATGAAATCCCACCTCGGCAATAACTGAACGCGCAATCCTATTAAACCTCTGTCTTCCAGGAGGTTTTTCACAGGAAAGGCGTTGCGCGACTACCGCCTAGAAAGCCGTGTTCTCTGTGCAACTTCGCAGAATATATCGCAATCGGCCCATATGCAACCAAAAGGCAAGCCGCAAGGACGACTTCGTTGAGGCATCCGTGGCCTGAGTGACAAAACATCCCATCACGGAGGGCCGTTCGGAAGCAGTAAGAGCCCGCGCAGGGGCGCGCCGGGATTTGCTCTTGATAAGTGATTGATTAAGAATGATCTGGCCATCCGCACTGGGGACTGGCGCCGGCGCAGATTGAGCCCTCGCGCCCTGGGTGGTCTGCACGTCGCCCTTGGTATTTCCGAGATACGTCCGGCTGATTTTCACGGGTTTCCGCCTCATAAAACGAACGGATCGGCGACATGCGCGACATACTGAACGAAATTGAAATCAAGACTGCTTTCAAAATGGGATATGTACAGAACTTCTATCGGGAGCCCGCATTCCGCGCGATTGAGCTCAAGTACGGGCTAAAGAGACCAGAAACGCTGGTGCTTATTTTTCTGGGATTCGAGGGGGGCGTAACGGCCGCGGAAATCTGCGAATTCTCTGGGCATCTTAAAACCAACATCACCCGCGCGGTGGTTGATCTAGCCAAGAAGGGATTTCTTCGACGCGTCACAGACAGTAAAGATCAGCGGCGGCAGCTCCTCTATATCACGCCGGAGGGCGCAAATATGCGGCGTAACTTCATGCCTGTGCTGGTGGAACGAGAGGCCTGGATGTTGAGCGCACTAAACCGCAAGGAGCAGGAACAGTTGGATTTGCTCCTGAATAAGCTTGCCAGGCACGCACCGAACTGGACGGGGCGGCCGCAGCGACTGGGCGCCGCCGGCAAGAAGGCGTGATGCGGCTGGCGAGATACCGAGCCGCCAGCGTACTAAAGCGCTTCTCAGCCTGAAGTGGCTGCACGACGTTTCAGGCCGCCGACACACACTCGTATATTTTCGGGCCGGGCACTCTGGGGGAGCACCAAAGGTTGCCAGATAGTCCGATATGGGTCTATTAAATACTTGCATTTGGGACTATATATGCTACGTTAACCCTGCTCCAAGAAGTCTTGCGAGGGGGAATTCATGAAAATTCGCGAGCCAAAGCCGCTGTTCTGCGCGGCTGTAATCGCATCCATCATTGGGGGACAAGCTGCGGCTCAGGTCGCGAACACCCCGCCTAATGATCCGCAGCCAAGTGCCACCACCCCGAGCGGCGCGTCATCGGGCACTAGCTCAGCGGACCCAGACGCGCGATCAAAGCGCAAAGATTCTGGCGGGACGAGCAGCGAAGAGGAGGCATCGCTGGCGACGATCACGGTGACTGCCCTTCGCCACGAGGAGTCGATCAGTAACGTACCAGTTGCAGTGAGTGCAGTGACTGCAGATGAGCTCACGACCCAGAACGCGCTTCAAGTCCGCGACGTTGCACAGTTGGCCCCGGGCCTGAACATCACGACAGATAGTCCCGCGCGAGCCTTTATCTCGATGCGGGGCATCGGCATCACAGTCCTCAGTTCGGTGCAGCCCGGGGTGGGTGTGTTTGTGGATGGGATTTATGAGCCGGATACGGGATATCTGAACTCTCCGCTCCTCGACGTGGAGCGCATTGAGGTGCTCCGCGGGCCGCAGGGCACACTCTTTGGGAGCAATACTGAGGGTGGCGCGATAAATGTCATCACAAAGCAACCCGGTAATACGTGGGAGGGCAAAGCAAGCGCCGATTATGCCGGGCCTGACAAATACGGCTCGGTTTCCGCCAGCGTAAGTGGCCCAATAGTCCCGGATCTTCTGCAGGTACAGGTCGGCGCCGCGTTGCACCGCCAAGACGGGTTCATGGTCAACCAATTGACGGGTCAAAACGCCAACCCGCTCGATCAAGATGCGGTCGACGGCACGATTCGCTTTTTACCGTCGCCCGTAGCGACCTTCACCCTGAATGCGAGCCGTGACACGGTTATTGGGGGCAACACGCCCTATGTCGACTCCACGGGTCCGAGCGATTATTCCACGATTGTGACCGAGAATGCGATCCGCAGGGTGAATCTGACCTATACCGCCAGCAACTTGAAGGGCGAATTCGATATCCAGCCTCTCAAGACAAAAATGACCGTGGTCGGGGCCTTCAATGAGCTCGAGAACCAGTCCTCTGGCGACGGGGACTACGGTCCCGTTCCGTACCTGAATGGCCAAGGTTGGAGCAATGAGCACTCGTATACGGGCGAAGTGCGCTTCGATACGACGTGGAGCGCCAATGTTGAGTCGCTGCTCGGCGTTTTTGCCCAGAAGTTCATCACCAACGATCAGTCGATCACAGAGGTGATTGCAAGCAACCTATACCTTCCCAGCTCAAGCGTCGGTCAGGTGCATACCGGCGCAGTTTACGGGAGCGTATTCTGGACGTTTGCGCAGGGATGGAAGTTGACGGCCGGCGCTCGCGTCGACCACGAAAATCTCGCTGCTTCAACTGCCGCGACTGCGGCCGCTTACAAGGACACGGAGGTAGATCCTAGAGTCTCTCTGCAGCACCGCTGGACTCCGGGATTGATGGGCTATGTATCAGTGGCGCGCGGTTCCCGCGGCGGGGGGCAGAACGGGCCTGGATCGCCAAACCTGATATATAAGTCGGATTACGTGTGGACGTACGAGGCTGGAACCAAGTTCACGGCTTTCGATCATCGCCTTTCCATGAATTCCGATGTCTTTTACAACAATTATTATAACTTCATTGGTCCCAATGCGCTCGCGCCGAGCACGACCGGAGTGGGATTTGTCGGGGTTGACCTCAACGCCGGTGACATGAAGACCTATGGATTCGAGGACGAGCTCAACGTTAGGGCGACCAACTCGTTGAGCTTCTACGGGAACCTCACCCTCCTGCATGCGCGGGTAACAAGCGATCAGGAATACATAAGAATTGTCGGGTACGGACTCCCCGGAGATCGCATTGAATTCATCCCAAATTGGAACTTCACAGTTGGATCAAACTATGATGTGCTGCTGCAGTCGGGAGACAGCTTGAGCTGGAACGCCAATGTTGTGGCGAAGGGGAGCCGGCCGGGAGGATCTCTGGACCCCACGGTAATACCGATGCTCTCGTCGTATTATTTAGTGAATACTACGTTGACATACGAGCATCGCAACATGCAGGTCTCGCTCTATGCCGATAATCTGTTGAACAAGGAATATCTGGAGAACTATTTCGACAAATCATATCTCTCCCGCGCCGGATTCACGGGTGATTTGGTGGAGGATCTGTCGATTCCCGGTGAGGGACGCCGCGTTGGTGTTCGCGTGACCGTGAACTTTTAGGAGGTCCCACGATGGTCAGCCACTGCAGTAGGCGAGGCCGGGGACCTCCGCGTAAAATCTTAGGCGTTAAGGTGATTTGCGTGGCCTTCGGCGCGCTCTGGGCCCTTTCTGGCTGGGCGCATGCCGCCGATATCACCCCCACGGGCTGTCGTGACTTGGCTGACGCCCGGCTTGGTGCCGCGGCGAGGGTGGTATCCGCCTCTGTTGTGGCGCCAGAGGCGTCGGATAAAGGAGGGAGTCTCGCCTGGGCACCTCCACAGATGCGGCAGCTCCTGAAGCATGCCCCAAAGTTCTGCCGGATCTTGGTGCTAAGCGAGCCTGGCAGGCAGTCGCGGATCGGCGTTGAAGTATGGCTTCCTCTCTCAGTGTGGAATGGCCGCTATTTAGGGACCGGCAATGGAGGCTACCCGCTATCTGTCATGTATCCGCAGCTAATGGAAGGCATTAGCGAAGGCTACGCAACGGCGAATACGGATCTAGGTCTGGCCGCCCAGGTTGCTTCGTTGAACCAGGCACGCCTGGAGCCAACGGAGATTTTCGTGGACCGTCCGTTTGCTTTGGTCGATTTTGGCTCGCGAGCTACGCATGAAATGACCTGGATAGCCAAGTCGCTCATCCGCTTGGCATACGGGAGCGCACCCCGCAGGTCGTACTTCGATGGATGTTCAACGGGTGGTATGCAGGCGTTCAGCGAGATCGAGCGATACCCAGGGGACTACGACGGGGTTGTGGCTGGTGCGCCCGGAGAAAATCGGGCGCGAGTGCACCTTTCCATCCTTTGGGACTTCATGTCGGTCTGGCATAGGCCGGCTGGCATATTGAGTGATTCCCAGCTTGCCCTCATTCATTCCGCCGTGCTCAAGGCCTGTGCTTCGGGGGGGAAGCCGTATCTGCTGAATCCGAGCGCGTGCCGCTGGAGGCCGGAAACGCTCCTGTGCGGGCGAAGCGACTCTGGGAAGATCCCGTGCCTCACAAAAGAGCAGGTCGAGACGGTGGATCTCCTCTACCGGGGGCCCCGAAATCCACGCACCGGTGAGCAGTACATGGTTGGGCTACCCCGAGGAAGCGAGCTCGGTTGGTCGATGTACATGCGGCAAGCGGGACGAGAGCTGCCCTTTCGCGGGCTCTTCGCTTTCGCGCTCGGGCCGCACTTTAGCTTCCAGACATTCGACTGGGATCGGGACGCCGAGACATTCATTGCCACGACAGCGCCCTATTTCGATGCGACCGATCCCGATATGAGGGCGTTCGTGCGCCGGAACGGAAAGCTGCTGTGGTATCACGGAGGAGCGGATCCGCTCGCTCCTCTCGGCGATGACATTCAGTTCTATCACGCGATGAAGCAAGAAATGACGGGCGCGGGTCTTACGGCGACGGCATTTCACTCGGCGTTTCGGTTTTATGTACTGCCGGGCATGTCTCATTGCGCGGGAGGTGAAGGTCCCGATCACTTCGATCGGCTGCAAATCATCAGCAACTGGGTGGAGCACGCGTCGCCTCCGGACACTCTTATCGTATCGAAGAATGGGGGTCAATCCGAGCGTTTGACACCATTAAGCGCTCCATGAACGAGTTTGCGGTCCGCGGCGATATACGACGCTGGGAATTGGAAATTTGTGTGTGAAGAAGCGCGGAACCGTTAGTGTGAGAGAGGTCGGCCCGAGGGACGGGCTGCAGATGGTCAAGGAGGTGATGCCGACTGAGAGCAAGCTGCGCTGGATATCTGCCGTGGTTCGGGCAGGCGTTCGGCAAATCGAGGTCGGTAGTTTCGTTCCGGCGACCATCCTGCCGCAAATGGCCGACACCGCGATCGTCGTGCAAAGGGTGCGCCACTCGCATCCGAAGCTATACGCCTCAGTCCTTGCGCCCAATCTGCGCGGTGCGCAGGACGCAGTTGCCGCCGGCGCGCAGTCGATTATCGTGCCGATCTCGGCCAGCGAAGCTCACAGCAGGGCAAATGTGCGACGTTCCCGGGAGGAGCAGGTATTGCAGTTCGGGAAAGTCGCCGAATGGATTCACAGCCTCGGCTCCGGAAAGCCACAAATTGAGGCCGCCGTCTCGACGGCATTTGGATGTTCGATGCAGGGCAGCGTGCCAGAGGAAGAGGTGGTTCGCATAACGGGCCAACTCGCGCATCTCGGCGCCGACATTGTCACGCTGGCCGATACACTTGGCTATGCGACGCCCTCGCAGGTCCGAGGCCTGGTTCGTGCTGTGCGATCCGAGATCGGCGTCGACAGGTTCGGAGCCCTTCATCTGCACGACACGCTTGGAACAGCTCTCGCGAACGTCGCGGCTGGCCTGGAAGAGGGCGTGCGGGCGTTTGACGGCGCGCTTGGAGGCCTTGGAGGCTGTCCTTTTGCCCCAGGCTCGGTGGGGAATGTAGCGACTGAAGACCTGATCTACTTGCTCGAGAGCGAAGGCTACGACACTGGTATTGACCTCGAGCGACTGCTGGAAGCTCGTGCGGTACTCCGGGAAGTACTCCCAAACGAGCGGCTTCATGGCCGCGTTGCGGCGGCGGGCGTGCCCCCGACCTTTCGCCTCTTGGTTGACTGATTGAAGGTGCTGCGGTGTCCAGCGAGGCCAACGGTACACACGACATCACTTCGGTGGACGCGCCGTTGAAAGGGCTTCGAGTCATCGAATTCAGTCATATGGTAATGGGTCCAGTCTGCGGCATGGTCCTCGCCGACCTCGGCGCGGATGTGATCAAAGTGGAACCCCCGCCCGATGGCGACAAGTCGCGACGGTTGACTGGTATCGGACTAGGCTTCTTTGCGACCTTCAATCGCAACAAACGCAGCGTTTGCGTCGACGTCGAGCATCCTTCCGGCTTGGAGTTGGTCGGGAAGCTGATCGCGAGTGCCGACGTATTTCTCGAGAACTTCAGGCCAGGCGCGATGTCAAAGCTCGGTCTTGACTATCCGACGCTGGCGGCGCGTAACCCACGGTTGATTTACTGCGCGTGCAAAGGATTTTTACCGGGCCCCTATCAGCATCGTGCGGCTCTCGATGAGGTTGTACAGATGATGGGGGGGCTGGCGTATATGACGGGCCGACGCGGTCACCCGTCGCGGGCTGGCGCGTCGGTGAATGACATAATGGGAGGAGTGTTTGGAGCGCTGGCGATTTTGGCAGCGCTTAGGCAGCGCGATGCGACAGGCAACGGTAGTCTCGTGCAGTCGGGCCTTTTCGAAACGAACATGCTTTTTGTTGCCCAGCACATGGCAAGGGCCGCCATCGAGGGATGCGACCCACCGCCATTTGGTGATCCGACCACAGGTAGACCCTGGCCCATCTATGATGTGTTTGAAACGGCGGATCCTGGACAGCAGGTCTTCGTGGGCGTGGTGACAGACTCTCAGTGGCGTCACTTCTGTGCTGCCTTCGAATTGCAGGACCTACTTGACGACGCGGCTCTCGGTTCAACGCAGGCCCGCGCTCGTGCGCGTCCGCAGATTCTTGGTCGTGTGCGGCCTTTGTTCCGATCGGTTGCAAAGGATTTCTTGATGGCAAAGCTCGAAAAGTTGGGCTTGCCATTTGCGCCGATCGGCACGCCAATCCAGCTATTCGACGATCCTCATCTGAGAGCATCGGGCGGTCTTTTGCCGATTGATCTGACCAGGACTGAGATGGCTCCCGCTCGACCGAGCGCGGGGCTACCTGCACTGCCGGTGACTCTCGCTGGAAACCGTCCCGGGCTCGTTCGGCAACCTCCCAGAGTCGGCGAACACACCGAGGAGATAATGCGCATAGCGGGCCTGTCCGACGAGCAGTTACGCACTCTAACGAGGCAGGGGGTTCTGATTAGCTCTGAGAACTAGTGGTCTCTTGGATGGACACGACCCGGCGGAATGACTGGAATCTTGATAGCAGGTCACCATAGGGAATCCATGGTGTAACTCGCTGAATTTTGTTGTTGCCTTTAAGCAACAATGGTAGCGGGGGCGCGCTTTGGAGCAACCAAAACTGATGTGGTGTGCTTTTCCCTGGAGCGCATCCCCGGACCCATGGCCATACCCGATGTCTGCGGCAACGGCCATCTGCTCACGCCCGACAACCTGAAGGTGGACCGAGCGAGACGTCGCTGGCGCTGCCGCCGCTGTGGTCGGGTGCGAGCGGCTCAATTTCGGACGCGGCAAAAGCCGGCGGCATAGATTCTGGTCCATGAACGAGAGAGTAATCCAAGTGGACGCCGATTCGTAGTTGCGCAAATTGCGAGATGACCCAGAATCGCACGGTGCAGGCGCCTGCTGACGCGATCGATACACAGGTCTTCCGACGGCGATGCACCAAAGTGCAACGGAATGCAACGTCGCGCTCTGATTCGCACCCTGTTGGCTTGGCGGCGAGAGGGGTTGGTGCACCGCGCGTCAAGACGTCGAATCTCGAAATGCCCCATCAATCGTTTGGACTGAAAGAAATCACAGAGCGATGCAGTCAGGTGCAGGATTTAAACCTGCCACACCTACGTCCTGAAGGAAACGTCGGCGTCGCCATCCGACGCGCCTTTGAATTCTTCCACGTGCGGTTTCGAATCCGCGATGCACAATACGTGCGAGTCGGCATCGATGCGGCCGTTGCGGGTCTCAGCCTGGCGCGATCTGAGAGGCACCCGTATGCGGCGGAATGGCATGCTGATCGGCAGTATGCAACGATCTGGAACAGCTTGAGCCATCGGTCTGGTACTGGTTAGCGGGATTCTGGGGCATGCCACAGAGCCGACTATTGGCCGGCAAATTCAGGAATTCATCGCTGCATCGAGGACGGTTCTGCGGGAGATGTGCGGCAGTCTTGAGCGCCTAGCCGTAGAAGGCCGTCATAGCGATCTTCCTCGCCGACGAGCGCGGCAGGCCGCACGCTGCGCCGACCCTGGCGTGGAAGTCCTGCCGCTCACCCGGCCATAGGTTCACGAGCCAGGCGAGAAGTCATTCCAGTCCGAGTATCGAGACCTTGGCGGTGGCAATTGGAGTCGGCCATAGGATGCTCGTCAGGCCGCGCGCGACGGCAACCTTTTGCGTCCCGTTCACGGTATACGTGATCACGCCGCCGCCTACCGCGCCACCGATCTTCTCGCCCCATAGTTTCCGTCCAGTGATGGCGTTCACTGCATAGATATATCCGCCCACATTGCCGAAGAAGACAACGCCGCCTGCTGTCGGAGTCATCCCGCTGAGAATCGGATAGTTGGTTCTTATCCTCCAGCGCCATATCCCGGTGTCAGCGTCTACCGCATAGACCCACCCGGCCCACTTATGAAAAGAGTCTTGCTTGCCCCAGAGATTGAACGGGTTGATACTGGCCATGCCGCCCCAAGGGGCGCCAATCGGCGCGTCCGCGAGCTGCTTGGAAGTTTGCAGCTTGACCGTGTTGCACCAATCAACTTCGCCAATGTAGACGAGGTTCGTCCTCGGATCGTAAGCCGGGCCATTCCATTCTGCCCCGCCTCCCGAGCCGGGACAGAAGTGCACCGACCTGGTAGTCGAGAATTTCTCATCTGCATTCTCGATACGCGTTACGGACGTGCGATAGAGCATCGTTTTCGTGGCCATGTCGAAGCCGTAGAGGTGCCCGTCCTTGGGAGCGAGGGATATGATCCGCCTGCCACTGGCCGTACGAATGAGGGACGGTGCGCTCGACACGTCCCAGTCGTGCCAGTCGATGGGGACGACCTTGATGTGGTCTTTGTAGGCGCCGGTCTTCGCGTCCAGGATGACGACCGAACCGGAATAGAGATTCCCCCCTTTGCGCATATCGGGAACGAAATCCGGGGCGGGGTTGCCCCCCGGCACGTAGAGCAGCCCCGTCGCCGGTTCCAAAGTGTATGAGGTCCAGGTCGCGCCGCCGGTTATCGGCTGTCCCGGGGGAGTCTGCCAGGTAGACGTATTGAGAGGAGAGGCGCCTTGCGGGCCTCGGATGATGTCGCCGGCCGTTTTCGGTACAAGGTAGAATTCCCAAACGATTTTGCCCGTCTTGGCATCGAGCGCGTACATCCGCCCTTTCACTCCCTTGGAATCTCCGCCTGCTTGGCCGATAAAAACCAAGCCGTTCCATGCGATCGGTGCGGCGGGGACGCTCTCGCCTATCTTGGGATTACCGATCGTCGTCGACCAGAGACGCTCGCCGGTCTCGAAGTCATAAGCGAGGACGCGAGCGTCCTGCGTACCGCGGAATAGCCGCCCATCCATATAGGCGGCGCCACGATTGGCGAGCATCGGTGCCGCCGGAACGTAGTCCTCGTGCGTACGCCAGTTCTGTCGACAGGTTGCCGGATCGATCGAAAAGATGTCGTCCCAGGTCGTGCCGATCAGGGCGCCGTTCACCTCGATTAAGCCGGCGCTGAAGGCGGTGTGTTCGCCTGTATCGTAGGTACAAAGGACCTTCAGCTTGCCGATATTGCCTGTGTTGATCTGGGCGAGCGGCGAGAAGCGGTCGGAAGCCAGCGTCTTGTTGTAGCTGGGCCAGTCGTCCTCGAGCGCTGCGGGCGTCTCAGGGTCTGCCAACGATTTTGCCGCGGGAGCCGCAATGGGGTTGACTTCCGTAGTGATCGTCCCGACCGGCGCGCCGAGGAAGCGCACATAGTTGATGGTCAGGGCGAGTTCCGGGAGGGTCTGATTCATGTGCGTGAAGACATAAGCGACTGCCGCAATGCTGCCCAACAGGGCGGCGCCACCGGTCCAAGCCAGGAGTTTCTTAAAGCGTGTCTTCATGGTCCGGCTCTCCAACCGTCGAGCGCTCCGCTTACGTATCGACATACCATCCCGCGCGATGAGATCAGCGCCTCCAAGAGCCCGAATTCCCAACAGACGACAATTTCTCCCGTCTCATCCACGATTCTTTCGCGGACACTCTCGGTCGCAGCACGATGATCCCACGACAGGTTCACCACAGGCTCACGGGAGAAGGGTATGGCCTGTGCTGTACGACGAGCAGCGGTGCCTGCGGCATCATCTGGACTTAGGGCTTCAGGAACTCACCAGGCGGCGGTCTGGCGCCGCGTGCGTAGGGCGCGTCAGCGCCACAAAGAGCTGAGCGCAGTCCGTGAGGCTTCCGCGAGCCGCGACGCGGCAGAATGGCCGCCTGCAAAGAGCTGACTCGCGGTGAGTCATGCTCTGCGCCAGCAGGAGATCAATCATGTCAATCGCGGGTCCGAAATTACTCATTGCGGCCGTCGTGGTGCTCGTATCGAGCGGGGCCGGGGCCGCGGAGAAATCCGTAAATCCGGGCAAGCTCCCTGAAGTCAAATGCTCGTCGCTGCATTACTCGGAGGCATTCCTTAGTAAATACCCGAAAGCACCCGCTGCCTGTCTGGAGGCGCGTGTGTACAAGGGTGTGACATACATGAAGGTAAAGGGCACTGTGTACGTGGTGGATTACCCCACCATATCGTTTGCGTTCGCAGACAAGTTCGGCAATACACTTGGTACGGTCACGGTGAGCAATCCAAAGTCACTGCGCGTGATCGTCAACGGCAGGGAAGTGAGTGCCTCGCAACTTCGTCTCAATGAGGCTCTCACGTTCTGGGTACCGGAGTCGATGTTTGACGCTAAGTCGCTCGTGTCGAGCCGGTAGGCGTTTCACGGACCTTCACGGACACCGCGTGATTGCGTGTCGGTGCGTCCGCCGTGAGCGCGCCTCCCATACGCTCGCCGCCAGGCACGGCGCGACGCACAGAATGTGCGCCGCCCGTGGTCAGCCCGGCTATACGCACTAACAGCGCTAGCCCGTTCGGTGGGCATTTGGAAGCTTGCGCCGGGAGCAAAGCGATACTGGACGAGAGCAGCGCGGGCGAGGCTCGGACTGGCAGGGTAGGGCACTAAGCACATCGTCCGTGGCCGGGTCCAAATCACGCTCCGGGGGTCGATGGCGAGTGACGAGGGTGTCGTCGGGCTCGAGGGCCGACTGTTCGAGCGCTTGGCAGCCAGCATCGATATTTCAGGCCTGCGCTGATTCACCAACGTAGTTGCACCGCGCCGCGCCGGTAAGCGTGCTTCAGGTTTCGGGCGCGCGGGTCAGTCGGGCCCGCGATGCCGCAGGGCCGATACTCAGTCCTCGGCTAACCCTCCTCCACGGGTGGCCTCGTGGAGGAACCAAGTCCGCCGCTCGGTCTCATCGATCCACACCTCGATGAGGCTTGCAGTCGCAACATCGCGGTACTCCTCGCACACACTGTGCGCCTCCCGCAGACGGGCGGTAAGCATCTCATTGTCCTCTCGAAGCTCATCGAGCATGTCGAGTGGCTGGACGTAGGAGGCATCATTGTCGCCGATCCGCTGCAGACGCGAGATGTGTCCGATCGAGTACAGCGTTCGTCCGCCGGTCTTGCGGACACGCTCGGCAGTCGGATCTGCCATCGCGAGGATCTGATCCGCCTGCTCGTCGAGTAGCAGATGATAGTCGCGAAAATGAGGTCCGCTCATGTGCCAATGAAAGTTCTTGGTCTTGAGATAAAGCGCGAACACGTCCGCCAGAATTCGGTTCAAGGTCGCTTGTATGGCCTCCGTCGCACCGCTCTTGAGATCGGTCGAGGCTGTCAGGGGTGAAGCCCGGCGTTCCTCGAGGCGCTGCCGTCTATCCTGTTTGGGACTGCTCATCGATCATTTCCTCGCGCTGAAGAGTGACAGGAGGTCAGATGAGCCAGGCTCTGGAGTGCGCACGGCAAACCCCCACCGGCGAGATCTGGCTGATCAAGGCCACCATCTTCGGGCGCCGATCCCTCGGGCAAGTGCACCGCGGGAGGATCACTCGCCGGGAATGACGCATCCAGAGCTTCATCGAGCCTGGCATCAAGCTCTGCGTCCGCAGCTGTTCGTGATGGGGGCGCCGGCGACCCGAAGACGGGTCCTGTTATCGGGAGCGTTCTAGGCGTGACAAAGGTCGCCGGGCGGGATCTATCCACAGAAGCTCGTGCTGACATTGCGGTCTCCAAGGCGCACTTGTTCGCACTGATATGCATGCATCCGCGTGGCTGCGCGAAGCACCCTCTACCGTAAGTACGCAGACGCTCGGGCCGCCACAGCCGCGATTCTTGCGCGACCACTCTCACCGCCGGTTCACCGGGAGAGCCAGCTGCTTCGGTGCCATCCCCGCGGCGGCCGTGTCTCGGTCCGTCAGCTTCCCGTGAGCATGTCCCTGAAACACTAGGGCCGCCGCAATCCTTGCATACAGCACCGACCCAACCGTTCTATGCCGCGTGTGACAAACCGCAGTGAGCAAGTCCCTTTGAGCCACGCGTCCGTGACGACTCCAAGCTCAGGGCCCCACGTCTGTGCCAAATCGCTGCGGCCGGCTCGCTGGCGAGCGTTGCTTCGCAACTATTTCGAGCTTACGAAGCCGAAGGTCGTCGCTGCGATCGTCTTTACGGCGATCGTGGGGATGCTCCTGGCGACTGACCGCCCTGCACCAGTCGGTCTCATGCTCATCGCCAGCGCGGGGATCTGGCTCGCGGCCGCATCGGCCGCCGCGCTCAATCATCTGATAGACCGCCGAATCGACGCGGCAATGATGCGGACAAGATGGCGGCCGCTGCCCCGAAGGGAGCTGACGGCGCGCCAGGTGCTGATATTCGCCCTCGCGCTCGGCGCTCTGTCAATGCTCACCCTGTGGTTCGGCGTGAATCCACTGACGGCGCTCCTCACCCTGGGCTCCCTCATCGGCTATTCGCTCATCTACACGGCATGGCTGAAGCCCCTGACGCCGCAAAACGTCGTCATCGGGGGCGCCGCCGGCGCCGCGCCTCCGATATTGGGCTGGGCAGCAATGCGTAACAGCGTCGATGCCAACGCGTTGGTGCTGTTTCTCCTGATATTCATCTGGACTCCCGCGCACTTCTGGGCTCTTGCGATTGCCCGCTGCAGGGAGTACGCCAAGGCAGGGGTGCCGATGTTGCCCGTAACGCATGGGATCCCATTCACCTGTGATCACATCCTGATGTACACGATCCTGCTCGCCCTCGCTACCGTGCTGCCCTTTCTGTCGGGCATGTGCGGCTTCATCTATCTTGCGGCGGCCTGTATGCTCGATGCGCTATTCGTGCTCCGCGCCCTTAAGCTGCGGGCCCATCCGAGTACCGAGGCGGCGATGCGCACTTTCCACTATTCCATCCGATACCTCCTGCTGCTGTTCAGTGCGCTCCTGATCGATCATTACTGGCGTCTGCGCTAGCGGCGAGTCATACCGAAAGATAGTGGCTCCGTGGTATCCGCGAGCTTCGGGCGGTGGCTCTCAACCGACAGCGCGTTCTTGATGAGCCCAAAAGCGTTCACGCAAGGCGCGCTTGAGTATTTTTCCGGACCCGGTCTTCGGCAGCTCAGTTTCCGAAAACTCGATCCGCCGTGGAGTCTTATAATTTGCGAGCGAGTGTCGACAGTGCGCAATCACCGCCTCCGCGCTGAGTGTCGTGCCCGGTTTCAAGACGACGCACGCGGTCACGAGCTCGCCCCAGATCGGGTCGGGAATCCCGAACACGGCCGCCTCGAGAATGGCCGGATGCTCGTATAGAACGGCTTCGACTTCCCCCGGGTACACGTTCTCACCGCCCGTGACGATCATGTCTTTCAGGCGATCCAGGATATAAAAGTACCCCTCCGCGTCCTGATACCCGATGTCGCCAGTACGGAACATCCCGTCGCGAAATGCGGCTGTGGTCTCTTCCGGCTTGCACCAGTAGCTGACCATCACGTTCGCG
>Ga0335075_10001937_pt1 | contig 33640 bp, 27 predicted proteins | sample Lox_Sample_24_FD_206723 | JGI IMG/M metagenome (GOLD analysis project Ga0335075, IMG submission 206723) | Soil microbial communities from Loxahatchee National Wildlife Refuge, Florida, United States - Lox_Sample_2.4 | ecosystem: Environmental > Terrestrial > Soil > Wetlands | place: USA...
TCACCTGGCCCTTCGGCCACCGCGGGGGTCATGGCCGCCGCCGGGCACGCGGCGGCCGCAGGGCGCTGACTCCGGCGGGCAGCGGGGGCAGCCCGGAGGCGGTGCAGAGCGCATCGCACCAGGCCGCCAGGTGCCCGTCCAGGTCGGGCGGGGCCCGGTGCGAGGCGGCCGGGATCCCGGCGCCCGGGGTGGCGGGCGACCACGATGCGCGCAGCTCGAACCCGGTCGCGACCGGCTGGTTCTCCTTGGCGCCGAACCCCTCGGTCACCACCCGGGTCACCGTGCCGCTCGTCTGCCGGTAGCCGCTGGTCCTGGCGTCCAGTGCCTCGGTCAGCCAGCTCCAGCCCACCTGCCCGATCAGCGGGTCCGCGGCGATCTCCGCCTCGAGGTCGGCGCGCACATAGGCGATCATCCGGAACGGCCCCGCCCATCCGGTCTGCCCGGCCGGGTCGTAGAGCAGGACGAAGCTGCCCCAGCCGATCTCGGCGTCCGGGTCGTGGGCGATCGGCGCGCCCTGGCCCGCGCCGGAGCCGCGCCAGGCCTCGGGCTCGTGCACGGTTGCGCCGATCGCCGCGGCGTACGGCGCCAGCTTGCGCGGCGGCGGCTGCTTCTCAAAGGCGATCTCGGGGCGTTCCCGCCGCTGCTGATCCAGGCCCGCTTCGAGATCGCTGACCGCCGAGCGGAACACGGCGGTGGCGTCCATCTCGGCTCGCTCCGATGACCCGGCTGCTGGCCTCATGATCCGAGCATGCGAGATGGGCGCGTGATTGTCATGCCACGCGGCTCACTGGATGGCGCGCGTACGGCGTCTCGGTCACCTGCGACGTGAATGCGATCAGCATGGCGGCACCGCAACCGGTGCACGACCACTCGGCGCAGCAGCCGTCCGGGGCATCCGGGCAGGTGCCGACGATGGGGTGCGGCTGCTCGAAAGGCCGGTCCCAGCCGCAGTCGGGACAGTACCGAATCGTTTCGACCATCTCCGACCTCCTCCCAGCGGGGCTCAGCACGATGCTGACACGCGATACGGCCGGCGCCGTGGATCTCTGGCGGCGTGTCACGATGGCGTTTTCCGCGCAAACGCCGCCGCCGGCCGGCGGCGGCCCCGGGCGGCGGCCCTGTGAGATGATCACCAGTGTGAACCCGAAGCTAGCAGACTCGGCGTTCCTGGGCGCATGCCGCAGGGAGCCGGTTCCCTATACTCCGGTCTGGTTCATGCGCCAGGCGGGACGGTCGCTGCCCGAGTACCGGGCGGCGCGGTCCGGTATCGCCATGGTCGACGCGTGCACCCAGCCCGATTTGATCACCGAGCTGACCCTGCAGCCGCTGCGCCGCTATCACGTGGACGCGGCCGTCCTGTTCAGCGACATCGTGGTGCCGCTGCGGGCGGCCGGGGTCGGCATCGACATCCGGCCCGGCGTCGGCCCGGTCGTCGAGCTGCCGTTTCGCACCGAGCGCGACCTGGAGCGGCTGCATAGCCTGGACCCGGAGAGCCTGTCGTACGTGACCACGGCGGTCCAGTCCCTGGTGGGCGAGCTCGACGCGACGCCCCTGATCGGGTTCGCAGGGGGGCCGTTCACGCTGGCCTCGTACCTGATCGACGGGGGCCCGTCGAAGAACTTCGACCAGACCAAGGGGCTGATGTACGGCAATCCGCCGCTGTGGAACGCCCTGCTCGGGAAGCTGGCCGACATCACGATCACCTTCCTGAGGGTGCAGATCAACGCCGGAGCGTCGGCGGTGCAGCTGTTCGACTCCTGGGCCGGCGCGGTCAGCCCCGAGGACTACCGCAGGTCGGTGCTGCCGCACAGCAAGCGGATCTTCGACGCGCTGGCCGAAACCGGGGTGCCCCGGCTGCATTTCGGCGTGAGCACCGGCGAGCTACTCGGCATGATGGGCGAGGCCGGAGCCGACGTGATCGGCGTGGACTGGCGGGTGCCGCTCGACGAGGCCGTGCGCCGGGTCGACCCGGGCAAGGCCCTGCAGGGCAACCTGGACCCGGCCATCCTGCTCGCGCCCTGGGAGGTCGTCGAGCAGCGGGCCATCCAGGTCCTGGACGCGGGCCGCACGGCCGAGGGCCATGTGTTCAACCTCGGCCACGGGGTGCTGCCGCAGACCAATCCGGACGTGCTCGCCCGGCTAGCCGACCTGGTCCACACCGCCTCGGCCCGGCTGCCGCAGTAGCCGCAGGCGCTACTCGGCCGGGGTCGGCCTGGCGCCGCGCCGCAGCAGCCGCCCCAGCCGCCGCCGGCCCGCGTACCCGGCGCCGGCCAGCACCGCCGCGACCACGGCGAACGGCAGCACGGCGCCGACCGCGGTGAGGACGCCGGAGACCGCGATCCGCAGCCCGCGCCAGCCCGACGCGAGCCCGGCCAGGAAGCCGTGCTGGCGCGCGGCCTTCTTCGCCGCGTGGTGCGCGGGCAGCGGGCCGACCAGCGTGACCGAGACGGTGGCGTAGCTGGTCTCCCCGGCCAGCGCGCGCTGCTGGGCCTGCAGCGCCTCGAGCGAGGACTCCTGCTGGTTGATCTGCTCCTGCACGCTGAGCAGGTCGGCGACCGAGCCGGCTCGCTTGAGCAGCGCCTCCAGCTGGGAGATCGCGTCCTGGGCCGAGGTGACCAGGCTGCTGACGTCGGCCACCTGCTGGGTGACGTCGCGGGCCTGCTCGCTGAGCGACTTCTGGGTGCCCAGCCGGGCCAGCTTGCTCAGCGTCGGCTGGTACACCGCGACCGGGATCTTCAGCTGCAAGCTCACCGTGGGCCGGGTGACGGTCACCGCACGGGCCGACACCTGCTCACTGGAGACGTATCCGCCCTGGCCGACGACCAGGTCGGTCGCCTGGCTGGCGGCGGCGGCCGCGTTCTTGACCCGGACGATCAGGGACGCGGTGTAGACGATGCTCTGGGTGGCCAGGGCCAGCCGCGCGCTCTTCGACGCCGGCGCGGAAGCCGCGCCGGACGAGGTCCGGCCCGCCGCGGCGCCCTCCGCCGGGGCGGCCGCCGCGGCGTGCTGGCTTCCCGGCTCGGAGGCGGAGAAGGAGGAGCTTGCGGAACCCGACTGGCCGGCCTGGGAGCAGCCGGCCAGCAGGAGGGCGGCGCCGGACACGAGCCCGGCCAGCCGCAGCGCGGTGGTGCGCAGTGGCCCGCGGGTACCGCGGGCCCGGGAAGTGCTGTTCATGCCGCTGGGACGTGACCGGCGCCGGGCCCGGTTCCGCCCTGCGGGCAACGTTCGGGTAACGGCTCAATCCCCGCGTACGTGATAATCCGCTTGCCGCGATGCAGGATGCCGGCCATCGTGCCGTCCACGGGGAGGAGCGGGATGAGCTATCCGAAGATCGAGCTGCACGTGCACCTCGAGGGCACGGTCCGGGCCGGGACGCTGCTGCAGATCGCCCGGCGCAACGGCGTGTCGTTGCCCGCCGACTCGGTGGAGGGGCTGGCCGCGCTGTATGAGTTCCGTGATTTCTCCCACTTCCTCGAGGTGTGGCTGCTCACCACGAAGGCGTTGCGCACCGAGCGGGACTTCCGGCAGGTGGTCGTCGATTACGCGGCCGAGGCGGCCGGGCACGGCGCGGTGTACCTGGAGGGCATCTTCTCCCCGCTCGAGGCGGTGCGCTGGGGCGCGACCTGGGACGAGGCGTTCACCGGCTACTGCGACGGCGCCCAGGAGGCCCGGGAGACCCACGGCGTGGAGGTCAGGCTGACCCCGGACACCCCGCGCGGCTGCTCCCTCGAGGACGCCGAGCTCACCGCCCGGCACGCGGTGCGCTACCGCGACCGCGGCGTCGTCGGCCTCGGGCTCGGCGGCCCCGAGGCGCAGTTTCCGCCGGAGCCGTACGCTCCGGCGTTCGCGCTGGCCCGGGACGGCGGGATCGGCTCGGTGCCGCACGCGGGCGAGGCGGCCGGGGTCCCTTCGATACTCGGTGCCCTGCACGCGCTCGGCGCGGACCGGATCCGGCACGGCATCCGCGCGGTCGACGACCCGGGCCTGATGCGGGAGCTGGCCGACCGGGGCACGGTGCTGGATGTCTGCCCGATCTCCAACCTGCGCACCGGGGTCGTGCCGTCGCTGGACCAGCACCCGCTGCCGGCCCTGGTGGCCGCCGGCGTGCCGTGCTCGGTGTCGACCGACGATCCGGCGATGTTCGGCACCGACCTGGCCGCGGATTACGCGGCCGCCCGCGAACTCGGCGTCGGGCCGGAGGCGTGCTACCAGGCCGGGCTGCGCGGGGCCCTGTGCGACGAGGAAACCCGCGCGGCGCTCGCTCGGGCCGGCCAGGCCTGCGACTGGACCGCGGCCGAATGAGATTCGGGACGCGTGTTTGCGACATATGCATACCGCTGCGCTATATCACGGTCAGGACAATGACACGCTCGGTAACCAAGGCCGGAAACCGGCACCCGGAAAACCGGCCGGATCAGAAATACAAAGCCGCAGCTCAGACTCCGGATCCCCGGCGGGGTACGGCGATGCGGCGCCCGATCGCGCCATTGAATTCGGATCCCGGCAACACGCGGATATGACAAAATTGTCAAGTCAGGGGCGGTAAAAGGCCCGCTCGGCGTAGACTGCGATTCCTCACGTACCCGCTAGGTGTGGAGATAACGGAAGCCAAGGGAAACGATGACCGCGCCCCCCGCTCGTGTCACCGTCCATGTGGCCGTGCAGTCACCCCGCCGGCTCCTCCGCGACACCCTTTCAGCCTGCCTCGCCGTCCGCCCGGACATCACGGTGGTCGGCAAGGTGGCGGAGCCGGACGCGATCTTCGAACTGTGCGCGCTGCGCCGCCCGGACGTCGTCATCCTCGACGCCGGCTCGCGGCTGCGCGAGATCTCCGAGCGGGTGGCCGCGCTAACCAGGCGCTACCCCGAGCTGAACGTGATCGTGACCTACCGCGAGGCATCCGAGCAGGATCTGGCGGCGGCGTGCCGGGCCGGCGTGGCCTCGCTGGTGCCCGAGTCGAAGGGCCTGTCGGCCGTGCTCGCCCTGCTGCGGCGCAGCCGGGGACGGCACGCGAAGGACAGCCCGGGCGGCCTGACCGACCGCGAGCTCGAGCTGGTCGTGCTGACCGGTTCGGGGCATAGCGTGGCCGAGATCGCCGATCTGCTCGGCCTCAGCCCGCTCACGGTGGAGAACCTGAAGCGCCGCGTCTACGCCAAGCTCGACGTGAGCAGCAGCGTGCACGCGGTGGCCAAGGCGGCCTCGCTCGGCATGCTCGATCCGCCGACCACGCCGCTGCGGGCGATACAGCCGCAGCCCGAACAGCGCCGGCGGCCCCCGGCCGACGGCGAGGGCGGCGTGCTGCTGCCGGTCGTGACCGGCAGCTATTCCTCGGCCATGGACCAGGTCGTGGCGGCGCTGGTCTCGAGCCCGCTTCCGTTCGTCCTGATCAAGATGCCCGAGCCGGTGGCCGAGACGCACTGGGCCCGCTGGCACCGCGGCCCGATCGTGGCCGTGCTGGTCGATCCGGCCGCGGCGGACTGGGACCTGGTCGCCGAGCTGGGCGTACCCGCCGTCCTCGTGCACAGCAAGCCGCTCGACCCGCCCGAGCTGGCCGAGGCGCTGGCCTGCGGGGCCAGCGCGCTGGTCTCAGCGGACCGGATCGACGACCACTTCCTTTCGGTGCTGCGCATGGTCGGACAGGGCTACCTGGTCGTCGACTCCATGCCGATGCGGCCGCTGATCGGGGCGGTACGGGCGCGCTGGGACGAGCGGTCGCCCGGCCGGCTGGAGCTGCCCGAGCTGACCGCGCGGGAGAGCGACATCCTGCGCTCGCTGGCCCAGGGGCACTCGATCCGGCAGACCGCGCGTGCGCTCGGGATCGCCCCCAAGACCGTCGAGAACGTGCAGACCCGGCTGTTCCGCAAGCTCGGGGTGCGCAACCGGTCCGGAGCGCTGGCCGTGGCCGACGCGTTCGGCCTGCTGCCGGGAGCGGACGGCGGCGCCCGGTCCGCCGCCGCGCCGATGAGCACGGCCGGATCCCCCAAGGGTTTCCCGTCCCCCGAGGGGTATCCGTCCCTACCGGGGAGTGACTGGCGGCCCTAGTGTGCCGCGCGGGGCAGTAACACGCGCCCCCTCTGCCGCCCGAGACCCATGAGCCCGGCCTCGGTGCGCCCTCTCCTGTTTCGCTGGAGGCCCGCCATGGTCAGCTCCGCAGGTTCGCCGCGCACGATCACCGTCAAGCGCCGGGGCAGCAAGCGGCACGCCGCCGAGGTCGACAACTGGGACGGTTCCCGCCGGGACGCCGCCGATCGCGGGGCCGACCGGGACGACCCCTGCACCGACCCTGCCCGCGCTAGGCTCGCTCCGGTTAGGGCACAGTAGACGGGTGACCTCACCCTCGCCGCGTCCGGCCATCGCGATCGCGGGCGGCGGGATCGCCGGACTGGCGGCCGCGTTCTTCCTGCGCGACCGGGGCCTGGACGTGACCGTGCTGGAGGGATCCCCGCGCCTGGGCGGCAAGCTCGCGGTCTCGCCGATCGCGGGCGTCGCCGTCGACGAGGGAGCGGAGGCCCTGCTGGCCCGGCGGCCGGAGGGCACGGACCTGATCGAAACGCTCGGGCTGGACGGTCAGCTTCGCACGCCGGGCACCACCGCGTCGCGGATCTGGACCCGCGGCGGCCTGTACCCGCTGCCGAAGCGCCAGTTCATGGGCGTGCCGGCCGACGTCGATGAGCTCGGCGCAACCGGGATCCTGTCCCCGGACGGGGCCGCCCGGGCCCGGGACGACCTGCGGCTGCCGCCGACCCCGAGGGACGGCGACGTGTCCGTGGCCGGCTACGTCGGGGCCAGGTTCGGCCCCGAGCTCGTCGACCGGCTGGTGGATCCGTTGCTCGGCGGGGTGTACGCGGGCCGCTCCGATGAGCTGTCGTTCGAGGCCACGCTCGGCGACCTGGCCCGCGCCTCGCGACAGCACCGCTCGCTGGCCGAGGCGGCGGCCTCGTTGCTGCCCGCACCGGCCGCGGCGGCCGCCGGCGGCCCCGCCCCGGCGCGCCCGGTCTTCACCACGCTGGCGGGCGGCCTGGGCACGCTGCCGGCCGCCGTGGCCGCCGCCTCCGGCGCGACCGTACGCACCAGCGCGATGACCCGCGAGCTGGCCCGCATTCACGGGGGCTGGCGGCTCACCATCGGGCCGACCCGGGCGCCCGAGCGGTTGGACGCCGACGCGGTCATCCTCGCCGTCCCGGCCAGGCCGGCCAGCAGACTGCTGAGCGGCCTGGCCGGGGCCGGGCCCGCCTCGGCGTCCGCGGCGCTCGCCGAGTTCCGCTACGCGAGCATGGCCATCGTCACCCTGGCCTACCGCGCCGGCGCGTTCCCCGGCCCGCCCGAGGGCAGCGGCTACCTCGTCCCGGCGGTCGACGGGCACGCGGTCAAGGCGGTCACGTTCAGCACGGTCAAGTGGCCGCATCTGCGGCCGGAGGGCGAAGACCTCGTGATCGTCCGCTGCTCGGTCGGCCGGCTGGGCGAGGAGGCGCTGCTGCAGCGCGACGACCGCGAGCTGGCCGGGCTCGCCGCCGCCGACCTGGCCGCGGCCACCGGGGTACGCGGCGCCCCGGCCGAGATCCGGGTGACCCGCTGGGGCGGCGGGCTGCCCCAGTACACCGTCGGCCACCGCGACCGGGTGAGCCGGATCCGGGCCGGCGTCGCCACCCAGCCCGGGCTGGCCGTGTGCGGGGCCGCCTACGACGGCGTCGGCATCCCGGCCTGCATCGCCTCGGCGCGGCTGGCGGCCGACCAGGTGCTGGCCTACCTGGAAACGCGCGACGCGCTCGCGGTGGGACAATGAACGCATGGCTGAGAAGGAGACCGGGCAGCGGCCCAAGGCCCGTGACCTGAACGAGCTGATCCGTTACACGATGTGGTCGGTGTTCCGGCTGAACGGTCCCGGAGCGCTCGAGGCGGCCGGCGAGCAGACCCGGTCCGGCCGGGATGGCCTCGCGGCCGAGATCAGCGAACTGTGCCAGCAGGCGGCGGGCAAGGGCGTAATTACCCGTGGGTCTTACGATCTGCAGGGCCTTCGCGCCGACGCTGACTACATGTTCTGGTGGATCGCTCCGACGTCCGACGACCTGCAGGAAATGTACGCGAGGTTCCGCCGGACCGGATTGGGCCGGGCCAGCCAGCCGGTCTGGTCGGCGATGGCGCTGCACCGGCCGGCCGAGTTCAACAAGGGGCACATCCCAGCGTTCCTGGCCGAGGAGGAACCGCGCCAGTACGTCAGTGTGTACCCGTTCGTCCGCTCCTACGACTGGTACCTGATCGAGCCCGAGAAGCGCCGGGCGCTGCTGGCCGAGCACGGGAAGATGGCGCGCGAGTACCCGGACGTGCGGGCCAACACCGTGGCCTGCTTCGCGCTGAACGACTACGAGTGGATGCTCGCCTTCGAGGCCGACGAGCTGCACCGCATCGTGGACCTGATGCGGCACCTGCGCGCCGCCGAGGCCAGGCTCTACACCCGGGTGGAGATCCCGTTCTACACCGGCCGCCGAAAGCCGGTGCGGGAGCTGCTCTCCGCCCTGCCCTAAGCGACGACAGACAAGTTTCTGGTCCGAAAGTAAGACCTCAGCTGGGCGCGCGGCAGCGCCCGGCGGCGCGGCAGCGCCGCCGGGTTCGGGGTGGGGGTCAGCGGTGGTTCAGGCGGTGGCGGCCAGGAGTTCGCCGGTGTCGGGGTTGACGGGTTGGATGGTGACTTTGTAGCCGAGGCGTTGCAGGCCCAGGACGTGGTTGCGGGCCTGGCGGCGGACGTGCATGCGCTGCTCGTAGTAGCCGGGTCCGAGGTCCTGGTAGCGGGCGTCGGGGTCGGATATCAGGGCGTGGATGATGGTGAGCATCGAGTTACCGGTGGCGACGAGGGCTTTCTTTTTCGGCATGCGCCGGGTTAGCCGCCGGTATTTTGCGCCGAGGAAGGACTGGGTGCGCCCGGCGCTGATGGCGGCCTCGCCGAGGGCGGCGCCGAGGTAGGGGTTGCCGCGGCCGGTGGCGTTGCTGCCCTTGCGCTTCCCGGCTGACTGCTTGACCTGGGGCGACCATTTCGCCCAGGAGACCAGGTGGGCGGCGGTGGGGAACACTGTCATGTCCGTGCCGGTCTCGGCGATGATGTCCTGGGCGCAGATCGTCCCGACGCCGTCGATCTCATCGAGCTGGGCGATCTGGTGCAGGTACGGCCGGGTCAGTACCTCGATCTTGGCGGTGAGGCTGTCGATCTGGGTGGTGTAGTGGTCGATGGTGGTGAGCATCATGGCGAGCACGCCGGCGTGCTCGCTGGTGAAGAACGCGCAGTCCAGCGCCTCTTCGAGCCGTCTGATCTTGGCGCGCATGGTGCCTCGGGCCAGCTGGGCTAGCACCTTGGGGTCACGTTCGCCGGCGGCCAGCGCGTCCAGCATGTCCCGGCCGGAGGCGCCGTGGATGTCGGAGATGATGCTGGACAGTTTCAGGTGCCCGTCTTCCAGCAGTTTTTCCGCTCGTTGCTTCTCGGCGGTGCGGGCCTGGGTGAGGTGCCGGCGGTAGCGGGTGCGGCTGCGCAGGCGGCGGATCGGCTCGGGCGGGACGAAGCTGGAGCAGACGGTGCCGCGCTCGGTGATCCTGGCCAGCCAGATCGAGTCGGCCCGGTCGGTTTTGGGCCTGCCGGGCAGGGCTTTGACCTGCGCGGCGTTGTACAGATGGCAGTCGAACCCGCGTGATTCCAGCACGAAGAACACCGGTTTCCAGTAGTCGCCGGTGGCCTCCATCCCGATCCTGGTGACGCCCCAGCAGGTCAGCCAGTCGCCCAGCGACTCCAGCTCAGCGCGGGTGGTGGCGAAGGCGCGGGTTTCCTGCTGGCGGCGGCCCGCCGTGGTGTCGGATGGCACCCGGATCGTGACCTCGGCCCCGGCCTTGGCGATGTCCAGGCCGGCGACCCGCTCGCAGAACAGCGGCTCGTCTTGCACGTCTTGCATCATCAGCTCCTACGATGAGAGGGCGGTTACGGCCGCGGCCGGTTCGCAGGAGCCAGGGGCATCGGTAAATCTGGTCCGCGGGCTCGAGGCACCATTGAGCAGCCCTGAACACTGGCTCCCGGCGTCAGACTTTTACACGGGGTCCGGCCCGCCAAAGAAGAACGACGTCAGCGAACCGGCCGCGGCCACAGCATCCCAGGCCGCCCGCGCCTTCGCACGGGGCCTTCGCCAGCGCCCGCGCCGCAATGCCTGGTGCAGCCGGACTCACGCACCACTGCCCGCCCGGGCGGATACCCCAGCGCGGCAGCGCCCGGCGCAGCCGGGCTCACCGCAGATAGCGGGTCAGCGGGCCCAAACTTTCACGCCGCAGCGGCGTCACAACCGGGCAACCGCGACTTTTACGCGGAGGCGCGGGGATGGCCGAGGCAACCCAAGAGGCCGGCCGGGCCGGGGTGCGCTACGCGAGCCCGGTCGACTACGAGAGGTACGGGCACTACGGGCAGGGCCGCGGTTTCGACGTGGGCCGGTCCTTCCAGCGGCCGCGCTACCAGTTCCAGGGCCGGATCACCGCCGACGGGTCGAGCGGCTACCGGGCCGAACCGGGCCGCTACCACCTCTACATCGCCTGGGGCTGTCCGTGGGCGCAGCGGACCGCGATCGTCAGGAAGCTCAAGCGGCTCGAGGATGTGGTGTCGCTGTCCTACGTCGACGACCAGCGCGACGGGCGGGGCTGGGCGTTCCGGGAGCGGCGCGGCGCCGATCCGGTGAACGGGCTCACCCTGCTGGCCGAGGCGTACGAGGCGACCGAGCCCGGTTACGGCGGCCATGTCTCGGTGCCGGCGCTGTGGGACCGGCGGACGGGGACGATCGTCAGCAACAACTTCCCCGACATCACGATCGACCTGGACACGCAGTTCGAGGCGTGGGCGGCGGGGTCGCCGGACCTGTACCCGCCGGATCTGCGGGCCGGCATCGACGCGATGAACGAGCGCGTCTACCAGACCGTCAACAACGGGACCTACAAGGTCGCGGGGGCCACGACCGAGCCCGAGTACACCGAGTTGCGGCACCGGCTGACCGGGACCCTGGACGAGCTCGACCGGCGGCTGGCCGGGCAGCGCTACCTGTTCGGTTCTTCGCTGACCGAGGCCGACGTGCGGCTATGGCCGACGCTGGCCCGGTTCGACCTCGGCTACAACCCGCTCGGGAAGATCAGCGAGCGGCGGCTGGTCGACTTCCCGGTGCTGTGGGATTACGCCCGGGACCTCTACCGGCGGCCGGCGTTCCGGGAGACGACCGACTTCTCGTCGTTCGCGAGGTTCGGGTCCGGGCCGGCGCCGAGCTTCTTCAACGACGCATCGTGGCGGATCCGGGTCGAGCCGTATCAGGCCGACTGGGACGAGCCGCACACCCGGGACCGCCTCGGCTGACCTGGTCGGCTTGGCGGGCTAGCGGCCCTTGCGCAGGAACTCGCGCAGCCGGGCGAGCGGCCAGGAGTTGATCACGTCGTCGGCCGTCAGCCAGCCGCGCTGCGCGGTGCCGGCGCCGTAGCGCACATAGTCCAGGCCGCCGACGAAGTGCGCGTCGCTGTCGATCGCGAACCTGACCCCGGCGTCCCGGGCCGCCCTGATGTGCGCGGACGGCAGGTCGAGGCGGTTCGGGTGCGAGTTCACCTCCAGCGCGGTCCCGGTCCTGGCGCAGGCGCGGAACACCTCGGGCAGGTCGACGTCGACCGGCGGGCGCTTGCCGAACCGGCGGGTCAGCGGGTGGCCGATGACGTTGACGTGCGGGTTCTCGCACGCCTCGATGAACCGCCGGGTCATCTGGCGGCGCGGCAGGTCGAAGTGCGAGTGCACCGAGGCCACGCAGATGTCGAACCCGTCCAGGAACTCGGCGGGCCAGTCGACGGTCCCGTCGGGCGCGATGTTCAGCTCGGTCCCGTGCAGCAGGACCATCTTCGCCTGGCCTGGCTGGGCGGTCAGATCCGCGCCGAGCCGGCGCACCTGATCGCGCTGGGCCAGCATCTTCTCGTCGGTCATCCGCTGCATGATCAGGTCCGGAGCGTGATCGGTGATCGCGTAGTAGGCGTATCCCCGCGCCTGCGCCCGGGCCACCATGTCCTCCAGCGACGCGACGCCGTCGGTCAGGTCGGTGTGCGTGTGCAGGTCGCCGCGGATGTCCGCCTCGGTGACCAGGTCGGGGAGCTCACCATGTTGCGCCGCGACGACCTCGCCGGTGTGCTCGCGCAACGTCGGCGGGATCCACGACATCCCGAGCCGGTGGTAGACCTCCTCCTCGGTCTGCGACACGATCTTCTCGCCGGTCACCGCGTCGAACAGGCCGTATTCGGAGAGCTTGAGCTTCTTGCGCACCGCGATCTCGCGGACGGCCACGTTGTGCGCCTGCGATCCGGTGAAGTACTGCAGCGCCGCGCCCCAGGCGTCCAGCGGGACGACCCGCAGGTCGACCTGGAGGCCGGCGGCGGTGCGGACCGACGTCTTGGCCGGGCCGGCCGCGATGACCGTTGCGGCCTCGGGCATGGCGGTGAGCGCGGCCATGAGCGGCCCGGAGTCGTCCGCGGCGGCCAGCACGTCCACGTCGCCGACCGTCTCGGCGAACCGGCGCAGCGATCCGGCCGGGACGCACCGCAGGCAGCCGGGCGCCGCGCTGACCGCCGCGACCACGGCGCGGGCGGTCTCGTCGGCCACGATCAGCAGCACCCGATCGGTCGTCGCCTCCAGCAGCTTGATGCCGTGCCGCAGCTTCTCCTCGCTCTTGCTGCCGAAGCCCTTCAGGTTTGCGAGGCGCCCTTCATCGATCGCCGCGCTCAGCTCGGCCGGCGACGCGATGTGTAGCTCCCGGTACAGCGTCAGCGCGCGCTTCGGGCCGAGGCCCGGGATCCGGGTGAGCTGGAGCACGCCGTCCGGGATGTCGGCCCGCAGCCGCTCCAGCGCGGCGAACGTCCCTCCGGCGTTGATCTCGGCGATCTTCTGCGCGATGGCCTTTCCGACGCCCGGGATGCGCTGCAGGGCGGCCGCGTCCAGCCGTGAGACGTCCTCGGCGTGGCCGGCGACGACGCGGGCGGCGCGCTCGTAGCTGCGGGCGCGGAACTGGTCGCCGCCCGTTATCAGGTGCAGCTCGGCGTACTCGGTGAGCAGCGCCGCCGCCGCCTCGTTGGCCCGGGGCATGCGCCCATTCTGCCCGCCCGGACGCGCGGCCCGGGCCGGCCCGGGCCCAACCCGGCCCCGGCCCGGGCCCGGTGGCCGGCCGGGGAACTCAGGATGGCCATTAAGTGAATGTTCGGCCAGATGACCCAAGGGCATTCCGCTCAATGGGCGGCGCTCTCTAATCTATGGCGTTGGTGAAACCCTTCGTGCCCAGCCGTGCCCGGTTTGCCCGACCGTATCCGGGCATCGTCGCGTGCCTCGCCGCCTCCGCGGCCCTGGCGCTGGCCGCCGGGCTGTCGGGCTGCGGGTCCGGGGCCGCGGCCGGGAACGTCATCACGGTCACGGCCGGCGCCTGCGGCACCGGGTGGCAGGATCCGAAGCCCGGCCTGCAGACGCTGCGCATCTACAACGGGTCGAGCGTGGGCGGCGAGGTCGACCTGATCGACCCGGCCAACGGCGGGATCTACGGCGAGGTCGAGTCGGTCGGTCCCGGCACCACCGCGGCGATGCCGGTCAACGTGGGATCGGGTTCGTACGCGTTCCGCTGCCTGCTCGACGACGCCGATCCGATGACCGGGCCGGTGTTCAAGATCGGCGGCCACGTCCGCGCCGCCGCCGCGATCGCGCCGGTGACCGACAACGACCTCATCGAGCCGGCCAAGGAGTACCACGCCTACGTGACCGCGGGCCTGATCGTGCTGGCCGGCCAGACGCGCGCGCTGGCCGCCGCGGTGCAGGCGGGCAACCTGGCCGCGGCCCGTGCGGCCTGGCTGCCCGCGCACCTGACCTACGAGCGGCTCGGCGCCGCGTACGGGACGTTCGGCGACTTCGACGACGAGATCGACGGCCGCGCCACCGGGCTGCCCGGCGGGGTCGGCGACCCCAAGTTCACCGGCTTCTACCGCCTCGAGTACGGACTGTGGCACGGCCAGAGCGCCGCCGAGCTGACCGGCCCGGCCGAGCAGCTGTACCGCTATGTGCTCGGCCTGCAGGCCGCCTTCCCGACCATGGAGCTCAGCCTGCTCGACATGGGGCTGCGCACCCACGAGATCCTGGAGAACGCGCTGGAGTTCCAGCTCACCGGCACCGACGACTACGGCAGCGGCACCACGCTGGCCACCACGGGCGCGAACATCACCGGCACCCTCGAACTGCTGCAGGTCCTGCACCCGCTGCTGGTCAGCCGGTACCGGGCTCTGCCCCAGGTCTACGTCTGGCTGAACCGGCTGCAGAGCCTGATCAGCGCGCAGCACCAGCCGAACGGGAGCTGGACGCCGGTCGCCGCGCTCGCCGCGAGGAGCCGGGAGCAGATCGACGCCGCCATCGGCCAGGCGCTGCAGGAACTCGCCCCGATCGCCGCCATCACCGAGCCGAGGACCACCTGATGAGCGAGGCCAACCCGCCGGCCGAGAGCGGCCCTGTCCCGGCACCCGGGCTGCCCGGGTCGTCCGGGCTGCCCGGGTCGTCCGGGTCGTCCGGGTCGTCCGGGCCGCGACGCCGGGCGTTCCTGCGCGGCGCGGTGGGCGCGGGTCTCGCCGGTGCCGCGGCGGGCGGCGCCGCGGCCGGATACGCGTACCGGTCCGGGCGGCCGGCGCCGTCCGGGCAGATCGCCGCGGACGACGCGCAGATCGGGCGGCTGCCGGCGGTTCCGTTCCACGGCCGGCACCAGGCGGGGATCCTGCCGAGGCCGCAGCGGCAGACCGCGGTCGTGTCGTTCGACGTCACCGCCGATGGACGGGGCGAGCTGACCGACCTGCTGCGGACGCTGACCGACCGGGCCCGGTTCCTGACCGCCGGCGGGACGCCGCCGCCGGTGGGCATCGGCGCGCCGCCGTCCGACTCCGGGGTGCTCGGGCCGACGGTCGTGCCGGACGGCCTGACCGTCACGGTCGGCGTCGGCTCGTCGCTGTTCGACGACCGGTACGGCCTGGCCGGCCGCATGCCCGCCGGGCTGACCCCGATGACCACGTTCCCCAACGACGACCTCGACCCGGCGCAGTGCGGCGGCGATCTGATCCTGCAGCTGTCCGCGGGACACACCGACGCCGTCGTGCACGCGCTGCGCGACATCGCGAAGAACACCCGCGGCGGCATGCAGGCCCTCTGGCGCATCGACGGCTTCAACAGCCCGGCCCGCCCGGCCGGCACGGTGCCGCGCAACCTGCTCGGGTTCATGGACGGGATCGCCAACCCCGACACCGGCAGCACCGCCGAGATGGACAGCCTGATCTGGGTCCGGCCGGGAGGCGGTCGGCCGGCCTGGACCGCGGGCGGCAGCTATCTCGTGGTCCGGCTCATCCGGATGTTCGTCGAGTTCTGGGACCGCGTCGGCATCGGCGAACAGGAGGGCATGATCGGCCGCCGCCGCGACACCGGGTTCCCGCTGGACGCCGACAGCCTGTACGCCAGTCCCGACTACGCCCTGGACCCGACCGGCGACGTGATCGCGCTGACCGCGCACATGCGGCTGGCCAACCCGCGGACCAAGCAGAGCGCGCCCAGCCGGATCCTGCGCCGCGGCTACAACTACGACCGCGGCATCGACGCGGTGGGCGACCTCGACATGGGGCTGATCTTCACCTGCTTCCAGCAGGACATCAAGCGCCAGTTCGAGACCGTGCAGACCAGGCTCATCGACGAGCCGCTGGTCGACTACATCAGCCCGTTCGGCGGCGGTTATTTCTTTGCGCTGCCGGGCGTCACGGGCGCGAGCGACTACTACGGCCGGGGGATGCTGGCATGACCGGCCGGGAAGCGCCGTCCCGCGCGCCACGAAGCCGGCTCTTGGCCCGGGGTTTGCTTTCTGCTCGACTTCCGGGCACCCGGACGTCTTCCGCTAACGCCAATGTTCTCTCGGGCCGTGCCGTCACGGTGCTGGCCTCGACACGACCAGGTTCCGTTCGTACGACACAGCAGTTCGACACAGCAGTTCGACACAGGAGGGTGATATGGGCGCTGGCCCACAGGGCAGTCCGTTCAGGAGACTGAGCGGACGCATTCGGACCCGGCATTACGCGCTGGGCCTGACGGCGGTCGCCGTCGGCACCGCGCTGACGGTTAGCTCGGTGTCGCTGGCCAGCTCGTCGACCGTTAAGCCCGCGAACGCGGTGCCGGCCCCGGCGACCGTGCCGGCCAGCGAGTACATTACGTCGCACACCGCCACGCCGATCAAACACCTCGTGGTGATCTTCGGCGAGAACGAGTCGTTCGACCACTACTTCGGCACCTACCCGTTCGCGGCCAACACCGACGGCTCGCCGTTCCACGCCAAGCCGGGCACCCCCACGGTGAACGGCCTGTACAAGAAGATCACGAAGAACGGCCCGGTTGGCCCGCTGCTGACCAGCAACCCCAACGAGTACAACCCCCAGCGGCTGACCCACTCCGAGGCGTTGACCTGCGACCAGAACCACGGGTACGCCCCCGAGGAGGCGGCGTACGACAACGGCAAGGCCGACATGTTCGTGCAGGACACCGAGAGCAGCAGCACCTGCAACGCCGGCCAGTCCAGCGAATTCTCCCAGCCCGGGCTGGTCATGGACTACTACGACGGCAACACCGTGACCGGGCTGTGGAACTACGCGCAGAACTACGCGATGAGCGACAACAACTACGACACCAACTTCGGGCCGTCCACGCCCGGCGCGCTCAACGTCATCTCCGGTGACGACGGCGGCGGCTACGCGGTCAGCCCGACCACTGGCGCCAAGGAGGCCGACACCGGCAGCGTCGGCTCGGTGGACGCCAACGGCGTCGGCACGATCTACGGCGACCTCGACCCGGCCTACGACGGCTGCTCGGACTCCAGCCACACCTCGAGCAGCCCGGTCGGCGTCATGACCGGCGAGAACATCGGTGACCTGCTGAACCAGCGGCATGTCACCTGGGGCTGGTTCCAGGGCGGCTTCGCGCCCACCGGGACCAACGCCGCCGGGTACCCCGTGTGCGGGGCGGAGCACGAGAACGTCGGCGGCGCCGAGGTCGCGGACTACTCGCCGCACCACAACCCGTTCGAGTACTACGCCTCGACCGCCAACCCGCAGCACCTGCCGCCGTCTTCGGAGGCCGCGATCGGCCGCACCGACCAGGCCAACCACGAGTACGACCTGTCGGACTTCTACGAGACGCTCAAGGACGGCAACATGCCGTCGGTGAGCTACCTCAAGGCGGCCGAGTACCAGGACGCTCACCCCGGGTACTCCGACCCGATCGACGAGCAGAACTTCGTCGTCAACACGGTCAACCAGATCATGAAGTCGAGGTACTGGGACTCGACGGCGATCGTCATCACCTACGACGACTCCGACGGCTGGTACGACCACGTGGCGCCGCCGATCGTCAACGGCTCGAACGACTCGACGCTGGACGCGGCGATCTGCGACACCACGCCGACCCGCGTGGGCAACCGGCAGGACCGGTGCGGGTACGGGCCCCGGCTGCCGCTGATCGTGATCTCGCCGTACACGCGGTCCGATTACGTCAGCAGCAACCTGACCGACCAGTCCTCCGTCGTGAAGTTCATCGAGCAGAACTGGCTGAACAACGAGCGGATCCCGGGCGCGTCCTTCGACAAGATCGCGGGCAGCCTGGACGCCAGGGGCGGGGTGCTCGACTTCAACACCCGGCCGGACTTCCGCCCGCTGATCCTCGACCCGACCACGGGCGAGGTGGTCAGCTCAGGAAGATGATGTAACAGCGCTCCGCGGCCGTGGCCCGCATGCCCGTCCGGGCTTCCGGGCCACGGGCCGTCAGGGCTTGCGCGCCACGGCGCACCAGGCGCTGACGTCGTGGGCCGGGACGAACGAGCCGTATTCCGGACGCCACCGGTGCGGCTGCACGACGCCCGGATCGACCAGGTCCAGCCCGTCGAAGAACCGGGCCACCTCGTCGTGGCCCCGGAACCTGACGTGGTCGGGTTGGCGCTGGCGCTTGTTGAGGCTGCGCGCCATGTTGGCCATGGCCTCGGCGAAGACGTCGCTGGCCGGGTGCGAGATGACCAGGTAACTGCCGGGGACCACCGCGTCGAGCAGGGTGGCGACCAGCGCGTACGGGTCCTCGGCGTCGCCGATGAACTGCAGGATGGCCAGCAGCATGAGCGCGACCGGCTGGTCGAAGTCGAGGGTCGCCGCCGCCTGCCGCAGCACCTGGGCCGGGTCGCGGACGTCCGCCTCGATGTAGTCGGTCGCTCCCTCGGCGGTGCTGCTGAGCAGCTCGCGGGCGTGCACCAGGACGATCGGGTCGTTGTCGACGTAGACGATGCGCGACTCCGGCGCCGCCGCCTGGGCCACCTCGTGGGTGTTGTCCGCGGTCGGGATGCCGGTGCCGATGTCCAGGAACTGGCGGATCCCCGCCTCGCCGGTGAGGTAGCGCACGGCCCGGCCGAGGAACTCCCGGTTGGTGCGGACGCCCGGGACGATGAACGGGTTGTCGGCGATCGCCGCCTCGGCGGCCTCGCGGTCGGCGGCGTAGTTGTCCTTGCCGCCCAGCCAGTAGTCGTAGACCCGGGCCGGATGGGCCACGCTGGTGTCCAGCGAGGCCGGTTCCTGCTGGCTGCGCTCCGGCGTCCCGGCCGTCTCGGCGGTCACTTCTGCTCGGCCGGCTCGAGGGCCAGCGAGACCGAGTTGATGCACCACCGCTGATCGGTGGGCACGTCGTAGCCCTCGCCCTCGAACACGTGGCCCAGGTGCGAGTCGCAGGCCGCGCACCGGACCTCGGTCCGGGCCCGGCCGAGCGAGCGGTCCTCGAGCAGGACCACGGCGTCGCCCTCGGTGGGCTGGTAGAAGCTGGGCCAGCCGCAGTGGGATTCGAACTTGGCGTCCGAGCGGAACAGTTCGGCCCCGCAGGCCCGGCACCGGTACACGCCCTCGGTCTTGGTATCGGTGTACTCGCCGGTGAACGGCGCCTCCGTGCCCGCCTGACGGAGCACGTTATATTCCTCTGGCGTCAGCCGCTGCCGCCATTCCTCGTCTGTGCGCTGAACCTTGTCCATGGACGGTGAGACTACCCGGCGGGCGTTACAGCGTGACCTCGTGCACCGGCTCGCCGTCCGCGTCGGCGCGCAGGTCCACCTCGGCCACCGCGCCCGCGGCCTGGACGTCGGGCAGCACCTGGGTCAGCGCGGCCAGGTAGGCCCCGGGCGCGGTCACCACCAGCCGCTCGACGCCCGCCCGCATGGGCAGCCGGGCCTGCGACTTCGCCTTGCGGATCCAGCCGATCGCGGCCGAGGCCGCGTCCAGCAGGCCGTCGGCGGCGCCGTCGGCGAGCGCCAGCAGCGGCGGCGCCTGCGGCCACGGAGCGCGGTGCACCGAGCCCCCGGGCCCGGCCTCGTCGTGCCACCAGGACCACGCTTCCTCGGCGGCAAACGGCAGGAACGGCGCGAACAGCCGCAGCTGAACCGATAGCGCCAGCCGCAGCGCGGCGATCGCGGACGCGGCGCGCGCCTCGCCGCTGCCGCCGTACGCCCTCGGCTTGGCCAGCTCCAGGTAGTCATCGCAGAAGAACCAGAAGAACCGTTCGGTCAGCTCCAGGGCCAGCGCGTGGTCGTAGGCCTCGAACGCCTCGGTGCACCGGTCCACGACCTCGGCCAGCCGCCCCAGCATGGCCCGGTCCAGCGGCTCGGTGATCAGCGCCGGGTCGTCCGCCGCGCCGCCCTCGCCCGCGCTGGCCGCGTCGCCGTCGGCCGCCCGCTCGGCCGCGTTCTCAGCCGCGCTCATGCCCAGCACGAACCGGCTGGCGTTGAGGATCTTGAGCGCCAGCCGCCGGCCGATCTTGAGCTGGCCCGGCTCGAAAGCGGTGTCGACCCCGAGCCGGGCGCTGGCCGCCCAGTACCTCAGCGCGTCCGAGCCGTACTCGTTCAGCAGCTCGGTCGGCGTGGTCACGTTGCCCTTGGACTTGGACATCTTCTTGCGGTCCGGGTCGAGGATCCAGCCCGAGATGGCCGCGTGCCGCCAGGGCAGGGCGCCCGGATCCACGTGGAAGCGGAGCACGGTGTAGAACAGCCAGGTCCGGATGATCTCGGGGCCCTGCGGCCGCAGGTCCATCGGGAACACCCGGCCCATGCCCCCGCCGTCCCCGCCGTGCCGGTCGCCGCCGCCCTCACCGCCGTCCCGGCCCTCCCCGCCCTCCCCGCCGTCCGCCCCGGCCAGGCGGCCGACGATCCGCGGGGTAAGCGACGAGGTGGCCCAGGTGTCCATGATGTCCGGATCGGCGACGAACCCGCCGGGCTGTCCGCGGTGGCTCTCCTCGTACCCGGGCGGGGCGTCGGCCGCCGGGTCCACCGGCAGCGTCTCGTCGCCGGGCAGGATCGGGGCACCGTAGCGCGGCGCGCCCGCGTCGTCGAGCGGGTACCAGACCGGGATCGGCACCCCGAAATACCGCTGCCGGCTGACCAGCCAGTCCCCGGCCAGGCCGTTCACCCAGTCCTCGTACCTGGCCCGCATGTGCGCGGGATGCCAGTCGAGCTCCCGGCCGCGGGCCAGCAGCGCCTCGCGCAGCGCCGGATCCCGGCCGCCGTTCTTGATGAACCACTGCCGGGTGGAGACGATCTCCAGCGGCGCCTCGCCCCGTTCGTAGAACTTCACCGGGTGCACGATGGGCTCCGGCTCGCCGCGCAGGTCCCCGGACTCCCGCAGCAGGTCGGTGATCCGGGCCCGGGCCGCGCGCACCCTCGTCCCGGCCAGTTCCTGGTAGGCGGCCTGGCCGCCGTGCGTGGCCAGCCAGGGCAGCGGGCCGTCCAGCAGCCGTCCGTCCCGCCCGATCACCGGCCGGGCGTCCAGGTGCAGGTCCCGCCACCAGGTCACGTCGGTGGTGTCGCCGAACGTGCACACCATCGCGATGCCGGTGCCCTTGGCCGGGTCGGCCAGCCGGTGCCCGAGCACCGGGACCGGCACCCCGAACAGCGGCGTGCGGACGGTCCGGCCGAACAGCGGCGCGTACCGCTCGTCGTCGGGATGCGCGACCAGGGCCACGCAGGCCGGCAGCAGCTCGGGCCGGGTGGTGGCCACCAGCACCTCATCCGGCGCGTCCGCGGCGGACTCGACCGGGAACGCGATCCGGACGTAGCTGCCGGCCACCTCCCGGTCCTCGAGCTCGGCCTGCGCGACCGCGGTGCCGAACGTCACGTCCCACAGCGACGGCCCCTCGGCCAGGTACGCCTCGCCCATGGCCAGGTCGCGCAGGAACGCCCGCTGCGACACGGCCTGGGTCGCGTCGTCGATCGTCCGGTAGCTCAGCGACCAGTCCACCGACAGCCCGAGCCGGCGCCACGCATCGGCGTACGCGCGCTCGTCGATCTCGGTGAGCTCGCGGCACAGCTCGACGAAGTTACGCCGGGACACCGCGATCGCGCGATCAGGACCGCGCCCGCCCGCCTTGCCTGCCTGGCCAGCGCCTGGCGCGGGCGGCGTGAACCCCGGGTCGTAGGGCAGCGACGGATCGCACCGAACGCCGTAGTAGTTCTGCACCCGGCGCTCGGTGGGCAGCCCGTTGTCGTCCCAGCCGACCGGGTAGAACACGTCCTTGCCGCGCATCCGCCAGAACCGCGCGATGACGTCGGTGTGGGTGTAGGAGAAGGCGTGCCCGAGGTGAAGCGAACCGCTGGCGGTCAGCGGGGGAGTGTCAATGGCGTAAACGTCGCCGCGGCTCCGGGTCCCGTCAAACTTGTACTACCCGCACCTGCGCCCAGCGACGAGTCCACTTGTCCTCCAGGCCGTCGAGCGAGGGTCGGGTGTCACGGTTCATGTCGCCATGGTAGCGCGACGCGGCGATCTGGGAATGCAGGTACCAGGGGCCAGGCGCCGCGCGCCCTGGGGGGAGCGCGGCGGGAGCCGCAGGCCCGGCGCACACGGGGGATGATGATCATGAGACGTATTCCGGGCCGTTCCTTCGCGGCCCTGGCCGCGGTCGCGGGCGCGGGGGTCCTGGCCGCCGCCTGCGGGTCGTCGGGACCCTCGTCGGGCACCCAGACGTTCGACCTGACCACGCACTCGATCTCGGGGAACCCGGTGTACCACGCGGTGGCCAGCGGCGTGTTCTCGGCCACCGGGACCATGCGGGCCGCGTCGTCGGCCTCGAATGCCCCGCTGATCGCCAGGTTCCCCGGCGGCACCTTCCAGGTCGGGAACCTGACCACCGGCAAGGAGACGGCCAAGGTCAACCCCAAGACCTGCGCCGCGGTCTTCAACGTGACCGGCGTCAGCTACAAGCTCAGCCACGGCACCGGCAGCTACCAGGGGATCACCGGCCACGGGAACGCCACCCTGAAGTTCACCGGGACGCTGCCCAAGCTCAGCAACGGCAGCTGCAACGAGTCGAGCACCGCGCTGCCGGTGGCGGGCACGACGACCACGACCGTGCACGCGTCCGGCCCGGCTACCGTCCCGTAGCCGGGGCGGGGGCGGCCGGGACGGGGGCGGGCGCGCGGCGCAGCGGGGAGCGCAGCCCGGCCGCCGCGGCCGCGGCCGCCGGCGCGCACATGACCAGCAGGGTCACCCGGACCGGCAGCACCTCGGCCAGGCCGCCGCCGATCAGCGCGCCGAACGGGTAGCCGCCCCAGCCGAGCATCCGGGCGGTGGTGTTCACCCGGCTCTGCAGCCGGTCCGGGGTGAGCTGCTGGCGCAGCGTGATCCCGTTGATCGTCACCATCGAATAGCAGAACTGCCAGCAGGCCAGCGCGGCCAGCGCCACCGCGAACCCGGGCGCCAGCGCGACCCAGGCCAGCGTGGCGGCGTCCAGGCTCAGGAACAACAGCGTCAGCCGGCCGGCCCGCAGCCAGCGGCGCGCCCGGGGCAGCGCCAGCGCCGCCGCCACGCTCCCGGCCGCGCCGGCGCTGTACAGCAGGCCGATCCGCGGGTCGGTCCGGGCCAGGCCGAGCGCCCGCACCGCGTAGATCACGATCAGCCCGACGCCGGCGCCGCCGGTCACGCTGACCGGGGTGCCGGCCAGCAGGGTCATCGCCCGCAGCAGCGGCTGCCGCCACAGGAAGCGGGCGCCCTCCAGCATGTCGGACCAGGCCAGGCGCGGCCGGCCGGCCGTGTCCGGTCGCCCGAACGGGCGCCGGATCGAGGCCAGCGCGGCCGCCGAGACCAGGTAGCTGGCCGCGTCGACGATCACCGCCTGGGCCGGGGCGAGGACGGCCAGCAGCCCGCCGGCCACGGCGGGCGCGATCATCGAGGTGACCGCCGAGGCCGCGGACAGCCCGGACACCGCGCTCACCACGTGCTCCCGCCCGGCCAGCGCCGGCACCGCGCCGAAGCTCGCCGCGTCGAAGAACACGAACGCGGTCGCGGCCCCGAGCGCCGCCAGCAACACCAGGCCGGTGCTCAGCCCGCCGAGCGCCCATGCGAGCGGGATCGAGCCCATCAGCGCGGCGCAGCCGAGGTCGCAGCCGACCATCAGCCAGCGGCGGCCGAACCGGTCGGCCACCGCCCCGGCGGGCAGGCCGAGCACGAGGTACGGCACCGCCTCGGCCGCGGCCAGCAGCGTGGTCAGCGCGGGGGATCCGGTCCGGTCGTAGATCAGCACCGGCAGCACCACGCCGGAGATCCCGGTGCCGGTCCAGGACAGCGTCCTGGCCGTCCAGAAAACCCAGAAAATTCTAGGAATCTTTAACGCCCCGGCCCCCGGTCCGGCGTCCCGGCCGCTCACTCTGGCTCCGGGCGGCCCGGCTCGCGCGGAACTTCCGGCACCAGCGGGGCGGGCGGCACCGGCGGGGCGGGCGGCACCAGCGGGACGGGCGGGACGAGCGGGACGGGCGGGACGGGCGGGACGTCGCCCGCGCCGGTTCGCCGGCGCTCGTCGGCGATGAGCTGGTCCAGATACGGGCCCCAATGCGCCCGCGCTCCCTGCTTGGACATGCCGAGCCGCTGGCCCACCTCACCCCAGGTCGCGCCGGAGTCGAGACAGGCCCGGATGGCCAGGAGCAGGTCGCGGGCGGTCTCGATGGTGCGCCTCAGGTACTCCGCGCGGGCCAGGGTCAGCTCGTCCAGCGCCGCCTCGGCCTCGGGCGGGGTCCGTCGCTTATACGGACTCATGCCGACAAGCATGACTTGTCGGCTTCGGCCGGGTCAAGCGCTACTTACGCAGCCAGCGCGGGCGCCGGAACCACTGTCCGTAGTAGCCGGTGAACGGGTTGTGGAGCGCGCTCGTGACCTGGTCCTCCCGGGCCATGTCCGGGTGTAGCACCGGCGGGCCGTCCGGCACCGGGAGCATGGCCACCTGGTCCATCTCGAACGTGCACTTCACGTAGCCGGGGGTGATCGCCGCCACCTGATCGGCGTCAACGAAGCGGAGCCACCCCCGCATCTGGCCGATGCGCAGCATCTCGAACCGGGCCAGCTTCTCCCGCTTGGGGCTCGCCGACGCGAACCCGGTCCCGGTGTAGACCACGATGCCGTCGAACAGGTCGAGGTCGGGCACCTCGAGGACGTGCTCGACGACGCCGAACTGCTCGCCGGAATGGGTGACGACCGGCAGGCCGAGGCCGACCGCCCGGTAGGAGATGGTGGTCTGGTCTTCGTCCGGGTCGAGCGAGTCATCCATGTCGGGCCCCTCTCATCGTCCGCCCGCGCCCTGCCTGCCCGCGCCATCCCCCGCGCGCTGCGAACCGGTGTTTGCGCGCCGAGCCCGGGTGTTTGCGCCGAAATAAACGTATCGTCGGGGATACCGGTTCCAGCCACGGGACGGGACGGAGGCCGGGAATGGTTGCCGACATCAACCTAGTGGACGCGGACACCTATCAGCGGGGCGGCGCTCCGCATGATCAGTTCACCTGGCTGCGGCACAACGCCCCGGTGTACTGGCATGAGTATGGCGGGGATCCCGGGTGGCCCGCATTCTGGGCGATCACCCGGCACGCCGATGTCGGCCACGTGTCCCGGCACGCCGACGCGTTCTCCTCGACCCGGCGCCTGGCGCTGTTCGGCGAGACGCCGGAGTCGGAGATCGAACTGCAGCGGCTGATGATGCTGAACATGGATCCGCCGCAGCACACCCGGCAGCGCGCGTTCGTGAACCGCGGCTTCACCCCGCGGCTGATCGGCCGGCTGGCCAAGCACATCAGGGAGATCTGCGACACGCTCATCGATGAGGTGGTGCCGCGCGGCACGGCGGACTTCGTGACCGACGTGGCCGCGCCGCTGCCGCTGCACGTGATCTGCGAGCTGGTCGGCGCGCCCGTGACGGACCGGGCCTGGATCTTCGAGAAGTCCAACATGCTGGTCGGCTTCGACGACCCCGAGTTCCGGCAATCGCCGGAGGAGGGCATTCAGGCCGCGGCGGAGATCTACGCCTACGCGGGCGAGCTCGCCGAGCGCCGCCGTGAGCAGCCCGCCGACGACATCGTGACCCGGCTGCTGCAGCCGAACGAGGCCGGCGAGGTGCTGACGACCGATGAGTTCGACCTGTTCTTCCTGCTGCTGACCGTGGCCGGCAACGAGACCACACGCAACGCCGCGTCCGGGGGAATGCTGGCCTTCTTCGAACATCCCGGCCAGTGGCGGCGGCTGCTGGACGACCGGGACCTGATACCGACCGCGGCCGAGGAGATCGTCCGCTGGGTGAGCCCGGTGAACCTGTTCCGGCGCACGGCGACCTGCGACACCGAGATCGGCGGCCAGGCCATCGCCGAGGGCGACAAGGTCGTGGTGTTCTACGCCTCGGCCAACCGCGACGAAAGCGTGTTCGCCGACCCGCAGGTGTTCGACGTCGGCCGGGACCCGAACCCGCACGTCGGCTTCGGCGGCGGCGGCCCGCACTTCTGCCTCGGGCGGCATCTCGCGGCTCTGGAACTACGGGTCCTGCTCCAGACGCTGGCCGAGCGGATGCCGGACATCGAGCTCGACGGCGAGGTCAGCCGGCTCCGGTCCAACTTCCTGAACGGGATCAAGCACATGCCGGTCCGGTTCACCCCATCCGGCCCGAGGACCTGACTGCTGATGTGTGAGTGCGAGTGCCGGGGAATCCCTGGCCCAGCCTATGGTGGTGACTCGCCAGGCCAGGGACCGAATCGTACGGACTAGGGCCGTGCCTGGCCTTAGCTGATCACCTGCCTACCGTCCAGGTGGCTGGAGCGCTGCCGCTCATGTCGCTGTCCGGGTTCCACTGGACGCTGCTGACCTTTACGCCATCCTTGATCTCGAAGGACACCCAGCCAATGGAAACCGAGCCGGGGCTGGTGTTGAACTGGCCTCCGTCGAAGTTGGTTCCGGCAGCCAAGGCCTCCAACCCGGTCTGGTAGGTCTGGCTGTTGATCCCGACGGCCGCCGCATCGTTGTTGGCGTCGTCTTGGTCGTCGCCTACGAGACCCTTGATGGTGAACTCGGCCGCGGCCAGGTGGGCACCAGCCGGTGCGCTGTCGAAGCTGTTGTCCGGCTGGGCGTGCTGGATGACCTTGTCCAGTGTGACGCTGTACTTCACTGTGGCACCGTTGTTGTTGGTGTCGGTTACGGCGAACGTGGTGCCGACCGGCCCGGTCGTGGAGTTGCTGGTCTGTCTCGGGCTCGGGCTCGACGGCCCCGAGGTAGCGGCCGCTGCGGGAGGCGAGTTCGTCTTCTGCGCGCCGTTGCCGGAGCTGGCGACAGAGCCGACGATGATGATCAGAACGAGCCCGCCCACCAGCCCGAGGGTGATGTTGCGGGCCCGGTGCCGCTTTTTCGGGTTCGGCGCCAGGCTGCCTGCTGGCCGCCCTGACCTGTATCCCTGCTGAGGCGGCGGCTGGTTGCTGTAACCCGGCGGCTGCCACTGAGCGTGAGGCTGATGCTCCGGGTCCTGCGGCTGCCATGGCATCGGACCGTTCACAGGCTGAGGCTGAGGGCCCGATGGCGTGGGTTCGTATTCGCTCAATTGATCCCCCTCTTAATGGTTGCGTTGTGCAAACTAAGGACGCGTACTGAACTGCGCGCGTTTACCTACGTTTTGATCTGGTTTCTCGACTGGGGTTAACCCTTAATCGTCTATACGACTAGTAGATGCGTATTCGGGGGCGACATTCTTCGGGCATGCAGCATAGGGTGTATGGCCAGGCAGCAAGGCTAAGCTGGTCGGCGGCCTGACTGGATGGTTGGCAAGAGAAGTGCTCCGAGAAACGGAGAGGCGCAACCTCAGGCCAGTTAGACGCGAGTCGGCAGGCGGTACGGCAGAAGGCAGGCGGCGTCTACCAATGCCTTAGGGTAGCGTGCAGCAAATTCGGAACCGCGAATGGAACGCGCGGACCCTCCCGCGCGTCGTATCAGCAGTTGGTGGCGGTGGGCGGTACCGTTTCCGTCCTGGCTGGGTTATTGCGCGCTGGTCGACGTGTCCGGAGGTAGCTGGGTGGGACTGACGAGCCCTGCCCTGGTTGCGTTACTGACGGTGGCTACGGTCCTACTACTTGTCGCGATCCTCTGGTGGTGGCCGCGGCTGGCCGCCCGGGGCCCGCGGCCGGTGCTGCTGCGGGTCGCGGCATTAGCCGCGCTCCAGCTGAGCGTGCTCAGCCTCATCTTCGTCGTTATCAACAACTCGGCCGAGTTCTACGCGTCGTGGTCGGAGCTGTTCGGGACGGAGACCGGCGGCGGCGGGGTCATCATCGGGCAACAGGCCGCCGGCGAAGGCGGGGGCCGGGCCATCGCGCCGGTGACCGTGACCGCGAGCTCCGCCGTGGCCGGTACGGGCCCAGCCGCTGAGCCGGGTGGCCAGGTGCAGACGGTGACGTTCTTCGGCCAGCTTTCCGGGCTCCGCGTGCCGGGCTTCGTCTACCTGCCGCCTGGCTACGCGGCGGCGACGGCGCGGTTGCCGGTGGCCGTGGTCATCTCGGGGGAGCTGAACGCCGCCGGGCAGCCGTACAGCGCGGGGCGGCTCGCGGCCACCGCGGCCCGGCAGATCGCCGCCGGAAAGCTGAGGCCGCTGATCCTGGTCATGCTGCCCGCGCGGATCGGGCCCGACCAGGGCTGCCTCGACGTTCCGGGCGGCACCCAGGCCGCGACGTTCTTCACCGAGGACTTGCCCCACGCCGTGGGCTCCGGCTTCCGGGCGGACCCTCCGGCGTCGCGCCGCTGGGGCCTGCTGGGCGATTCGGCCGGCGGCTACTGCGCGCTCGCGCTGGCCATGACCAGTTCGGAGACGTTCGCCGCCGCGGCGCTGCCGCCCGGGGACTACTCCGCGCCGCCGGGCCCGGCCGAATTCGGCGGCAGCCCGCAGATCCGCACCCAGGACAACCTGGCCTGGTTGCTGCGGCACCAGCCCATGCAGCCGGTCTCGGTGCTGTTCACCGGGCCAGGGGCGGCCCAGCCGTTCCTGTCCCGGGCCCGGCCGCCGATGCACGTCGGCCAGACCGGCCTGGACGCCGGGAAATGGCGGCTGGCCGGCGTCATGGACTGGATCGGTGATGTGCTGCGCCAGCCCCCAGGATTCCGGAGCTGATGCATGGGACTGACCAGCGGGTTCTTCACCGGGCTGATGATCGCGGCGGCGCTGGCGTCGCTCGCGGCGACGGTGTGGCTCTGGCCGCGGCTGGCCAGCCAGCGGATCCCCGTGATCGCCGGCCGTCTCGGGCTGGTCGCGGCCGGCCAGCTGCTGGTGATCGCCGCCGTCCTGGTCTTCTTCAACGGCTACCTGGGCTTCTTCGGGTCCTGGTCGTCGCTGTTCGGCGGCGGGCCGGCCGCCCCGGCCTCCGCGGCCGGGGTCGCGGCGTCGTCGCGGCCGATCGTCGTCACCGGGACCGATCTCGGCCCGGTGCCGGGCGGCTCCGCCCTGCCCGAAACCGTGGACGGGAAGCTCGCCGCCAAGCCGCCGCACGTCTACGCGCTGCATCCGGCTCCCACCGCGCGGGTGCCCGCGCCGGGCCTGGACCTGAGCGGCGGCGTGGCGTCCGCGGCGCGCTACGTGGGCAAGGTCCTCCAGGTGACGGTGAGCGGCGAGCACACCGGGATCGCCAGCGTGGCCGACTACGTGTACCTGCCGCCGCAGTACTTCCAGCCGGCCTATGCCCGTAGCCGGTTCCCGGTGGTGCTGGCCCTGACCGGATACCCGAACGATCCGTGGAGCATCGTGCGGCGGCTCGCGCTGCCCGCCACCGCGGCCCGGCTGACCGCGGCGGGCCAGATCGGGCCCGCGGTTTACGTCATGATGAACGTGTCGGTCGCCCTGCCCCGGGACACCGAGTGCACCAACGTTCCCGCGGGCCCGCAGGCTCTGACGTTCCTGTCCCGGGACGTGCCGCTGGCCGTGGAGCGCACCTTCCGGGTGCAGTCCGGCCGCTCGGGCTGGGCGGTCATCGGCTACTCCACCGGCGGGTACTGCGCCGTCAAGCTGGCCATGACCGATCCCTACCAGTTCTCGACCGCGGTCTCGATGGCCGGCTATTACACCGCGGTCACGGACCGCACCACCGGGAACGTCTACGGCGGCAGTGTCGCGTTCCGGAACGAGAACAACCTGGACTGGCGGCTGGCCCACCTGCCCGATCCGCCGGTCTCGGTGCTGGTCACCTCCAGCCGGGCCGGCGAGAAGGATCTGCCCGGCACGCTCGCCTTCCTGCGGCTGATCCGCCCGCCGATGCGGGGCTACTCGCTGATCCTGGCCCAGGGCGGCCACAACTACGGCACCTGGCAACGACAGCTGCCGCAGTCTCTGGAGTGGATGAACCACCGGCTGGCCCGGGCCCGCCCGCAAGCCGCGCCGCCGCCTCATGGCTGACCGCTCGCGCACTGGCGCAGAATGTCCGACCTGGCTGAGATACTGGTAGGCATGACCGTGGCGGTGCGAGGACCTCTTGTCGGCAGGCAGGCCGAATTCGGCCGTCTACGCGCCCTCCTGCGCGACGCGGCCGCGGGCAGCCCGGTCGTGGCCCTGGTCAGCGGCGACGCGGGTGTCGGCAAGACCCGCCTGGTGGCCGAGCTGTCGGGCCAGGCCAGGCTGGACGGCTTCGCGGTGCTGACCGGTCGCTGCGCCGAGCTCGCCGACACCGTCCCGTACCTGCCGCTGGCCGACGCGCTGCGCGAGGCGGCCGCGGGCCCGCTGGCCAGCGGCCCGCTGGCGGACGCGCTCGCGGCCCGGCCCGTGCTGTCGCGGCTGCTCCCCGACGCGCCCGGCGGTCAGCCGGCGGGCGCCGACACCCCCGGGTTCGCGCAGCAGCAGCTGTTCGGCGCGGTGCTCGGGATGCTGTCGGACCTGGCCGAGACCAGCCCGGTCCTGCTGATACTCGAGGACCTGCACTGGGCCGACCGGTCCACCCGTGACCTGGTCACGTTCCTGAGCCGGGTGCTGCACCGGGAGCGCCTGGCCATCGTGGTCACCTACCGCACCGACGACCTGCACCGCAGGCACCCGCTCCGGCCGGTGCTCGCCGAGCTGACCCGGCTGCCCAGCGTGACCACGGTGGCGCTCGGCCCGCTGACCCCGTCGGCCATGGCCGAGCACCTGACCGCGCTGTCCGGCGGAATGCTGGACGCCGAGGTGCTGGACAGCGTGATCACCCGCGCCGAGGGCAACGCCTACTACGCCGAGGAACTGCTCGCCGCCGCGTCCACGTGCGTCGGCGAGCTGCCCGCCCGGCTGGCCGACCTGCTGCTGGCCCGGACCGAGCGGCTCTCCCCGGCCGGCCAGCAGGTGCTGCGGGTCGCGGCGGTGACCGGCCGCCGGGTTGACGACGAGCTGGCCCGGCAGGCCTCCGGCCTGGCCGCGGCGGAGTACGACGACGCGGTCCGGGAGGCGGTCGCGCATCAGCTGCTGGTGCCCGACGGGGAGCGCGGGTACGCGTTCCGGCACGCGCTGCTGCGCGAGGCGATCTATGGCGACCTGCTGCCGGGGGAGCGGACCCGGTTGCACGGCAGGCTGGCCGAGCTGCTGGCCGACGAGCGCCGGCTCGCCGAGGTCCGGGGGACCGCGGCCGAGCTGGCCCGGCACAGCCTGGCCAGCCACGAAATCCCGCGGGCCTTCGCCGCCTCGGTGGCGGCCGGGCAGGAGGCCGACCGGCTGGCCGCCCCGGCCGAGGCGCACCGGCACTACGATCAGGCGCTCTCGCTCTGGGACCGGGTGCAGGACCCCGAGAAGCTGAGCGGCGGCATGACCCGCGGCAAGCTCGCGTTCGAGTCCGCGGTCAGCGCCGCAGCCAGCGGCGACATCATCCGGGCGGTGCACATCCTGCGCCGGGTGATCGAGTTCCTGGGTGATGGCCCGGCCGATCCCAAACTGCGGTGCCGGGCGGGCGAGCGGCTCGCGTACTTCCTGCTCGACATCGACGAGGACGAGGCCGCGATCGCCGCGGCCGAGGCGGCGGTCGCCGCGCTGCCCGAGCAGCCCCCGACCTGGCAGCGCGCCCGGGCGCTGGGCACCCACGCACGGGCCCTGCTCACGATGAAGGACGAGGCGCCGGCCCGGGCCCAGGCGCAGAGCGCGCTGGCGGCCGCGCGTGCCGCCTCGGCCCCGTGGGTGGAGGCGGACGCGCTGGTGACGCTGGGCCAGCTCAGCGAGCGGGACGGCCGGATCGAGGAGGCCATTGACCTGTTCACCCGGGCGCATCAGCAGGCGCTCAGGGAAACGGTCCTCGACGTCGAGCTTCGCGCCGCCTTCCAGCTCGCGCGAGTCCAGCTGGAGTGGGGTGACCTGGACGCGGCGAGCAGCACCGCGCACCACGGCGTGCTGCGGGCCGAGGAGGCCGGCCTCGACCTCGCGCCCTACGGCTACGACCTGCAGTACCTGCACTACCTGGCGCACTATTCGGCCGGGGAATGGGAACACGCGCAGTCGCTCGCCGACGGCTTCGTCACCCGGGTCGCCAGCCCGGCCGAGGCCAGGCTGTCGGCGATGGCGCTGTTCATCGACGTGGCCAGGGACCGTCCGGCGGTGGCCGAGCGGCAGACCTGGCTGCGTTCGTTCTTCGCCAAGGACCGGTTCACCGAGTACATCGGCCGCGGGCTGCTGGCCGAGCACCTGCTCTGGCGCGGCGATCAGGAGACCGCGGCGTCCGAGGCCGAGGCGACCGTCCGGGCCATCGAGGCCTACGACCGGGGGCTCTCGCCCCCGGTGATCAGGCCCGCCGCGGTGGGGCTGTGCGCCCTGGCCGACCTGGCCTGGCAGGCCCGCGCGGCGGGCGACGCGGCGCGGGTCGAGGCCCTGGTGCAGTCGGCGAGCGATCTGGTCGAGATCGCCCGCGAGGGCGCCGCGTTCCCGGCGCGGCCGAAGTCGGTGCTCGGCGTGGACGGCCGCGGCTGGCTGGCCCGGGCCGAGGCCGAGTGGCACCGGGCCCAGGGCGGCAACGACCCCGGCTACTGGCAGGCCGTGGTCGACGTGTTCGGGCCGGGGTTCGTCTACGAGACGGCCAGGTCCCGGTGGCGGCTGGCCGAGGCCCTGGCCGCCGCGGGCCGGCGCGAGGAGGCGCAGCAGGAGCTGCTGCTCGCCGCCGAGGCCGCGGACCGCATCGGCGCGACACCGCTGCGCGCCGCCCTGGCCGACCTGGCCCGGCGGGCCAGGCTGGCCGACCGGCCGGCGCCGGCGGCCGGCGGCAGCCGGACCGCGGGAGCGGCCGCGCGCGATCCGCTGGGCGGCCTCACCGAGCGCGAGCTCGAGGTGCTCCGTCTGCTGGCCACCGGGCAGACCAACAAGGAGATCGGCGCCGAGCTGTTCATCGCGCCCAAGACGGCCAGCGTGCACGTGTCCAACATCCTGGCCAAGCTCGGCGCGGCCAGCCGCACCGAGGCCGCGGCCATCGCGCACGCGCAGGGCGTGGGGCTGCCCGCCAGGCGGAGCGGCTGAGCCGAGCCTGCGACCTGCACCGCCTCGCCGACCAGAGGAGCAGCCGTGGGCCTGCCGCGGACATCCCCGGATTCCGTGCTGTTCACCACGTACAACATGCTCAACCTGTTCCAGGACGGCTCGGCGGCCGGGCGCGAGCACTACCAGCTCGTGGTGGCGTCGGTCCGGGCGCTCGGCACCGACGTGCTGGCCGTCCAGGAAATCCGCGCGCACGACGAGGCGGCCGCCCGAGCCAGGCTGCGCCAGCTGGCCGACGACACCGGCCTGTGCTGCGCCGTGCCGCAACCGGACGGCGGCCCGGACCTCCCGGCGCTGGCCATGGGCGGGCACGGCTATCACTGCGGGCTGATGTGGCGAGAGGGCGTGCTGCCGGTTCCGGGGTCGCTGCGCTGCCACGGGGCCGACTATTTCTGGCATTCGCTGGCCTGCGTGGAGCTGGACGTCGGCGGCGTCAGGGTCCGGCACGCGGCGCATCACGCGACGCCGTTCGGCCGCGCCATGCGGGCCGACCAGAACGAGGTGCTGGTGGCGCTGTTGACCCGGCCGCGGGGCGGGCCGCCGACGCTGATCGGGGCGGACTGGAACACCGAGTGCGCGGACCGGGTGCGGGACGAGGCCACCGGGAACTGGGTGCTCTATGAGCCCGGCGACCCGTGGGCCCAGGCCGAGTGGGCCGACGACATGATCTTTCACTGCGAGTGGGACTACGACAAGCGGGGGCGGCGGCGGCACCGGGCCGACCGGAGGCCAGGCGAGGTGCTCTGGGCGGGCGGGCTGCACGACGCCGCGGCCGTGCTGCGGGTGCCCTGGCAGCCG
>Ga0335075_10001938_pt1 | contig 33620 bp, 31 predicted proteins | sample Lox_Sample_24_FD_206723 | JGI IMG/M metagenome (GOLD analysis project Ga0335075, IMG submission 206723) | Soil microbial communities from Loxahatchee National Wildlife Refuge, Florida, United States - Lox_Sample_2.4 | ecosystem: Environmental > Terrestrial > Soil > Wetlands | place: USA...
AGAGCACCCACCGGGAGCTCGCGTCGCTGTTCCCGCACGCCCCCGCCGCCTGGCTCTGGCACATGATCGGCATGACGATGCTGCCCGGCATCGACGACTACACGCCGGCCAGAGAAGTGACGTACCTGGGCAATGCCCAGCGCCTCCTGCACTTCGCGAGCTCGCACCGGATGAACTTCCTGTCGATCTGGGCGATCCAGCGGGACAACGGCGCCTGTCCCGGAGCGTTTGACAGCAACACATGCTCCGGGATCAAGCAGCAGGCGTGGGCGTTCAGCCACCTGCTCGAGCCGTTCACGCAGCAGTTCAACCATCGGTCCGCGGGATAAGACCCGCCCGCCCGTCGCCGGATGACATCGGCTCATCGTCAGCCGGCGACGGGCGGCTACCGAAGGGCTCGGAGGGGCCGCGCCGCTAAAGGTGGCGCATCCACAGGTTCGTTTCGGCGTAGGTGCCGCGATCCTGCTCGCGGTCGATGGCGACCAGGTCCAGCGCGTCCGGCACGACATACTGCCCCGTTTCGGGGAAGGCCATTGCTGTCCACTCTTCCCACTCGGGCACGGTTCCGGCAATGAGCATCGACCGTGGCGCGGACCCAAGGATGGTAGCTCCAAGCCGCTGGTGCGTCCGGATCCACGGGTCGATGTGGAAGCCGTCCGCTCGGATCCAGCGCGCGAAGTTTTCCATCGGCGTCAGCGGATACCGGCTCTTGAGCGCTGGCCTGACCGGCGCGATGACATGCTCAAGGCCCGCGGCAGTTGCTCGCTCGCGAAGCGCCGTGAGGGTCTTCCCTGCCAGTCCGCCGGCTTGCCGGCCGGCTTTGACAGCGGCCGCCATGATGCAGAACGTGTCGGCCGGCACCGGCTTCTCGTAGCCAGTGACCGCGCTCACCAGCGCGCCGTCGTAGCCACCGTCGGGCAGGCCGCCGACGGTGCCGTCCCAGCGGATCGGCACCCCCCAGCCCCCGGCGACCACCTGGCCGTCGTCGAGCACCAGCACGTCGTACTGCGGGAAGTACGTCTCGACGCGGCTGATGTACTCGGCCACGACCGGGTCATGGAAGATGAACTCCGGCCAGACAGCGCGGAGGGCGTCGCGGGCCTGTTCATCGAGATCATGACGGTCGGTTGTAGTGACGATCTCCAGATCACCCATGGCGCCCTTTCACCTCAGCAGGCTCTGCCGGCGTCCCACCGTACCGGTGACGGAACTGGTCTCCGGAGCCATCGATGTGTTGCTCGGACATGTACCTGACCGAACGGCAGCGGCGGAAAGCTGAGCGTCCAGCGTCATTGTCGTTACCGCGGCACCACGACGGTCGCCGCCACCATCTCCGAGCCCAGTGACTCCCTTCCCGAGGGAGTCGCGGCCGACGCCGCGACCGACACCAGCTACGTAGCTAACTACGCTGCCCGGAACGTGACCGTGATCGACGGGGCGACCAACGCACTGTCGCCGATCATCACGTCGGCCAACGACGCGATCTTCGGCACCGGTCAGGCCGGCGGCGCGACGGTGCAGGCGATTGCCTTGCCGCCTGCGACGTTCACCGAATCCGGCACCTTGCCGGCCGGGCTGACCTGGAATCCTGACGGCACTGTGGCAGGCACGCCAGCCGCCAGGACGGGCGGCCGCGCCCGCCCCTCTCGCGCCGGGTTTGGAGCCGAGGCAGACCGGCTAGTGAACAACCCGATGAACGTCGGTTATCGACATCTCGGGCTCACGAAGGGGGCCAGGTATGGCGAAATACCTCTGCATCGTCAGCTACACCGCCGAGGGCATCAAGGGCCTGATGGCCAAGGGCGGCACGGCCCGCGTCGAGGCCGCGCGCAAGTTCGTGACCAGTGCCGGCGGCTCGGTGGAAAGCTTCTATTTCGCGCTGGGCCCGGAAGACGCCTATATCGTGGCGGATCTGCCGGACAATGTGGCGGCTGCGGCCACGGCGATGGCGCCGGCGGCCACGGGCATGGTGGTCAACCATATGGTGCCGCTGCTGACCGCCGCAGAGGTCGACCAGGCGGCGGCGGCCAGGCTCTCGTACGAGGCTCCTGGATCCTGACCCTGGGATACGGGACCGGAGCCGGAGCCGGGAGGAGGACCTGGATGCGAGGGAAGGGAAGGGAGCCGGTGAGCGGGATCGAACCGCTGACCTGCCGTTTACAAGACGGCTGCTCTGCCTACTGAGCTACACCGGCGGGAACGTGCTGATGGTAGCCGACAGCGGCCGGCGGAAGCGCCCTTGCCGCGGGTCGCGGGCACAACCACGTCGTTAAGCCAAGATTCATGACGTTCAGAAGTTCTCATATAGCTACAGGCTGTGATGTGGTGAACTAAAGCTGTTAGGACCGCGTCGTACCTTCAGACGTGGTCTGGGGGTGGCTGGGTGACCAGGGACAGCTTTGCACTGCCTGCGCCGGCGTGGCCTGCTGTCATCGCGGCGACGCCGCCCGGCGGCTCTATGCGAAGACAGCACCGCCGCTTTCCGGGATCAGGTCACTGCACCCAGCCCGTCCGGGCTGACCGGCATCAGCGCGTCACCGTGACGCACCCTGCGGCTGGGCGCCACCTCCATGTCGGCATCCCGAAAGGCAACGACGGATGAGAACACTCGCTTCGCCTGCGCGGCTGGCCAGGGTCGCCGCCGCGGCGGGCCTGGCTACCGCCGGTCTCATGCTCAGCTCAGTCGCGATGACGGCTCTGACCGCCTCGTCCGCGCAGGCGGCGCCGACGGCCTTAGCAACCCGTGCGGCAGCGTCAGAACCCGCGGCCGCAGCGCAACAGGTCGGCTGGATCAGGCTCGCGCACCTGTCACCGAACGCTCCCGCCGTTGACGTGTACCTGTACTCCTTCGGCAACTCAGCCGCCCAGATTGTGCTTACCCACGTCAGTTACGGCACCGTCTCGCCGTTCGAGCAGGTAGCCGCCGGTGAGTACACGGTCGCGATGCGCGCTGCAGGGGCACCGGCCAGGTCCAAGCCGATCCTCTCGACAACCGTTGACGTCGCTGCCGGCCACGCCTACACGGTCGCGGGAATGGGCCCGGCTGCCGGTCTGCGGCTGCAGGTGATCCCGAGCCGGCTGCGGACGCCGGCCGGGAAGGCACTCGTGCGCGTCATCCAGGCGTCGCTTCAGCAGGACAAGGTGACGGTGACGGCAGGCAGCACCACACTTGCGTCGAACCTCAAGTTCGCCACTGTCAGCTCCTACGTCGCGGTGAAGCCCGGCACCCTTACCGTCAAGGCCGCTGGCACCAGCGAGACCACCACGGCGTCGATCACGCTTACCGCGGGCACCGTGCACACCTTCGTCATCCTCGACCACCCCGGCGCGCTGGCCATCGACAACCTGCTGGATGCCGCGGGCGCCAAGGTCGCGCCAGCCGGCAGCGCGCAGACTGGCTTCGGCGGGACAGCAGCGCGACCTGGTGCGGCACTAATGCCCTGGGCGGCGGCAGCACTCGCGGGGCTTGCAGCGGCAGCCACCGGCACGGTGCTGCTGACCCGCAGGCGCCGGCCAGCGCTGCACGCCAGGTAGCCACCCGGCATGCCGGGTAGCAGGGCGCGGGGCGGACGCCACGCGTCGCGGAGGCGGCTGGTGCGCCGGCCGTGGGCGGCAGCGACCGCCCTGGCGGGCGTCACCGTGCTCTGCGCGGCGGCAGCCGGCCTGGCCTGGGCGAGCCAGACGGGAACATCAGCCATCCCGCTCGGCCACACCCCGGTCGTGTCAGCTCCGACAGGTCGCTGGGCCGGCGATCCGCCGGTGCGCGCCAGCTCAGTCCCGCGTCCCACCGGCCTCGTTATCCCCGCGATCGGCGTCCGGACCAGCCTCGTCCGCCTCGGGCTGACGGCTGCTCGCACGCTCCAGGTGCCGTCAAGCACGTCTGTCGCGGGCTGGTACGCCGGCGGCCCGCGCCCTGGCGCGACGGGTGCAGCCGTCATCGCCGGGCACATCGACTCCTACCTCGGTCCCGGCGTCTTTTTCCGGCTGCGCGAGCTGAAGCCGGGTGACCGCGTCTACGTCCTGCGCGGCCATGGCAGCCTGGCGGTATTCCGGGTGACGGCGGTGCGCATGTACCTGAAGACACGCTTCCCCACGGCGGCGGTCTACGACCCGGTTCCGAACGCGCAGCTCCGTCTCATCACCTGCGGCGGAACGTTCGATCCGGCAACCGGCCACTACCTCAGCAACGTCATCGTGTTCGCCACTTTGATAACCGGAACGTAGCCGTTCCCGGCCAGTGCCGCCCGCCTGGACGCCGTCGCGCGGGGCTGATCCGGTCACCTGCTAGCTGACCGGGTCCGCGTCCCCGGCAGCGCTGATACGGTCTGGCGCATGCCGAAGCTGATCGCGCCCACTGTCCGTCTGCACGAGCCTGGCTAGGCTCACGCGACGAGTGGGGCCGATCAGTAGGGCTCTGGTCTGCGCAGAGACGATGATGTGGACACCGTCGCAGGTTTCTCGGCCTGGATTGAGTGGCTGGTCGGTGCTTCCGACACGATCCGTCCTGCGGGTCCGGGCCGAGTTCACGCCGATTACTGGTGGATCATCGAGGATGATGCCTACCTAGGGTCGATCACGCTACGCCACGCCCTGAACGACTTCTTGCTCCGGGCGGGCGGACACGTCGGCTACAGCGCAGGGGCGCCCGTTCCATGGGCTGCACGACCTCTGGCGATCCACGGTCACCGGCCAGCTGACCGGGCCGCGCGCGCGAGGTCGGGCAGCTCGGACAGAATCTCCAGCGCCTCCGCGCTGTCCCGGTCCTGGATTTCCGCGCTGACCCGGCGCCCGGCCACGTCGAGGTGAACAGTGGCGAGCCGCAGCCTGCGCTGCAGCGGGCCTTGCACCCAGCGGATGCTCTGCACTTTCTCCAGCGGGACCCAGGTGGTCTGCCGGCACACCCGGCCGCGCGACGCCACGACGTAGCGATCGTCGCGGCCCCAGCCAAGGAAGTGATAGCTGAGCGGCGCCTTCCACCGGGCCTGCCGCGGAGCGGGGTGCGATGGCCGGGGCCGGCTGGCGAGCAGCTCACCGAGCATCTGCTCGGCCTCGGCCCTGGAACCGACCGGGATGAGCCCCCGCAGCCGCTGACCCTCGGTCTGGTTCTCGCGCCGCTGCCGGACGCCGGCGATATCTACCTCGAGCCGGCACCAGCCGAATGCCCGCCAGATCATCGGTTCAGCCACCCGGACTGCCTGGATGCGGCCTGGCCAGATTGTCTCGCCCGTGGTCTGGATCAGACCAGAACGCAGCTGGATTCCGTCTTGCGCTGCGACGATGACGGTGCCGTAGGCTCCGTTGAACTGACGCCAGATGCCTGCCGCGATGCCGATCAGGACGGGCAGGAATGGCTCAATCGTGCGGGCCGAGCCGCTGAGCTCGACCGTTGCCAGGGTCGCGCCGCCGGCAATGATCGCGATGGCCCCGGCCCTGCTGGCAGCGATCGCCACCGCCAGCCGGACCGGGCTGACGCGGAAGAGCACGCGCGCCGGGGGAACGCCAGGCGATGCCTGCGGGTGGCCGGCCGCCGGTGCGGCAGGAGCCCCGGAGCTGGCTGCGGCTGCCATCGCGAGCAGCTCCCGTCGCAACTCCTCTGCGTCGGCGCGGCGCAAGCAGGCGAGCCGGCCGCCTCGCGCTGAGTCGCCGCCCGCTACGCGCAACTGAAGCTCGGCAAGGCCGAGCACCCTGGCGAGCCCGGTCTGCACCACGTCAACGGCCTGCACCTGCGACAGCGGGATCCGCCGCGACTCGCGGCGCAGCAGCCCGGTGTCGATCCGCAGAACGCCGTCCGAGATCTGCCACCGGGTGACCAGCCAGCTGACGAACCCGCCCACGAGCGCAACGGCGATGACTACGACGTCGATGACCACGTTGCTGCCAGCCTGGCGCTCGTTCAGCACGGAGATTCCGAATAGCAGAACCAGCAGGCTCACCATCTGGCGGCCGGCCCGCACGAGCGGCGACAGCGGATGCAGCCGGTGCCAGACGGCGTCCTCAGCCGCCAGCGCGCGCCGACCAGAAAGCTCGTCCGGAAGCGGTGTCGTCACAGGCCGGCCGCGTGCGCCTCGCCAAGCCCGGCGAGCTGGTCGCGCAGCATCGCCGCAGCGCCGCTCTCCAGCCCGGGAATCCGCGCGTCGCTCGCGGCTGCCGCGGTGTGCATCCGCACCGTCGCTAGTCCGAGAGTGCGCTCCAGCGGGCCGGCGGTCACGTCGATGAACTGCATGCGCCCGTACGGAATCACCGACAGCCGCCTGATGAGCACGCCCCGCCGGACCATCAGATCGTCCTTGCGCTCGGCGTAGCCCCAGCTAGCGACCCGCCGGGCCAGGAATCGCTCGGCGACGAGCCCGGAGAGCAGGACTGCCGCAGCGACTACGGCTCCGATCGCGGCCGACGCGGTGCCACCTGCCAGCCCGCCCGCCAGAGCCAGCGGGAAGCTGACGACCCCGACCTCGATGCGCCGGGCACGAAGCAGCAACGGGGACGGGCGGAGCCAGGTGACCTCTGGGCCGCCAGGCTCGTCCGCGGCCGCCACGGTGCCCACGGTCTGGCCGGCTGGCTCGCTCGGTGTGGTCATCGAACCTTCCAGCTCGTTCCATGGGCAGTGACAGCTGCCAGGTTATCGAGCCGGGGCGCCTGCCATCATGTCTGAATGCCACTTTTCGCATTTGAGGGTCATGAGCCGAAAGTAAGCCCGAAAGCCTGGATCGCGCCAACGGCCACCCTGGTCGGCGACGTCCTGATCGAGGACGAGGCATCGGTGTGGTACGGAGCCGTGCTGAGGGCGGACTTCGGGCCGATCATCATCCGGCGCGGCGCGAACGTCCAGGACGGCTCGGTGCTCCACGGCGGCGCGGACCCGGTGACGGAGATCGGCCAGGGCGCCACCGTCGGACACCTGTGCGTCGTCCATGGCGCTGTTGTCGGCACTGAAGCGCTGATCGGCAACGGCGCGACGATCCTCGACGGTGCCGTCATCGGCGCCCGTGCGCTCGTGGCGGCAGGCAGCACAGTCCCGCCCGGCATGGTCATTGCCGACGGGATGCTTGCAGTCGGCACGCCGGCCAGAGTAGCGCGCGAGGTCACCGGTGGCGCGAAAGAGTGGGTCGACACGAATCCTGAGATTTACCGCGAGCTCGCCCGGCGTCACGCAGCGGGTATGCGGCCCGTTTCGCAGAGCCCAGTCTGAGCTCGGGAGAGCCCAGTCCCCGGCCGTCATGGCCTTCAGGCGACCAGATCGGGATCTAGCCCGGCCCGGTACAGGCGAGCGCGCGCGTCGTCTTGCGTCAGGAGCCGCTCTGGATCGACGTCAGGTGACTGGGTCCTGGCGTCGAACGCCCGCTGCCACAGTCCGGCGGCCCAGAATGCCGCGACATCCTCCGACCTCCAGCGGAGGCCGCGCGCCCGCTGGTAGGCGTCGAGGAAGCCGGCGCTGTCCTCTTCGCCGGCCATCGGCGCGGACGGATCGATGCCGAGGAAGCTGACCGCGGCGAATCCGGCAATCGCCGGCTCGGGCTGGCAGATGACGCTGTCCCAGTCGTGCACGGCCGCTAGCTCCGAGCCCTGCCAGCGCAGGTTTTCTGGGTGCCAGTCGCCGTGCCCGACGACCGGGTGACCGGTATAGGCGAGCAGGCGGTGGCGAACAGCTGCCGCGACCCGGTCCAGCCACTGCGGTCCGGGGCTGGCATTCAGGTCGGCGTCGCGGTCTTCCGGCCGGGGCCACAGCTCCCGCTGGGTGTGATCCCAGCCGACCCACGACGGGGACGGGGCAAGGCTTGGCACCCTTCCAGGGCTCGGCGCCAGCTCAACCAGCCGGGCCAGCGCGGCGGCCGACAGACCAGTCACGTCGCCCTGCGGGACGTCCTGAACCTCGGGGACATGCACCTCAGCGGAAGCGGCAAATCCGTTCAGCGGCTGCAGGTCGACCAGCGGCTCCGGGCACGGGAAGCCGGCCTTCCACAGTGCCCGGTGCACGGCTGCGCATCCGGCCAGCCGCGGCAGGCTCGGGCGCACCTTGACTACCACCTCGCGCCCGTCTGTCAGCCGGAGGCCCGTCACGGCGGACAGGTGGCCGGTCCTGAAGAGCTCCGCTGCGGGCGGAGCGCCGAGCCACCGCGCGCACCATTCGGCCAGCGCGGCCATGCTGGGGCTCGGGCGAGTCTCGGCCACCGCCCCATCGTCCTCTAGCTCACGTACTGCCGCGCGACTTCGGCGGGCCGGAATGACAGGACCTGCTGGCACGGACGGCGGGCGGCCCGGACGGCGGGCTGGCCACAGCAATCGTGCAGGTGACAGGACTAAATCGAGCCCGGCCCGCGGCGAACCGCGATGTTTCGCTCACTGTTCTTTAAAAGCCGATCCGAAGGCGACATGACGAATATTCATGACTGGTCTACCAAGAGGGAGTAAATGGCATCTATTATCGTGCCGCGGCAGAGCACGCTGATCTCCCCTCAGCGCAGGCGTCCCGCGCGTTTCGGAGAGGAGATCAGATGACCGAGCAATCCGCTGCACTCGCCGGGTCGCGTGCGGCTCCGGCCACCAGGCTAGAGCCGGATGCGATTGGCGTCGCGCAGGACACGGTTATCGGCATGGCCTCGTCGGCTCCGGCTGCAACGGTAGGCCTGTCACTGGCGGCCCTGGCCGCAGCGACGGCGTACGGCAGCGGGCCGATTCTCATCATTACCGCAGTCCCGATGCTGATCATCGCGAACGCCTACCGGCGCTGCAACCTGTGGAACGCTAACTGCGGCGCGTCGTTCGAATGGGTCGGCCGTGCCATCAGTCCTTACCTCGGTTTCCTGACCGGGTGGTTCATGGTGGTCGCGTACATCATCGGGACAGTCGCTGAGATCCTGCTGCTCGGCCCGTCAGTGCTGGCCGTGTTCGGCTCGACCTCCACCAACACCTGGGGCTGGATCGCGATCGGCACGGCGGTAGGCGTCGTCATGCTGATCATCGCGGTCATCGGCATCAAGATCACCGCGCGCACACAGGTCAGCATGGCCGTCGTGGAGTACCTGATCCTGGTCGGCCTGGCCGTAGCCGGCCTCATCGCGGTGCTCGGGCACCACTCCGGCACGTTCGACATCACCAAGGGCTGGTTCAGCGTCAACGGCGTCACAACCGCCAGCGTCATCAAGCTCACCGGGAAGGGAAGCGCACTCTCGGGCTTCCTCATCGCGGTGTTCGTCTACGGCGGCTGGGACGGCACGCTGTATGTCAACGAGGAGGTCAAGCATCGCCGGGTGAACCCCGGCCGGGCGGCGATCATCGCGGTGGCTCTGCTGGCGATCATCTACACGCTCGCGCAGGTGGGCCTGCAAGGCGTCGTGTCTCCGGCCAGGCTGCAGCACGCGGCGAACACCGGCTCAGCCCTGGTATACGTGGCGAATGCGCTTGGCGGCGGGTTCTGGGCCAAGATGATGGCGCTCTCCATCGCTCTGTCCGTGATCGCGACGACTGGCACTGGCATCGTGCTGAGCGCCCGAATTGCTTATGGCATGGCGAGCTATCGCGCGCTGCCGGGCGTGCTGTCTAACGTGTCCCGGAGGTTCTCCACCCCGGCGGTCGCCAGCATCGTCGCCGGGGTGCTCCTCATCGCCGTGTTCTGGGTGTACATGCTGGCAACGTCGGTCCAGAACGCGTTCTCCAATGTGATGGACACGACCGGGCTGCTGTTCGCGATTTTCTACGTCATGACGGCGCTGGCCATGATCGTGTACTACCGGCGCCGCGTGCTCAGCAATGTGAGGGATCTGATCATCCTCGGCGTGCTGCCGCTTGGCGCAGCCGGATTCCTCGGCTGGATGTTCGTAGAGACCATGCGGGGCAGTGGCACAGCTGCAATGAACTGGTCGCTGGCCGGCATCGTGGCTGTCGGGCTGATCCTGCTGGTCGTCGCGCGATTCATCTGGCGCTCGCCGTTCTTCCAGATCCCGCGGGAGAGCGACCAGCCCGACTAGGACGGCGAGGGCCGGTCAGCCACCGACAATGGCGGCCAGGCTCTGCCGGGCGGTGGTGGTGATCGGGTCGGCGGGTGGCAGCACCCGTTCGGCCCGTGACACCGTGTCCCGCAGTAGCTTGCCGGCGTCGCCGAGGCGGCCGACGGAGTAGTACACCTGGCCGAGCTTGGCGGCGACGGCCAGCGTGTCCGGGTGATCCTCGCCGAGCACGCGGCGGCTGCGGTCGTAGACCTGCTCGTACATCTGTACTGCCAGCGCCATCCGCCCGGCCTGGTAGTAGGCGGCCGCGAAGCCTGCGCTAGCGCGGAGCGTATCCGGATGATCGTTACCCTGGCTCCGCTGGCGGTCTGACACCGCGCGCTTGTACTGGGCGAAGGCGTCCTTGGTCCGCCCGTCGGCCAGGTAGGCCTCAGCCAGGTGCTGCCGCGTCGTTGCCGTGTCCGGATGATTCGGGCCCAGGCCGCGCTCCCGGCCAGCCAGGATGATCTGGTACAGCCGGATCGCTTCGCCTGGCTGGCCCGCCGCCCGGTAGCCAGCCGCGACGGCTTCCCGCACGATGACGCACTCAGGGTGATCCGGCCCGTACGCACCTTCAGCGTCAGTCAGCGCGCTGGTCAGCACGCTGATCGCCTCGTCATGGAGCCCTGCCGTCACCAGCACGAGACCAAGCCTTTCCCTGGCCTGGAGCGTGCGCGGATGGTCCGGCCCGAATGCCTTGGCCCACTCAGAACTCAGCCGCCGGTACCAGGCCACCGCCTCGGACACCCGCCCGGCAGCCACGTAAGCACTGGCGAGGCGTTCCACCAGGACCATGGACTCAGGGTGGCCGGGACCGAACACCTGATCGCTGACCGCGGTCAGCTCGGCCCAGTACTCCACTGCAGGGCCGGTCAGCCCGGCCTCGTCCAGGCTCCGGCCGGCCCGGAGCAGCAGCGGATGGCAGCCCCCAGCCCACAGCAGGCCTCGCGCCACGCGCCGCAGGACGCCAGTGCTGGAGCGCATGCTCTCGCCCGCCCAGCTGTCCTGCTCGGGATCAGGCCACGACTCCAGCAGTGCATCGGCCGCCGCACGCGCCGCATCCTGCAGCATGTACGTCGGCATTGCGGCTCTGACAGCCCGCTGCAGGATCTGGCTCATCCGGACGACGGCAGGCTCGGCGCGCCGGTCCATGGTGATCAGTCCTACCTGGGCCAGCGCTCGCAGCGTCGTCGTGGCCTGCTCGGCAGCTTGCGCCAGGGCGGCTGGTGCGCTGACATCAAGCCCGGTGATATAGCCGCAGGCAGCTGCGCTGGTAAACACCGCAGCAGGGACTCCCTGCCCGGCGACCATGGCGGCGAGGGCAAGGCACTGCTGCGCGCCGCCGCCCGGCACCAGCTGGTCCGCCTCGTCGACGGACAGGGTCCAGGTCACGCCACCTGCGGGCAGCGGAGCCTCGTCGGGCGAATTGATGTCGTCGGACCGGCGGCGGAAGCGCTCCCGGTAGTCAGCGCAGGTCAGCCATGATCCGCTGATCGTGGCTGTCGCCTGCGACAGGGCAGGCGGCTGGCACTCCAGCTCCTCGATCAGGTCCATCGCGCCGCGCCGCTGGTCAGGATCGAGCGATAGCCGGCCGACCAGGTAACTCATCGCCTCGCGGCGGCTGTATGGCCCGATCTCCATCGTCAGAACGCCGTGCAGCCCGCTCGCGGCGAGCGCGGTCGCTGCGGTGATCACCACCTGTCCGGCCGGGCCAGCTGGCCACAGGCCCGGCAGTACGGTGCCATCGGGCACGTCGTCGAAGACGATCAGCCAGCGCCGCTCCGTCTCGCTCAGCCAGCTCAGAAAACTGGCGGCCACGGACTCAGCCCTGCCCGGCACTGAGCCGCCCGTGATCGCCCTGGCGGCCTCGGCATAGCCAGACAGCACCGCTGCCCTGCTGCTGGCGTCGATCCAGACCAGCAAGTCAACCGTATGGCTCTGCCACTCGTCCTCCGCGTACGCGACGGCAAGCTGGGTCTTGCCGGTGCTGCGGAGCCAGTCACCCGCGGCCGATTCGGCGTCGGTGTCATGCCGGCGTGACCGTGGCAGCAGCGCGACCGCCGCGCTGCGCTGAAGGGCGACCGCCAGGTCCGGGCCAGTCTCCGGCCTGGGGCTGAACTTCTCCGCAAGCGGCGGGACCCGGCCGGACCTGACCGGCCAGGCCGCAGTGGCCAGCAACGGCTGAGGCTCCGAGGACCCTGCCGGGCTGGGCGGGCCTGGCTTCGCATCCGCTTGCACCATGAGGTCGCCCCGTTCAGCCGGCCGAGCCCAGATTGGGACAAGATTAGGGCGGCAGCGCTTATTGGTTGGCTTTCTCAGGAATTATTCCTCAGAAAGCCAGCCAGCGCTCGTCAGACCACATCGGCAATGGTGCGGGTCAGCAGGATCGCGGCACAGAAGGATCGGTAGGTGGCGAGCCTGCTGTCGCCGGAGATGCGGAGCTGCCGTGGTCCGGTCCGCTCGACGCCGCGCACCCAGGTGGCGGCCTCCGCGATGTCGGTGTGGCGGACGCTGACCTCCAGCACGCCTGGCTCCAGCCGCGGCGGTGCCGTGCCCTCGGCAGCCGCCACCGCCGCCCGCGCCTGCTCCCGGATCAGACTCCGGGCGCGCACCGGATGGATGCTGCTCGCGGCCACCCGGCTGACGTGCTCCTTTACCACGGCCGTGTGCACGCCAGGAATGAGAGCGGCGGTCTCTGCGCACGCGCAATCGTCACCGGTCACCAGCACGACCGGCACGCCGTAGTGAGCTGCCACCAGCGCGTTGATGCCAGCCTCCCCGGTGACCACGCCATCAAGGCGCACCTCGGTCACCGCCCGCGGGCTGTAGGTGTGCGACAGCCCGGCCGGCGCGCCGACCGAGCCGTGGTAGGCGATGAACAGGCAGGCGCCGAAGCTCGCGTCCAGCCCCTGCATCATGTACAGCGGCTTGTGGCTGCCGGAAATGTAGGTCGCCTCGCCGGCCAGCTGGTCCGGCGGAAGGTTGCGCATGACCGAGTGCGAATCGTTCACTACGACCTCGGTAGCGCCGCCCTCGATCGCACCCTCGATCGCTGCGTTCACCTCGGCGAGCAGCAGCCGCCGCCCGGCCTCAGCCGCCGGACCATCGCCGGAGCACTGAGCCCAGTCGACAATCCCCGCGGTGCCTTCCATGTCGGTTGACAAGAAGATCTTCATGCCTGCCTTCTTCTGCCTCCGAAGAGCCGGCTGAGCCGCGCGCTAGCCTCCGAACGGAATGTTCGCCCCGCTGATCTGGCCCACGAGACCGGCCTGCGTCACCTGGACGCTGTCGATCCTGAGGCCGAGCGGCAGCTTGGGGATCGTCAGATCGATGTTCTGGATGGCCCCGAGCAAGCTGCCGGGCAAGCCGTTGCTGCCGACGAGCCGGATGTTCAGCACGCTGCCCGGCAGGAGGCTCACGTGCCAGGTAGCCGAGCCAGAGACCACGAGGACATTGAGGCTCGCCCGTACGTCATTGTGCCCGGCGTCGGTGAGGTTCAGGCCGGCGCCGTTCAGCACTGATGCCAGCGGCCCGACCTGCGCAGTCAGAGTGCTGGCCAGCGAGCTGAAGCTGATCAGCGCTGTCCCGGACAGCGACCCGATCGTGCCGCTGGAGAACGAGTACGTGTTCAGCCTGATATTCCGGGCTGTCGCGTCAAGGCTGGTAATCGTGAGCTTGCCTGCGGGCTGATCGACGTCGCTGAGGCCGACCTGCTGGAGGTCCCTGCCCGCAACCTGAGTCAGGAACGGGAACCCGTCGATGCTCACGCTCGGCTTGTGCTGCAGGCCCTGCTGCTGGATCTTGGTCGCCATCACGTTCTCGGCCACGAGCCTCGCGGCGAAGTCGAGAACCACCAGGAGCACTACGACGACGATGATCCGGAAGATCCACCGCCGCACCGGGCGGCCTGACGGAGCCTTGCGGAGGACACGGGCATCGGCGCCTGTCATTCCGGCTCCCTCATTCGCCCGATGCTACGGCACAGCCCCCGGTGGTCAGGGCAGCGTGGGGATGTCGATGGCTTCGAGCAGATGCGCTCCCTGGAGGGTGAGCAGCAGCGCCTTGCCGCCCGGAACGACCGCGAACTGGCGGGCTTCCGAGCCGACCGTGAGGTAGCCCAGCAGGGCCTTCTTCCCGGCCAGAGCGTTCGCTGTGCTGACGACGGCGACGGTCGAGGATTCATGATGGCCAAGAGCGGCATCCGCCACCACGATCCTGGTGCCACCTCGCACGAACGTCTCGCCAACTGGCGAGGCCCCGACCATCACCTTGGCGATCAGGGCGTGCCGGGGATCCGTCCGGAGCTTCGCGGCGCTGAACGCGAGCAGCGCGTCAGCATTGCGGTCAGTGACCCAGACGACCCGATGGTCCGCGGACATCAGGGTGCGCGCCGCACCGCAGCCTGCCAGAACGCTCGAGACGACCGCGCGGGACGGGTGGCTTTCCGCCTCGGCCAGGCTCACCGTGCTGAGCTTTCCTGACAGGCTTGCGACGTACAGATACCGTCCGTCGCCGGTCATGCCAACCGGCCTGGCCGGCAGCGGCACGTAGCCGACGAAGTCCCGCGCGGAAAACCCGTGCGTCAGCGCGGCCTGCAAGTTGAACACAGCCAGCTCCGCGCTGTTCTCCAGCGTCACGAAAGCGAAGCCACCATCGACGTAGACCTCGATCGCGCCCGAGGCCCGCGGGCTGGTGAGCGTGCCCAGGAGCGCGTCAGGCGCACCGTCCTCGGCCCGGCCGGCGTCGATCACGTCCGCTCCGCTGCCCTCTGCCGCCACCAGGTAGCTTCCGTCTGGCGTGAGTGCAGCACCGGTACCGACGCCGGGCGCCCGGATCGTCCGCACCACAGCGGGGTCGAGCGCCGTCGCGGGAGCGGTCCGCAGCACCGCTACCGCGTTCCCGAGCATGACGAAGGAGTACTGGCCGCCGGGTGCGGCCACGACGCCGAACGGACTGCCGGCAACTGGAACCGAGCGCGACCTCACGCGCGTCAGGCTCGGCGCGCTGGCCGTCGCGGACGTGCAGCCCGGCACCGTGAGGACGGCCGAGGTCGTGGTCGTCTGGCCAGCGTGATCAGCATGACCGTGGCCCGCCAGCGCGTATCCGCCGCCGGCGGCTGCCAGCGCGAGGACGCACAGCCCTGCCGCCAGACCGGGCCGGCGCCGCCGCGGCCGTCGTGGCCGCGCCTGGCGCATGTCGCTGGTTACGCCCGAGCCGAGCGCGACGTCATCGCCGGTCACGGCATCGCCCGGCAGGCCGCGCCTGGTGGCCTGATCCGTCTGCAGCGCTGCCAGTTCTCTGCTGTCAGGCCCGTCCGGCGCCCCCGCTGCGGGCCCCGCCGTCTGGTTGACGGGCTGGCTCGCCGCGCCGCTATCCGAGCGGCCGGGAGCCAGCCCGAGGGCAGGGCGCAGGGCTGCCGCGAAATCGTCGCAGGTCAGATAACGGTCATCAGGGGTCTTGGCCAGCGCCCTCGACAGCACGTCGTCAACCGCCACCGGCAGATCAGGGCGCCGCTCGTGCAGCGATGGCGGCGGCTCCGATAGATGTGCGTACATGACCGATACGCCCTGCTCGCGCCGGAACGGCGGCTCACCGGCGAGCATCTCAAATACCGAACATGCGAGCGCGTAGAGGTCCGACCGGCCATCGAGCTGACGCCGCCCCTCGATCTGCTCTGGCGCGACGTAGTCGAGTGTGCCGAGGAACTCTCCGCTCGCGGTCACATTGGTAGTCGCGGCCTTGCTCAGGCCGAAGTCCGTCAGGTAGACGTGATCGCGCCGTCCGGCAACCGGGCTCGCATCCAGCAGCATGTTCGCCGGCTTGACGTCGCGGTGTACCAGGCCAATGGCGTGCGCGGCGTCCAGGGCCGACGCAACTTGCGAGACCAGCTCGGCGACCCGCACGGTCGGCAGCGCCCCGGTTCGCTCGATCAGCGAGCGGACGTCGCCGCCGCGGACGTAGCGCATCGCTATGAACAGCACGCCGTCTGCCTGGCCTGCGTCGAACACCGGGATGATGTGCGGATGGTCGACCGCGGCGGCGGCACGCGACTCCCGGATGAAGCGGCGCCTGAAGGCGACGTCGCGTGCCAGAGATGGCGCGAGAATCTTCAGCGCGACCTGCCGGTCGAGTCTGCTGTCGTACGCGCGGAAGACCACGGCCATGCCGCCGTGGCCGATGCGCTGCTCAAGCCGGTAGCCGGCGATAACGGAGCCAGCCGTGAACTCCTCGGGGACTTCGTCGCTCACCCTCGCCTCCGGCCGGCATTAGTTGCTTACGGCCATTTTGCCCGGTCGCCGGACTCCGTCGGCGGCTAACGGGCACGGGCCGCTGAGCCGGTCGCCGGTACTACATCCGGCCGGCCTCGACGATCCGGCGCAGGAACCGGCGGGTCCGGTCATCCTTCGGATCGGTGAACAGCTCGGCCGGCGGCGCCTCCTCGATGATCCTGCCCTCCTCGAGGAAGCAGACCCGGCTGGCAATGTCCCTGGCGAACCCCATCTCGTGCGTGGCGATGAGCATGGTCATGCCGCCAGCCGCGAGCTCCCTGATGACTTCAAGTACCTCGGCGACCAGTTCCGGGTCCAGCGCGCTGGTCACCTCGTCGAGGAGCATGATCCCAGGCTGCATCGCCAGCGCCCGCACGATCGCGACCCGCTGCTGCTGGCCGCCGGACAGCCGGTCAGGGTACTCATCCCGCTTGTCCGCGAGCCCGAACCTGGCCAGCAGTTCAGCCGCGGCCGCCTCGGCCTGCGCGCGGGGCATACGGAGAGCCTTGACCGGAGCCAGCGTTACGTTCCGCAGCACGGTCATATGCGGGAACAGGTTGTAGGACTGGAACACGATGCCGACCTTGCGGCGCACCAGGTTGGCGTCTACGCCTGGCTGGGTGACGTCATGCCCGAGCAGCCGGATCTGCCCGGCGCTGATCGGCTCCAGCAGGTTGATGCAGCGCAGCAGGGTCGACTTCCCCGAACCAGAGGCGCCGATCAGGCAGATCACCTCGTGCGCGGCGACAGACAGGCTGATGCCGCTGAGCACCTGGTTCTGGCCGAAGGACTTGTAGACCTCCGCTACTCCGATTGCCTCGGTCATAGCATCGGTGGCAGGAACGCCGGTCGCGGTCATGTGACGGCCCCCGCGAGGCGCCGACGGCGATCCCTGTCGATGAGCCGGTCGGTGAACCTGGCCAGCGGAATCGTCAGGATCAGGAACAAGATCGCCGCCACGGTGAGACTGGAGTAGTTGAAGAAGGTGCTGCCGTAGATCTGGGCGGCCTGATTCGCCTCGATCGCACCGAGAACCCCGACTAGCGCCGTGTCCTTCTGCAGGCTGATGAAGTCGTTCAGCAGCGGCGGGATGATGTTGCGCACGGCCTGCGGCAGGATCACGTACCGAAGCGCGGTGGCATGGGAAAGGCCGAGCGATCTGGCAGCGGCCACCTGGCTCTGGTGCACCGAGTTCAGCCCGGCGCGGTAGACCTCGGAGACGTAGGCCGAGTAGGACAGCGTGAGGGCAACCACGCCGTACACCGCGAACGACTGGGTGGAGACGAACGTAAGCCGCAGTGCCGGGACGCCGAACCCAATCGCGTAGACCACCAGCAGCAGCGGCACGCCGCGGAAGAAGTCCACGTAGATCATCGCCAGCACCCGCAGCGGGAACAGCACCGGCCCGGTGGACTGCCGGATCAGGGCGACGACCAGGGCCAGGACGAGGATGAGCACCTCCGCGACCAGGAACATCCTGATGTTCAGCCAGATGGCCTCGCCGACCGAGTAGTAGCCCTTATGGGGGTTGCCGATGAACGACTGCCACATGTCATGCGGGTCGAAAAAGGTGTGCCGCACCGCGGCGCTACCCGGTGCTGCCAGGAAGATCGCGACCAGCGCCGCGAGCACGACCAGGGTGCTCACGGTGGACACGACGGCGGCCCGGCCGCCGCCTGCCGACAGCAGCTTCGGCCCGCGGCCGGCCGAGAAGAAGCCGCCGGAAGCCGGCGTGCCAGCTAGGGCGCCCGGCTCTAGCCCTGGTTCCTGATCTGTAGTCATGGACTGGACGAGGTTCGGCCGCTACGGCTTGATCGTCGGCACGGTCAGGTAGAGCTGCAGGTACTTCTTCTGCAGGGCTGCCAGCGTGCCGTTGGCCTTGAGCTTGGCGATGGCCTTGTTGACGCAGCCGACGAGCGGGTTGCCCTTGGTGAACAGCAGGCCGTAATGCTCGCCGGTGCTCGGGAACTGCGCCACCATGACCGAGCCCGGGATCTCGGCGGAGGAGATGTACTGGGCGGTCGGCGTGTCAGTGACGAACGCCGCGATCTGGTGGTCCTGGAGTGCCTGCTTGACGTCGTTCAGTGTTTCGAACACCTTGGGCGTGGACGTGGGCTGGATGCTCTCGTCGATGAAGGTCAGGCTGGTGGTGCCGATCTGGTCGCCGTAGATGTAGCTCTTCAGCTCCGCGGGCGTGTGCCTGGTCGCGATCGGCGACCCCTTCTCCGCGACCAGGGCCTGCTGAACGTCGTAGTAGCTGCTCGAGAACGACACTGCCTGGGCGCGCTGAGCGGTGTAGGAGATCTCGTTGATGTCGAAGTCGAATTTCTTCGGACCGGGCGCGTAGGAGGCATCGAACGGCTCGTACGCCCAGCGCACCTGTGATGCCTTGAACCCGAGCTGAGCTGCGACGTCGTACGCGACCGCGCTCTCATAGCCCTTGCCGTTGGCCGGGTTGTTGCCCTCGAACCACGGCGGGTAGGCAGGCTTGTCGGTGGCGACTGTCAGGACGCCCTTCTGGTACAGCTCCTTCTGGATTGAGGCGTAGCTGCAGCTGGCGGCACTGGCAGAGGTCCCGTTCGCACTCGGGGCCGTGGTGCTGCCGCAAGCAGCGAGCCCGGCAGCGGCAGTCGCGGCCAGCGTGATCATGGCCATCCGACGCATCATTGCTCACTCCGATCAGAACGGGATTTCCTGCTGCCGGGTAGCTTATCTGGCGCTACGACCAGCTCTGTGCACGAAACTGCCCGCCGTCCGGATTCAGTCCGGGCGGCGGGCAGTCGGTCTGCGCCGTGCTAGCCGACGATGCTCGGCTGGTAGGGGGCCACGCCGCGGATATAGATATGAGTCGGGTGCTTACCGCCAACGCTGAGGTCCTTGTGGAACCAGCCAGCCGCATCCATCCAGATCCGGACGCAGCCATGCGACGCGGGGTACCACGGCACCGGGACGTCGCCGTGAATTGCGTAGGCCGTGCCAATGAAGAACACCGGGTTGTACATGGTGCCGAGCGGCACCGTCACCCAGCCGGGATCGAACGACAGCGCCGTGTAGTTGCCGTCCGGCGTGATCGCTGGCCCGCAGGTAGCTGATGCGTCGCCCGGGCACGGGTAGTAGTAGCCCCCGCCGCTGGACACGTGCAGGATCAGCTTGACCTTGCCGTTCCGGTAGAAGACCAGCAGCTCGTCGCTCTGGTTGATCTCGACCCTGGTCTTGGGGCCCTTCGGCACCAGGACCTTGGGCGCCCTGGGGTTGATCAGGTCATGCCGGAACTTCGAGCTGACGTAGGTGTTCGTCGACGCGTTCATCGGCAGGCCCTGGGCCTCCTTGAACGCCCACACCGCCTCCGCGGTGTCCTGGCCGTAAACGCCGTCTGCGGGTCCGGCATAGTAGTGCAATTGGTTTAGTCGGTTCTGGACGCTTTTGACGTAACTTCCCTTTGCGCCATAGTTGAAGTTATTCGGTGGCGGCACATATGCAGCCGCAGCGGTTCGGCCCGCGTGAACGGCGTCTGCCTCGTGGCCGGATGTCGTCAGTCCGGCCGCGCTCGCCGTCCCGGCCTGAAGGCACGCCGATGCCCCGATCGCTGCAACGGCCCCCGCGCTGAGCAGCCACCGCCAAGCTGAGTGGGTCATTCTCACCTCGTGTTCAACTCGTTACTCCCTGCGATCCCCGATCGGCCGCGAACGGCGAGTAAATCGGGGAACGGGATGCCAGTGAAATCAGTGTCGTATTTCTAGACGTTTTAGCCTAACCAGCAGTTGCCTGTCGGGCTAGGTGTGTCGGCTTCGCGCCCGGGTATCTACGGGTGACGGTCAGTGCCAGGGGTGCTGCGGTCCTAGGAACGGAGGTCGTGGTGAGTCTCGTCGCGCGGGTCAGGCACACGGCCGACGGTCTGGTTAGCCAGGCCAGGAGCAGGTACGCCGCCAGCGACTCGATGCAGAAAGCCAGCAGGCAGGCAGGTCAGGCAGCCGAGCAGGTATCCAGCAGACTGATTCATCTCTCCGGCCGAGCGGCCGCATCCCCGGCGGCGGGAAGGCTCAAGGACTTCTCTGGCAAAGCCGCCTCCTCACCAGCTGCCGGCCGGGTCCGCGATCTTTCTGGCAAGGCCGCGGCGCACCCGGTGGCCGGGAAGCTTCGCGACCTCGGCGGGAAGGCCGCAGCGCACCCGGTGGCCGGCAAGCTTCGCGAGTTCGGGGGAAAGGTAGCGGCGGCGATGAAGGACGCTCAGGCAGACCGGAACCAGCAGCAGTGATGACGCTGGCCGTCCGGCCGGCAACCAGGCTTCACCACCTGTCCGGAGTGCATGAGCATGCCAGATAAGCGGGTCGGTCCCGTCAGGCCGGATACGCTACTGGCCGGCCCGGGCGGGCCCATCACCGAGGAGAACAGGCCGGGCAAACCGGGACCGGCCAGCCGAGCCGCGGAGATGCTTGACGACCTCGCCGCCCAGCTCGGGCTGCGGATCGAGCAGGGCAAGAAGGGGCCGGCGCTGGTCCAGCGAGACGGCAAGCCCGCCGAGACCTGGCGCCATGACTTCCCCTATCCCGACCTGCTCAGCCGGGGAAAGTACGAGAAGGCCAAGGGCAGGCTGCAGATCGAGCTGCTGAAGATGCAACGGCATATCAAGGCGGCAGGCGACCGTGTGGTGATCGTCTTCGAAGGCCGGGACGCAGCCGGCAAGGGTGGAACAATCAGGCGTTTCACTGAGAACCTCAACCCCCGTGGGGCCAGGATCGTCGCGCTCGAGAAGCCCACCGAGCGCGAGCAGACCGAGTGGTACCTGCAGCGTTACATCGCGCATCTGCCCAGGGCCGGCGAGATTGCCCTGTTCGACCGGTCCTGGTACAACCGCGCGGGCGTCGAGCGCGTGATGGGCTTCTGTGAGCCCGAGGCCAGCATGGAGTTCCTCCGTGAGGCGCCGGAGTTTGAGCGGATGCTGGCTAGAGACGGCATCACGCTGATCAAGTTCTGGTTCTCGGTTTCCAGGGGCGAGCAGCTGCGCCGGTTCGTCAAGCGCCAGGTCGATCCGGTCAAGCAGTGGAAGCTCAGTCCGGTCGACCTCGCCTCACTGGACAAGTGGGACGAGTACACCGACGCGAAGGAGGCCATGTTCTTCTTTACCGACCTTCCGGACGCGCCATGGACGGTCGTCAAGGCGAACGACAAGCGTCGCGCGAGGCTGGAGGCGATGCGCTTCGTGCTCCGCCGCATCGAGTACGACGGCCGGGACGAGATGCTGGTCGGCCAGCCCGACCCGCTGATCGTGGGCCCTGCGCCGTTGCTCTACTACAGCGGCGAAAACGGGTCCGTCAGCCGGATCAGCGGGGCGAGCTCATGGCCGACCCGCGCCTGTGAGCCGACGGACATCGAGCCAGCACGACTGGTCAGGTAACCACCGGGGCCCAGCCGACCTCGATTGTCACGCTCGGCCGCACGAGGGCGAGACTGCCAGCGCCCCCGGCTTCGCTGACGTCATCACGGCTGAGGTCAGGGGTGCTGACGTCAGCTGGGCGGCCAGCTTCGCTGGCCTCCAGCACGGTCAGCCACATGTCAGCGACGCCCGGCCGGCCGAGGTGGGCCCACAGGCCGGCCCGCCCGGCCAGGTAGCCAGCCAGTTCGCCACCGCCTGTCCCGTACCCGCGGACCAGGACACCCGGCCGCGACCTGGCGGTCCTGCTGCCGGCCGGCGCCCGGTCCTGCCCTATCCCGGCCGGGAGCAGCACGGCCACGCCCAGGCCAGGTTCGCTGGCGTCAAGGACGAGTCCGCCCAGCGGGACCAGCGACGCCAGCTCAAACCAGCTTCCCGGAGCAGCTAGCAGCGTCACCCGGTCCAGTCCCGGCGCTGTCAGGGTCAGCCACAGGTCCAGATCCGCCAGGTCGGCCAGCCCGCCAGCCAGAGGCACCACCTGCTCAGCGGCCGGGCCGGCTAGTGCGGTCTGCAGCGCAGTGCCGTCGACGGACCTGCCGTCCGCCATCTGAGCAAACAGCGAGTACGGGCCGTCCAGGCGGAGGACATCCTCCGGGCCGGCGAAAGCCCCGAGCATGCGCACGAACCCGCAGCGCCACGCCGATGTGCTCTGCCAGAGGCCAGCGATCGGCAGCGCGCCAGGCAACTCGGAAATGCGCTGAAGGGCGACGGAGAGCTGAATGCCGCGCACCGAGAGCGGTAGCACTAGAAGCCCGCCAGGCCCGATCTGAGTCAGCCAGGCGGGCGCGATGTCCCACGCGCCGGCCGTCACGATGATCCGGTCGAACGGCGCGCCGTCCGGATCGCCGAACCCGCCGTCGGCACATTTCACCACCACGTCGCGGTAGCCCGCCCTGGCCAGGCTCGTGCTGGCCCGTGCCACTAGCTCTGGGTCGATGTCGATGCTGACAACCTGACCGCTGGCTCCGACCACTTCGGACATCACGGCCGCGTTATAGCCACTGCCAGTGCCGATCTCGAGCACTCGGTGACCCGATTGGAGGCCGAGCTGGTCCAGCATGATCGCCATCATCGCGGGCTGCGAGGACGAGCTGATCGGCAGGCCGTCGGCGCCGCACTTGATGACAAGCGCCTCGTCCCGGTACGCCGCGGCGGGGCCAACTTCGGGCACGAACACGTGCCGCGGGACCCGCGCGAACGCCTTGACGACCGCGGGGTCGACTGCGCGGCCGTGGCGACGCAGTTCGGTGGCGAGGCGCGCTCGCGCGGCGGAGGCAGCATCGGAGTGACTCGTGCCAGGACCGTCGCGAGGCTGCATGACGCGACCACCTCCGCAGTCCACGATAGGCGCGCGGGCCGCTTTTCGGATGGCGGCAGGTCAGCCCAGTTCGGCCCGGAGCCGGGAGACCGCGTACAGCGCGATGCTCGCGGCGATGCCGGCGTTAAGCGACTCAGCCGGGCCGGTAACCGGGATCCTGGCGAGCACGTCGCAGCGCTCGGTTACCAGCCTGGACAGTCCCTTGCCCTCGGAGCCCACGACAAGCACGAGCGGGGAGTCGGCCAGGTCCAGATCGCCGATGTCAGAGTCGCCATCGGCGTCCAGCCCCGCCACGAACAGGCCAGCCCCCTGATAGGACGCCAGTGCTCTGGCCAGGTTGGCGGTCTGGGCGACCGGCACTCTGGCAAGGGTGCCGGCCGAGGCTTTCCACGCGCCAGCGGTGACGCCCGCCGACCGCCGAGTCGGGATCAGGATGCCGGACCCGCTGAACGCGGCGACGGAGCGCGCGATCGCGCCGAGGTTACGCGGGTCAGTCACACCGTCCAGTGCGACGATCAGCGGCTCCGCTGCGGCGTCTCGGGCCGCATCGACCAGGTCGGCCGGGTCGGCGTAGGCGTACCGCTTGATCCGCAGCGCGAGGCCCTGGTGGATGGCGCCGCCGGTGATCCGGTCGAGCTCCGCCCGGCCGGCTTCGACCACCGGGATGCCTGCGTCGGCTGCCAGCATCACCGCCTGGCCGATCCGCTCGTCACTATCCAGCCGCGGCCCGACGTGCAGCGCTGATGCCGGGACGCTCGCTTGCAGCGCCTCGAGTACCGGGTTGCGGCCGGCTACCAGCTCAGCGGCACTTCCGGTCCCCCGAGCACCGCCTGTCCCCCGAGCACCGCCTGTCCCCCGAGCACCGCCTGTCCCGCGAGCACCGCCCCGGCCAGCTGGTGCTCCGCGGGGCGCACTCGCGCTCTGTGAGCCGGTCTTGGCCTGCGCCGCTTTCTTCGCCTGCGCTGCGGCCCGGCGCTGCGCTGGGTGACCGGGCCGCATTTCCGCAGGCGGGGTCGGGCCCTTCCCCTCGAGTTTGCGCTTGCCGTAGCCGCCGGTTCCAGGGCGGGGCTTACCTGACTTCGTCCGGCCGCCGCCTGCCGCGCGGGGGGTCACTTGCGCAGCTCCCAGCGGGTGCCGCGCGGCGTGTCCTCGACCAGCACGCCTGCCGCCAGCAGCCGCTCCCTGACGGCGTCCGCGGCTGCGTAGTCCTTGCGCTCCCTCGCCGCCTGACGCTGCTCAAGAAGAGCGCCAATCAGCGCGTCCACCACCTGCCGCAGATCGCCGCCGGCCTGTGCCGCGGCCCACGGCTCGCTCAGCGGATCGAGCCCGAGCACGCCGAGCATGGCCCTGGCTTCGGAGAGCCGCTTAGCGGTGTCTGCTACGTCACCGGCGGAGAGGGCCGCGTTACCGTCCCGGACGCAATCGTGCACGGTCGCCAGCGCATGCGGGACGCCCAGGTCGTCATCCATCGCTGCCGCGAATGCGGCAGGAAGGGAGGTGAAGTCAGGCGATGCCGGGTGCTCGCCGCTCAGCAGCTCAGCCGCGCGGATGATGAAGCCCTCGATGCGCTGATATGCAGTGGCGGCCTCGCCAAGCGCATCCGGCGAGTAGTCGATCGGCGAGCGATAGTGCGCCTGGCCCAGGTAGTAGCGCAGCTCGACCGGACGGACCTGCCTGACCATCTCCTCGACCAGCAGCGAGTTGCCGAGCGATTTGCTCATCTTCTCGCCGCCGACCCGGACCAGGCCGTTGTGCACCCAGTACCGGGCGAAGCCGTCGCCGGCTGCGTGTGACTGCGCCTGCTCGTTCTCGTGGTGCGGGAACAGCAGGTCCAGTCCGCCGCCGTGGATATCGAAGGTCGGGCCGAGGTACTTGGTCGACATCGCGGAGCATTCCAGGTGCCAGCCGGGACGCCCTGGTCCCCACGGCGTCGGCCAGGTCGGCTCGCCTGGCTTGGCGCCCTTCCACAGCGCGAAGTCACGCGGGTCGCGCTTGGCGCCACCGTCCTCGGTGTCGGCTGCGGCACGCATGTGGTCGAGCCGCTGCCCGGACAGCTCGCCGTAGCTCGGCAGCGAGTGCACGTCGAAGTACACATCGCCGCCCGCCGGGTAGGCGTGGTTACGCTCGATCAGCCGCTGCATCAGCACGATCATCTCCGTCATGTGGCCCGTCGCCCGCGGTTCCACATCCGGCGGCAGGCAGCCGAGGAGCTCATAAGCCCGGGTGAAGGCACGCTGGTTGCGCTCGGCGACCTCCCACGTCGGGATCTCCTCGTTCATCCCGACGCTGATGATCTTGTCGTCGATGTCGGTCACGTTGCGGCAGTAGGTGACCTGATAGCCGGAGGCGCGCAGCCACCGCACCAGGATGTCGAAGTCGACGCCTGACCGGACATGCCCGATATGTGGCGGTGCCTGCACCGTGGCGCCACACAGGTACAGCGTGACCTTCCCCGGATGCAGCGGGGCGAAGTCGCGCACCGCGCGGGCGGCGGTGTCGTAAAGGCGTAGCGTCACGGCCCAAGGCTACGGGATGCAGCGTCCCGATGACGGATCGCGGGTCTGCGCCGACCCGCACACCGGAACCAGTCTCATAACGTGGTGGTCATGTACGGGCGAGAGCCACGCGACGGTGCGGCAGCGCGGCTGCGCGGCCTGTCCCGGCGCCGGCGCGTACTCGGCATTGCGGTAGCGCTCATCGTCACCGCCGGGGTGGCGGGCGGTGTGGTCGCGGCAACGCAGCACGGAGGCGACGGTTCGGGCGGCTCGCCTGGCCCGGCCAGCCCGGATCACCCGAGCGGGCCGCCGCAGAACCGCCCCGGCCCGGTCCTGCTGGTGCCGGGGTACGGCGGCAGCACCGGCGCGCTCGACCAGCTCGCCGGCCGGATCCGCGCGACCGGGCGGCAGGCAACTGTCCTCCGCCTGCCCGGCAGCGGCACCGGCAGCCTGGTTGCCGATGCCCGGCTGCTGAACGCCGCCGTCAGCAGCGCGCTGGCGCACGGCGCTCCGTCTGTCGACGTCGTCGGCTACTCAGCCGGCGGCGTGGTCGCACTGATCTGGGCCCGCCGCGACGACGGCTTTGCCAAGGCCAGGCGGATCGTCACGCTCGGCTCGCCGTTCCATGGCACCCAGCTGGCGGCAGCCGCGGAGGCGATCGACCCGTCCGCCTGCCCGGCCGCGTGCCAGCAGCTCATCCCCGGCAGCACGCTGCTCACCAGCCTGAATGTGAGCAGCCCGGCCGGGCTGCCGCGGTGGGAGTCGCTGTGGAGCACCGACGACAAGGTTGTTACCCCGCCGGACTCGGCCTCGCTGCCCGGCGCGGTCGACATCCCGGTTCAGTCAGTGTGCCCGTCGGTCAGCCTGACCCACTCGCAGCTGCCGACCAGCCCGGTGGTGACGTCGATGGTCCTTCAGGCTCTTGGCAGCGGGCCGCTGCGCCATCCCACGGCGGCCGTCTGCAGCTAGCTGGTGACATCCTTGCTGGCGAAGTTCGCCCATCCGGCGGCGAGGAACACCAGCACATAGACGCCCTGGATCAGGAACCCGCGATCGATATCCCGCCACAGGATCGGCTGGCGGAAGAAGTCAAGCCAGGCTAGCCAGTACCGGGTCGGCAGGTAGGGGCTGATGCTGGAGGCCGCGTTCAGGGCGACGAGCACCTCGCTGGCGATCAGGGCAGCGAGCGTGCCGAGCGTGGCGCCGAGCGCAGAATCGGTCAGCGTGGAGAGGAACAGCGCGATCGCGCCGACACCGAGCATGGACACGGCGATGAAGGCGACCGCGCCGAGCGTGCGGAACAGCACCTCCTCGGGCGTCAGCCCGGTACCGGAGAGGGAGTTGGCCACCACGTTGGACGTCGTGACGCCGCCCGAAGTCACCGCGACCGGCTTGTTGGGGAACAGCAGCCGCCCGGTGATGTAGGACGTGACGGCGACCGCGATAACAGCCGCGAGGGTGTAGGCGATCAGGGCGATCAGCTTCGCGACAAGCAGCCTGGTCCGGCCGACCGGCCGCGCGAGCAGATAGCGCAGCATCCCGGCACTCGCCTCGCCGGCAATCGAATCACCGGCCATGACCGCGACGGCGATCGGGAGGAAGAGCGGCAGCACGATAGCGAGCGCCGCGGCGGGGAAGAGCGAACCGTTGCTCAGCACAGCGGACAGCAGCGCAGGGCCCTGGCCAGGCGGCGGTGCGAGGTGCGTGACCTCGACGAACACCGCCACGACAATGGGCAGCAGGCACAGCAGCCCGATCCCCACCCAGCCACGCGGCCGGCGGGCCAGCTTGACCAGCTCGACCCCGATCACCTGCTGCTCCCCTCGGTCTCCGCCAGCTCCCCGGGCGAAGCCTTCTGGCTGCCCCCTGACCGGCTCGCTGGCGCGGTGTCGACCCGGTCGGATCCGGTGCCCGTCACCGACAGCACCAGGTCCTCAAGCGACCGTCGCTCCGCGCCGATCTCGGCAACGCGCAAGCCAGCTGCGACGAGCTGCGCGTTGACGGCTTCCGGCTCTGCGTTCGCGACGATCAGCCGGTCCGCGTCGCGCTCGACCACCCGGCCGTCGAGCAGGGCTGCGGCGCGGCCTGCGTCCGGGCTGCGAACGATCACCCGGCCGGTCGGCCCGCGCAGCGCGTCCAGGTCGTCCTGGAGCACCAGGCGGCCACGGTCCACCACGCCAACTCGCGTGCAGATCTGCTCGACCTCGGCGAGCTGATGGCTGGACATGAAGATCGTGGTTCCGGCCGCGTTGAGCTCGGCGAGCAGGTCCCGAACCTCCCGGATACCGCGTGGATCCAGGCCGTTCGTCGGCTCGTCCAGGATGAGCAGCCTGGGCGACCGCAGCAGCGCGGCGGCCAGCCCGAGTCGCTGGCGCATGCCAAGGGAGTACTTGCGCACGGCCCGGTCGTCGATCCCGCCGAGCCCTACCCGGTCAAGGACGTCGGCGATCCGGCGCTTGCGGCTCCGGCGGCCACGGGGCCCGGGACCCGCGGCGTCGATCAGCGCCAGGTTGGCCCGGCCGGACAGGTGCCCGTAAGCCGAGGGTGCCTCTACCAGTGCGCCGATCTGCGGCAGCACCCTCGAGATGCGCCGCGGAACTGGCGAGCCGAGAACCTCGATGGTGCCGCTGCTGGCGTAGACCAGCCCGAGCAGCATGCGCACCACCGTGGTCTTGCCCGAGCCGTTCGGGCCGAGGAACCCGTACCTGTCCCCGGCCCGCACGTCAAGGTCGACGTGATCGACGGCCAGAACCGGCCCGAACCGCTTGGTCAGGCCGGTGGTGGCGATCACAGCGGGACCCCCCGTCACGGCGCTCAGAACCCCTCCTCCGTCAGCAGGTTCCCGCAGGCGCGCTCCAGCACCTCTGCGGTCACGGCCCCGGTCAGCATGTAGACCGGACCGTCGGTCGACCGCACCAGCACCATCGTCAGCAGCGGCGTCCGGACAAGGACGGCGGTGCCGCCCCGCATCGGGATACTGGCCCCGGCCGAGCTCGCCGCGTCGATGACCTCGTTGCCGGCGCGGATCGGCAACGGCACGACCGCGAACCGCGCGAACCCGGATCCGTACACAGCGACATCAGAGAGGCCTGGCGGGCTTGCCGTGGCGTGGACGCGGCCAAGCTGGGACGGCAGGATCGGCCCGTAGCCGTTGAGTATCCCGGCCGCGTCCGGGAGCGATGCGACGCTCTCGTCGACGCCAGGGCCAGGGTGCGGCGTCACGACGGAAAGCGGCGGCGTGGTCAGGCTTACGTCCAGGAACCGGGTTGTCAGCACGGGCGCGGCCGAGCCGAGTCCGAACAGCTCGACCTCGACCGGCAGGCCAGTAGCCGGGTCCGCCCAGACGTCGACAGCGCTGATCGTCGTCCCCGACTCGGACGGGACGATCCGCAAACCGGCCGCGTCGACTCCGGCCACCCGCCGCGACGGCAGCCTGGAAAAGCGGTCAGTCCGGCCCGCCAGGGCCAGCAGCCGCCTGCCGAGCGCGGGCGGCAGCAGGTCGGACGCTCTGGGCAGGCGCACCGGCTGATTCCCGATCACCTGGGTGAGCACGTCGTCCGCATACTCCCACTGGTAGGTGCCAGAGCTGGTCTGGTAGGTGTCGTTCTCGCCTGCGGCGGTGAGCACGTCCGCCCGCCACTGTGCCGGGGAGCGGTACCAGACGTACTGATCCGTGCTGCCGTCGAGCAGAGCCGTGACGCCCACGAGGTTCGGCAGGCTCGGCAGATTCAGGTCAATATCGCTCTCTGCGTAACCCTGAAAGGAAACGTCAGCCGAGGAGATGATGCGCGTCCGCAACTGCGCGGCCGTGAGGGCCGATGCCGGCACCGGCCAGGCTGCCACCACGGCGGGCAGGGCGCAGAGCAACGCGGTTCCTGCCGCCACGATCGACCACCGGCGAAGCGCCTGGCCGCTTACGACGCGCATCTCAGTGTCTGCACTCCGGCTGGCACGACTCCACAGTACGTCCCGCTGTTCGGCGACAGAACCGCCACGGCGAGAGCCGCGACTCGCCGCGGCACCGGCATCCTTGCCGCTCCGGCGGTTCCTGGCTATAAGGGAACGCAACCAGACAAGATCGCCGTCGGAAGGACGCCAGGGCCCATGACCGCGCAGCTGCCAGCCGACGACGGTACCCCGGCAGACCAGCTCACGGCAGACCGGCCCACGGCAGACCAGCTCACGGCAGACCGGCCCACGGCAGACCGGCCCACGGCAGACCGGCCCACGGCAGACCAGCCGTCGGTCGCCAGGATCGTCCTCCTCATCGCTGTCTGCATCGGCGTGGCCGCGCTCGCGGCGGCCGCATTCGTGCTGTCATACACCGGGCTTCACGTGCTGGCGCTGCAGGCCGGCGTCCAGCCGCGGCTGGCCAGGGCCTATCCCGTCATGATCGACGCGATGCTCGTGGTGGCGCTGGCAGCCGTGCTGGCGCTGCGCGCCGCGGGGCTGCCGAGCAGGCTGCTCGCCTGGGTCATCCTGCTCGCCGTGCTGGTGGGCGCGGCCGGCGCGGACGCCATGCGCGCTGACGGCCGCAGGCTGCCGCACCACGTTGCCGCTATCACAGTGGCGCTGGTGCCGTGGGCGCTCGTCCTGCTCGCCTTCGTACTGCTGATGGCCATGCTGCGGCATGCCAGGCTGCGCCGGCAGGCCGACGGTAACCGCCTGAGGCCGGCGGCCGCCTCCGCTGTCCCGCACTCAGGCCCGGCGCCGCTCGAACTGCCGCAGCGGCCTGCACAGGCTGCGGCCTGGCCGCGGGATGCGGATCAGCGAGACGCGGATCAGCGAGACGCAGATCAGCGAGACGCAGAGCGGCAGACCACTGAGCTGCAAAACCCAGAGCTGCACAACATCGAGCGTCAAGATCCAGAACTGCCGGGGACGGATAGCCTCTGGGACCGGCTCGCCGGGCCGCGGTGGGAGGAGCGTGTCCCAGCGCGGCACGAACCGCCAGCAGACGGCGGGCCCGTGTCCGGCGAACCCGGCGACGACGGCGATGAGGACGCATCAGAGCTGGACATCTTCAGCTCGGCGTCGGCAGTCCCTGATGATCATCAGGACCCGGACATGCCCGTGTTTCACCGGCTGTGGAGCTCACCGGCGCCTCCGGCCGAGAATCGCTGTGGCGATGGCAGCGATCCCCTCGCCGCGGCCGGTGAGGCCGAGTCCGTCTGATGTCGTCGCGGAGAGACTGACTGGCGCGCCGCCGAGAGCGGCCGAGAGTGCCTGCTGGGCTTCCTCCCGGCGAGCCGAGATTCTCGGGCGATTGCAGATGACCTGGACGGCCACGTTCCCGATATGAAAGCCCGCCTCCGCGGTCAGCCGTGCGCTCTCGGCCAGCAAGGCAGCTCCGGCGGCGCCGGCCCATTCCGGCCGGTCAGTGCCGAACTGAGAACCGAGGTCGCCGAGCCCGGCTGCGGACAGCAGCGCGCTGCAGGCGGCATGCGCCGCCACGTCGCCGTCAGAGTGCCCGGTCAGGCCATCCTCGCCGGGCCACAGCAGCCCGGCCAGGTACATGGGCCGACCCGGCCCGATCGGATGAACATCAACGCCGATCCCGATGCGCGGTAGCACATCGGGCAGCAGCGTCTCACCGGCCATACGCTCGTAGGCCAGACAGCTCAGGGGCCATACAGCAGCGTCAGGTCGCGAGAATCTCGTCGAGCAGCGCCTCGGCCTTGTCCTCGTTAGTCTTCTCGGCCAGCGCTAGCTCGCTGACCAGGATCTGCCGGGCCTTGGCCAGCATGCGCTTCTCGCCAGCGGACAGGCCGCGCTCCCGGTCCCGGCGCCACAGATCGCGCACTACCTCCGCGACCTTGTTGACGTCGCCCGAGGCGAGCTTCTCCAGGTTGGCCTTATACCGTCGAGACCAGTTGGTCGGCTCCTCCGTGTAAGGCGCCCGCAGAACCTCGAAAACGCGCTCAAGGCCTTCTTGCCCGACCACGTCTCGGACGCCAACTAGCTCGGCGTTATCTGCAGGCACACGGACAGTCAGATCGCCCTTGTCGACCTTCAGCACGAGGTAGGTTCTATCCTCGCCCTTGATCACACGGACTTCGATTTCCTCGATCCGAGCAGCCCCATGGTGGGGGTAGACGACGGTGTCGCCGACCTTGAAAGTCATGTGGCATGTACCCCTTCCGCTGAACCCATGTTACCACGTTCGACGCGGGCGATTAGCCGCCGTTAGTGGCAAAGGTGCAGGTCAATGGCTCAGTTTGTGGGCGGCGAAATTGTCGCATGCCGAAACCGGCGCTGCACGGGAAACGAGCCTGGCCGCCGCCGGCACACGACCTCGGACCAGGCTGTCCCGTGACGAGCGCTACGGGCTCATACTGAGAGAAGATGTTCGCTCCTGTCGAGAGGTAAGCGTGAACTCAGGCGGCGAACCGGAACGGGACGAGTACGGCCTGCCACCGGTCGACATCGAGATTCCCGACGATGCGCGGGAACTTGATCGAGACGTGCAGGCGTACTACCGGGAACTGCGGGCGGAGCGCCGCCGGCAGCGCCGTCACCGGTGGCGCGGCTCCCTGGCCAGGGACGGCATCGTGCTGCCGCTGCTGGCCTGCTGCCTGATCCTGGCCCTCATCACCGGCACGCTGCTGACGGTGTTCACCGCCACCTCGGATCAGGACCTGACCCCGTCCACCGGCACCGGAAAGCCGGCCGGCCAGCCGGCCAGCGGAACATCGCCCTCGGGCGCGCGGTCGCCCGGTCACCGAGCCTCGTCGCGGCCACGAATTGGATCGCCGTCCGGGTCCGCCACACCCGGTAAATCCCGGCCAAGTTCGGGCGCCGCGGCAGTGACACCCAGCGTCGACATCTCCCAGGTCGGCGCGTCATTGCCGGTCGGCAACCTGATCGTGGGCGGCCAGCCGATCCCGTTGCGCTCGCTGAGCGGGACGATGCTGGTGCTGCTGCCGCCGAACTGCGGGTGCGGCGCCGCCGTCAGGTGGGTAGCCAGGATTGCCTACCGGGAGAGTGCCCTGATGTTCATCGTCAGCACGCCCGCCTCGCCTACCACGGTGACGGAGGCCAGCCTGTACTGGGCGCAGCTCAGCGCGGTGCAGCGGCAGATGGTCACGGTTGCCTCTGACCCCCAGGGCGTGCTGTACACGGACTACCCGCCGCAGATTGGGGCCTCTGTGGTCCTGGTCTCAGACGACTCGAGCTCTGTGTGGTACGCCAACCAGCTGAGCGCCGGCGACCAGCCCGCGCCGCTGATCGCCGCGCTCCACCGCTGAGGTCGGGCACTGAGCCCGGACACTGAGGTCGCGCCGGGACGGCCAGCCGCGGCGCCCCGCGTCATCGCAAGAACCGGGGCCGGCGCTACTCGCAGGCCGCTGTATAGCTACGCTTTCCGACGTCTCATGGACATCCTCATAGCGAGGGGAGCATCCCGTGATGCGGACCGGCTGGGGTAGCGCGCTGCCGCGTCGGCTGGCGCTGGTGGCGGCTGCGGCACTGATTCCGGTCCTGGCCGGCTGCGAGGCTGGCAACAACGCGCCCACGCTCGCCTTCCATTACCCGACCGACGCTGCAGGCCTCGCCGACGGCCAGCTATCGGTCAGGAACGTCTTCGTCCTCGGCCCGCCGCTCGGCAAGAACCTGCAGAAGGGACAGTCAGCCAGCCTGTTCCTGGCGATCATCAATGAGGGCTCGCCGGACAAGCTGATCAGCATCACGGCGCCAGGCTCGGCCGCGTCGGTCTCGCTGCCGACCGGCGGGGTGCCGGTGGTGCTCAACCGGCCGGTCTTCTTCAGCGGGCCGAAGCCACAACTCGTTCTGGAGGACCTGACCAGGTCCATCCGGAACGGCTCGAACATCAGGCTGATCCTGACCTTCGCCAAGGCCGGGCCGATCACGCTGCTAGTCCCGGTTGTGCCGAGGGCCTCGGAGTTCGCGACCTACGCGCCCCCGGCACCGACGCCGACAGCGTCGGCGAGCCCGGCTGCCACGAGTGCCAAGGGCAAGCGCCACCACAGGACGACGTCGCCGTCAGTGACCCAGACTCCCGGCTCAACTGCATCGCCCAGTCCGTCGCCGTCGACCTGACCAGACTTCCGGCACCGGGCCGGCCACCGCAGCGCGAGCTCCGGTACGGGCGGCCACCACGGGGTC
>Ga0335075_10001939_pt1 | contig 33597 bp, 33 predicted proteins | sample Lox_Sample_24_FD_206723 | JGI IMG/M metagenome (GOLD analysis project Ga0335075, IMG submission 206723) | Soil microbial communities from Loxahatchee National Wildlife Refuge, Florida, United States - Lox_Sample_2.4 | ecosystem: Environmental > Terrestrial > Soil > Wetlands | place: USA...
CAGTCGCGCAGCCTGCGGCCCAGCCGACCCCGTAGGTGTCGCTCGCGCCATGGAAGTGCACTTGCCAGGGCTCGCCGGGAACACGGTCGAGCTGCGGCCGGGCCCCGGTCTCGCCCAGCAACCGGTTGACGATCGCGGCCGCGTCGTCGGCCCGATCGGCCTCCGTGGCCTCGAATACCGCGCGCAGCGCCCTCGCCGTTCCCGCCAGGTATTCCGCGCTGGCGGTCGGCAACTCCGCGGGCACGGTTACGCGTCCGCCGGACGGAAGTGCCGCAGCCGCAGCCCTTGCCAGGGCGGCACCGGTTGGCGCGGTATAGGGCTTTCCGCGCCGCTCACCGTCGGTGAGCTCGTTGACCAGGGAAACCGACGCTTCCAGCAGCACCTCGATGTGACTATCGAAAAGCACTTGACCAGTCACTCCTCAAGTCTTAGTGTACGTGACTGACGATATCAGATTTGTTGGTCACGAGGTGGGACTCATGGCGGTCACGGCAGCCCGGCGGCACAGGGGAGTGCCGCGGCAGGTCCAAGTCCTGGCCGCCGCGCGGGCGGTCAATCAGCTCGGCGCCTTCTCACTGGTGTTCCTCACCGTCATGCTGTGCCGGGTCATGGGAGCCAGCCCGGCGGCCGCCGGGGGCGTGTCGGCCTTGTTCGGCGTGGCGACCATCGCGAGCAGGCTGCTCGGCGGCAGACTCGCCGACCGGGTAGGCCGGCGCCGCACTATCCTCGCCGGGCTGACCGGTTGCGCGGCAGCGCAGCTCGGCATCGCGGCCGCACCCGACCTCGCTGTCGCGGCGGTCTGCGCAGTCATGCTCGGGCTCGCCTTCGAGCTCTACGAGCCGCCAAGCCAGGCGATGATCGCCGACGCCACCGAGCCCGGCGAGCGCGCGCACGCGTACGCCCTTCTGACCACCGCGCTGGCCGTCGGCAACATGGGCGCCGGCCTGATTGCCGACACCGTCGGGCATTCGGGCTTGCGCTGGCTGTTCGTAGTCGACGCGGCGTCCTGCCTGGCCTGCGCCTTGATCGTCTACCTGGCGCTGCCCGCTGGCGGCCGACGGCCTGCCGGAGCGTCGCGGTCTCCTGATTCCGGCGACTGCCAGGCGGCCCGCACGGCCGGGTCTCCGTGGCGGGACCTCGGGCTGCTAGCCATGACGGCGGCAGGCACGGTGTTCGCGCTCGTGTACATGCTGATCCTGATCGCCCTGCCGCTGTCTCTGTCAGCCCGCGGGCTGAATCCAGCAAGCGCCGGCCTCGTCATGGCCACAGCCACTCTCACGCTCGTCGTGAGCCGCCCCGCCCTGCGGATCCCAATGCTTGCCAGACTGCCCGGCCCGGTCGCATGCGGCACCGGATTCGCCCTCATGGCCGCAGGCCTCGCCGGATACGCCACCGCGCATTCGCTGGCCGGGCTACTCGGACCGACGGTGATCTGGAGCGCCGGAAACCTCCTGCTATCCGGGCGCGCGTTCGCAGTTGTGACCGCGCTCGCGCCGCCAGGAGCCACTGCACGCTATCTCGCCGTCTATGGGCTGAGCTGGGGGATCGCCACGGTGGTGGCCCCGGTTCTTGCAACACAAGTAATCGGATCTCTCGGTCCGGCGGTCTTGTGGTCCGGCTGCGCGGTGCTCTGCGCCACGATGAGCTGGGTCCAGCCAGCGCTGATGCGCGCCGTTACGCGCCGCTCGCAGGTTCTTGCTGCCAGTACGCCCGCCGCATAACTACCAGGTCATCGGCGAGAAGGCCAGCGTGCCCTGCGGCAGCCTCACGATAGGCCGCAGCACTGTGCCGACGTAACTCCACAACCGGGTCACCGGCTGCTTATTGCCAGGCGGGTTGCAGTAAAGGTAAGCACTGACCAGCGCTGCGGTGCCGGAGGCGTCGGTGCTGAGGTCGTTGCCGTCCGTGCAGCGTCCGAGCGTGTACTGGCGCACGAGGTGCCACGGGCGGTCGTACAGCAGCAGCTTGGCAGCTCCCTGTAGGTACATCTGGCTGCCGCATGCCTCGATGGCCAGCGCGCGGCTTCCGGACAGGCCAGCAGCAGAGGTGATCTCACAATGCGCCTGCGCCGATGCGGTGCTGCCGCGCAGGCCAGGCTGCGCTGTGGTCGCGTTTACTAGCACTAGTTCCTCCCGGAGCGGCGCCTGGCAGCTGCCCTGAGGCCCGCGGTAATGCGCGGTCGCGGGCGGCGCGTAGGCGACAACTAGTTCCTTGCTATCGGCGCTCCAGGCCGGATCGATGAGGTGGCAGCGCGGGATCTGCTCTCCGATCGTCCAGTTACGGCCGGTGGCGATGTCGGTGACCCGGACATAGGAGTCGAAGTAGCTGGTCGCGCAGCCGGACTCAAGGTAGGCCAGCAGCCTGCCGTCGGGGCTCGGCGTCGCTCCGCTGATCAGGACGTTGTCGCCGCTACGTAGGTACACGCTGGCATGCCCTGTGCTGGGATGCCAGACCACGATCTCGTTCTCGCACGAATGCGGCTCGGGGAAGCCGCCGAGCGTGCCGGGCGCCCGAAGCTTGGGACCTCGGCTGTAGGTGATCCACAGTGTGCCTGAGCTGCCAACAGATAGCCCGGTGACGCTCATGCCGTCTCTGGTGGCCGGCAGCAGCCGCCTGACTACTGCGCCGGTGCTGCTGTCGTACAGCACGATGCCGGGTCGATGAGGCGAGTTAGCCATAGCGACGAACGTGGCCGGGACTCCGCCTGCCAGGGTACTGCCGGTCAGCAGGCCGCTGCCGGGCCGATGCGGGCTTGGCTGGCCGGGAGCGGAGGCGCACGCAGCCAGCAGCGCCGTCGTGATGACCGCCAACACCAGCAGCGCCTGCCTGACCGTACGGCGTCTGCGCGTCATGCTGGTGAGACGCCGCGACGGCCGAGCCGGTTCCGCTCCGTGGTTACGATTGCGTCTCGGATCGGCGCGCATGCTCGGCAAGCTCAGCCGCCGCGTGTGCCCGCTCTCCGCGCCTTAACGTTCCCTTGGATCGCCAGTCGCGAGCTCGCCCCTGACGGACGCAGACGCGTATTATCGAGCCAACGCAGGCTGAGCCAACGTGCCGGAGGCCGCGATGAGACTGCGATCGCGCCCGCGAAGCCTCGTGGTGTGGAGTTCTCGAGCAGAGCTAGCCGACTATCGCAGCCCGCAGCTCGCGCGAGTCACGCGCGCCAAACGAATCCGCAGGTGCATTCGTACTGGGGCGCTGGTTACCGTCGTCGGCCTCATCGGACTGGCACGAGCGGCGCGCGTTCGCTGGCGGCCTCTGCTGGCCGGGGTAGTGCTCACGGTGGCCGGCGTCATCCTTCGCGATGGACCAGCCGGCCTGGTCCTTCTGCCCGGACTCCTGTCGCTCATGTCCGCGCCGTTCATTGACGGTAGCGCTGCCGCCGAGCGCAAGCGGCATCGTCAGCTACAGCGCGAACTGGCCGGGTTCTCCACCCCGGCCCAGCGGGGCGATCTCGAAGCGGCTCTTGACCGGTACCCGGACACCATCACGCACGAGCTGCGGGACATTCTCGCCAGTCAAGCTAGGTAACTGAGGGCTCGGGGCGGGGCTTGCCGGGGGCGACAGTGCGGGCCAGGATTCCCAGCGTGGCTCGTAGCGTGCTTTCCGATATCACCGGGAAGATAGCCGCGTCCTTCCAGGACTGCTCGGCCGCCGACCAGTCGTAATAGGACGACACGAGCGCGCCCTCCGCGATGGGTTCCAGCCGGTAGCCGTACACGTGGCCGAGGTTCAGCTGGCCACGGACGGTCCAGGCAATCTCCTGGTCCGGCTCGAAGGTGACGATCTCGACGGTGACGTCGTAGAGCCCGAGGGGGTAGTCGCCCAGAGCTTCCCGGTCCATATGGACCACAAAGGTGTCTCCCACCTTGGTGACAATGTCGCCGCTGGCATCCATCAACATGCCTGAGCTGTCGATGGCCACGTGCCCCCGCGGATCGGTGAGCACGGCGAAGATCTCGCTCGCTGGCGCAGCTACCGCCCGGTGCACCTCAGTCGTTCTGGCATGGGCCGATTGTCGCACTGCCATTAGCCTCCTACGGGCAAGTGCTGGACGATCCCTCCAGCAGCCCGCTCCGCCCGGTAGGCGACACCATCGAGGCTGTGCCCAACACCTAGACTGCGGCCAGTCCAGCCAGGTAGGCGCGGCTAGCCGATCATGCTGAGTGCGGCGAGGACCTTGGTCGGACGCAGCCGCACCACGAGCTCGCCTGGGTCCACGGACGAGCACGGCCTGTTATTGCAGAGTCAAGTTGCCGCGCAAGTTCGGGCCGCCGGAAAATCGCTCGCAGAGCCGCCGGCGGCGCCTGGAAGATTGAGCGTGTGAACGACGCCGAAGCCCGGATGCGGGCACACGATGCTTACGATCTGATTGAGGATGAATTCAACCGGGAGCTTGACGCGTCGCTCGGCCCAGCCGGCCCTGACTCGCTCTTTGGCTATGTGGGAGAGATGGGGCTTCCTCCCGGAGCAGCGGTCGTGGACGCCGGGTGCGGTGAGGGCGAGTTCGCTGTCGAGCTGGCCACTCGCTTCGGTTTCAATGTCACTGGCGTCGATCCGGTCGTCCGCTGCGTGCGTGAAGCGCAGCGCAACGCGCCGCCAGGCTGCCCGGTCACCTTCACGGTCGGCACGTCCGAGCATCTCCCGTTGCCCAGCGCATCCGTCGACCTCGTCTGGAGCCGCGACGTCCTGTCCCTGGTTGAGGACCTGGACGGCGCCTACCGTGAGTTCAGCCGCGTGCTGAAACCGGGCGGCCGGGCGATGATCTACCAGATGTTCGCAACCAGCCTCCTGGAGCCGGCGGAGGCAGCCTTCCTGCTGCCGGTCATGGGCTGCTGGGCCTCGGCGATGCGCCCTGAGACCACCGAGGCAGCGATCAGCGGCGCCGGACTGCTTATCGACCGCCGCGTGGTGCTCGGTAGCGAGTGGGGCGAGTACTACCAGGAGCACGTGCCGGACCGCTGCCGTCAGTTGCTGCACGCCGCACGGTTGCTGCGCGATCCAGAGCGATACACGACGCGGTTCGGCAAGCAGAACTACGACATCAAGCTAGGGGACTGCCTGTGGCACGTCTACCGCATGATCGGCAAGCTCAGCAGCCGCGTCTACCTGCTTTCCGCGCCTGGCGATTCTGAGGGTCGAGCACGCTAGCCGACCGTCTGGAGCGCGGGCACTGGCCGGCGGGCTAGGGCGTTCCCTTCTCTTATGTGGTAACGCGCACTTCGCTGCCGGTCACCCTCTTGACCCGCTGATGTCAGCTCGGGCGCGAGAATGTAGTCCGTGGCTGCGCGATCGACCGGAAACGCTGTTGTGATCATCGGCGCTGGCGTCGCGGGCGGCAACGCGGCCGCGACCCTCAGGGAGGAAGGTTTCCGCGGGCCGGTGATCATCATCAGCCGGGAACCCGGTGTCCCGTTCGGCCGTCCGCCGCTGTCTAAGACGTACCTGCGATCCGAGGAGGATCTCGAAGCGTGGTACGTCCGGCCACCCGGCTGGTATGCAGACCACGACGTCGAGCTTCGCGATGGGGCCGCCGTCGCGGCAGTCGATCCGGCTGCGCACGCAGTCACTCTGGATTCAGGTGAAGAAATCGGCTACCAGATGGCTCTGATAGCCACCGGAGGACGCAACCGGCGGCTGAGTGTCCCCGGGAGCAACCTGCCTGGTATTCACTACCTGCGCACGGTGGCCGAGTGCGACTCGATCAAGCGGGAAGCGGTGCGGGGCCGCCGGGCGGTTGTGGTTGGCATGGGTTTCATCGGCTGCGAAGTAGCGGCTTCTCTCACTCAGCTCGGAATTCGGGTGACGGCTGTCTTCCCTGACCGGACCCCGCTGGAGCGGGTTCTCGGCGGCGAGGTCGGCGCGCTGGTCGGCGCCATTCACCAGGCGAACGGCGTCGAGTTGCTGCCCGGGGATCAGGTCACCGCGTTCGAGGGCGCCGAGCGCCTGGAAGCGGTTGTGACCGCCGCTGGTGACCGTATCGAGTGCGATTTCGCCGTGGCGGGAGTCGGAATACAGCCGGAGGTCCCGGCGGTCTCAATCGCGCAGGAGAACGGGATCCTTGCCGACGAGCGCTGCCGCACGAGCGCGCCCGACGTTTACGTTGCTGGTGACGTCGCGAACCATCTCCACCCGCTGTTCGGGCGGATCCGGGTTGAGCACTTCAACAACGCAGAGAAACAGGGCGCCGCCGCGGCCCGGTCAATGCTCGGATCATCAGATCCGTACAACTACCTCCACAGCTTCTGGTCCGATCAGTACGACCACAAAATCGAGTATGTCGGCCACGCCGCCAAGTGGGATGAGTTCGTGGTCCGTGGCAGCGTGACCGAGGGCAAGCTGATCGGTTTCTACCTGGTGGCAGGGGTCGTGTACGCCGCCGTCGGCCTGGACCGCGGCGGTGATCCCGAACTGGACCTCGACGGCGAGATGGCGGCGTGCGCTCGCCTGGTATCGGTGCGAGCCCGGCCGGCTCCGACAGTGCTCGCCGACGACCGCACCGACCTGTGGTCCCTTGTCCCGGGTTGACCCGCGGCGCTAGGCGTTCGAGAACAGCGGGATGTTCGCCCCGCTCGCCGGAGCCAGCCGGGCATCCAGGAGTGCGACGATCAGCTCCGCGACGTCGTCCGGGGTCAGGCCCGGACGCAGCGCCGGGTTGGCGCGGCGCAGCATTTCCGTGTCGACGGCGCCGGGACTCAGGCAGATGGCGCTGATGCCGTGCCCCTTGCCTTCAACCGCGATCGCCTCGGTGAGCCCGATGACCCCGTACTTGGAGACGTTGTATGCGGTCAGCCCGGGAAACTTCTCGGTGGCGTACACGCCAGACAGCGACCCGATGTTGATGATCCGCCCCTCGCCGGCGGGAAGCATGGCGTTGAACGCGGCGCGACAGCAGAGGAAAGTTCCCGTCAGGTTGACGCCGATCGTCTCGCCCCATGTTGTCGACGTAGTTTCGGCGAACGGTGTTGGGGTCAGCACGCCGGCGGCGCAGACCAGCGCACCTAGCTGGCCGATCCGGCCGGCCGTGGCGAACAGGCGCCCGACCGCCGCCTCGTCGCTCACGTCCGTAGGCACGGGCGTGGCCTGGCCGCCCTGGTCCCTTATCTGGCCCGCCACGCTGTCGAGAGCCTCACGGTTCCGCGCGGCCAGTACTACGTGAGCGCCAGCCGCGGCCGCCGCCGCAGCAGTCGCCGCCCCGATCCCGCTGCTTGCCCCCGTGACCACCGTTAGCCGTCCCGCTAGCCACCTGGCCGGCGAGGCTGGCGAGGCTGGCGGGGTCCTCCCTGGCATGCCCTCCGCCGGCTCACTCACCAGCCACTCGCCGGTAGAGACTTTCGTGCGCGTCGAGGCTCAGTTCCATGTCAAGGTCCTCCTCGGCGTGCTTGCGGCAGGCCGGTCGCGAGATGCCGGCCAGCTTTGCTACCGCTTCGGCAGCGGCACGCAGGTCGTCGGGCGGCACCAGGTAACCGGTCATGCCGTCCACGACCACCTCGCTGAGTCCGCCGCGCCGGAAGGCGACAACGGGAGTCCCGCAGGCCTGAGCCTCTGCAGCGGCCATCCCGAACGGCTCGTCCCAGCGGGCAGGAAACAACACGACGGCCGCCCGTGCCATGGCCTCCCACAGCGAGACTCGGGGGACTCCTTCATGAACGGATACCCCTGACCAGCTTCGCCGCGGGTCGATCTGTTCCTGGCTGTAGCCAGGATCGTAGACGTCGCCGTAAACGTCGATTGGCACTCCTGCAGCTCGGGCGATATCGATGGCCTCTGCCGCGCCCTTCTCCGGACTCAGGCGACCCGCGAACAAGGCGCCGTGCCCGGTCGCAGGCGACCAGGATATGGCCCCTGTGGGCGGGTATGGCGGCAAGACCGCGTCGACGCGGACAACACGGCGCCAGGCCCTGGCCTGGAACTCCGATACGGCGGCCACCGCGGGAGATCTGCCGTGCCGGGCTGCGTCACGAAGCGCTGCCGAGACAGCCGTGTCCGGAGGCAGGTGGACCGTGTGCACCACCGGTGCTTGCAGCGCTGCCGCAAGCCGGACCGCGGGCGCGTCGAAGGCGTGATTGTGGATCACGTCGTAGCGGGTCAGCTGCATGGTCGTGTATGCCGTCCTGAATGCAGAGTGGGCGGCTGCAGCGGCTGTACTCGCAGTATTCCCCGGCTCGGCATTCCCTGGCGCGCCTGCGGACGGCCCGAACGCCCGGTAGAACGTGCCAGCGAGGGACTCCGGATCGACGCCTGTGTCGATCACCTCAACTCCCGGGATCTTTGATCCCGAGGCGGCGTAGACATGCACGTCGTGGCCGCGTCCGGTTAGGCCGCGCGCCAAGTCGGACACGAACGCCTGCGAACCGCCACGCTGGGGCTCCCGGATGGCCGTCACTAGCGGCGCCATGATCGCGATCTTCATCCGGAGAGCACCTTAAAGGCAACGTCGCGCGGTGGATTGATGCCTAGCAGCTCGAACGGGACCGCGCACATGCCACGCCGCCGGATGTCGTCGGCCGCCTGGGGGTAGAAGATCTCCGCGAGTTCCACTGCCTCCTGGTAGTTGTCGAAGGAAACGGACATGGAGCCAGGGAAGCTGACATACCGGTAGCCGCGCTGGGCGAGCCAGTCGAGGTGGTTCGGCCAGATGATCGCCACGCATCCGCCAGGCGCGCACACCCGCTCCATTTCGGCAAGGCCGGCCTCGCCGCCGTGACCCGGCGACGGCGTGAAGGCAGAACAGGCAACAACCAGGTCGGCGAAACCGTCGGCCAGCGGCAACTGGTCGAAGAATCCGCTGACCACCCGGACCCGGTCTCCGCCCTGAGCGCCCGCGAGCTTCCGCCGCAGGATGCGGCGCAACGGCAGCGCAGGCTCCACCGCCACAATGTGCTGGCCGCGGTCGACGAGTTCCATCGTCAGCCGCCCTGTGCCGGCGCCGACCTCCGCAATCCGGTTGACGCCACAGGGCAGCCAGCCCACAACCCCTGGGTGGAGCCGCTCGGCGCTGGCGAGCCGGTCATAGAGCTCAGGTTCGAGCCGGTACAGCAACTCCCAGGCCAAGACGATGTCGTCTTGCGGATCACCATTGCCGCGCGGGAGAAACCGGATCGCCTCGTCAGGGGTGAACACGCCCAAGTCCGCCGTCGTGTACCGCCGTCGCAACTCCGCGCCCGGCCTGGCAGAAGCCCCCGGCGGCTCGCGGCCCGCCTTCGCTGCAGCCTCGCGGCCCGCCTTCGCTGCAGCCTCAGCCTTGGTCACCGACCTCAGCCCAATTCTTATCGGTCTCCCAGACCCGGACCGATCGCAGCAGCCCGAGGGGGAGCTCTGGCTGGAGCCGGTCCCAGATTGCCGTGGCCAGATTCTCCGCGGTCGGGACGGACCCTTTGAGCCACGCGACGTCGGTATTCAGATTGCGGTGATCCACATCGAGGATGACCTGCCTCCTGATCACGTCGGCCAGCAACTTCAGATCCAGGACGTAACCGGTAGCTGGATCGATCTCGCCTGCCACGACCACTTCCAGGACGTAGTTGTGGCCGTGCAGGTTCGCGCACTTGCCGAACAGGCGCCGGTTCTCCTCATCGGACAGGTCCGGGTCGCACAGCTGGTGCGCGGCGTTGAATGACTCGCGGCGGCCAACCAGGACTGCCATCAGCTTCCTCCGCTTTTGCTGGTGAGCAGGACCTATACCCACGCCTCACCTTATGCACCAGCACTTCCTTGGTCACCAGGTCCATACCCGCCGCTTTACCCGGCTATGCCCTGTCCCGTCTCATTGACTGAAGGTCAGCTGAGGCCCGGCCGGCTGCCGACCAGGCCGCTGCTTCTCAGTGATGGAACAGGCGGAGGCCCGTTTGAACGTGGGCGATGCCGTGCGCGGCCGCGCTGGCGGCGATTTCGCTCGTGCGGGTTGACCCGCCAGGTTCCACGATCGTGGTGACGCCCGCGGCCGCGGCGTGCTCAACGTTGTCGCGGAACGGCAGATAGCCGTCAGAGGTCATCGTGACGCCGCCGAGTGTGGCGGTCCACTCGCCGCGCCAGGTCACGTCTTCGTAGCGACCGCGGGCCTCGGCGCCGAACAGCGACTGGAATTCCGTCAGTTGCGCCGCGGTCATTTCCTGGCCGGCGAACCTGATCTGCCAGTTGAGACGATCCTGACGGCCCATGCCGCCGACCGCGGGAAGACCCGTCACGAACGGGTGCCTGCGCAGCCACCACGTGCGTGCTTTGGCACCGGCGAGCCGTACGCAGTCCACCCGGTTCTGCTGCCCGGCACCGATCCCGACGGCGGCTCCGTCGCGAACGAGAGCCACCGAGTTGGACTGGGTGTACCGCAGGGTCACCAGCCCGAGCAGCGCATCGGTCCGGACCTTCTCGTCTAGCGTGCCGTCTGCGGGCAGGACGGTGGCAACCGGCACGGTGTCACGATCCTGCTCGATCGTGACACCGAAGATCTCCCGCCGCTCGGTGGCAGGGGGCACTTGCCCGGCGTCGGCCTCGAGGACGAGGAACCCGCCGTCGCGCTTGGACGACAGAACCCCGACGGCGCCTGGCTCGAATCCCGGCGCGATGACTGCGTCGCAGATGACAGTGCGCAAGAACTCCGCCGTAGCCAGGTCGACTGGCCGGGAGAGCGCGACGACGTCTCCGAACGAGGACTTCGGATCTGCGTCGCGCGCCCGGATGTATGCCGACAGCAGGCTCGCGTGATCGACTCCGCCTGCGCGCCAGATCAGCGCCGCGGTCGCATCGACGGCACCCGCCAGCGCCGCGCCGGCCGGCGAGACGTGCTTGAACGACGCGGCCGCGGGTCGGCCCGTGGCTTCGTCGGCTTCGCGAACAAGCTGGAGACCGTTCAGCGCGTCGAGATAGTTGATCATCGACGGCTTCCCGTTGATGACCCGCGGGCCGTGACCTGCGACGATCGAAGCGGACTGGTGCGGATTCATCCCGTAACGCACTGGCGTATACCTCCGGTAGCTCAACCAGGGACACCCAGGCGGTCGATGCCACTCGTTCGCTCCACGCCGGTCACATCCGGCTACGCCAGTCGCGAGGTCCAAAGTACCCGTCCTGCCCGGTACCGCGCCTGTGGCGCGCGTATATCGGCAGGTAGCAGCGGGCAGGCTACGGCGCCCAGTCCGCGTCGATCCGTGTCGGGCCAGCGGCGATGATCGCGCGCATGGTGGCCTGATCGCCGGGCGGGATCCATTCGCTGAACCAGTTTGCACCGGCCTCCGCGGACTGACGAATCAACTCCCGAGTGCGGCCTGGATCCGGGCCGCGTTCGGGCCCTCCGGCGACGATGTCGAAGGGGCCAGGGCTCGCACGGTGGGCATCGATGAACTGCCGGATCTCCCTCACCTGCCGGGGCAGCAAGGGTTCATCGCTACCGGTGGCGCTGCCGGGCTCGACCGCCGGATAGAAGACGGCACCATCCCAGCGCGCCGCCCGGCGCAGCGGGGCGGTATTGGGGTAGGCCCCGCCGATCCAGATCGGGATCCGCGGCTGCTGCACTGGCGGGGGGAGGCAGGTTAACTCGCTCACCTGGAAGTGGGCGCCCTGGTAGGAGAACGGCTTCCCGGTCCACATCCCGGTCAGCACATCGAGCGCCTCATCCACGATGCTGGCCCGCACCCGGACATCGGTCTCCTCGCCGAAAGTGGCGTAGGTGGAGTCCAGCGGGTCGCCGACGCCAACGCCGAGGATTAGCCGCCCACCCGACAGGTGGTCCAGCGTCACGGTCTCGCGGGCCAGCTTCCAGGGGCGGCGGCGCGCGACGGGCGTTACCATCGTGCCCAGCCGGATGGACGATGTGGCAGCCGCCATGGCAGCCAGCGCCACCCACGGGTCGTAGGCTGGCAGGTCCTGCCGGTTCTGATAGACGATGTAGTCCTCCACGAACACCGCATCCCAGCCGGCCTCCTCCGCCGCCGCAGCGAAGCCTGCCAGTACCCGCGGATGGGCCGCGGGGCCACCGATCGGCAGGTTCAGGCAATACCTCATCGGCCATCCTCCGATCCGGTGCGTACCGGCGGGCGGTTCTGCTTTCGCGGATCAGACTAGGCAGCGGCGCTGACAATCTCGGCCTGGTCACCCGGCTCGGCTGTGCTGCCGGCGCGTGGCCTGGCTGGCAGGGACGGGTGTCTCCGGCTGACTAGGCTTTACGACGTGGCTTCAGAGTATCGGCGGCGCGACATTGCCAATGGTGACGTCAGGCTCAGCTACCTCGACAACGACGGCCACGGGCCGGTCATTGTGGCGCTTCACGGTCTGGCTGGAACCGGCGACGAGTTCGCTGCGAGCGCCGCTGCGGTTGGCGGTTCGTACCGCTTCGTACTTCCGGACTTGCGCGGGCACGGCGACAGCACCCGGCGGCCTGCCGACGTGTCACGCGGCGTGTTCGTCGCTGATGTGGCCGAGGTGATCCGTCACGTGTCGCCGGACCGGCCGGTGACGCTGGTCGGGCAATCGATGGGCGGGCACACCGCTTTCCTCGCGGCGTCCGCTTTCCCGGACTTGGTCGCGCGGCTCATCGTCTTGGAAGCCACCGCCGCTGTCGGCGCCGATCCGGTGCGCATCGGGGACTACTTCAGGTCGTGGCCGATACCTTTCGCGTCCGTGGCCGACGCGAGAAAGTTTCTCGGGCAGGACGCGCTTGCCCAGTCGTGGATCGGGCACCTGGAGCCGCTGGAAGATGGCGGCCTTGTCCCGCCTTTTGACGCTGACGTGATGCAGGGCGTCATGGAGGGCCTGTCGGACCCACGCTGGGATGAATGGAAGTCCGTGACCGCGCCGACGACGGTGGTGTTCGCGGCTAAGAGCATGTTCAGCCAGGGCCAGCAGGCCGAGTTCGTCGCGGCCCGGCCGGGCACACGGCATGTCGTGCTGCCCGGTGGCTCACACGACGCGCATCTCGACGCGACCGAGGAGTGGGCTGACGCACTGACCCGCGCTCTGGAAGAGTAACGCTGCTGCGCCTGGGGAACCTCGCGGCATGTGCCTGACGCACGTTCGCAGCAGTCTCGGTGACCGATTGCACGCTCCTTAGTCGGGGAGGTTGCCCGGTCCTGGCCCGGCTGGTTTGCCTTCCATGACCAGAACCAGATAAGCCAGCCCGCCGAGTACCATCCCCGCGACCGCGATCGTCATGTAGCCGACCGCGAAGCCTATGCCGGCCACCAGCAGGCCAAACGATGCCAATAGCGCCACGGCGAGCCGCCAGCCGTGGTGCCAGGCTGCTGCGTGGAACAACCCGTGCCGCGAGCGCCAAGACCACACCGCCGCCGCTGCAACGAAGGCGACAAGGATGTAGCGGAACGGGCTCGGCAAGCCGATTCGCCCGGGACCGGCGATCTCCCCCCGGCTGATCGAGATCAGCCCGATGACGGTCACCACCGGGCCGGCGATCGCGAAGAGGATCGCAGTCCGGCGCACTCGTCTGGTCCGCTCTGCCGGGTCATCCAGTGGCAGCTGCCCTGTCCAGGGCGGACGCCGCCGCTTTCTCGCCGATGAAACCTCAGCCCAGCGCGCGTACTTGTCCGCGAAGCCGCGGAAGTTGGTGGCACCCAACAGCCCGTAAACACACGCCAAGAGTCCCCAGGCGAGCATAAACAGTCCCGGGGCCTGGCCCGCCTGCGTTGCTGCGGCTGCCTGGGCTATCACGACAACCTTCCGTCTCATCTGCGGGAGAACCGAAGTCTCTCGTCCCCGGCCAGGCGCCCGCAAGCGCGCGACGATCAGGCCGCCGGATAATCCGATGCGAGCAGGCCGTACTTCGTGCCACGATTCCCCGATGCGATGCCGACATCAGCTCTTGCTCGTCGCTTGACGACTCGTCCTCGCCGCGCTTTTAACGCCCTCCTGACCGCGACCTTGCTGTCTGTCGCAGGTGACGGCATCACGCAGATCGGCGTTCCTTGGTTCGTGCTGATGAGTACCGGCAGTCCAGGCAAGGCCGGGGTCGTCGCCTTGTGCATGATGCTGCCCGCAGCGGCCGGCTCCCTGCTGGGAGGAACTGTTGTCGATCGTGGCGGCGCCCGGCGGGTGAGCGTTGTCTCCGACGCTGCCTGCTGCGTGGTTGTGATGACCGTCCCGGTGCTCCAGCTGACAGGTTCCTTGCACTTCTGGGAGTTGTGCGCCTTGATGGCGCTGGCCGGCCTGCTGCATGCTCCGGGAAATACTGCCCGAGCTGTCCTGCTGCCACCCCTTGCCGGTCGTTCGCAGCTGCCGCTGTCCCGTGCCGCAGGATTGTCCGCGGGCGCCGCCAGAGCCGCGAGCATCATCGGCTCGGCCGCCGGCGGTGTGCTCGTGACCGCCATGGGCGCGGGAAACGCGCTCTTCGTCGACGCGGGGACCTTCGCGGCATCCGCCGTCCTCATCGCGGCTGGGATACGCAGATCAGATCTGGCCACGACAGGGCAAGCGCCCCGTGCTCAAAGTGGCCGACCCAGTGACGGGTACCGCCGCGACCTACGGGACGGCCTGCGGCTGGTCAGCGCCACGCCGCTGCTGCTCGGCCTCGCAGTGCTGACGCTGCTCGCGCAGGGGCTTGATCAGGGCTGGACCGGCGTGATCCTGCCCGTGGACGTGCGTGACAAGCTGCACAGCGTCCTGGTGCTCGGCACCGCCGAGTCAGCCTTTGCTGTCGGCGCACTGGTCGGCGCCCTCGCATACAGCTCGCTCGCAGAGCGCCTGCCGCGCTGGCCGGTGTTCACGCTTGGCTTCATCATCGTTGGCATACCGCGATTCGCCGTCGCGGCGTTCACGGCCAGTCCGGCACCACTGGTTTCGATCATGGCCATCGAAGGCTTCGCATGCGGCCCGCTCAACCCGATCATGATCAGCGTCACCTACCGGCTGACCCCCGAACACATGCGCGGCCGGGCCATCGGAACGATGACGGCGACGGCCCTGGCAGCTACGCCATTCGGGGCGCTTGCCGCAGGAACCCTTATCGACTCCATCGGCCTGACCACCACGACCGCGGTCTTCGGCTGCGTCTATCTCGCCGTGACGCTCATCCCGGCCGTGTTTCCGCTCTACAGGAAGATGAGCGAACACGACGAGCACACAAGCACGAGCGCGACATCCCCGGACAGCGGGAACCTGAACACCGGTGCCGGTATGGCGATCACGTTTTCTTCTTCGCGGCGGTGCCCGGTGCCTGCGCGAGCAGGCCCGCGAGTGCCAGCACGGTGCGCCAGTTCCGCTCGGTGCCGTCGACCCCGAGCACGCGCGTGAACCAGGGCGCTGTCCGGTGCGTGTTGTGGTAGCCGCGGAGATAGTCCACGTAGACGTGGTTGCCGATGACCCGGCAGGTCTGCTGAACCTCCTCGACCGCCGCTAGCTGCTCGACGCGTTCCCTGGAGGGCACCGCGTCGAGGAAGATAACCCGGATCAGGTTGGGCCGTTGCCCGACTGAGGCCGCGAACGGGTTCCCGGCGATCACCAGGTCGAGTTCGGCCGGCCGCCGGGTGATCACCGGGAGGTCCAGCGAGAAGTCTGTCGCGATCACGGTCCTGACCAGGCGCGAGACCTGCGCGTGGGTCCGCAGCGGAGAGCGGGCCATGATGTTCCCGCTCTGTATGTAGGTGCGGACATCGGTCATTCCGGCGGCGGTCAGCGAGTCACGCAGGGCTGCCATGGGCAGCTTGTGTTGCGGTCCGAGGCCGCGGAGCAGGCATAGCCAGGTTGGCACCGCAGCACGGTAACAGGGCTGGCTGCGCCGGTTGCGCCAGTCTGACCGGGCGCTGGCGGCGCATCGTTCCCTCCCGCTTGCGCGAACCGGTCGCGAGTGGTGCCTGTGGATAATCTGGCCGGCAGCACATTCCCCGAGGCAGGGTAGCTGCCTGCCACGACTCGTCTCTGTTACAGCCGGTCTCTAACAGCTGTGACAGTTAACGCGATGTCTACCTTCAGTTTGGCTTGCCGACCTTCAAGACCGGAAGCATTGCCTTGTTTTGTCGGAGTGCCCAGGAAGGACAGTAATGACGCAGAGTATGGAGCGCGCCGGCGTCTCGCGCCGGTCGTTCATCGGCGGTGTCGGCATCACTGCCGGCGGTCTTCTTGTAGCCAGCAGCCCGGTCCTTTGGCAGCAGGCCGCCAAGGCCGCCACAGTCACGGCTGAGCAGGTTCACCTGACCTTCGGCCAGGACCCAGCCCGTGAGGTCGCCGTGTCCTGGGTGACCCCGACTTCAGTGTCCAACCCGACCGTGATAGTCGGCACCGCGGCCGGAGGCTTCGGCCACAAGATCGAGGCCGAGACGCGCACGTACACTGACTCGAACAACGGCATCCAGACGATTACCCAGCACGCCCGGATCGAAGGCCTGCAGCCCCACACCGATTACGTGTACAAGATCGTCAGCGGCGGCGAGACCCAGGTCTCCGGCGCGTTCCGCACCGCGCCTGAGGGCCGCGTGCCGTTCCGCTTTACCAGCGTCGGCGACATCGCCTGCGGCGACACCGCGTACTCCAAGGCGTCGCTCAACGCCGCCGCAACCGCTGCCTCGGTTGAGCTATTCGACCCGGTCGTGCATCTCGTCAACGGCGACTTGTCCTACGCCAACTCCAACCAGCTCTTCCAGCCCCAGGTCTGGGAGGAGTACTTCGACAACACGCAGCTCTCGGCCGCGAACCGGCCGTGGATGCCGACCCTGGGCAACCACGAGAACGAGCCCGGAAACGGCCCGCAGGGCTACCTGTCCTACCAGACCCGGTTCACCCTCCCGACGAACGGCTCCGCCGACTTCGAGAGCAACTGGTACAAGTTCCAGATCGGCTCAGTGCTGTTCGTCATGCTGGACAACAACGACGTCTGCTACCAGGTCGACACTGGCACCTACCTGAGCACCGGCGACAGCCAGATCCTGACCGGCTACTCCGGCGGCGAGCAGCTGAGGTGGCTGGAGCAGACGCTGCACGAGGCGTCGACCGACGCGTCAGTCGACTGGATTGTCGTCGTCATGCACCAGCCGGCCATGTCCACGTCTGACGCGGAAGGCTCCGACCTGGGCATCCGACAGAACTGGATGCCGCTGTTCTACAAGTACGGCGTTGACTTCGTGCTGGCCGGCCACGACCACGACTACGAGCGCAGCTACGTGGTGAAGGGCACCGACGCCGACACCATCCTGCGGCCGCACGTCGTCAGCACCGACCTGACCAGCGTGGACTCCGACAAGGGCCTCGTGCACATCGTGATCGGCACCGGCGGCACCAAGGGCCATGACGACGTCTACATGACGGACACCGCGGACAACGAACCGGAGGAGGGCATCAACGTCTCCGGAACCGAGATCGTGACGGAGGACGCGCCATGGTCCGCGGTCACCGACCCCAACACCACCTACCCGTGGGGAATCGGCGTGTTCGACGTGGACCCCGGTGGCTTCCCCGGTGACAAGACCACGATGACCTTCACTTACTACCACACCTCGGCGTGGTCGGGCTCGGGCGCGTACCCGGCCCCGGTCGAGTTTGACAGCTTCACCGCCACCCGGACTCGCTCGGACGGCTTCGGCTTCCGCCGGCGTGACGCCAAATAGTTCTGCTACTGCAGCTGGTCTCGCCCGGCGTCAAGCAAGTGGACCCGGGCGAGACCGCGGTCAGTTGCATCAGCTCGCTCTGTAGATTGTCCCGCGTCGCATAATTGACGAACACGGACAACACGGGGGAGCGAGTGATCAGCGGCGGTTTCTCGTCGAAACGGCTGGCCCGGGTGCGAGACGTGCTGCAACGTCAGGTCGACGCTGGCCACGTCCCGGGTGCGGTCGCTGTCGTCGCCCGCCGCGGCGAGGTCCACATCGAGGCAACGGGCAATCTCGCCTTCGAGGGCGAGGGCTCGAAGGCGCCGATGGCGGCCGACACGATCTGCCGCATCGCCTCGATGACGAAGCGGTGACGCTGATGACCAGCGACCATCTGACACCAGCGCAGAAGGCGGTTTCCGGATTCTGGCCGGGGTACTTCGACGACATCGGCTGGGGTTTCGGGATTTCAGTCCTCACGCGGCGCACGGACCTCGGACCCTCGGCCGGGAGCTACGGATGGTCCGGCTACTACGGCACCGCCTGGTACAACGACCCAGCCGAGGACATGACGACAATCCTCATGATCCAGCGGGCGAACTCCGGATCGCGCGACCAGCCGATCTTCCTCGACTTCTGGACGGCCGCCTACCAGGCGATCGACGACTGACCGCGCCACGTGCCGCCGCTGCGCTTGCTGCGACCGAGCAGAAAGTCCGGTTGCGGCTGCGGTGGCGGGTGGGCCAGACTCCTGACTCGGTACGAGCTATCGGAGGAGGTGTCGGTGCGCTCTTATCCGCCGGCCCGCATGGGCAGCGTTGTCGACGACTACCACGGCGAGCAGATCGCCGATCCGTACCGATGGCTGGAGACCACCACTGACCCGGAGACCACCAGCTGGATCAAGGCAGAGAACGAGCTGACCGAGAGCTTCCTCGGAGCCGTTCCGGCGCGCGAGTCAATCCGGGCGCGGCTCACCGAGTTGTGGAACTACCCCAGGCTCGAGGTGCCGTTCGAGCGAGGTGGCCAGTGGTTCCAGTTCCGTAACCCTGGCCTTGCCCCGCAGCCGGTCCTAAATGTGATGGACGGGCCTAGCGCAGCCGGGCGGGTGCTGCTCGACCCGAACCTGCTGTCAGCAGACGGCACGACGGCTATCAGCGTTGCCGAGCTGAGCGATGACGGCACGCTGCTCGCGTACGCGACCAGCGACAGCGGCTCGGACTGGCTGACCTGGCATGTCCGAGACGTGTCGACTGGCACCGACCTCGACGACGTGATCGAGTGGTCGAAGTTCTCCGGCGCGGCGTGGCGCGCTGACGGCAGCGGCTTCTACTACCGCGGGATGAAGCCGACCACGCCTGGCGCCGAGTACCTCGAGGCCAACACCAAGCCCAAGATCTTCTTCCACCGGATCGGCACGCCCCAGGATGACGACCAGCTGACCTTCGAGGCTCCGGACGAGTCCGACTGGCTGCCCTATCCCGAGGTCAGCGATGACGGGCGCTTCCTGATCATCACGATCGAGAAGGCCTCCGCCTTCGAGAACCAGCTCCGTGTCCTGGACTTGCAGGACCCCGCAGCCGACTTCCGGATCCTGGTCGGCGACTTCGAGTCGGTCAACATCCCGCTAACCACCGTCGGCACGACCTTCTACCTCATCACCGACTACGACGCTGAGCGCAAGCGGCTGGTTGCCGTTGACCTCGACCAGCCGAGCCGGGACAACTGGCGTGAGGTCATCGGCGAGACTGCGGAGACCCTCCAGGGTGCGTACTTCTTCGGCGGGCACTTCGTCTGCCACTATCTGCGCGACGCCCGCTCGGTGTTGCGCGTGCACGCTATGGATGGCAGCTATGTGCGCGACATACCACTGCCGGGAATCACCTCACTCGGGCTGGACGCCCAGCTTCAGTGGGCGATCGCTGGCCGGCCACGGTCGGACCTGATGCACTTCAAGGTCACCTCCTACACCGAGTCTGGCTCGATCTGGTCACATCAGCTGTCGACAGGGGAGACGAGCCTCCTCGCGCCGTCCAGCGCGCGGATTGATTCGCGCGCCTTCCTGACTGAGCAGGTGTTCGTCGACTCAGCCGACGGCACGAAGGTCCCGATGTTCCTCACCCGGCGTCGGGACCTTGAGCCCAACGGCGAGGTGCCGGTCCTGCTCTACGCCTACGGCGGCTTCGACATCTCGATCACGCCAGAGTTCTCACCACTAGCTGCAGCGTGGATCGACCACGGCGGCATCTATGCCGTCGCTAACCTGCGCGGCGGCGGCGAGTACGGCCGGGCCTGGCACGAGGACGGGCGCCGGGCGGTCAAGCAGCACGTGTTCGATGACTTCTGCGCGTGCGCCCGCTGGCTCGCGGACTCGCAATGGTCACGCACCGAGCTCATCGCAATCACCGGCGGCTCCAACGGCGGCCTCCTTGTGGGTGCGTGCCTAACGCAGCACCCGGAGCTGTTCGGAGCCTGTGTGGCGTACGTCGGCGTGTTCGACATGCTCAGATTCCACAAGTTCACGATCGGCTGGGCATGGACGGGCGAAGTGGGCGATCCCGATGACCCGACCGAATACAAGTGGCTGCGGGCCTACTCACCGCTGCACAACGTGACTTCCGGCACTCGCTACCCCGCCACGCTGCTGCTGACCGGCGATCACGACGATCGGGTCGTGCCTGGCCACTCGTTCAAGTTCGCAGCTGCCCTGCAGGCCGCGCAAGGCGGCGAGGACCCGATCCTCATCCGGGTCGACACAGCTGCGGGCCACGGCGGCGGCAAGCCGACTGACAAGTCGATCGCCACGGACACCGACGTGGTGACGTTCCTTGCGGAGGTCCTCGGCTTGGCGTTCGGCTAGAACGTCCTGCTGCCGGATGACACGCCTTTCGCGATCCTGCTCGCACCAGTGGCGGGCGGCCAATGCGGTCGGGGGAGTAGTGGCGCTCGTGCAGATGAACCTCAGCCGGCAGCAAGCCGGATCTACTCGCACGGATCACGGCCGAAGCCGCCGCGGGCCGGATCACAGTTCCCATCCGGCGCAGTCTCAGCCTCGAGCAGGTCCCCGAGGCGCTCGCGCGCAGTGTCGCGGGCGGCGCGCGAGGCAAGACGGCGGTGCGCATCTGACCACCGATCCGGCACCGATGGCGCGGGATTGTGGTCTGGGCGGCGCGGGCTCGGGCGAGGGCTGCCGGCCCATGGTTTCAGCCGTAGACAGCCTCAATGTGGTTGAGGGCCTTAATCGTGGCATGGTCGCTCGGGTCCCAGGGCCCACCCGAAGCGCCGCCCTTCTTGTAGAACGTGAGCATCCTGCGCCCACCGTTCTTGTCGAGCCACTTGGCCACGTTCTCGAAGAAGCCGGGCCGGTTGGATTCGTTGTGGGTGTTGGTCTCGCACACGTTGATCTTCGGGTACTTCAGCCCGGTGCGGCCGCGAGCCAGCGCCCGGTAGTCGTCCATGTACGCCTGCAGCTTGTCGTAGGTGCTGAAGTCGAATTGATCATTCCAGTAGACGTCGATCCCGTACCAGTCCAGTGGATAATGTTTGGTCGGAATCCACTTGTCCATGGTGGAAATATCGCCGTAGATGATGCAGCCGTATCCGACACGGGACCCTGCCGCCTCTTTACAGAGTTTCTTCATCTTGACATGCATCTGACGCACCGTGCTCGGCGTGAGGTCGTACTTCGCCCACTCTGCTCCTTGGTACAGGTTGCCGGCCTCGTGCCACACCGTCAGCTGCGGTGCGCTGAAATTCGCCGCTCCGTCCGCGATCATCGCCTTGATGGCGCCGTCAAGCGTAGTGCTCTTGAGGAAAGTGTCGGGGTCCGGACGAATCGAGGCCACCACCTTCGAGCCTCGCTCGCCGGGGAAGTGCGAAGGAACATCGGAGGGTTTCGTGATCACACTATCCCGGTAACTGCGGCAACCCACAGCACCTGGGACTGCTTTGGTGAACTTGCCATAGATCCCAGCGTTGCAGCCAAGGATAATTCCGCTGACGGACGCGCGTGCGCTCGTTGTCGCCAGGAGCGGGCCGGCGACGCCGGCCGCGCCGGCGAGCGCGGCGCCCTTCAGAAACGTCCGCCGGCTGGCGTTGTACGACGAGACCATCCCAGCCGGCGGCTCGTCCATGCCGGATACAGCGCTCATGACGCCTCCTGATTCTTGAACAACTGGACAGCCAGAAACGTGCGGAGTAACGGCAATCGCTGAAATGCGGAATGGCCGCAGATTAGCAGGCAGTTCCGTTGCGGGTACCGCGCAGACATACGGCGCGGAGCCGCGGAGCTGCCAGTAAGTACCTTGATCCAGATAGCGATCGCGAGCCACATGGCGCTGTCGCCGAACAGCGACAGGACCTGCCCGGTCAGATACAGCCTGGTGTTGCGATCGCTCAAGAGTGCTCGCATGTCGTTATGCGCCCGGTGGGACTGCGTCAAGCGGATAGGTGAACAGCAGCAGTTCCAGCGCCGTCGCATCAGTTGGGCGAAGCGACTGATCGGCCAGCCGGGGCTGGTAGCGGCCTAGGAGCGCCTTCAGTTCCGCCAGGAACTCTGCTGCCTCAGCGGACTGAACGTATGCGACCGTTTGCGCGGCGCTGGTGACGGCTTCCTGGTCCGCACCAAGCACTGGACGGCGAGCGAGCACTGCGCGGGCCCGGTCGAGATACCTGCCCCACACAACGGCGGAGAGCGCATCCGCGGCCAGTCGTGCCGGACCGTCGTCACTGACGGCTGGCCAGCTGAAACCGGCCGGACTCGCCCGCCGCCACGGCCGGCGCCGGCCGGTGCCACCGCCTGCGTCCTCGACGAGGCCGTACTTGGCCAGCATCCGGAAGTGAAACGAGCACGCCGAGGGCGACTCGCCGATGATCTCGGCGGCTTCGGTCGCGTTAAGCGGTTCGCGGCGGCCGAGTGCCTCGAGCAGTGCTAGCCGGATGGGATGCGCGAGGGCGCGCAGCGTTGGCGCGTCATCGACCCGGCGGGGCGCTACCGGCTCAGACTGCGATGCCGGTGGCTGCGGTACCTGCAGGGCCGGCTCCTGGTCATCGCCAGCTCGCGACGTGTTAATAGACATCTATTGAAAGATAGCTATTATTACTCGCGACAGCAAGGCATGGATGCAGGGTTCTTATCGCCGGGGGCTTTCCTGGCTCCGACAGGTGACAGCGGCCGGGCACAGTTTGCCCCCGGACCTGTGGGTACGGGCCCGGGGGGGCAAGCTGCGAAATTCAGATCAGAAGCCGCTGTCCCAGGTGACGCTGAACCTCCCGTTGTGGGAAGGCTGCACCGCCGGACAGTTAGCTGCCGTGAACGTCAGCACCTGGCCAGGCGGCCCATGCTGACCCGGGCAGTCGAGGTAGTAGGAGATGCTGTCGTCGATCATCGGCATGGCGTAGACCGCGCCGTTGAACCCGCCGATGCCCGACCGCTGGCCGTTTGCGACCAGCGAGCCCGACTCGAAACCGGTCCGGTTGTAGTCGACCAGCGGCACGAACTGGAACAGGCCCGCGGCCGGTTCGTAGGCAGGTCGTTCGATGACCCACTCGGCGCTCGAGTCCACGCACGTACTGCTAGCGCAAGACGACGTGACTGAGAAGCTCTCCTGCGGACGCGTGTGATCAGTGAGCGTGAGCACGTAGTTGTTGTTGCCTGAAGACCCGGGCGTGACCGACACCGAAGCGCTGATCTGGTCACCGGGCTGCGGGCAGTCAACATTGTCGTTGATGCAGGCGGTCGTGCCTTCCTCGACCGTGCCCTGGGGGAACATCTCGTACCAGTCGTAGTAGTACAGGACGCCTTCAAAGCACTGGGCGCCTGTCCCGAGTTGCTCCACGGTCGAGTCGCTGAAACCGTCGATACCGACCCAGTTCGCGATGTAAGCGCCCGAGGAACGGTACGGCCGCGGCGGGCAGGTCACGCGCGGAATGGTCCAGGTGCCGCTCACATTGGTGAAGTCGTCCGGAGTGCTCGTGGCCGAGGTGTCCGCGAAGCCAGACCAGTTGAGGCTCGGGAACGACGTGGCGGTGCCGCTGACCGGGCTGGCCCTGCCGGGCAGCTTGGTCCTCGCCGGAGATACCCAGCCACCGCTGGACACCCGCGGGGCGTGGGATGACATCGCCTTCTTGAAAGCGGCTCGGGCTTTCGCAACCTGAGCCGGATTATGCTCCGCCTTAGCGCTCAGGCTCGTAGCGGGCGGTGACGCCAATCCCGCCACCACCAGGAACGCCGAAACCCCCAGTAATGCGGCTAACAGACTAGCGAGACGTCTCTTCACCTGTTCTCCCTTCTCGGACGGAACTTCGCTGGCCCGCTCCACCTCGAAATCATGATGGCACCGAGGCAGGTGAAGCGCGATACATCGCTCGCCGGCGCGGCACGCCACGGACAGACCGACATCTGTGCCCGGCCAGGTGCTGCCTGCTCGATCCGCCCCTGAGGACAGGCAGAGGCCGGGGGTTAGGAGTTCTTGACGGCCTGGATGGTGAAGCTAGCTGCAAGCCGTTCAGGCATTTCGGCCAGCCTCCACTCGCCGCCGCCGGCACTCGTCATCGTTTCACCGGAGAACGCGCGCCAGGGGACCGTGTCGTGCTCGGCCAGGCCGGTCAGCGTCAGCCCTGCCTCCAGGAGGGCGGTGACGGTCTCCCCGAGGCCGTGGTTCCACCAGTGGGTCACGGTGTGCTCGATCGCCACGTCAGTCCGCACGTAGGTGCCGGCGTAGTCGCTGACCCGCGCCTCGGTGGTCTCGAAATAGGAGTCGGTGACCACGAGCCGGCCATCGTCGTCGACATCAAGGGCGAACAGCATCGGATGTCCGTCACGGATGAAAAGCCGCCCGCCCGGCCGCAGCAGGTCCGCGACCACCCGGCCCCAGCGGCGGATATCCGGCAGCCAGGTCAGCGCCCCGACCCCGGTGTACACGAGGTCGAACGAGCCAGACTCGAGTATGTTGGCCGCGTCATAGACATCGGCCTGGACGAAACTAGCGTCGGCGCCGACCGCGGCGGCTAGCCTGGCGGCCTCCGCGACAGCGGGCCCGGAGAAGTCGAGCCCGGTCATCGACGCGCCGAGCCGCGCCAGGGAAACGGTATCGGTCCCGATGTGGCACTGCAGGTGCACCCCGGTCAACCCGGACACGTCCCCGAGCAACGGCAGGTCGAACCTGACCACATCGGACAGGAACGCCGGATCATCGAGGAACCTCTGAATCGCGTAGTCCGCCGACGCGACGTGCGCGGGCACTCGGTCATCCCAGTTGGCCCGGTTCAGCTCAAGGTATTCAGGCACCGGGGGAGTGTGCCACAGGTGCAGCGCACCGGCACCTGATTATCAGCCAACCGCGGCAACAACGGATAGCGGCGACGGAGTACGGCCCTGTGCCAGTGCAGCCTCGGCTTGCCCCAGTTCACCGGGTGGTATTAAGTCCTGCTCCAACCAGCAAGTCGCCTTGACTTGAAGCGTGGAAGACTACGGGGGTGCCGGATGTAGCGCAGCTACCTGCTGCGGCAGTTCAGCGCGCCGCCAGCGGCTCAGCCCGGTGGATCCGCACGAATCCAGTCATCCTCGCGGGCGTCGTGCTGATCGTCGCGCAGTTGTGCTGGAAGGCGTACCTGCTGTCGCACTTTTATTTCCGGCAGGATGACTTCGAGCTGCTGGACCGCGCGCTGTCGCGTGGGCTGAGCCTGAACTACCTGTTCAGCTTCAGCGGCGGCCATCTGAGGCCTGGCGGCCTGGTCGTGTTCTGGCTGGTGACCCGACTGTCGCCGTACAACTGGCTGCTCGCCTCCATCATGACCATCGCTGCAGTGGCGGCGGCAGGCGTCTTTATGCTGCGGCTGCTTCTCATCCTGTTCGGCAGCCGCCCGGCGATCCTGATCCCGCTGATCACCTTCCTGTTCACGCCGCTGACGCTGGCCGGGCTGTCGTTCTGGACTACTGTGACGGACTGGCTGCCGTTGCAGCTGACGATGCTGGCGGCGACCTATTCGCACGTCAGGTACGTCCGCTCTGGTCGCCCCGGCCGTATCGTCGCCGCAGCCGCGTGGCTCGCTGCCGGTCTGCTCTTCGACGTGCAAGGCGCCCTGGTGCCGCTTCTCCTCTTCGCCCTCACGTCGGCATATCTTGTACCCGGCCGCTGGCCGGACGCGGCCAGACGGACCCTCCGGAGTTTCCGGCGAGCCTGGACGATCTACGGAGGGCTGACCGCCGCGTACCTCCTCCTCTTCTTTATCAAGCTGCAGAGATCATCCCAGCAGCCGATCAACCCAGGCCACGTCTCGAGAGTGCTGTCGCTGGCTGCGACCATGCTCCGGGTCGGCTTCGTTCCGGCCGCGGTTGGCGGACCGTGGCGGTGGTTCGTGCCCGGCGGCGACTACGGCTTCGCAGCCGAGACTCCCGGACTAACCCAGGTCACCTGGGTGGTGGCTGCGCTTATCGTCGCCGCTAGCCTGTGGTACCGGCGGCATGCGCTGCGATCCTGGCTGATCCTGGCCGGATGGCTGCTGCTCGCCGACTTCGCACCGGTGGCGATCGCACGGCTGACCGAGCTACCTGCCAGCCTGCTGGGTGCCGACACGTATTACGTGGCCGATTCCGCCCCCGTCCTCGCGGTATGTGTCGGGCTTGCGTTCTGGCCCGTCATCGGCGAGCAGGATCCCTACCGCGTCAGACGGCCGCGGTCGGTGCCGCTGGCGGTCAGCGCGTTCGCCCTGACCGGAGCGTTCCTGCTGGGCTCGATCTGGTCCGGGGTCACCTACCTCGGGGACACCTCCAGCGCAAGGACGCGCTCGTACATCGATACGGCGCGGGCGGCGCTGGCTAGCGCGAGACCTGGCACTGTGATCCTGTCAGGGAACGTTCCGTGGTACGTGATGTATGCCGGCTTCCGGGGATCGGTAACTCAGACGTCGCTCGTGCTCGGGCCGCTCGCGCCGGAACGTGCCGGAATTCGCTTCGTGACGGTTCCCAAGGGCTCAGTTACGAACCTGATGATGTTCGACAGCCGGGGGAGATTGCTGCCTGCGCGCGACGTCGGCGCGTCGAGCGTCCGGCCCGCACACTCAAGGGCATGCTGGCCGGTGCAGTCGGCGGAGACGAGGATTCCGCTGAGCGCTTACGTCTTCCGTGACGCATGGATCATCCAGGTCTCGTACTCCGGCCCCGCGACCACGTTGCAGCTTGAGCTCGGAACGTCAGTCAAGGACGTCGTGCTGCCAGCCGGCCAGCGCGACATCTACATTCCGGTCTCCAACGGTGGCAGTGCAGTCCTGGTACGCAGTCTGAGCGGAGAGCCCGCCGCGTGCATCGCACGGCTGACGGTGCGCCTGAACTATGCGACAAGGCCGCCAGCCATCCCGCCTGTCGTGGTCAGACACTCGTCTTGAGCCCGTGTTCACTTGCTCGTCACTGCGCTGCGTCAATGGTGGAGTGAAGCGGTGACCTAGAGCGCGGGCGACACGACAGAACACCGGGTGTCGGCCGCCTGCTCCTGTCGGAAGGATCACGGTGGCGGGGAGGCTGACCAACGCTCACGCCAAGGCGGCAGCCGCTGGTATGGGGCCCGACGATCTCGCGCGGGAGGGGCAACCCTCCATCTCGTCCAGCACGGTCAGCGACCAGGACGCCACGTCCATCACGCTGCACGGGGTAACGCGCGCTTCGTATCTGCCACGGACCGGACTGGCGGCTGCGCTGGCCGCCAAGGCGAGCGAACTCCTTGTCCCCACAGTGGTTCCCGCCTTCCCTCCGGGAGTTCGACGCGGGGCAACGGGTCAGCTTCGGTGAAGTCTGGATGGACCGTTCGGGTGTGTGCAGCGCGGTCGCAGGCAGAGGACCGGAACCGGAGTTCGTGGCCTGGCAGGACGTGCGGCAGATCGTCATCAACGCCCGGACCGGCATCAACATAGCGGCAGTCGGCCGCCGCCGGGATCTGTTCATTGACCTAGGGAACGTTCCCAACGGCTTCTTCGCTCACTACCTCATCGATCACGCTGCCGCCCGGGCCAGTTTCGTTGTCAGCTATTCGGGGGAGAAGCGCATGCCCGCGCGCGTGCCCACCGAGGGTATGGCCGGTGTGTAGCGGCGCGGGAAGGCAGTAACGGTCATCCGGATCGGCTTCGGCCAGGACGCGTCGGGCATCAGTCGGCCGCGCAGAGAACTACGAAACGCAGGCCTTGCAGGGCCGACTGTGCCCGGGCTAGGAGAGCGAGCCCGCTGCCTGGTCAATCAGGTCGGCGATCGCACCTGGCTGCGAGGCCAGTGAGGCATGGCTGGCGGCGAGTTCGACTGTGCTTTGCGGATTCATGCGTGCGGCCATCCGGCGCTCGGTGTCCGGGTGGATCATGCGGTCGCTTGTCGACACCTGATACCAGGCCGGCTTCTTCCGCCAGGCGGGCTCGGAGACTGCATTTACGAAGGTCGAGCCGACCGGGGCTTTCTGCGTCACGGCCATCACGAGTGCTTCGTCGGCCGGCAGGTCCTGGCAGAAACTCTCGCGGAACTTGTCTTGCTTGATCCAGAGGTACCCGTCGGAGTCGGGCTCGATATTCCCGGCCGCCGCAGCTTCTGCCACATTCCACTCAGCGATCCGGCCGAGGCTCTCGCCGGCGTCGGGAGCGAAGGCCGCGACGTACACAAGTCCGACGACGTTCGGGAGGTCACCAGCCTCGGTAATCACCGCCCCGCCGTAGGAGTGGCCGACGAGCAGAACCGGGCCGTCGACCTGCCGGACCATCTTCTGTGTCCGCTCAGCGTCGTCGTGCAGCGACGTGAGGGGATTCTCCACGGCGTGCAGCGAGTCGTAGCCACGACGGCTGAGGTCGACGATGACCTTGGACCAGTGGGCCGCCCCACCCCAGAAGCCATGGACGAGCACGACGCTCGGCTTGTTACTCATCTTGCTCCTTCATGACGCGTTTGGTCTGCGCTCCGTGCGGGCGACAGCCGCGCTCACGTTAGTCGTTTCATGATCATAACTCGGTAACTGGATGCTTAACCTTGTGGCAAAGCGGTGGCGGGTACGTTCACCTGCCGGGCCGTCCGGCATCGTGCTGCCGGACGGCCCGCTTGAGATCTGCGGACTTGTCGTCAGGTGGTGGCGTGCACCGCTTTGAGGATGACCTTGGTGACGACTCCGGGGGCGTAGACCATGACCAGGTGCGGACCACCGGGCACCATGGTGATGTGAGCGTGGGCCTGATGGGCCATGGCGAGCAGTTCAGCCGGCAGGATGGCGTGATCGGCAGTGCCGACGACCGCCCAGGAGGGGATGGTCTTCCAGGCCGGTACACCTGACTTCTGGGTCAGGGCCAGGGAAGTGAGGGGCCGCTGAACGGCGGCGAGCACGCGCGCCTCGCTGGCGGGGAGGCCGTTGGCCATGCAGGAGCCGAATACGCTCTGCTTGATGTAGACGTAGACGGCGCCCTTAGGAGCTCCGGGGTAGGCCTGGGTGATCACGTTGTTTGGGTTCAGCACGCACGATCCCGGCACGGCGGAGTCGAGCTGGCCGATGGTCTGTCCCTTCGCGGGCGCGAACGCGTCCACGTAAACCAGTGCCTTCACCTGCTTGTCGCCGGTGGCGGCGTTGGTGATGACGGCGCCGCCGTAGGAGTGGCCGACCAGGACGATGGGCCCGGAGATGGTGTGCAGGTAGTCGCGGATGAACGCGGAGTCATAGGTCAGGCCTTGCAGCGGGTTCGGCGGAACGTCGACGGTGTACCCGTCGTGCTGGAGCCTGCTGACGACTCCGTCCCAGCTGGAGCTGTCGCCCCAGGCGCCGTGGACCAGCACGATGGTCGGCTTCCGGCCGTGCGCGCTTTGCGGGTGCTGCACGCCGGCCTGAGCGGTCGTGGTCAGGCTCAGGGTGAGCGCGGAGATCGCGGCCGCGGCGGCCGTGAGGCCGACGATCCACGGAATGCGTTTCACTGGTGTTCCTTTCGGTCTTACTTCTCGGCAGGTTTTGCAGAGGCCGGCAGCGCGCGCATGTCGGCAGGCTGCGCCAGCCGTTTCGCCTGCTCGGGCAGGCTCGTAAAATCGTTGGTCATGACGTGGTGGTCTTTCTGTAAGGTGCGGTGTCGCGTTGCGCAGATGCTGCACGGCGGGGGCCCTCAATATCCACTGCGACCTCGGCAACCGGCTCGGCCAGGCCAACGCCCTTTCCGGCCTAGGGGACATGCGGCGGCGGGCGGGTGACTACGCGGCCGCGGTCCAGGACCTGGAGCAGGCCCTGGACATCTACCGCGACCTCGGCAACCGGCACGGCCAGGCCAACGCCCTCTTCTGCCTGGGGAGCCTGCGGCAAACGACGGGCGAGTACCCGGCCGCCACCCAGGACCTCGAGCAGGCCCTGGACATCTACCGCGACCACGGTGACCGGGGTGCTCAGGCGCTCGCGCTCAACGAGACCGGGACGCTGCGCCGGGTCACCGGCGATCTCGCCCAGGCCGAAGCGTGTCACCAGCAGGCCCTGGACCTGGCCCGCCAGATCGGCAGCTGCCATGACGAGGCGCACGCCCTCGCCGGCCTGGGCCGCTGCGCCCTCGCAGCCGGTCACTCCACGCAAGCCAGGGCGTTCCTGTGGCAGGCCCTGGAGATCTTCCAGAAGATCGGCGCACCGGAAGCCAGCGACGTCTCCCGCGAGCTAGCCAGCCATGCCGAGGACGAACCACCTGCCTTACCCCGCGCCACCGCGACTTACGGGCGGTCCGTCTAACGTGCGTACTTGCACGTTCAGCACACGGCAACATTGCTCGGCCCAGCACCGGGTGTCAGGCAAAGTGCGGCATAACCTCCGTGGCTAGGAGCTCCGCTGACCGCAGCGCCTCCTCCTTCGTCATGTCGCCGAAGCAGGTTTCCAGTGCCATGTAGCTAATCCCGCCGATGTCGCGATGCCTGGCAACCCACTCGCAAGCGCCCGCCGGGTCGCCGGCGTAGAAATGGCCAACCGCGTGGATACCCTCGAACGTTTCGGCCGGGAAGACCGGCGGTATCGGGATGTCGTACTTCTCCCAGAGGTAGTAGAGGCTGCCCTTGAACCTCGCGAAGGCCCGGTTGGCGACCTTCATCGCCTCCCCGCTGGTCGGCGCGAGCACCATGTTCCTGGATATGCCGAGCGGCGGCAGTTCATCCAGGGAACGCCCGAGCGACGTCCACTCGGCCCGATAGGCGTCGGTCAGCACCCGTACGGATTCCGACGGAACGAGCGCCATCATCGGCATGCCGAGCTGCGCGCACCACTGCGCCTTCGCTGGTGTCCGGGTGCCGTACCACAGCGGCGGGTGCGGCCGCTGCACTGGGCGTGAGATAACCGGCGCGTCAAGCAGCTGGTAATACTTCCCGTTGAGGGTCACACTGTCCGAGGTCAGCCCCTGCCGCAGTACCTCGAAAGCCTCATCGAACCGGCCTTGCGCCTCCGCTTCGCCCGACACACCGTGGAACGCTAGCTCGGCGGGCGAAACGCCCCGGCCGACGCCTAGGTCCAGCCGTCCGTTGGACAGCTGGTCGAGTGTCACCGCTTCCTCAATGACGCGCATCGGGTGGTAGAGCGACAAGATCGTGATGAGTGTTCCTAGGCGCAACCGGGAGGTCCGCTCTGCGGCCGCCGCCAGCATCAGGTGCGGCGACGGCGTGACGGATAGCGGCGTCCCGTGGTGCTCGGTCAGGTGGTATGCGTAGAACCCTAACCGGTCGTAGGCCTCGATCAGCTCCAGCCGCTCGGCAATCTGCTGGACATGAGGCCTTCCCGTGTCGTCGTTATGGTCGATGATCCCAAAGCGCATGCGCTGAACCTAGCCCCGCGGTCATCCCCGCACCAGGCCCTTGAGGGAGCGCAGCGCCGCTCCTGTGAAGTTCGCTGACTCGCCGCGACGGGGCTTTACTCGGCGACCCAGCGGACTAGTCCGATGATCTCGGCCGCGATGTCGGCGACAGCCCGGTCGTCTGTCTGGATGAGGTGTACCCAGCGTGGCGCACCTTGGTCGAGCCTGCGGGCCATCAGGGCACTGCGCTCAACGTGCTGGTCCAGTGCAGTACCGATTTCGCGCTGGCTGAGCCGATGATGGGCGGTTGCGTCGCTGCATCTGAGCAGGACTGCCGTGACGTGCGGGTCGTCGCCCATCGCGGCCGTAAGGTCGCTGATCACCTTCTCGAGGACGCTCGCCGTGTTCGTGTAGATCATCCGTCGGTAGCCAGCAGCGCGATAACTGGCCCAGATCGCGGTCAGGTTCTGGTCGGCGAGGCGGTGCTCCCACGGCGGCGGATACGCCATGTCAAGGTTGTCGCCCTCGATCAGGCAGTGCCACACGCCAGCGGCAGAGAGCTGCGCATGTATTTCGTAGCCGACAGTGCTCTTTCCAGCGCCGGATCGCCCGCCGATCAGCAGTACTTCGGTGTGATCCGTCACCCGGAGCACTCTAGCCAGGCGGTGAGCACTGCAGCACGCGATGCAGGCGCTGCCGGTGCTGGCAGTGACACCACGCTCAGGCCTGCGCGGCGGTGAGCCGCGACACCGCCCGGATGTCGGGCAGACGCCCGTGCTCGGTGACGTAGGTGTCGACGAGCCGGTCGGTCTCCGCGTCGATCGCCGCGCTCGCGCCCCATCAACGCAACCACGTCCGCAACCGCTCGCCCCGCCCAATAGCCAGTTAAGTCCCGGAGCAAACTTCGAAACGATATGGTGACAATTGTGCCATGTGTGTTGACGACTCGTCTAAGACTGGCTTGATCGACGGGCGTCGACGAAGTCGATCTATACGAGGGCGCGGGGGGGCGCTGTGCCGAACCCGCCGCGCCCGGCCGGTGCCCTCGGGAAAGTGGGGCACTAGATGAGCCTTTGGTCCCGGATCAGATCTCGCAGGGTGGCCGTGCCGCTCGCCGTAGCCGTCTTAGCGCTGGCCGTGAGTACCGACGCCGTCGGCGCTTCTTCATCTGGCCCTCCGGCGTGCAGTGCCAGCACGACTGTTCAAACCGCCGAGGGGGCCGTCTGTGGTCTGACCGCCAACGGCATCACGACCTACTTCAGCGTCCCGTACGCCGCGGCCCCGGTCGGCGACCTGCGCTGGGCGCCCCCGCAGCCCCACGCACCCTGGAGCGGCGTGCTGGCCAGCACGCAAGAGGCCGTCGAATGCGACAACGTCTTCACCACGACCAACAGCAGTGAGGACTGTCTGAACCTCAAGATCGAGGTCCCGGCGGGCACGTCGGCGGGAGCAGACCTCCCGGTGATGTTCGAGTTCCACGGAGGCGGGTTCATCGGCGAAGCAAGAACCGACGACGGGGACAACCTCGTCAACGCCGGCAAAATCATCTACGTCTACGTCAACTACCGGCTGGGGATCCTCGGGTTCCTGGCGGACAAGGCGTTCGGTCCGCACGCCGGCGACTACGGCCTCGAGGACCAGCAGGCGGGCCTCAGGTGGGTCCAGCAGAACATCTCCCAGTTCGGTGGGAACCCGAACAACGTGACGGTGTTCGGGGAGTCCGCCGGTGGCGCCAGCACCTGCGCTGAGGTCGCCTCGCCGACCGCCAAGGGCCTGTTCGAGAAGGCGATCAGCGTCAGCGGCTTCTACAACTACCAGAACAACATCGTGTGGTCCAAGGCCGACTGCAAGTCGCACTGGTTCACCGAAGCGCAAGCGCAGAAGGCCAGCGCGGCGTTCGCGGCGAAGGTCGGTTGCGGGCCCAGCGTGCCCAACGTGGCAGCCTGCCTGCGGGCGATCCCGGCGGCGACGCTGCTGGCCGAGGGTGGCCAGGTCGGCGACCCCACCGGAGGTGGAACGGGTGGAATCATCGGACCGGTCATCAACGGCACCACGGAGACGATGTCACCGGTGGATGCGATCGACAGCGGGCACGCTAACCACGTCACACTCATAACCGACGTGGGGGCCAACGAGTTCAACGGCGGCGTGTACACGAACTCGTTCGGGTCGCACATCGTGGTTGCTGAAACGCCGGCACAGTACGACCAGCTGGTCCAGGAGCAGTTCGGGAACCTCGCCCCGAAGGTGGAGCAGCTATATCCGCTGAGCCACTTCGAATCGCCGTTCACGGCGTACCGGCAGATCATGGCCGACT